>JACZCV010115906.1_pt1 | contig 15465 bp, 11 predicted proteins | sample 8641841 | NCBI WGS metagenome assembly JACZCV01 (sample SAMN15324606, study PRJNA640507) | soil metagenome | isolation source: monocropping sugarcane control | place: China: Luxin town, Laibin City, Guangxi Province | collected 2019-07-25 | depth 10cm m
ATCTGAGCTACAGGGCCACTCGTATTGACCTTATTGTACGAGCAGCAGCGCTCGAACTACTCTTACGTCGAGTTACCTTTATTTCGGTATGCCCATTGCTTTGAATCTAGCTTCGCGGCTTGCTGAAGACCGAGCTGACGAGTCTGTAATCAGTCCCCGGAGTCGCCGCGAAATCATCCGCTGGTGGGAGTCACGACGCTTCGCGTACAACTTTCTTGTCGGAATCGTGGGAATCGGCAGTTGGATCAGCGTCGTAGTCTTCGGATCGATGGCAGTAAAACCTGGAGTCGATTTTGAAGAACCTCTCGGACTGATAGCAGGCCCCTTCTTCTGGGCATTTATGGCGAACCTCTGCTACACGTCCGGATGGATGCTCGATACAACGCTGTACAAGGGAGTGCCAAGCCGCAAGCTCTTTAAAGCGGGACTAATTTTCTCGCTCCTGCTCACTGCTCTACCCGGTTTGTGGGCATTCACTGCATGGATTATTGCGCTTATCACCGGGCAGAAAATGGATTGAAAGTTCAGAGGGAAAGAATTTTTTGCCGTTTACTGCTCCCCCGCAACACACGCAAAGCTCTCCTCGTTGTTCGCATCGCCGGAGCCTTTGTACTTTGCGATCTGCGGATATGGGCATAACGGGCGAGTCATGTTTGGCTGACTCCCAGGATTGGAGTCGGCGTATTTGCTCGCGACGATCTTTGACGGAGCAGCGCCTTTTTCCACCCAGTCCTCGAGCGCTAACCGCATGTTGTGCTCAGCATCCTGACGAGCGTGCAAACCTTCCTCGAACGACGTTGCTCCCGGGCCGCCGCCGCAGTGCTGCATTCCCGGCACCATGTACACGCGCAGGAATGACTCGACGTTCTGCGCTCCCATTTTGGTCTGCACCTGGTGGAAGTAGTTGATCGTGTTCAGCGCGGAAATCGCGGGATCGTCCCAGCCGTGGTAGATGATGAGCTTGCCGCCTCGGTTTTTAAACCGCGACAGATCGGGATCGGTGGCGTTCAGAACCTTCGCGCCTTTTTCATCGGACGCTTTTGTCGCCTGCGACAGATCGGCGGGTTTGTAATCCCAGTCGGCTTTGTCGTAAATCATGTTTCCGAAGTAGCCCCTGGCAAACGCGAAGAGCAAGGCATGGCCGGGAGCGGAGCCTGTGATCCACACGGACCATCCGCCTTCGCCGGTTTCCGCGCCGGGGAGGAAGCCGGGGAAGATTTGGCCGTGGCTGTCGTGCGCGCCCTGGTAGAGCTTCTTCAGGGCCGTGACTTGCAGCGGAGTCAGGCATTCGGCTTTGTCCTCACCTCTGTCTTCGGTTTTGCACGTCAAGACAGCAGGATCAAAATGGCACTGGCGAGGATCGTTCAGGACTCCGTCTTTCACTCCATCCTGCGCATCGCAGGCAGAGTTTACGGCCCCCGCAATCGCCGGTAACTTCGATGACGGGATGTAGCTTGCCGGGTCGAGTGTCGTGGCTTGCGCATCCCACAGTGCGCCCACCAGCAGGTGACTCCAATAGTTCGCCGGAGCTCCGGCAAGGATGCCGTCGTAATCTTCCGGATATCGTTGCGCTTCCATCAGCGCCTCGCGTCCACCGTTGGAGCAGCTCCCAAAATAGGAATGCTTCGGTTTGCTCTGGTAAAACGTCGTGATCGTCTGCTTGGCAATCTCGGTCATCACGTGAATCGCGCGGTAGCCGAAATCGACGATCTTTTCCGGATGTCCGAGCGCCCAGGTTGCGTCAGTCGCCGTTCCTGAATGCCCCGTATCGGTTCCCGCCGTTGCGTATCCGTGGCTAAGGGCTGTGGCCATTCCGCGATAATCGATCTGACCGGCGAAGCCGCCGTTGCCCTGCGCCTGGAATTTGCCGTTCCAACCAGTAGCCGGCATCCAGACTTCGATCTTGATATCTGAGTCGGAGCTGGGATGCGCCCCTACACTCACGCGGCAGAACGCTGGAAGTGATTTGAACAGCGCAGCCATTGTGGGCGGCACGCTATCGACGAGGTTAGCTGCTCCTGGATTGACTGTCTCCGCCCGAGTAATTTGCGCGTCTTTCAATTTCAAACTCTTCAGATTCTCGCAAGAGGGCGTGTGGGCCTGTGCCGCACTGATCGCGACACACAGACAGACGACGACCGATGCTCTCCAACCCAATCTTGTCTTCATTTGGCACCGCCTGCGGTGGCCTGAGCCGCCGATTGCGTTTGAATGTCGGCGATCTCTGCTGCCGCTCGCGCGACACGATCGTTGTACTCGGAGATTTTTTTCTTCACTACGTCCGACCTCCAGTCCTGCCCGACACGTGAGGCGACCTTCTCCATCTGCTCCTGGCTTAGCCCCTTGGTGAGCGCTTGCACTTGCTCCTGCGCTTTAGAAAGAACTTCGCTGTAATGAGTAAGCTCCTTCGCCGCAGTCTCCGGATGATAGGTGAGACGATCGTCGCTCTGCATGGCGTCAATCAGCTCATCAGGTGACCAGCCGAGGGGCCAGGTCTCATTTAGGGAATCGTAAGCTTCGCGAAGTCGCGTCATCGCTCCGGCAAAGCCGTCCAACTCCTTCCGGCGCGCTACGAGATCGGCATTGCGCTTGATCTGAATGGTTACGGTACTGCTCACCGGAAAATGCGGAGTTGTGATGATGGTGTCCAGTCGGTTGCCATCGTAGCGCCAGCCGACTTTGTTCTGCACTGATGTGAGGGTCAGCGGCTTCCCATTCACGGTCACCGATTCCGGAGGCCTCTCCCCCGGCACGCGAATCTCATACGAGCGCTGCTGCGGCATGCCGGCGTATCCACCTCGCACTGGATCGACTCTGACCGTGAGAGTTCCGTTCGTCTCAGAAGCGTGAAGATCAGTCCACGCATCCTTCCCAATTTGGTAATCCCGCGCCTTCCCGGAATCCTCATAAAGCGTGTACGAAGACTTCTCTCCGGCCGTCAATGGAAAAACATTCACAATCAGAGGATCAATCGGCTTCTCGCCGGTGTGCTCCATCTTCGGAGCCATGGGCACGATCGCTCCGGCGCGCACATATACGGGCGTCTCGCGAATCGAGAACTTGCGCGTAAGTTCAACCGGTCCTGTGAAGTGTCTCCCAGTGTTCCACTCGATCCACTCGCCTTCCGGCAGCCAGACCGACTCACTGGCGAGGCCCGTCGCTTTATCGATCGGACTCACAACTGGAGCGACGATCATGTTGTCGCCGAACATGTATTCGTTCTTGGCCGTATACGCCTGCTCGGCTTCGGGCCAGTCGTAGTAAAGCGGACGCAGGAAGGCGACGCCAGTGTCATACGTTCGCCGCGCCTCCGTGTAGATGTATGGGATCAGCGCGTAACGAAGATGGAACTCGTCGCGCATGATGTCCGAGTACGGCTCGGGATAAGCCCAGATGCGTCGTTCCGATTCGGGATTCTTAGTCGTATGCGTGCGCAGTATCGGGCTGAATGTTCCGAACTGAATCCAACGCGTGTACAGCTCGGGATCGACGGCTCCGGGCATGTGTCCGCCAATGTCGTGGCTCCAGTAGGCGTAGCCGACGTTCGCTGCCGTCGCTGTGAACCACGGCTGGAAAGCGAGCGAGTCCCAGACAGAAATCGTGTCGCCCGAGAATCCAATCTGATAGCGATGATTGCCGAGCCCGCCCCAGCGATGGAAGAGCAGCGGACGTTTGCCCTCGCGTTCCTGGTCGGTAAAGTGAACGTAGTTCAGCCACCACGTGGGACTCACGCCGGCCGTCTTCGTGTTCGGCTCCTGCTGCCAGTCGAGCCACCAGAAATCAACGCCCTGCTTCTCCAGCGGATGGTGCAGCACGTCCATATAGCTCTGCGCGAACTTCTTATTGGTGATATCGAACGGTACATACTTCTTTGTCGCCGGGTCGATACCCATGCGTCGTGCCATTTCGGGATACGCTTGCTCCCACGGCTGCACACCAGACGCCGGATGTAAGTTCATTGTCGTTTTTAGTCCCTGGCTCTTGATGCTCTTCATGAACGCATCGGGATCGGGAAATAGCAGCTTGTTCCATGTATAGCCTGACCAGCCGAGCGTGTGGCCGGACTGATCTTTCTCCTGGGAAAACCAGTTCTGGTGGAAGGTGAGGTGCCAGTCCATGTCGATGACCAGCACGTCGAGCGGGACATCGCTTTCGTGGAAGCCCCGCACCAGGTCCTGAAATTCCTGGTCGCTATATGCCCAGTAGCGCGACCACCAAGTTCCAAAAGCGAACTGTGGAGGAAGTGGGATTTTTCCGGCTACGCGGGTGAAATCGGTAAGCGCCTGCTTGTAATCGTGCCCATAGCCGAAGAAATACCAATCCTGACGATCGCCTTCCGGACGCTCCATCACCCACGGCCACGGGCTCTGTTCGCCTTGCGTAAAACGAAAATCATCGGAATCGAAGAGCGGACGCTTGGAGTCATCGACGAGCACCCAGCCATCGCGCGAGATCAGGCCAGGATCAATCGGCTCACGCGTCTTTCCTCCAAGCGCACCATCGAGCGTGCGCGTCGTGCCTTGGAGATTGCCTTTGTCTTCCATTCCGGCATGCCAGGTGACTTGATTGCCATTGAGCGTGAGGTCAATGTGCAGATTGTCGGGAGTGAACTTACCGTCGCCGGATTGCCTGTAGGAGAGCGACAGGGCATCCGTCTTGAGATCGAGCACCTCAGCATCGCCGTCCTTGTGCTCGGAATGCGTGAACTTGGGCACGGGCAGGCGTCGATTCAGAAACACCAGCGACGGATGATCTTCGAACTTGCCATCCGCAGCCCACTCCAGGCGAATCATCTGCGGCGTGAGCACGGTGAATCGCGCGTTGCCGAGAACGACAACCGCTGCGGGATCGCCGACGGGGTTGTAGAGGCCGGCTTGGGATGGCGCCTGTTTAATTTGCTGTGCGGATGCAAGTGCACAGCTCAGCGTCAATAAAAGGAGAAGCACGCATTGAGAGCGGATGGTCAGCAACAACGAGGTTTTAAAAACTGTTATGAAGGTCATGTTGGGAAAGCAATATTAATCCACCACCAAGCGGATTAGCGCATGATCGCTAAAACAACGTTCGGGATGATATCTTCGCAGCGCGAGGACGGTTACATGCTCGAAAAAGAACCGCTTATTCCTAAACATGGCGGTTATCGCAAGCTCAAGAGCTTTCAAGTAGCTCAATTGGTTTACGACGTGACTATCCGCTTCTGCGATCGATACGTCGAGAAGCGCAGCCGTACACACGATCAGATGGTGCAGGCGGCCAGGAGTGGAGTGCAAAACATTGCCGAAGGCAGCCAGGCTGCCGGCACTTCAAAGAAGACCGAACTCAAATTGACCAACGTAGCGAGGGCAAGTCTGGGACGCAGTGGACCAAACAATATCAATATCGGTGCGAGTGGCTCGCAGTCGCCATCACCTTCGTCCACTCAGTCCAGAAAGTCCACTTTTCCCGAAATTGCGGCGAATGCGGCGTTGGTGCTGATCGCGGTAGCGTGCAGCCTGCTTGATCGCCAACTTGCTTCTCTTGCTGCTGCCTTTGAACGTGAAGGAGGTTTTACCGAACGACTCTACCGCGTTCGCGCGAGAGCGCGCGGTCAATAGCGCCGCAGAACCCTCAGCGCCGCAGCAGGTGAACGCCAAACCACTTCTGCTGGTCAAACCAGGTGTGTTCGCGTCGCAGTCCAGCGTTGTCTACGATTCTGTCCACCATGTCCATGGAGAACTTCGTGCTGTTTTCCGTGTGAATGGTCTCACCCTCCCGGAAATTCACGACGATGTCCAACATCTCAATCGGCACGCTCTGCTCGCGCAGGCTTTCGAGATGCATTTCGATTCGGCTCTGGTCGTCGTTCCAGCGGATGCGATGTGCGAACGTGCTGAGCTTGAATGCGGCGCCGAGTTCTCGATTGATTCGGCGGAGCAAGTTCTTGTTAAACCCAGCAGTGACGCCTTGCGCGTCGTCGTAAGCAGGAATGAGCAAGTCGAGGCTCTTGCGCATATCGGTGCCGAGGAGAACGGCATCGTCTGCTGAGAGGCTGCGGCGGATATCGGAGAGCAGCCGCGCGGCTTCGAAGAGTTCGAAATTGCCGATGCTTGACCCAATGAAGAGCACCAGCTTTCGTCCAGCGAAGCGTGGCAATTTTGCCAGACCTGGTGCGTACTCTGCATGAATGGGCTGTACATTTACTCCCGCACAGAGTGCACGAATTCGCGACTGCGCATCGTGCAGGGCGGCGCCGGATACGTCAATGGGAATGTAATTCGCTTCGCCGGATGCCTCGACTGCAGCGTTGAGAAGCAATGTGGTTTTCGAAGCGCTGCCCGCGCCGAGTTCAACCAAAGTTCCAGGATTACCCGCAGCAGAGATGATCTCGTCGGCGTAGTCGCTGAGAATAGCTCGCTCAGTACGTGTGAGGTAGTACTCCGGCAATTCGGTGATGCGCTCGAAGAGCAGCGAACCTTCGTGATCGTAAAAGAGCTTTGGTGGGAGCCATTTTGGGAATGACGTCAGACCTTCGAGGACCGCGCCGGCGATCTCCGGCAGCTCGCGGATTGCGGGAACAACTCTATTCAGCATCCGCTGCCAGCCTTATTCCCGTGAATTGCCAGCGGGCTGGCGCAGGAAAAAAGTTCCTATAACTTGCACGAATGTGCGATTGCGGCGTTGCACATGACCCTCCGCGCAGCACCCACTGATCGCACATAAATTTGCCGTTGTACTCGCCCAACGCGCCAGATGCCGCACAAAATCCCGGATATGCGACGTACGGACTGGAGGTCCATTCCCACACATCGCCAAACATCTGTTGCGAACCGCTACCAGATTGGAAACTTGCTGCTTCGGGGCGCAAGACGCCGCGTTCGACGAAGTTGCCGGTAATCTGAAGCTCAGACGCTGCATGTTCCCATTCTGATTCAAGCGGCAGGCGCGCGCCTTTCCAGCGCGTAAAAGCATCCGCCTCGAAGTAGCTCACATGACAGACTGGCTCATCCAGAGGAAGCTCCTGCACTCCGGCCAGCGTGAACACGCGCCAACCGTCCTCATGGCTCTCCCAATACAAAGGAGTTTCCCAGCGCTCTTGCAGAACTGTGTCCCATCCGTTGGAGAGCCACAGCTCCGGACGGCGATACCCGCCATCCTTCATGAATTCGAGATACTCGCGATTCGTAACGAGCCGGTTTTGTAAACGAAAATCGCGCAGGAGAACTTCATGCCGCGGCAGCTCGTTATCAAAACAAAATGCCTCGCCGGAATGGCCGATGTTCACAATGCCACCGGAATACGTTTCCCATTTTGGCTCGACGCTGTGCTGCGGCTGCTTGGCTCTGGGCTGACTGTGATACGCAGGTCTGAGTGGCTGACTCCAGAACGCATGTTTGATATCAGTAAGGATCAGTTCCTGATGCTGCTGCTCGTGCTGCAGTCCGAGTTCAATGTTTGAAAGCAGCTCCGTGTGGCGCTCAGGATCCAAATCGCCGATCAGCTGCACCATGTGTTCATCCACGTATCCGCGATAGGCGGTTACTTCATCCAGCGTCGGACGCGAAAACAGCCCGCGATTGGCGCGATTGGGATGATCTCCGACTTGTTTGTAATAAGAGTTAAAGACGGTCTGAAATCTGTCATCGATCGGGCGGTACCCGCGGTTGTGCGGTCTGAGAATGAAGGTCTCAAAAAACCAGGCGGTATGCGCGAGGTGCCATTTCGTCGGACTCGTTGCAGGCATCGACTGCAACATCTGATCTTCCGCAGAGAGCGGAGCAACCAGCGCGAGCGTGGCCCGGCGCACCTCACCGTATCGCGCTCGCAGGCTCTCAACCGAGCGCTGCGAACCAGACCACCGGCTGGACAGAGAAGTCGCCATAGGGCAATTCTGGGAATCTTAAACCGTCGGCGAAGAACACGCGACGAGTCGAGAACCAGCGTTTCGTGCTCACAACCGGCTGGTCCCGACGAGAGCTTTAGATGCGGGAGGGTGTGAAAAGCGCCAAATTGTTTGCGGCAAGTCAGCAAAGGGCCTGCGGATTATGACGGTTTTCGTCATAATTCAACGGCCCTTGAGCCTGACCGGTACGAAACGACTCCAACGGACAAAGAAGGCGCACAACCCACAGTCAGAGCCAGGATTCGCTGCTGAACTCCGTGCTCTGCCTCGCGGGGAGGGACAATCGCCTTGCAAGTCTTGGTAAGTCTTACTTGGGAAAACAGTTAATACGAAGTCCCTGCTGATTCCCTGCAAGTTCCGTGGTCGATTGGGAATCTCCAGTGTTTATGCGGGTCCGGCGATGAGGAAATTTTTTGCGGGAATTTTTTTCCTGCAAAATTGCCTGCGCAGGGAATCTGCCGATCCGTTCATCCCCACCTCGGCTGCTCATCGAGGCCGATCCCTAGCGCTGTCTTCCCGATCACCTCGTGAGTGAGAAACGAGCTTGCGGGATGGATGCGACCCAGACGCGCGTCCCGCACCAAGCGCTCGTAACCTGCAGAGCGGAAGATCCCAGCGCCTCCGGCGATGTCGAGTCCGAGAACGACCACGCGCCACGAACCATCAACTGCATGGTACTTTGCAGCAAAGATCTTGGCCGGCCATGCGGCGCCGTGGTTCACGCCATTCGACCAGTCTGCGGCCACGCTCTCCAGGTGCGGATCGATGGATTCCAACTCGATCGTCATTTCGGCGACGGCGTGCTGGATCTCAGGGTGATATGCCATGGATCGCGAGAGCGCCACAGACGTCTTCTTCTTGGCTGCGGCGACGGTCTGATCGAGCGCGCGCTTAGCCAATCCATAATAGATGTTGCCGAAGCCCAGCAGCGCCCAGGCGAAAATTCCCAGGACGAATGCATCGACTCCAGCACCGCCGGCAGGCACTACGCGGGCGATGTACCGATCTGGAACAAAAACATTTTCCAAAACGGTATCGTCGCTGCGCGTTGCACGCATACCAAGAACATCCCAGGTTTCCTTGACTACGTAGCCGGCGGTATCGCGCGGCATGAAGGCGTGCACGACCTTCGGCTGCCTGGGATCGCTCAGGTCCATGCCATGCAGGCCGAAGCGCGTCCACACTGGAGTAAGACTCCCGAACTGTTTGCGGCCCGTGAAGCGATAGCCGCCGTCCACGCGCTCTGCCTTCGTCGTAGAGAGCAGGACGGGGATATCGTTGCCGCTTTCCGCGTGTCCAGCGGCAAAGACCTCGCCGGCAGCTGCCTCGCGCAAGAGCCACTCCAGAGAGTGATCTCCCGAGCGCCAGAGATCTGCTGCGATTCCAACCCAATACAAATGCATGTTCACAGCTAACGCAGTCGCAGGAGCGTGATATGCAAGCCGGCGCTGCTCGCGACACACCTCGGCGAGCGTCATACCCGCCCCGCCGAACTGTGTTGGGACCGGCATGAGCAGGTACTTCGCCGCGCGCAGCTCGTCGAAGTCTTCCTGGAAGAAGCGGTTTTCGCGATCGTAGGCGGCGGCCCGCGAGGCGAAGCGCGCCAGCATCTCGTCACCGAGAAGCGATTCGCGCGCACCCTGCTTCAGAACGGAAACGATGGATGCAAAATCAGAACGTCCGTCGATTGGGACCGTCTTTGATGCTGTGGCTAGAGAACTTGAACTCATGTCGTCCTTCTTTCCCATTTTCGGAGCAGTGGCGTTGTGTTAGGGTCGAGCTTCGTAAACGATGTTGAAAGGAGTTTCTGTGGCTCGTCGGAAGCGAGTGAATCCAGCTTTGGTAACGACTTCGTGAATGCGAGCCTCGCCTGCTTGCGCGCCCAGACACAAGCCAACTTCCTGTGAGCGCGAGCACGGCGTGCAGAGCAACGTTGAAAATGAGTAGTAGACGCGGCCGACCGGATTCAGATTGTCCTTCAAATCATCCTTAGCATAAGGCTCTACGATCATCCAGGTGCCGTCTTTCGCCAGTGCCTGACGCACATGCGTCGCTGCGCCAACCGGATCGCCCATGTCGTGCAGGCAGTCGAAGAAGGCGATCAGATCGTAGTCCTTGCCGGGAAATTCTTTTGCCTTGCCTATCTCGAAGCTGACGCGATCGGCGACTCCTTCGCGCTTCGCAGACTCGCGTGCAGCTTCGATCGAACCTGTGTGATAGTCGAATCCAAAGAAGCGTGACTTGGTGAACGTCTTCGCAAGGAGGATAGTGGAAGCTCCTTTCCCGCAACCTACGTCGGCCACGCGCGCGCCTTCCTCGAGCTTTTTCTGCACGCCTTCGAGCGACGGAATCCACGAGCTTGCGAGGTTGGCGGCGTATCCAGGACGGAAGAACTTCTCGCAGCCGTGAAAGACATCCTCGGCGTGCTCATGCCAGCCGACTCCAACGCCGGAGCGGAAAGCATCTGTGATCCGCGGCACTGCAGCAAGTGCGCCAAGAGCCAACTGAAAGGCGCCAGGCAGGTATGCGGGACTGTTTTCATCGGCAAGCGTAAATGCCTGTTCTTCGCTAAGGCTGAATTTGCCGGTCTTGTCGTCGTATGTGACATATCCGCCAGCCGCCTGAGATGACAGCCATTCACGCACATAGCGTTCGTCGGTGTGTGTTTTCGCAGCGAGCTGTTCCGGCGCCATGGGGCCCGCTGCCAGTGCTTTGTAAAGTCCGAGTCTTTCCCCAATGACAACCATGCCGGCATGAGCTGCGGCGCCAAGATCGTTGACGAACTGTCCGACGAAAGCATTGAGTTTGTTCATGTCGAGTGCGGAAGCTGGTGCTGTGCTCATTTGAGTACCCCTTTTCGTTGCGGTTGGAAGATTTTTGTTGGTCCGTCTACTCAGCCCAGTCTGCCCGGCGGCAACGCGCGCGGGAAGCTGGGCTGGAATTGTCTCACTGTGCAGAGAAGGATTGGCAGGAAACATTCGGATGCCAGTTCACGAAAGCTCCGTTGGGATTCTCCTTCCATGCCCAGACGTGCAAGGTGTAGAACGCGGGAAGGCTAAATCGGTTGGGAGCTTCGAAGTAGTGGAACAGCTGCCCCATCAATTCCGGCGGCCCTGAGTGCTGCGAGTCCCACTGTTGCGCGATCACCAGAAAGTCGGCGCCGATGAGCTTCAGCTTCCCGTCCGGCGTCGGCTCGTAAATCACAATCTGCGGGTGTCTTGCATCGAGAATCCCGCTGGATACGAGAGCGCCATTCACGTAATGCAGCCCCATTGCTCCTGAATCAGGACCGGTAACGCAGCCAAACTGCAGCGCGTAGCCGTCCGCCTCGGCCACGGACACATCTTTGTACTTCTCAGTCGCCTGACGAACAACGTTCAGCAGCGTCTGAGCCTGGCTGCTCACGGTTTCGTTCTGCTGTGCATTATGCGAATGCGCATCTTGCGCCAAGGCACTTGAGGTGCAGGCGCAAATCGCCGCAACCATCAACCCGACGGTGGAAAGCTGCAAGTACGTTGCGAATCGTTCAAATGTCATGGTGAAAACCCTCCGTAATCAGATTTGCGCCGCCTCAGTCGATCCCTCCCAGTGGTCCGTAGCCTGTGGTGGCTTTGTTAGAATTCGCACTGCTGAGCGGTTTCGGAGTTCCCCCCACTTCCCCCTCGCCGTTTCTGCAGTGCTAATCTCGTCTCGCGAGTTGAAAGTACTGCGCACGACGGCATGAAGTAACGAAAGAACGCCAAAGAAGGCCCCAAAAAAACACGAAATCCGACTGGCGTTGCGGAGTAAGCACCTTGCAGACAGATCACCCAATTTACGGGTTTGGCGCATTCAGACTCGACGTAGATAAAGGCTGTCTATTGAAGGGCGCGGACGAGATCTGGCTCCGTCCCAAGGTGTACGAAGCTCTTAAGTACTTCGTTGAGAACCCCGGCAGGTTGATCGCAAAAAAGGAACTGATCCAAGCGGTGTGGCCCGACACCTTCGTCACAGACGACTCTCTCGTCCAGTGCACGGTCGAGCTTCGCCGCGCCCTCGACGACTCCGCGCAGCAGATGCTCAAAACTGTGCCGCGTCGCGGGTATATCTTCACTGCGAACGTTGTTCAGAAAGCCGCAGACGAAACACCACCCGCCCGTCCCGACTTGGAACACGAGGATCTCTCCCGATCCGCATCTGCGCGCTCGTCGAAAAAACGCCAAGAGATACCGGTTCCGCGAACTTCACTCATCGGGCGCGAGCTGCAGGTTGCAGAAGCTGCACGCCTGCTCCTCCGGTCCGACGTTCGTCTACTAACCCTCGTCGGGCCGGGTGGGGCGGGAAAGACTCGACTGGCGCTCGCAGTGGCTGAAGCTGCGAAGGAGCATTTCGCCGGAGGCGTTCAGTTCGTTGGCCTCGGGTCCATCAGCGATCCTGCGCTTGTGGGAAGCGCGTTAGCCAAAGCTCTCGAGATTCAAGGCGCTGCTAATCGGTCCATCCCCGACCTCATAGCTTCCGAACTAAAGGAATCAGGACCGTTCCTTCTTCTGCTGGACAACTTCGAGCAGCTCCTCCCCGCTGCGACGCTGATCGCGGAAATCATGCAGGCGTGCCCACTGCTCAGGGTCCTTATCACAAGCCGCGCTTGCCTGCGCATCTACGGTGAGCAGGAGTTCCCAGTGGCTCCCCTTGCACACGACTCCGCAGTAGAGCTGTTTGTGCACCGCGCTAAGGCAGTTCGGCCGAGCTTTGCTCTCAATACAGAAAATGAAAGTGCAATTCGCGCAATCTGCGAGAAACTCGACGGCCTTCCGCTGGCGATCGAACTGGCGGCGGCGAGAACTCGAGTACTGTCTCCCCTCACAATGCTCGACCGCCTGCAGAGCCGGCTACAGCTTCTCGTGGGTGGCGCGCTCGATTTGCCAGAACGGCAACAAACTCTCCGCAGCGCGATCGACTGGAGCCATGATCTGCTGAACGAAGCCGAGCAGAGGCTTTTTCGTCGCCTTGCCGTGTTCGTGGGCGGATGCACTCTGGAAGCCGTGGAAGCGGTTTGCAATACCCATCACGATCTTGATCTCGATGTTTTCGAGGGCGTCTCCTCACTCACAGATAAGAATCTCGTGCTGAGCCTTGATCCATCAGGCGATGAAGCCCGTTTCGTCATGCTGGAGACGATTCGCGAGTACGCGTTGGACCGGCTTCGCGCCACTGACGAACAGCGCCAAGTCCGCCGTGCTCACGCCGCCTATTGCCTGGTTCTCGCCGAGGAAGGAAATCCGGAGCTGAATGCGGTTGACCGCGGTGCCTGGCTGGCACGATGCGATGTCGAACTCGACAACTTTCGTTCGGCCCTCGACTGGCTTTTTCAAAATCGGGAACTCGAATGGTCTTTACGCCTGTGCATCGCGCTATTCCGCTTTTGGGACATGCGGGAGCATTTGAGTGAAGGCCGTGCGCGTTTGGAAGAAGTCTTGCAGCTTGCAGGAGATGAGTATCCCAGAGAGCGAGCACAGATCTGGACATTTCTTGGCGCGCTTACAACCGCTCAGGGCGAGTTTGCTGTTGCACAGAGTTACCTGAATCAGAGCCTCTCTCTCTATGAGGAGCTCGACGACAAGTGGGGGATAGGAACTGCTTTGAACGCTCTGGCGGTCAATGCCCGCGATCGGGGCGACTATGCCGCTGCGCAACGGAGTTTCGAAAGCAGTCTTATCTTTTGGCGTGCCGTCTCGGATCGAGTTTCGACTGCGCGCGGCCTCCATAACCTGGCCAACGTGCTGCGCATTCGCGGCGAGTATTCCGGTGCGCAAACCGCTGCGCGGGAGGCCACAACGATCTTTGAAGAACTGGGCGATCGCAGCGGAGCCGCGTGGTCGATCAACCAGCAGGGGGATATCTCGCGCGAGCAAGGACAATTCCCTGCGGCTCGCGAACTCTACCAGCGTGCTCTTTCGCTGTTCCGCAAAGCCGGAGATCGCTGGGGTTGCGCGCGATCGCTTACCGATCTTGGTCAAATTTACAGCGAGCAGGGAGAGTACAGAACCGCCCTGGAAGCATACGGCGAGGCGCTCAAAATCTTTGCCGAACTCGGCCATCGCCGTGGATTGGCTCGTAGTCTCGACGGATGCGCCTGTCTTGCCCTGGCTCAGGGCCAATCAGCCCGTGCGCTGAAGCTTGCTGGCGCTGCCGCACACCTGCGAAGCGTGATCGGCGTAACCCTCACCGATGCGGAGCAACAGAAGCTCGATCGAGCGCTCGCTCTGGCATGGGCGGAGCTCGGCAAATCAAGAGGTGAGAAAGCCTGGGCGGAAGGAACTGCTATGAGCTTTGAGAAAGCGATTGAGTACTCGCTGGAACAGCCACAGTCCCTTACTTCAACGCAGTCGGGTCGATGAGGCGGCGGACAGCGGATACGCGATCTGCGGGAATGCCGACACGTCGCGCATGCTCGCGAATGATGTTTTCGTCCGGCGCGATGTATACGCAATAAACTTTATCTTCCGTGACATAGCTGTGCAGCCACTGGATCTGCGGTCCCAATTCACTCAGCTTTGCGAGAGAGCGCAGGGACAGATCGCGGATTTCCGACTCGGAAAGGGAGCCAGCTCCGGGTACTTCGCGCTCAATAACGTACTGGGGCATTGACGTGCCAGTTTAGCACTTGCTCCCCGCGCAGCGTGGGGAACACGAACTGAAGATCGATCTCGGTCTACATCGTCCAATCCTGTCCAGTTCCATCCCGCGATTTCGCAATTTTGCGCTGCATTTCTCAGAAATTCATTGATCCTGCCCTGAAAATGGGCGTAGATTTGTCGGGCAGTTTCGGCGTTTGCCGTTTTAGGACGCGACTCCTCGGCGTCCCTCGCTTGCTTTTCGCTCCGGGAGGTGTTTGTGGCACGTCCAGTGCAGGGTTCTGCCGAGAGAGGCAATTCGCGGTGGAATCCGAAGAGTTGGGTCAGCCTCATTCCTTACGGCCTGAATCAGCAGCATCCCAACAGCTACAAAGAAATGCTCGATGTCGCGTGGGAGAACCGCGACAGTCTCGGCTACGCCTATCGCATTCTGCGCGACGGCTGCTGTGATGGATGCTCGCTCGGCACCAGCGGCATGCATGACTGGACGATGAAAGGCATTCATCTGTGCGCCGTCCGGCTGCAGCTTCTGCGCTTGAACACAATGCCGGCGATGAACTGGCATCTGCTCGAAGACGTCGCCCCGTTGCGAGACATGTCGGAGAAGAAGCTGCGCAAGCTTGGACGGCTGGCCGTTCCGATGGTCCGCCGCAAAGGCGAAAGAGGATTCTCGCGCGCTTCGTGGGAGCAGGCGATTGAGATTGTCGCCGAGCAACTTAACGAGATTGATCCGAAGCGTGTGGCATGGTTCTTAACTTCGCGCGGGCTCACGAACGAAGCCTATTACGCGCATCAGAAGGTCGCGCGCTTTGTCGGCACAAATCACGTCGATACCAGCGCGCGTATCTGCCACGCTCCAAGCACAGCGGGGCTCATGGCGACAGTCGGCTGCGCGGCAACGACGTGCTCTTACTCCGACTGGATTGGAAGCGATCTGATTGTCTTTGTCGGAGCGAACCCCGCCAATAATCA
>JACZCV010078347.1_pt1 | contig 15301 bp, 10 predicted proteins | sample 8641841 | NCBI WGS metagenome assembly JACZCV01 (sample SAMN15324606, study PRJNA640507) | soil metagenome | isolation source: monocropping sugarcane control | place: China: Luxin town, Laibin City, Guangxi Province | collected 2019-07-25 | depth 10cm m
CGATCACTTTCGTTATCCCTTGTTTCACTTTCGTTATCCTTTGAAGCAGTTGCAGTTTTCCGCCGCGCTTGGCAAGACGGTTCTTCTCAACATCTCAGATTGAGACCACTAGGAAAGCTCTGCACAGGGTGGTTTGAATGAGAATTCCGTGCTCAGCAACTCGTCGTTAGGCCCTGACGGCGGTCGCGGCCGGTCGTGTCCGTCGCTCGGGCATCGGTGCGGCCGCCTCAAGACGTGCAACGTCGCGACATGGCGTTAGGTGAGGCATGGTGTAACGCCGCCGGGCAGGAGCCGTCGCCGGACCAGATAGAGATTCGCTAACGCAAACATCGCATACGCCCGGACGAGATTCTTGTGGAGTCCTCGGTAGCGCACCTTCGTGAAGCCCCACAGCGTTTTGATCACGCGGAACGCATCCTCGCCTCGCGCCCGCTCGCGCGAGCGCTCGCGATTCTGCCGCCGTTGGCGTCGCGTCAGCGGATGGGCGGACGTGCCGCGGCGGTTCACCCGATACTGGCCGCCACTCAGCGTCCAGAGCTGCCGGTGTTCCTCCACCCAATACGCTTGGTCCCCATAGAGCACCCGCTCCCGCCCGTGCAACAACGCCGGCAGTTGCGTCACGTCCGCCGCGCCGGCGGGCGTCGCCCGGACATGATGCACGAGGCCGCGCACATCCGTCCCGACGTGCAGCTTCATCCCGAAGTGCCACTGGTTGCCCTTGCGTGTCTGCTGCATCTCGGGGTCCCGCGCTTTCTCGGCGTTCTTCGTCGAGCTCGGCGCGGCGATGATCGTTGCATCCACGATCGTCCCCGTTTGCAGCAAAAGCCGCTTGGCCGTCAACAGATGCTGGATGGTGGCGAAAATCCGCTCAGTCAGTTGATGCTGCTCCAAGAGATGCCGAAAGCGCAGAATCGTCGTCTCGTCCGGAATCACATCCTCGCCCAACGTCACCCGCGCGAAGCGCCGCATGGCCTCACTATCGTAGATCGCCTCTTCGGCCATCGGATCCGAGAGATTAAACCACTGCTGCAGGAAGTAGATCCGCAGCATCCGCTCAAGGCCAATCGGCTGGCGCCCATTGCCCGCCTGCGGATAGTGCGGGGCAATGAGCGCTCGAAGCTCGGCCCACGGGATCACGGCGTCCATCTCGGCCAGGAAGCGCTCCCGGCGGGTGACTTTCCCCTTGTGCTGCCAGGCCAGATCGGCAAACGTCCGCTGGTCACCCATGCCTCTCGCTCCGCTGGAGTTGCGTCGTTATCCCATTTGCCTAACGCAACGCCAATATACCATTTTCGCTGCACTTGTGCAGAGATTTCCTAGAGGTGCGTGCAGATGGTGGCCAACAGCGCTTTCGCCTTCACGTAGTCCGCCGTCTCGAGGGACATCGCCACCATTACGTCGTTGCGCACGGCGATGAGCTGCGTGCCGTGCAGCAACGACGCGCCGTCCCACGGACCCTGCAGCGTGGTGTCCGTCGTGAATCCGACCGTCGTTACCGCGCCCGGCGCGGTCGTCGGCGTGCTCGCGATGTTCATCGCGCTTTTCATGTTTGCCGCCGTCGGTTTCATCGTGTCGAGTGGCGACGGCCCGCTCGGCTTTCCCGCGCTGCCGGCCATTTTCATGAGCGCGCCCATCATCGCACCCATGTTGCCCGTGGGCTTCATCGTGTCTAACGGTGTGCTCGTGGGCGTGCCTAACATGCTGCCCATGGTCGACATCATGTGCTTCTGCATGTTGTACGCGTGCCCGCCGTCTTCCCACGCGAACGCCACCGGATACGACCGGCTCCCCTGCGGCGTCGACACCTGGTACGTGCACTCCGTCGAGTCGCCCGCGGGCGCCGCGCTCAGCGGGCCGATCGCCGCTTCGACCTCGCCACGGGGCACCAGATCGCACGCGTTGGACGGATGCTGCTTGGGTGCCGGGACCATCGCCACCGCTTTCGCTCCGTCGTAGGAGAGCGGATGCCCAACGCGACCCATGGCGATCGTCGCGATCGCGACGGCGTCGCTCTTCTGACCGCTCGCACCGCTCACGTCGACGATCACGAAGGTCTGTCCCTTGATCGCCGTGAGGACGCCGGTGGGAAGGAACGACGCCTGATCCCACGGGCCGGGTATGCCTTGTTGTGAGACGCGGTTCGCGAGACTGTCCATGCCCGGCGCACCCTTCGCCAGTGCCTTGCCGAGGGCGTTGGGCAATTGCGCGACGCGTCCCATCATTTGCCCGCCACTCCAATTCGGTATGATCGCCAGGACGCGTGCGTTCGTTCCGCGATACACACATTCATTGCCGTCTGTTGCAGGCTTGCCGTCGTCGCTCGCGCGGAACGGTGGAACAGTGAGGGTACCCACGTACGGCGCAGCTTCCGCCGCGGACACGAGCGTGCAGGGATCCTGGGATTTGACACTCGAAGCACCGAGCGATCCGAGCAATCCACCGATGGCCGACTGGGATTGCGACTTGTCTCCACGATTGCAGGCAATCGCGACGACAATTGTCGACGCGACGACGAGACCGCTCAGCGGCCACGAACGCGTTCCGCGCATTGCACATCCCCCTGGCGTCACTCGGTTGGTGTCACGTGTTGCGACGCGATGCCCAACGAAGGGCCGCTGTCGACACGCGGGCCAACTTCCGCGGCCAGCGTTACTCGCGCGGTATACTGCCCGTTACTTAGGGCGGACACGGCGAGGACACAGCCGGACACAACCGGATCGTATGAGGGCCAACAAAACGCGGACACATCCGGTCCTGTCCGGCTGTGTCCGCGCTTTGTCCGCCCTAAGTCCGGCTGTGTCCGGCCCTTTCCGTCTTAAGTTCCGAGCGGGTCGCAGTTAGTGGGCAGGTTGCGTGCGGCGCACTCGTCCTGCGGAATCGGCATCCGTTGCGGCACCTGGCCGCCCGGAACTCCTGGCTCGATCGTGCCGAGCAAGTTGTAGCGCCGCGCGTCGATCCAGCGCGTGCCTTGTTCCCACATCAGCGAGAACCACCGCTCGTACAGCAGCTCGTTGATGCGATCTGCGTTGGACATGGAAGTCCACGCGCCGGACGAGAGCGCCGGGAGACGTCCCGAGTTCGTCCGGATGAAGTTGATGTCCGTTAGTGCGCCATTGAGATCACCGGTTCCGAGTTCAGCCTCCGCGCGAAGCAGGATGAGCTCTTCGTCGCGAATGATGGGAATCGGATGATTGAGATCCGGTTGTCCTCCGGTGAAATAGTTGGTGTACTTGAGCGCGCCCGGCAGCGGCACGGCCGGAATCGTCCAGAGCGGGACACGCGTGGCGCGCGCGGTCTTGTCGAGCACACGCTGATCGAGCTGGCCTCCGGATTGGTGTTGGGCGTGCACCAACATGAACGTGTCCGCGAAGAACGTGGTCCCGTCGAGCGGCTCGGCGAGCCCATTCTGTTGGTCCCCCGACGCCGTCGAGAAATCGAACTCCGGTCCTACGCCTAACGAAGACGGCGTGGGATCGATGAACGACTCCGGCAGCGTCGTTAGTGCCGCCTGGAAGCACGGCTGGCCGCAGCCCGCGGTCGCACGCAGGATCTCGGCCTTCGCTTTGAGCGCGCGGTTGAACAGCAGGAACGTGGACGGCTGGTCGAAGCCCGTGAATCCCGGTGGGATCGGGAACGGGAAGGATGTGCCATTCGTGTTCTGAAGCGCGGTCTGCGCGCTGTCCAACAAGCCGATGATGAAGCCGTACACGCTGTCTTCGCTCACGAAGGGCGCCGGAGGTGCGGTCACCGGGCGGTCGACGTCGACCGGCGCGCCGAGGCCCGCGCGCGTTTCGATGACGTACATGAACGCGAGTGCTTCCATCGTCTTGCCGAACCCTTGTGATGCGGAGACCTCCTGCGGCGTGAGATCCGGCGCTTTCGGCGCGGCGTCGAGATAGACGTTGATCGTGCGGATGTTGGCGAACCGGCCGGTCCACTCCGAGCCACCGAATTGCGTCGACGAGAGCGGTCCGAAATAGGGCTCTTGATAATCGGGCTGATTGTTGCCGGAGAGATTGATGCCCTCGCGGCCCATCGACCCAACTTGCCAGATGAATCCGGTGATGTCGGAGCGCGCGCCCGAGAATATGCCGGTGGCGGCGGCGCTCAGCTTGGACCGCGTGGGATTGTTCTCGAGATCCGTTTGCGTCGGCTGGTTGGTGTTGGTGATGTCGAACCCGCCGCACGCGCCTAACGAAAGGCTGGCGGCCACGAGGCACGCCGCGGCAAGTGCGGGCCCAACCCGGTGCACAATGCGTGTCATGGTCAGAACCCCGCGGTGATGGAGAACATGAACTGGCGTGACGGCGGATAGGGTCCGAGATCGATGTTTCGGGTGACGGCCTGCTGCCCGAAGTTGCTCGACTCGGGATCGTATCCCCAGTAGTTCGTGAAGATGAGCAGGTTGCGTCCCGTGAGCTCGACCTTCACGTCGCTCGATCCGAAGAACTTCTTGGCCATGTTCTCCGGCAGCGTGTAACCGATGCTCACTTCGCGCAGCTTGAGGAACGCCGTGGACTCCACGTACGGCGTCGCGATGCCGTCGAAGCAATCCTGGATGCGCGCCTGTCCGGCCGCCGTACCGGCGTCCGACGTCAACTCGTTACAGTCGTAGAGCGACAGCGTCTGGTTCTGCGCCAATCCGCCGTGCTGCCAGTCCCACAGCGACGTCAGGAAGAAGCCCTTGTAGGTGAAGTCGTTGCCTAACGCCCAGTCCCAATCCGGCGAGGCCGTACCGAACGACTTGACCACGAACGAGCCATCAGGATTGATCGCGGTCTGACCGATGATCTGGTCGATCGGATGACCTTGTTGGACGAAGAACTCGCCGAACGCGAGGCCGAAGCCGGCGGAGGAGGGGCTGAAGCCCGTGCCGGGAAGCTTCAACACGAGCGACCGTGTGCGGCTGAACGTGGAATGCACGGTCCACGTGAAGTCCTGGTCCTGGATGGCGGCGATGCCTAACGCAGCTTCGACGCCCGTGTTGCGCAGCTCGCCGCCGTTGGCGATCACCTCGCTGTAGCCCGTCGACTGCGCAGGGGTAACCGGCAGCAGCAAGTTGGTGGTGTGCCGCAGGTACCAGGTGAGCTCGAGCGTCGCACGTCCGTGGAAGGGCGAGGCGTCGATCCCCGCCTCGAACTCGCGGACGCGCTCGGGTTCGATGTTGGGCGAGCCGGCTATGCCGCCCACCACCGTGCCGACGTTGCCGCCGATGTTCTGCCCGCCGACCAGCGTCGTGAACTTCTGGCCGAAGAGCGGCTGGTTCCCGGTTTCGCCGTACGCCGCGCGAATCTTGAAGTCGCTGCCGCTGCCTAACAAATCGGGGAACCGGTACGCCCCGGAGATCTTCGGATAAACAAAGTACTGATTGGTGTTGCCGAACACGCTGCTGCGTTCGGCGCGGAGCCCGACTTCGGCAAGGAGTCGCTCGTCGAACGCCTGGAGCTGTTCCTGCGCGTACATCGCGAAGGTTTTCTCGTGCGTGTTGAGCTCGAACGGCTGCCCGAAGATTGCACCCTGGTCGATGTTCGACTGCCCCTCGAGCAGGCCAGTGGCGGTGCTGCGCGACTGATCGAGCTGCCGGTCCTCGAACTGCAACCCGGCCGAGGTCGTGAAGGACATCGAACCGGACGACGGTGTGAAGACGTCGATCGCGTTCAGGTTCCAGTTGACCTGGCGGCTTTCGGCGTTGCCTAACGTGGACACGCCGGGCGAGGTCTGGTTCGCCTCGAAGAAGAGATCCGGCGGGGCGAACACCGAGTTGTTCTGGTTGAAGATGTCGGCACCGGCGCCGCCCACGATCTTGAGGTCGTGTGTGCCGCCCGAGAGGGCCTGGAAGGTGGCCGTGGCGCCGCCGGTGAACCGGTTGACCGTCTGCTCGTTCGACGCCAGCGCGATGGTCTGCAGCGGGTTGCCGTTGAGGTACGTGAACGCGGGCAGCGGAAAGACGCCGGCGCTATTCCGCGTGATCGGCACGAAACTCGGAATGTACGCGAGCGCATAGGTGATGCTGGCGCCCGCGTTGTCGTTGTTCGTCATGCCGTTGTTGGCCGTCGTGCGTGTGAATGCATTACTCAACGCGAGCGTGAGCTTCTCACCCAGGCGTTGGTCCAGATTCACCCGCAAATTCTGGCGGCCGGCATCGGTGTTGTTGATGATGCCGCCGGTGTGCGACCAGTCGCCCGAGACGAAGTACTTCGTGTTGTCGTTTCCGCCGCTCACGTCCAGCGACGTCTCATAGTTGAGTGGATGGTTGCCAGCCGCTTCCAGCAAATGATCGTGAAAGGGCAGTGTACCGTTCGGCAGCTCGAGCGATTGGATCGTGGCCGTATCGCCGTAGAGGTCCAGTGCCTGTGCCACCGTGAACCGACGGGATGCCGGTCCGCGCAACAGGTCCGAGTATCCGATCCGTTGCGTGACCGTCGCCTTCGGCGCTCCGCCTAACCCACGCTTCGTCGTGATCACGATGACGCCGTTGGCCGCCTTCGATCCATAGATCGACGACGCAGCGGCGCTCTTGAGCACCTCGACCGACGCGATGTCGTTGGGATCGAGATCGGCGAGGCGGTTGCTCGCATCGTCTTGTTCGGGTCCCGTACCGGACGCGCTGCCGCTGCTCGTCACCGTGTACAGACCGGACGCGACCGATACGTTGCTGTAGATGACGCCGTCGACCACGATCAGCGGATCGGACGCGCCGATCACGGTGTTGATACCGCGAATCTGGATTTGCGCGCCGGCGCCTGGAGCACCGGAGTTTGTCTGGATGTCGGCGCCCGCGACTTTGCCCTGTAGCGCCTTGTCCACCGCGGCCGCCGGCACCGTCGTCACCTGGTCGCCGGTCACCACTGATGTCGAAGTGGTAGCGAGCCGGCGCGAGATGTTCGTCGCCTGACCGGTGACGACGACGGCTTGCAGTTGGAGTGGATCGCTCTTGAGTGTGATGGCGACCACGCTGTCGGTCGCCGCCACCGGCACGTCGGCTGGACCGTAGCCGAGCGCGCGGGCCAAAAGCCTAACGGCGCCGCCGTCGACAGTCAGCACGAACTTGCCGTCGTCTCCGGTTTGTGCGAAGCCGCGTGCTTCCCGGACGGTAACCACGGCGCCGGATATCGGCCGGCCGTCCGCGGCATCGGTCACCGTCCCCCTGATACGACGCTGTTGCGCCACGAGAACCGTGGGCGTGACGAGCGCCGCAAACAGGGCCCATCGGACCAAGCGTGTGTGCATAACTCCTCCCGGCAGATCAGGATGAAATCGCACGAACGACTACAATGCGCGACGCAGGTGCAGCAGCGAATCGAGGCGCCGCGTCGCCCGGCGGGAACACACGGTGGGATGAGTTGTCACGCAGAGGCCGCAGGTTCCAGCCGTTGCGCGCGAGGATACGATAGTGTGTCACGCAGCGCAAGCACGACCACAGACTCCGGACGTGCGCGAGCGCATGCTCTTGCGGCATATCGGGAGTCGACGCAACATCGACGGCTGGATTGCACGTCGGCGCCTCATGTTCACAAACAAATCGCAATGAACCGGACTCTACTGCTCGCGGCGTGCACGATGGTCGCGACGAGCATCCCGCGAACTATCGCCGCACAATCGGCAACCGGATTGCGCTTCGAGATCGCGTTTCCGAACGGCGCAGCGGCGCGCACGGGACGCGCGTACGTCGCGATCGCCAGGGACGGCACACCCGAACCGAGGTTGCAAGCCGGAGAGCTCGCGCGCAGCACGCCGTTCTTCGGCGTGGATGTGCGCGCGCTACCGCCGGGCAACACGGTCATCGTCGACGCGCACGCGGCGGGCTATCCGTTGCGCAGCCTCGCGTCGCTGCCGGCGGGCGACTATTGGGTGCAGGCCGTGTTCAACGTGTACACGGAATTCCATCGGGCCGACGGCCGCACGCTGTGGCTGCACCAGGACCAGTGGGAAGGACAGCACTGGAACGAGTCGCCGGGCAACCTGGTGAGTGAGCCGCAGCGCATCCACCTCGATCCGCACGCGACGAAAACCGTTCGCCTAACGCTGACACGGACGCTGCCGCCCATCGCGCTCCCGCCGGACACGAAGTGGGTAAAGCACATCAAGATCCAGAGCCGCCTGCTCACCGCATTCTGGGGCCACCCGATGTACCTCGGCGCCACGGTGCTCCTGCCGGCCGGGTACGACGAGCATCCGGATGCGCACTATCCGGTGATCTACGAGCAGGGACATTTCACGCTGTCGCCGCCGTTCGGCTTCGATCCCGGCGGCACGCCTGAATCGGCGGAGCATGCTGCGCGCCGCCGGTTGCTAACGGAACGCGAGCCGGGCTACGAGTTCGCGCAGGCGTGGATGAGCGACAGCTTCCCGCGTGTCATCGCGATCACGTTTCAGCACCCGACGCCGTACTACGACGATTCGTACGCCGTGAATTCGGCGAACGACGGTCCCTACGGCGACGCCATCATCCAGGAGCTCATCCCGTATCTCGAAAAACAGTTCCGGATCATCGCCACGCCGTATGCGCGCATCCTGATCGGCGGGTCCACTGGCGGATGGGAAGCGCTCGCGCTCCAGATCTACCATCCCGATTTCTTCGGCGGAGCATGGGGACTCTATCCGGATCCGGTGGACTTCCGTCGCTATCAACTGAGCAACATCTACGAGGACACGAGCGCGTTCGCCATCGCGCGGAGCCCATGGATCGCATCCGAGGTGCCCGCGGAACGCGAGAACAGCGGGATGCCCACCATCACGATGCGGCAGGAGAGCCAGCTCGAGGATGCGTTAGGCACGCACGGACGCTCGGGCGAGCAGCTCGAGGCGTGGGAAGCCGTGTTCGGCCCTACCGACGCCGATGGCTATCCCGCCGCGCTGTGGGACAAGCGCACCGGGCACATGAACCGCGACGTGGCCAATTACATGCGCGACCATGGTTACGATCTGCGCGCATACCTCGAGACGCACTGGAACACCGTGGGGACGCCGCTCCGCGGCAAGATCCATGTCGTCGTGGGCGACATGGATAGCTACTATCTCAACCTCGCCTGTTATCTCCTACAGAATTTTCTCGACAGCACGACCGCACCGCACTACGACGGGTCGTTCACGTACGGACGCCCGCTCAAGCCGCACGGCTGGCAGCCGTGGACCGACGCTGCGTTCGTGCGCATGGCGTTCGACACGATCCAGGCGCACGCGAATAAGACGGACACAGCAAGACAAAGCCGGACTGAGTGAAATCGGTTTGGGCCTGTTCGGTCTGGTCTGGACATCGACCACAACCTGGACCAAACTGAACGCCTACCCTCAACCCGAGCGAGATCCATGCGTGTCTGTGCCTTCATTGCGACCGTGGCTGTTGCCATGGTGCCGGGACTCCTGGCGGCGCAATCGTCGTCGAGCCCGGTGTCCGATGCGTTTCGCGACAATGCCAGCCGTATCGGGAAGAACCTCATTGCCGCGGCCGAGACGATGCCAGCCGACAAGTACAGCTTCAAGCCGACACCCGCGCAGATGAGCTTTGGCCAGATCGTCGTGCACCTGTCGGAGGGCAACGACTATCTCTGCGGCGCAATTGGCGGCGAGAAGGCGCCCACGCGCACCAAGGTGGAGGCGACTGCCAGCAAGGATGTGCTCGTCGCACGGCTCAAGGAGACGTTCGCCTTCTGCGACCAGGCGTTGGCGAAGCTGGATGACTCGAAGCTGAGCGAGCAGTTGCCGTTCTTCGGCGGGCACACGCGGTCGCGCGCCGCGATCATGACCGTGACCACCGGCGACTGGGCGGATCACTACAGCCAGTCGGCCATCTACCTTCGTATGAACGGCGAGCTGCCGCCGACTGCCAAGGGGAAGCAGGCTGACTAACGCGATCGAGTTGGGCGGGCGGGTCGACGGAGCTCCGGATGCCTTACTTGCACTTGGAGTGGAGCACGCCGTTGAGCACGTCGATCCGTCCGAAGTTGTAGTTGATGTCCGGCTTCGACTTGCCCTTGGGCGCGTCGGCTGAGCTCAGAATGCAGGACTCGAGCTGGCTGGGTGTGGGCTTCGTATGCGCCTGCGCCTTGATCACCGCCGCCTCGGCCGCGACGAGCGGCGACGAGAAGCTCGTGCCCGCGTTTGCGACGTAGTGGTGCTCGTCGGCGCACACGGAGAAGAGCGCCGCGCTGCACGCACCGATCACCAGATCGCCCGCGACTGCCGAGTCCTGTGTCACCAGGCCGCCGCCCGGCGCGAACACAGCGACATCGACCTTGCCGAAATTCGAGTACACGGCGATCGAGTCGAAGTTTTTCCCATTGACCGGACCCGTCGCGCCCACGCTGATCACTTGTCGGATCCCGCCGGCGAGGACGTGCACGCTGTCGGCGTAGCTGCCGTGGAGACCCGTGGCGGTGTTGCTATTGACCGCTTCGTTGCCCGCGGCGGCGACGACCAACGCACCGCGCGCTGTGGCGTAGTCGATCGCGCGCTGCGTGAGATCCGCGACGGCGAGGTCGAACGGATTCGACCGCCTCAGGTAGCCGCCGAGACTGACGTTGATGACGTCCGCACCGTGATCGGCCGCGTACAGAATGCCGGTGATGACGGTGAAGTCGTCGCCCGCGCCGTGGTCGTCGAGCACGCGAACCATGACGAGTTGCGCCTGCGGCGCGACCGCGGCAACGCCTAACGAATTGCTCGCGATAAGCGAGGACACGAACGTCCCGTGGCCGACCGAATCGTGGCTGAACGGTAGCGGCGTAGCGCCGGCGGTGTCCGTCGGGTTGAACGCGAACGACGTGGACAACGTGGTATTGACGCGGCCCGCGAGGTCGATGTGAGCGGTGTCGATGCCGGAATCCAGAATGAACACCTTCATGCCCGAGCCTTGCGACGAGACCTGCCACGCGCTGTCGGCGCGGATCGTCGTCATGTTCCACTGGAGGCCGGCGTGGAAGAACTGGGCCGTACGGGGATCGCCTAACGGAGTGAGGCGCGACGTGGACGATGCACTCGTGAGGCCGCGCACCACGACCTGCGAAGGCCGGAGGGGGTCGCGCACATATTGCCGCGTGGTGTTGGGCAGAATGAGCGCGGCGGTGCCGGACGCCCGCAGCGCGTTCGCTGCCGCGGGCGTGAGCCCCGTCACCAGCGCCAGTCCCATGCTCTTCTGCACGCGCGCGATGCGTCCACCCGCCTGCTCGACGGCCTGCTGGAGCGACGGCGGCACCACGCCGTTGTTCCCGAATTCGACGATGTAGCTCGGCGCCGCCGGCAGCGGGAGTTTGGCGAGCTGCTTGGCCGCCGGGGCGAGCGGCATGCCTTCGCTGCACGCGGTGAGTTGCGCGGCCGTGACGATTGCCGCGAGCACCAATGCCCAACGGACGGCGGGCGCCCACCGGGCGCGACTCGAGCGGAGCGCGGAGTTCTTCATTGGCCGAAACTGGCGTCCCAAGGCGTAGCCGTCAAGGCTTTCGTGGCGATCGTCACGCCTGCCCAACACTCGCATTTCGCGCCGTTGGACCACATACTTGCGGGGTTCGCGTTCACTACTCGCTTTCGAGGTGCCTTGGATGCACAAGTCATGGGCCCAACTCGCCCCCATCGCCGCCGTGTTCGCGATATGTGGTGTGTCGACGCTGACCGCATGCGGAGGCTCCACCGCCCCATCCGCGCCGTCGTTCAACGAAGCGCGACACCTCGATACGCTCGCCTTACAAGCGGCGTCCGCCGGCGAATTCGATCGATTCCGGCTGCTGCAATACCCGATCGCCATCCTCGCGCGCGGCGTGAGTCCGGAATCCGTCACGGTGAGCGTGAACGGCCAGGATCAGATTTTCGAGGTGGCGGCGGCCGGGCTGGTAGGCACCACGGCCGGCAAGACGCCGGCGCCTAACGATTCGGTGTTCTTCATCGTCGCGTGGCAAGGTGCCCAGGTGTCGCAGCTCATCTACGCCGAGATCGACGCACAATCGAATCTCCTCGACGTGGCGCTGCTCACCGACACCACCGCGAACTTCAATCTCACCACGCAGGCCGTTGGCGCCGCGCTGACCAGCTCGAAGGGCGCCTGTATCACGTTGCATGTGTCGTCGCCGTCGAACCTCATCAACGCGCAGTGCACGAAGGCTTCGGTCACGGGCGCATTCAACCTCACGTTTGCCGCCGATCCAGCCGCCCTGCAGTTCGTGCTGACGTCCCAGGCCCTTCCTGGTGTTCGACTGCTCTCGACGCTGTCCAACGGCGGACAGGACATCATCTCCAGGCTTCACCCCAGGCCCTAACCGCCTAACGCGGGAAGCGGCGACTGACGTCGTCTTGGGGAAGCACTTCGTTTCGGGAAACGGCGGCTGGCGCCGCCTTAGGGAATAGTGATTGCGGCGAGCGTTTCACTTCGCCCGATTCCCGAAGGCGGTGTCAGCCGCCGCTTCCCGAAGCGTCAGCGCTTCCCCACGGCGACGTCAGTCGCCGCTTCCCACTGTGGTACCTGCTTCGCGCGCGGTCACGTAATAGTTCTCGTCCACCTTGAAGTCCGCCGCGCTCGCGAGCTTCACCTTCATCGTTTGCCAGGACTCCGTTGGGCGGATCCGCGCGTAGTGGCCGGGCGCGACCGTTACCTTCACCGGCATCGCGAACCCCGGCACGACGTTCGCCCAACGATACTTGAGCGTGCCGCCCTCGAGCGAGTACTCGAGCACCGGCACCTGCGTCGTCGTGAGGTACTCCGCGAACACCGTGCTCAAATCGATGCCCGCCGCGTGGCTGATGTAGTCCTCGACTTGCGTGCCGCTCACCGTTTGGTGCCAGAACGTTTTTTGGAGGCCGCGCAGAATGCTGCGCCACTTCTCGTCGTTGTCGACCACCTGACGAATCGTGTGCAGCATGTTGCCGCCCTTGTAGTACATGTCCCCCGAGCCTTCATCGTTCACGCCGAAGTGCCCAACGATGGGGCGATCGTTCTTGATGAGCCGTCGCGTGCCGATCACGTACTCGGCGCCGGCTGCCTTCCCCTGCTGACATTCCGTGTAGAGCGATTCCGAGTAGTTCGCGAAGCTCTCGTGGATCCACATGTCGGCGTTGTCCTTGTTGGTGAGGCTGTTGCCCCACCATTCGTGCGCGCTCTCGTGCACCACGATGAAATCCCACTCGAGGCCATGGCCGGTGGCCGACAGGTCCCGCCCCATGTAGCCGTTCTTGAAGTGGTTGCCGTACGCGACGCCGCTCTGGTGCTCCATGCCTAAATGTGGCGCCTCGATGAGCTTGTAGCCGTCGGCGTACCACGGATACGGTCCGAACCAGTGCTCGAAGCACGACAACATCGACTTCGCCTGCTGCCACTGCACCTTCGCCGTATCGAGATGGTAGGCGAGCGGCCAGAAGTCCATCGTCAGGCTGCCGTTCTCGCCCTTGTAGATCTCGGTCCAGTGCGCGTACGTGCCGGCGTTTACCTCGACATCGTAGTTGTTGATCGGGCTCGTCACGAACCACTCGTAGGTGGTCGTGCCGTCGGTGTTGTGCGTCGTGCTGCGCAGCCGTCCGTTAGACACATCGGTCATCGAGTCCGGCACCGTGATCGCGATGCGCTGGCTGTCGGGCTCGTCGGCCGGAATGTCCTTGTTAGGCCACCACACGCTCGCGCCGAGCCCTTCGTTGGCCGTCGCGACCCACGGGTGGCCGAGGCTGTCTCGCTGCCAGATGAATCCGCCGTCCCACGGCGGACGCTTGGCCGCGCGCGGATGGCCGTGGTAGTACACGGTCACGGTCTTCGTGTCACCCACGCGCTGCGGCGACGCCATCGTCACGAAGAACGCGTTGCTGTCGCGGCGTGCGGTCAGCGCCTGACCGTCCTGGATGATGCTGTCGACTTGCATCGGCACCTGCAGGTCGATCTGCATCTCCTTCGCCGGCGCGAGCACGCGGTACGTGATGCCGTTGTACCCGCGGATGCTGCTGTCCGCGAGATTCACCGCCACGTGCAAATCGTAGAACGTCGCATCCCACCACGAGCGCCCGGGTCCGTTGGTCCCGCGCAATGTGTCGGCGTGCGTGAACGTGGTTCGGTCCCGCTGCGCCGAGAGGACGCCGGCGGAAGTGACAACGAAGCAGAGGGCGAGAGCGAGACGTCGCATTGCGGAACGCGCGGTGTGAAAGAGGACAGCGGACGCGGTGCCTACGTTCACCCTACTATAATAGTGGGACATCACGCTGTGAACGCTCGCCGACACCCCCCGCGCTTCCACGACCATCGCATGCTGATCGACATTCACAACCACTATTATCCGCCCGCCTACCTGGACGCGCTCCGTGAGCCCGACAGCGTCGTGCGCCTTACGGAAGACGAATCCGGCAATCCGTGCGTGCACTACCCGGGCGACTACAACGTTGCCGTGCGCGGCCATCGCGACATCGCCTACCGGCAGACGGTGCTCGAGCGCGACGGCGTGGACACGCAGGTGATCACGCTGACCACGCCGGGCACGCACGTCGAGGCGCCGGCTCGAGCGGTTAGACTCGCGCGTCTCGTGAACGACGCGTTCGCCCACGTCGTGCGCGAACGCGGGCCGCGGTTTGCCGCGCTCGCAACGCTGCCGCTGTGCGATCCAGCCGCATCGGCCGTGGAGCTCCGCCGCGCGATGACGGAGTTGGGCTTTGCCGGCGCCATGTTGTTCAGCAACGTGAACGGCGTGCCGCTCGCCGACGCGCGCTTCGAGCCGCTCTACGCCGAAGCCGACCGGTTAGGCGCAGTGCTCCACATCCATCCGACCAACCCGGCGAGCGTGACCGGCATGACCGAGTACTGGCTCACCGCGCTCGTCGGCTTCCTGTTCGACAGCAGTCTCGCCGCCGCGCATCTCGTGTTCGCGGGAATCCCCGAGCGCTACCCGCGCATCCGATTCGTGCTCGGGCACCTGGGCGGTGCGATCCCGTACATCGCCGAGCGCCTCGACCGAGGCTGGCGCGCCTTCCCCGATTGCCGCGAGCACATCAAGCGCGCGCCCAGCGAGTATTTGCGCGAGTTCTACTACGACACCGTGAACTTCGATCCCGCCGCGTTGCGTCTGGCCGTCGACTTTGCCGGCGCGGACCACGTGCTGGCGGGGAGCGACTATCCGCACATGATCGGCAGCATCGCGCTCATGAAGGAGAGTCTGGCCGCCGTGCGCGTGTCGCCTGAAGAGCGAGCCAAGATCCTGGGCGGCAACGCTGCGGCGCTACTCCACTTCTCGTCACCGACTATCGTTGTTTGACGTGAAGCACGGTCCGCGTGGTGGGTTGTGTCAACAAAAAACGGCAACTGCTTTGAAAGGATAACGAAAGTGAAACAAGGGATAACGAA
>JACZCV010108416.1_pt1 | contig 15279 bp, 19 predicted proteins | sample 8641841 | NCBI WGS metagenome assembly JACZCV01 (sample SAMN15324606, study PRJNA640507) | soil metagenome | isolation source: monocropping sugarcane control | place: China: Luxin town, Laibin City, Guangxi Province | collected 2019-07-25 | depth 10cm m
CCCCGAGCCGGTCGAGCTCGTCGTCTTCTCCGACTACGTTTGACCCTGGTGCTACATCGACTCGGTTCGAGTCGAGCGTCTGGAGAGCGAAGGCCGGGTCAAGGTCGCCTGGCTGCCCTTCGAACTGCATCCTGAAGCCCCCGTCGACGGGGGCATACCGCGCGAGGCGTACTTCGGAAAGGCGCGCTCGGAGGCGATGCATCAGCGACTCCAGGGAGTGGCCGCCGAGGTCGGGCTGACAATGGAATCGCGGGACGTGATCATCAACTCGCGACGTGCGCTGGCCGCGGCGGAATTCGCTCGCGAGCACGGGCGCTACGACGCGATGCACCACGCTCTTTTCAAGGCGCATTGGGAGCGAACCGGCAAGCTCGAGAACGTGGACGACCTGGTGCAGATCGGCGTCGGGGTCGGTCTCGATCCTCCGCGCGGCGATCGAGGATGGACGCTACGAAGGGGTCATCGACGAGACTCGGCGCGAGGCGGAGTCGGTCGGGATCAACGCCATCCCCGCCCACGTCTTCGCCAGCCGCTATCTGGTCGTCGGCGCGCAGCCGTACGAGGTTTTTCGGCAGGTGCTCGACCGCATAGAAAAGGACGGGGCTAGCGGCGGGGCTTGATCTCGGCCTGACGCGTCAGGCGCGCTCGGGTCTGGTCAGTCGTGCGGTCGAGGCGCTCGGTGGTGCGCGCCTGGAGGCCACGCGGTGAGCGGATGCGCCGGGCCGTGGCGGGCAACTCAGCAACGTCGGCTTCGAAGCACGCCCGCGATTCGGCGACAGACGCGGGGCCACGAGTTCGCCGGCCACGCCGCATCATCGGTTCGAGGATCGGTTCATAGCCGTCGGGCGCCGGTTCTTCAAACAGACCGATGAGGTCGCCGAAAGGCTTGCGCCTCCGAAACACCTGCTTGCGTCCTGGCGCGGTGACCTTGCCGCTGGAGAGCTTCATCACGGGACGTCCCGCGTAGTCGACCATCTTGTACGCGGTGTCGAGATAAGGCTGATCGGCCGAGACGCCCATCCGCGTGCCGACGCCGAACGCGTTGATGGGCGCGCCGGCGCGCACGAGGTCGTCGATCTGGAACTCGTCGAGCCCGCCGCTGACAAAGATCCGCACGTGCTTCAGCCCCGCACCGTCCAGCAACTTCCGCGCGCGATTCGACAGCTCGAGAAGATTGCCGCTGTCCAGCCGGACGCCAGTTCGCCCTCGCAGCTTGAGCTTCTTGATCACGTCGATCGCGTCTTTGATGCCCGCCACGGTGTCGTACGTGTCGACCAGAAAAGTGGTGCGCCCCGGGAAGTCCTGCGCGAACGTGGTGAATGCATCGCGCTCGCGCGCGAACGCCTGGATGTACGAATGGCCCATGGTGCCGGCCGCGGTGAGTCCGTAACGCCGCGCCGCTTCCACGTTGCTGGTGGCGACGAATCCGGCGATCGCCGACACTCGCGCGACGTCGATGCCGGCGTCGATGCCCTGCGTGCGTCGAAACGCGAAGTCGATGACGTCCCTCCCATCGGCGGCGATCACGCAGCGCGCGGCCTTGCTCGCGATCATGGTCTCGAAGGTGATCTTGTTCAGGAGGTACGTCTCGATGAGCTGCGCTTCCGGCAGTGGCGCGGTCACCTCCATCAGCGGTTCGCCCGCCAGCACCACGCGTCCTTCGGGCACGCCCCACACGTCGCCGGTGAACCGAAACTGGCGGAACGCCTCGAGGTCGCCGGGCGGGAATTTCAGCTCTTCGCCGAGGTAACTGATGTCGGACTCGTCGAAGCGCAGGTCCTGCAGGTAATCGAGGCAGTTCTCGATCCCGGCGGCGACCAGGAATCCGCGCTGCTTGGGCAGGCGCCGGCAAAACAGGCTGAAGGTGGCGAGTCCGGTCATGCCCCGGCGGAGATAGCTGGCGACCATGTTCAGCTCGTACAGGTCGGTCAGCAGCGCCTTCATCTGGCGCGAATGTAGCAACTACGTATTGCGCGAGTGCCGGCACTGGCACTGCGGCCGAGGCGTTTCTGGCCTCGAGTGCCGGCACTCGCATGGGACGGGGCGAACTACATCAGGCCGACGACGTGGCCCTCCGGGTCCGCGAACAGGGCGATGGTCGTCTCGGGAGCGACCTCGGTCAGCGGCATGAGGACACGGCCGCCGAGCTTCTCGATCTTGGCGAGGGTCGCCTTGGGATCGTCGGTGTGGACGTAGAACGTCACCCCGCCCTGCGAGCCTTGCTGCGCCGCACCGATGCCGCCCGTCAGCGAGTTCTCCTGCCGGACCATGCCGTAGCCGCCCGGGTTGTTGGTGTCGATCTTCCAGCCAAAGACGTCGGAGTAGAAGCTCTGCAGCTTCGTTCCGTCCTTGCCCGTGACTTCGAAATGAACTACGTGGCTGCCCATGACAAACCTCCTGGATATCTGCTTGCTACTGACAGAGGCGACGAACGGGATGCGCCAGAATCGACACGTGACGACCGCGATCTTTGGCGACGCGCTCCTGGATCCCGCCACCGGCGAGATCACGCGCGACGCAGTGGTGGTCATCGACGACGGCCGCGTCACAGCGAGCGGTGCGCGATCGAAGGTGCAGGCGCCCAGTGACGGTCAGCGCATCGACGCCGAAGGGCTGACCCTGCTGCCCGGACTGATCGACTGCCACGTCCATCTGTGCGTTACGGGCACGACCTACGACCTCGGCGAGCGGCTCGGCAGGCCGCCGAGCCTGACCCTCCTCCAGGCCGTGGACGCTTGCGCCAAGGACCTGGCGGCCGGTTTCACATCGGTCCGCGACGCCGGCGGCACGCCGAGCGGCGTGAGGATGGCGGTCGAGCACGGCTACTTCGCCGGCCCGCGCATGAAGCTCGCGATCCAGATCCTCAGCGAGACCGGCGGCCACGCCGACAACATGTTTCCGTGCGGCGTGCCGGTGCCGCTTGCGAACACTCCGGACCTTCCGCCATCAGTTGTCGACGGCGTCGAGCCGATGCGCCTGCGCGTGCGCGAGCTGATCCGCGCCGGCGCGGACTGGATCAAGCTCTGCACTTCCGGCGGCGTGCTGTCGCCTGGCGATGCGCCGCATCATCCGGCGTTCACGCTGGAGGAGATTCGCGCGGCCGTCGAAGAGGCCGCGGCGCACGGACGGCAGGTGATGGCGCACGCGCAGGCCACCGCGGGCATCAAGAACGCGCTGCGCGGAGGCGTGCGCACCATCGAGCACGGCATCTGGCTCGACGACGACGCGATCGAGATGATGCTCGACGGCAAGAACACGCTGGTGCCGACGCTGGTTGCGCCGGAATGGGTCGTGCGCCACGCGAATGAGGGACGCATGCCGGCATGGGCGGCCGAGAAAGGGCGAGCGGTCATCGAGGATCACAAGACCAGCGTCCGCAAGGCCATCGAGGCGGGCGTCAGGATCGCGTTCGGCACCGACACCGGCGTTGGCCCGCACGGCACTATGGGTGAGGAATTCCTGCTGATGAATCAGCTGGGCATGGAGCCCATCGACTGCATCCGTTCCGCGACATCGGTGGCCGCCGAGGTGATCGGGCTTGGCGGCGCGGGCTCGCTCGCGGAAGGATCGTTCGGCGACGTCATCGGCGTACCGGGCAATCCGATCGAAGACCTCACCCTCCTCGCCAAGTCCGGGAACGTGAAGCTCGTCGTGAAGGGCGGCGCGGTCGTGAAGAAAACCTAGCCCGGCAGTTTCTGCTTCTGCGGGTAGACAGTTTCTCCGCGGGCCAGCATCTCGACGAACTGCTCGATCCGGCGAGTTCGCGTGTCGGGTCGCTTTGCATCCTGGATCCGGTAAAGCACCGCGTATCGGTTCTGCGATGTGAGGATGTCGAACATCGCTTTCGCCCTCGGCTGCTTCGCCAGCGCTGCGATGAGATCGTCTGGCACCGTGACCGCGGCCGGTCCCGCATACGCCGCTGCCCACCGGCCATCCGTCTTCGCGCGCTCCATCTCCGCGAGGCCGGCCGGTTGCATCCGCCCCTCTTTGACGAGCCGCTCGGCGATCCCGGTGTTGCGCTTCGACCAGTTGCTCCGCTTGCGGCGCGGCGTCCAGCGCTGAAGACGGGTGGTCGCGTCGCGAGACCGCGCCTGGCCATCGATCCAGCCGTAGCAGAGCGCCTCCTCCAGCGCCTCGTCGTAGGTCAGGCTCGTCGGCGACGTCGTCCCTTTCTTGGCCATCACGAGCCACTCGCCGTCCGACTTGGCGTGGTTGGCGCGCAACCATCGCCGCCAGGCGGCGACGTCTTTGACGAGCAGTTCGTCACTCATGGCCTTCACCCTACCCTCGCCCAAGGGAGAGGGAGTTCCAACATATTGTTGACACAACATATGTTGCTTTAGTAATATGTCAGCGTGCCCGACCTCTTCCAGGTCCTCGCCGACCCCACCCGCCGCCGCCTCGTCGACGCGCTTCGCGAGAGCGAACGCTCGGTGAACGAGCTGGTGGAGCTGGTCGACATCGGGCAGTCGGGCGTCTCTCGGCAGCTGCAGATCCTCGAGGACGCCGACTTCGTGGTCGTCCGGCCCGAAGGCCGCCGGCGCATCTACTCGCTGCGGCCAGATCGCTTTCGCGAGCTGTCCGACTGGGTGACGGCTTACCGCGCCATCTGGGAGCCGCGACTGGACCGACTCGCCGCCGAGCTCGAGCGGCGACACAAGAAGAGAATCAATTCCAAGGAGAAGAAATGATGACCAGCACCGCTGTATCCACCTCGATCAAGCCGTGCATCGTTTTCAAGGAGCGGTGCGCGGAGGCGCTCGATCTGTACGTGTCGGTGTTCCCGAACTCGAAGGTGCTGAACATGGTCCGCGCCAAGGAGAGCATCGGTCCGATCGCGAAGGGCCAGGTCATGAACGCCACGTTCCAGCTGGACGGCCGCGAGTACACCGCGTTCGACGGCGGCCCGACTTTCTCGTTCAGCGAAGGCTTCTCGCTGATGGTGCTGTGCGAGACGCAGGAAGAGGTCGATCGCTGCTGGGCGAAGCTCACCGCCAACGGCGGCGAGGAAGGACCTTGCGGCTGGCTCAAGGATCCCTTCGGTCTCTCGTGGCAGATCGTGCCGTCGGCTCTCGGTCAGATGCTCACCGACCACGAGTCGGGCAACGCGGCAGCCGCCACCCAGGCGATGCTGAAGATGAAGAAGCTCGACATCGCAGCGCTGCAGAAGGCGTATCGCTCCTAGTGGCGGCACGCCCGAGGCTCACCCTCGAGCGCACGTTCAGGGCTCCCATCCACGAGGTATGGGAGCTCTGGACGACCAAGCAGGGCATCGAATCGTGGTGGGGTCCTGACGGTTTCACCGTCTCCGTGCTCAGCATGGAGCTGCGACCGCGCGGGCGGCTGCTCTATTCGATGACCGCCACCGGCGCCGAGCAAATTGACTACATGGTCAAGGCGGGGATGCCGATCACGACCCAGAACTCGAGGCGCTACGTGGAGGTTGAGCCTCCGCGGCGTCTGGTCTTCAAGGAGCAGGCCGACTTCATCCCCGGCGTGGAGCCCTACGAGGTCGAGACGATCGTCGAGCTCACCGAGGCGGGTGATGAAACGCGCTTGAAACTGACCTTCGAGGCGATGCATGACGACCGCTGGACGCAGCTCGCCACGGCCGGCCGGGAGATGGAGCTGGCGAAGCTGGAGCGGCTGCTGTCCCGCTAGGAATTCCCTCTCCCTCTGGGAGAGGGCTAGGGTGAGGGCGTCAGGTCTGTCCTCAGGAGCTGGCGAACCGCATCGTCGATACGACGAACATGACGACCCCGTGCGCAGGCACGTTAGCTGAGATCGCGCCGCCCGACATCGACGTGACGCCACTCCACACGTTCGACAGCTCGTACCGGCTGTAGCCGCCCATGCCGGCCCGCGCCGCGGTCGTCGCGATGGTCGCCGGCTTGTTGGTGGAATTGAAAAGAACGATCGCCTTGTCACCGCCGGCCAGCGGCTTGACGAGCACCCAGAGCCCGCCGGTGCTCGCTATCGGGTAGCCCTGTCGGCCAAGCGGATCCTGGTCAACCGCGATGACCGCCTCGTTGGTCAGGATCGACCGCGTCTCGTCGGACATCGAAGTGAGGTCGTTGCCCGCGATCAACGGCGCGGCCATCTCCGCCCAGAGGCTGAACTCCGTCTGGTACTCGGTGGCGGTCATGCCGCCGTTGCCGACCTCCAGCATGTCGGGGTCGTTCCAGTTGCCAGGCCGGGCGCCGCCGAAATGCGCCACGTTGTGCGTGAAGTTCTGCATCAGGCTGGGGAAGCCGTCTCGGCTGTCCTGCGCGGTTCGCCACAGGTGGGCCAGCTTCGGTGCCCAGACCCAGGTCTGATCAGTCGCGACATAGTCGTTGACGTCGTAGATCATCGGCCGGCCGGTGGCCACCAGGGCCTCGCCCATCTGCGTCGCCAGCAGCTCGCCGATGTTGCGGCGGCTCAGACCCTTGTAGTTCCAGTACGGAATGAAGCACCAGTCGAACTTGACGTAGTCGACTCCCCACGCGGCGAACGTGGCCGCGTCCTGCCTGTAGTGGCCGTAGCTGCCGGCGCTGGTGTGGGCGCAGTTGAAGTTTCCCGCGCTGGTGTAGATGCCGAACTTGAGGCCCAGCGAATGCACGTAGTCCGCGACCGGCTTGATGCCGTGTGGAAACTTCTTGGGGTCCGGCATCAGCTGGCCGTTCTTGCCGCGGGCGATCAGGTCCCACCCGCCGTCGAGGTTGACGTACGTGTAGCCGACTGACTGCATGCCCGAAGCGATGAGCGACCTGGCCTCAGCCTCGACCCGGCCCTCGGTGACGTCGTGGTTGAAGCGGTTGAATCCATTCCAGCCCATCGGCGGCGTGAGCGCCAGCCCGACCCGGGGCACCTCAGCGGCGGCGACAGCCTGGACTGGCTGGACAGCCTGGACAGGCGGCACGATTCGCGTGATCACCGGGATCTCGGGCTGGGCCATCCATGCCGGAGCGAGCAAACCGACCACGATCAGGGCCAGGCCGCTGACCCGCGCCATCCAAACGGGAAGGTTGGGTCCCACCCACCGCCGGATGGAACTCATTGCTAGAACGTGACCCTCCTCACGAACGTCGACAGCTTGCGCCGAATTCTATGGATGGCCTGACGACCAAACAAGCCCAATCTCGTTAAGGGCTCGCGCGGAGCCGGCTCCCCGCCGGCTCCGCTCGTTGACGGCTACGCGATGGCGCCGGCCCTGGATGGCTCTTCCTGGGCATCCACCTCATCCGCTCGCGGTCCAGGGCCAAGGCCCCGACGCAGGTCGCGGCTACTGCTTGACCCTCTCGGCCATCAAGGTGGCGGCCACTGCCAAAAGCAGCAAGGCCGCCACTCCTATCTCCAGCAGCGTGCTGCTGAACAGCGCGACCACCGCCCCCAAACCGGCCAGCAGCATCAAGCCGGCCCCGAGCATCCGCCACCTGATCGAGAGTCCGACGCCGGCCAGAGCGACTACCGCGTCGAGTGTCAGAACCAGTAGCAGGCCGGCCTGGCTGGTGCCGCCGATGCACCTCTCACCGGTGCGGCCGGTGCTCGATCAGCCCATAAACAAAAGGGACGACCCGAGAGCTCTTTAGAGGTGCGCCAGAACCCCGTCTAGCGGCGCGGGCACGGCATCCAGGTCGAGCGCCTCGACCATCAGCCGCGCATACAGAGCCTTGCGCCCGGAGTGCGAGCTGATGAAACGCCGCACGTGCTGCAGGATCGTGCGTTCGCGCTGATGAGGCTGCTTCTGCAGGCTGCGCAGCGATCGCAGCTCGCCCTGCGACTCGATCACCTTCTCCACGCCGTCGAGCCCGAGCGCACGGATGAGCTCGTCCTCGAGGTCGGTGTCGCAGACATAGACCTCGACCCCGAGCCGCCGGAACACGTCGGCCTGCGCCGCGTCGACGAGCCCGACCACCTGCCCGTCACCGCGATGGCTTTCGAGGAAACGCCGGATCGCGTGCGCGCCGCCGATCGCGACAATCTGCACGCCTTCCGCGGCCAGGTCGCGACCGCGCCGCCGGGCCAACGTCTCCAGAGCGACCCGGTCGCTGTTGCCTTCGACGATCACCATGCCCGGCATCGCTTCATGTCTACACGATCGCCCTTCATGACCACGCCTTCATGCAGCAGCAGGTCGCGCTGGCGCTTGCCCTTGGGGATACTGCCGTCGGCGTGCACGACGCGATGCCAAGGCACCTTCTCGTTCGTCGTCGCGAGGACCATGCCGACAAAGCGGGGCGCCTCGTCGTCGATGCGACCGTAGCTCTGGACTTTGCCCTTGGGGATGCGCCGGATCGTGGCGAGCACCGCCGCGACCCGGTCGGTGTCGCTCAAGTTCGCGACGAGGCGGGAGCCCACACCTGCTGAGCGCGGACGCCGAGTCCGTGCACGACCGCGGTGAACGCGTCGCGCTGCTCGAGTCGCGTCTCGCCGAACATCTCCGCGAGGTCGCGGCGGAATGCGGGGATCTGCCCGGAGCCGCCCGTGACGAGCACGCGATCCACATCGGCGGCCGTGATGCCGGCCTGGGTCATCGCGTCGTTGATCACCTTCTTTACCGTATCCAGCTCGGGCCGGATCATCGACTCGAAAGCGGATCGCCGCAGCGGGACGTTGAGCCCCAGCGGGGCATAGGTCAGCGCCGCCGTTTCCGAGTCGGACAGCTCGATCTTGGCCGCCTCGATCGCGCGGTAGAAGTCGTGGGCGTGCCCTTCGTACAGCAGCGAGTGGACGAGCTTACCTGCGTCGCCGCCGACCCGCGCCAGCACGTTCGGGATTCCAGGATCCGCCATGACCAGCCGCACCGAGCTCGCGGTGCGGAGGTCGTTGTAGAGCCAGTAAGGCAGGCGATCGAGCCCCAGCGCCGGCCCGACCACGGTCTCGAACAGGACGCCGTCGAGCAACTCGCCGCCGACCGCCACGCCGGCGGTGCCGGAGATGCGCGGCGCGTCGCCACGCGAGTCCATCACGGCCACGTCGAAGGTGCCACCGCCGAAGTCGACAGCGACCTCGACCCGGGCGTGCTCTTCCTCGCCGATCACCGCCGCGACCGGCTCGGCCATGAACTCGACCTGCTCGAAGCCGGCCTCGAGCGCGCCCTCCTTCAGGCGCCGGAAGGCCTCGGCCTCCGATTCTTCGAGGTGCGCGCGGTCGGCGCCGGCGAAGACGACGGGATGGCCCAGGATCAGCCGGCGTTCATCGGATCCGGTGGCCTTGTCGGCCTCCTGCTTCAGCCGCCGGAGGACGACCGCGACCAGCGCCGACACCGTGAAGTCGATGGCCCACGAGTTGGTGCCGGCGAAGCCGAGCTTCGCGAGCTCGTGCTTGACGCCGGAGAGGAGGCGCGCGTCGTTGCAGCCGCCGCCCTTGCGGTACTGGCGGCAGTCGGTGTCCCAGCCGTACGGCGCGAGCGGGCAGCGCCAGCAGTCGGTCTTCTCGTGGCCGGAGGTCAGGAACGTCTTCACGCCCTCGGCACCGGCGAGCCTGGTACCGGATCGATGGAGGTAGACGAACGAGGGCAGCGTCCTTGCTGTCTTCGTTGGCCCGATCGGCAGCACCTCCACGCGATCCGCGTACGCGATCGCGACGGCGCTATTGCTGGTGCCGAAGTCGATGCCATAGCCAAGCGGATGGCTGGAGGTCACCGAGGAACTATAGGGTCATCAAGCGTATGAGCAGCGCCGGCACGGTCGCGCGTCCTTTTATGTAGCTGACGCGACGGAACGGTCAGCGGTTCAGCGGGCGGCGGTCAGCTCCCGCTTGCGCGTGCGCCGAGCCGCGGCCAGCCTTTCGAGAAAGCCGTCGACGTAGTGGTCGAACACGTCGCGGCACAGGCTGTAAAAGTAGTACCGCCCATCCTTCCGCACTGAGATCAGGCCCGCGTGGCGGAGGATCTTGATGTGGTACGAGATCGTCGATTTGGAGATCGGCAGCGTGTCGTCGAGCACCGTGCAGGCCAACTCGTCGGTGGCGGCGATCATGGCCACGATCTCGATACGTACTGGCTCGCTGAGGGCGTTGAAGATCTCAGCGTAAGTCGTCTCAGCCTGGCTCGGCATTTAGCGGAGATGGTAACAGTCGCCTGTTCAGTAATCACTTAGCGTGGCCACGCGATTGCTATCCGGTTCCCAGGCCCGGCTTCGGCGAACCAACCAGTGCCACGGTGTTGCCCGGCGGTGCCTCGCCCTCGCCCATCTCGTAGTGGGCTACCGGCAATTCTTCGAACTTGATGACGCGGCCCAGGCACGGCTCGAGCTTTTTCGCTCGCATGAGGTCGTTGTATGCCGCTGCCTGCTCGTCATTGACGCCGTGCGAGCCCTGGAATCGCTTCTGCCGAGTCCACAGATAGCGGACGTCGACCGTCGCCGAGTAGCCGCTGGTGCCGGCACAGATGACGACCATCCCGCCTTCCTCGCAGGCGAACATGCTGGTCGGCACGGTCGCCTCGCCGGGATGCTCGAAGACGATGGCGGGGTTGCGGCGCTCGCCGAGGATGTCCCAGATGGCCTTGCCGAAGCGCCGGGCTTCTGCCGTCCACTCTTTCTGACCGGCCGAGTCGTCCCAGTGCGGTGGGATGCCCCAGTGCTTGAAGTCGCGGCGGTTGATCCAACCTTTGGCGCCGAGCTTCAGGCAGTACTCGCCACGTTCTGGGCTGGACACGACCGCGACCGGGATGCCGCCGCCGATGCGCACCAGCTGGATGGCCTGGCCGCCGAGGCCGCCGGACCCGCCCCAGACGAGCACGACGTCGTTCTTCTGCAGAGTGTTGCCGGCCCAGCCGAAGAGCATGCGGTAGGCAGTCGTCCCGACCAGCGTCGGCGCGGCAGCCTGTTCCCACGTGAGGTGCTCGGCCTTGGGCAGGACCTGGTGCTCCTGCGCCAGGCAGAACTGCGCGAACGAGCCGAAGTTGATCTCCGCGTCGTAGCCCCAGATGCGTGCCGAAGCCGCGATCATCGGGTCCTTGCCCTGCTTGATCCAGGGATCGTTGGCGTCCCAGTAGCCGGGATGGACGATGACGTGGTCGCCCACTTTGACGTTGGTCACGCCTTCGCCTAGTTCGTAGACGATGCCGCTGGCGTCGGATCCCCCGACGTGGAAGTCCTCTTTGGCGCCGGCGCGCTGGCGCTGCGCGATGACGTCGATGGGCTGGCCGCGGGCGGCCCAGACGTTGTTGAAGTTCACGCCGGCGGCCATGACGGCGATGAGCACCTGGCCAGGACCGGGCGTCGGCGTGTCGATCTCTTCGACCTGGAAGGCCTGTCTTGGATCGCCGAATCGGTTCTGCCGGACCACCTGGGCGAGCATCCGCGGCGGCACCTGGCCGACCGGCGGCAGCTGGCCGATCGGGACCGTTTCCGTGATGCGCATCTGAGCTTTAGCTGTTGCCCTTGAGCGGACCGAGAAAGAAGATCCGATTGCCGTCGGGGTCGAGGATCGTGATCGTGCGCGAGCCCCACTCCTGATCGGCGGGCTCAGTCTCAACTTTGAGGCCTGCCTTTATGAGCTCGTCGTACACGCCGTCGACGTCCGGCACGCGGAAGCTGATGTGGTCGATCCCGGGCGGATTGCCCGTCAGCGAGACGTCGCGTGACTGTGGTTGGGCCGTCGAGCTGGTCTTGAACACGTAGAGCAATGCGTTGCCCGACCTGAGCATGCCGCTCTCGCCGTCCTCGTAGTCGACGTCGAAGCCAAGCTTCCCGTAGAAGTCGACCGACTTCTTGTAGTCGGTGACGGCGACTCCGATGTTGTCGAAGCTTTCGATCACTTGTTGCTGATGTTCTTGGTCTGGGTCTTTGCCACTTTCACCCTTGATTTTGGACCGCCCGGCTCCGGCAGGAAGGGACCGTCGCGGGCGTCGAGGAAGGCGCGCATGCCGCCCTGCTTGAAAGCGTCGTCCATGCGCTGGCGCTCGGGACCGCCGACGGACGCCTCGACGATGGTGCTGAGCGGCCCGCTGAGGAGTTGTCCGTTGAAGAGACCAGACGCCAGGAGACCTTGCAGAGTAATGGCCCGGTTCATGCGCACGGAGGATTCGGGAACCATGGCGATGCGCTTCGCGAGCGCCTCAGCGCGCGGAATGAGCTCGTCGTGAGGAACGACCTCGTTGACCAGCCCGATTCGCAGCGCCTCTTGAGCGTCCATGTGGTCGCCGGTGAGGGTCCAGCGGTTGGCGATCTTCCAGCCGCAGAGCGCGGCGAAGAGGAAGGTGCTGTTGGAGACCATGCGCACCTCGGGCTGCGCGAAGACGGCCTGGTCGGAGGCGATGCTGATGTCGCAGGCGGTCTGGTACCAGAGGCCGCCGCCCATGCACCAGCCGTTGACGGCGGCGATGATCGGCTTGCCGAGACGCCACATGTGGAAGACGGCCTCGACGTGATCCATGCTCTGGCGATGCCAATCGGTGAGGTACTGATCGACGCTGATGTCCGGCGGGCGCTTGGACTCGCCTTCGGCCGACAGGTCGTAGCCAGAGCTGAACGCCCTACCAGCGCCGGTGAGGATGATGACCCTGACTTTGGGATCAGCGTCTGCTACATCGAATGCGTGATGCAGCTCGCGCTCGAGCCGCTCCGAGATGGCGTTGAGTGAGTCCGGCCGATTGAGGGTGACGGTGGCTATCGGTTCGTGGACGTCGTAGAGGATTTCTGCGTAGGTCAAATTCGCCTCCCAATCAGCGAGCCCGGTGCTGCTATTCGATCGCGCTTCGAGACTCACTGAATAATGCGCCTAGCCCGGAGCTTGACCAAGCCGCGGATGGGGGTTGTGCCCGTGGCGCAGGCGGCCTACCGAACCGTGGCTTCCATCGGCATTGTGTTCGTGCACTTGGGGTAAGTTGAACAGCCCCTGGCAACGTTGCTCATCGCTCCCTCCTGCTGGCTCGACTTTTGGTCTTTCGCGGATGTGTGATTCGCGGCCGCAGCCAGTCCACAAAGTCCGCCTCGGCGAGGTCGCCGGCGGCAAGCTCGAGCATGATTGCGACAGCCTCGTCGGGCTCGACTGGACGCGTCCCGAATCCGTTCCGTTCCAAGAACTCGATCATGGACAGCCACGCTCCACGCTTGTTTCCATCAGGCAGCGGGTGGTTTCTCGCTAAGCGAGCGGCTAGCAAGCCGGCCTTCTGAGCGACTTCCGGGTAGGCATCCTGACCCTCCCACCCAGACGCCGGCACGGACAGTGCGGAAGAGGCGAGGTTTACGACCCGCGACATGTCGGCCAACCTTTCAGCCTTGAGTCCGGTTATAGCCTCCACGATCAGGAGGTAATCAGCGAGGTCGAGATATCGCCAGGTCAATCGCTACGTCTTCGAAAGGCGCTTGAGGATCTCCTGGTTTCGCTTCATCGACGCCTTCAGCCGGGCCTGAAACGCGCGATCGCTCCGACGTTCGGCGATGTGGTTGGCGAGAGCGCGGCGCACTTCTTCGGCTACCGGGACGTTCTCGACTCGCGCGATCGCCTCGAGCTGGGCCGCCTGCTCATCCGTGAGTCGAAGGGTCATCGCCTTTGGCATCGTGGTATCACGATACCACGACTCCGAACAGGCGTGATGCAACTCCGGGGTCGCCCGGTTGGTCGGCTGGTCGGGTAAAGCCGCATTATCTGTCCCCCAGACGCGGGACTACTCCCCACGCGAGAGCGCGCCGCTACCAGGCGTCGCGCGGGACAGGCCGCAGGGGCTTTTTGGCTGCATCGACCCGGTCGGGCAGCACCACGACGCGGATGTGCCGGCATGAGTCGTCGGCCCGCAGGGCTTGCATGAAAGGGACGTTGCCCGTACCTGTCAACACAAGGTGAACGAAGATTGCGTCGGGATGGATCTGCTTCGCTCGAGCCAGCCCATCATTTCCATCTTGAACGACAATGACGCTGTAACCCTCGTTCTCTAGGCGTTCGCGATTGGCTTGCTGCGAACCGGCGTCGTCGTCGACGAGAAGGGCGCTCACGACTCGGTTGCTATCCAAATTTGATCTCCCGGTCCTTCTCGGCTAAGAGCTCGGCAGGTTCGCGGGAGGTGACGCCAGCCTGTCGCTGCGTCCCAGTCTAATCTCCGTTTACTCGGTCAAGGCCGAGTAGCTCCGCGGTGCGACCAACGCCTACGCATCGGTGTCGAACGCCGCTGATAGTGAGTCGGGGACGTGCGCGCAACCGCCGATAAACCCTCCTCGAGATAGAGCCAATCTCCAGAGCGCGCAAATGCCGCCGCGTCCACGGATCGCAGAGCGGGTGCGCCCTGGCGCCGCAGCTTTGCCCATTTCTCGTGGTCTTCGGCTGTGATGAAGGTGAGCGCGCGACCCGTCTTGCCGTTGCGTGCAGTGCGGCCAACCCGGTGGGTCAACGCCTCGGCCGTCTCCGGAAGCTCGTAATTGATAACGAGGCCAACGTGGCTCAGGTCGAGACCACGCGCGGCGACGTTGGTCGCGACCAGGATGTCCGCACGCTGGTTCCGGAACGAGTCCATCACCCTCGCCCGTGCGGGCTGCGCCATGTTCCCTTGGAGTTCGACAGATTTGTGGCCGAGCCGAAGAAGCTCGCGATTCAGCTTCTGCACGCCGTGCTTCGTGCGGCCGAAGACGATCGCCGGCGGATGCTGATGCAGGATGTCACTGAGCAATCGCAGCTTCAGGCCGGAGTTGGTGTGAACCAATCCGTGCTCGAGCAGCGATTGACCCTCCGTCACGAGCTTCAGCCGCAGCGGGTCCTGCAGATGCTTGTCGATCATCCTGGAGACCCACTCGGGCATGGTTGCCGACGCCAGGACCGTCTGGGCCGAGTAAACGAGCCCAAGGATCCGCTCGACCTGAGGCGCAAAGCCAGAGTCAAACATCTGGTCCGCCTCGTCGAGGACCAGGTATTCGATGCGGCTGAGGGAAAAGACCTTCCTACTGACCATGTCGAGAATCCGCCCTGGCGTCCCGATCACCACGTCAACGCCGCGCTTGAGGGTCTGGATTTGCTGGCCATAGCCGACGCCGCCGTACAGCAGCGCGCTGCGAAGTCCGGAATCCAACGACCTGAAAACGGCATCGACCTGGTTGGCGAGCTCGCGCGTGGGCGTCACGAGGAGAGCGCGGGGCCCGGGCTTTCCGGGCTCGAACCGCTCCACGATTGGGATCAGGAAGGCAATTGTCTTGCCGCTGCCCGTCGGTGATTGGATGACTACATCTCGCTTGTCGAGCAGAGCGGGGATCGCTTCCAGTTGAACGCGATTAGGGGTGTCGATATCTTGCCGGTCCAGCGCGGCCAGAACGCGCGCGCTTACGCCGGCTTCGGCAAATGTCTGCAACGAAGCTCCAGGGTGCC
>JACZCV010083069.1_pt1 | contig 15114 bp, 12 predicted proteins | sample 8641841 | NCBI WGS metagenome assembly JACZCV01 (sample SAMN15324606, study PRJNA640507) | soil metagenome | isolation source: monocropping sugarcane control | place: China: Luxin town, Laibin City, Guangxi Province | collected 2019-07-25 | depth 10cm m
CCGTACAGCGATCGCGGCGACGCGCTCCAGGCGCTGCGCAACGGACGCGTGAACGGCGTGCTCACCATCCCGCCGGGATTCTCGCGACGGGTGCTGGCGCACGACGATCCGCGCGTCGCGCTGATCGAGGACAACACCGACAACTTCGTGACGGCGGCGTTGTCCGGCACGTTCACCAGTCTGTTAGGCGCGTACGACCGGCCACCGCCGACGAGCGGCCGCGTATCGCGGGACCCGACACTGGAGACGGTGGAGCTCTACCCGTACGTGCCGTACATCCAGTACCTGCTGCCCGGCTCGATCGTGATGTCGATCTTCATGATGGTGATGATCGGCGGCGGGATCATCTACATCGACGACAAGGCGCGCGGGCTACACGAGGGCTACCTGGTTACGCCGATCACGCGACTCGAGCTCATCTTCGGCTTCAACGCCGCCGGCGCGATCAAGGCGATCATCGCAGGCGCGGTGCTGATGACCATCGGGTCGCTCATCGCGGGGATCCCCGATCCATTCGCGCCGATCCGGCTGATCCGGCTGTTTCTCGTGATCGCCGTTGCATCAGTGGCACTGGTGAGCATGATGTTTCTGCTCATGGTGCGCATGAACGATCCGCTCCTGCCGCGCGCGTTGTTTGGCGTGCTGAATACGCTGCTGTGGTTCCCGAGCGGCGCGATCTATCCGCAGCAGGCCTTCCCGAAATGGATGCGCGCGCTCGCGACGATGGATCCGTTCACGTACGCGGTGCACGCGCTCAAGAGCCTGCTGCTCAAGAACACCGGCTTCGCGGCGATCTGGTTCGACCTGCTGTATCTGGCGGTGTTCTCGGTGCTGACGATGGTCGCGGCGACGCTGCTCTTCAAGCGGACGCTCTCGTGATCGCGCGCCGGCGGCCGTCGCCTAACGCACGCCGCCCGAACGCCGCGACGCGCGGGCGGCTGCTCACGGTGGCGACCCAACTCTTCGCCCAACACGGATTCGGCGGGGTGAGCGTGCGCGACATCGCGCGTGCGGCCCGCGCGAACGTCGCCGCGGTGAACTATCACTTCGACGGCAAGCTTGGCCTCTATCGCGCGGTGGTGCACTCGGCGGTGCAAGCGATGCGCGCGGGCGATGCGGCCTTTATCGTCGCCGCCGGCGATGCCTCGCCCGAGGAGCAGCTTCGCACGTATGTCTTCGGCTACCTGCCGCGTATCGCGTCGACGGACGACCGCACGTCGTGGATTCACGACCTCATGCGGCACGAGACGTCGGAGCCCACGCCGCTCGCGCCATGGATCGCCGAACACGGGATCATGCCGCGCTTCGAGTACTTGTGCGGTGTGGTCGCGAAGCTGCTCGACTGCAAGGCTAACGACAAACGCGTCGTACACTGCGTGATGAGCATCATGGCGCAATGCCTCTTCTTTCGGCCCGACCGATTCCGGACGGCGGCGTTCAAGGGGTGGCCCCTCTCAGGCGCGGACCTCGCGGCGGTGGCCGACCACATCGTCGAGTTTTCGCTCGCTGGCATCAAACGAATTGCCGCCCATCGTTAGGGATTCAGTTCCGCGATCAGTCTGAACGACGAGAGACTTAGCGCTCCTCAGCCTTCGGCGCCCCGTCCGCAAGATACGTTGTTGTTCGGCGACTTTCGAACGACTGAGCGATCGTTAGGCATCAAGTGCAACCATCTACCTCATTGGACACATGCGAGCCCGTTACTCGTCAAGGATATCGTTTGGCGAGCGGACGCTACGTTGCCGTGGGCATCCGTCAATTGGATATCCAGCGTATGCGGGCTCGTCTCAACGTCCTCACTTAGCGATGTGCCTGTTCCCGCACTATGGCTATCCCAAGTCCATAGATAGCTGACAGGAGCGGCACCTCCCGTTGCTACCGCGGTCCAGTTACAGGTGCCTCCGGGTGTTTTGACAGCCGTGGGCCCGTTGATCGTAACAGAGAACGTCGCGAAGCTGTTCAGGGTCATCGAGTCGCGTTTCCCGTTTTTGTCAATTGCTACACCGCTGACGGTAAACGCTCCCGTCTTCGTCGGCGTATACGTGTATGACGCTCCACTCTGACCCGTGATTGGCGTGTCGTTACGCCTCCAGGCGTACGTGTAAGGCGTCGGCCCGATGGCGGCTGAGTCTTTGAACAAACCGCCAGCGCCAACTGGGACGGATCCCGGTCCGGATACATTCGCTTCAATGCCGATGTGATACGGCAAGTCAACGACCCCAACTGCCGTTAGCGCGTTGTTCATAGCAGCAATCGAATACGCTTGATCGTCGCCAATCGCCGTGCCAACCGGGTAGGATCCGAACGGGTCGCTCTCACCTTGATTGTCGATATTCTGATACCAGCTGCTAATTATTTGAGCGACGACAGCGGCGTTGCCATTGTAGATGGTCTCGGTAAGCGTTTCGTCGAAAAGGAGGTCGATTGGCCCGAAGACGCTGGCGTTAAAGGTGATGTTCGCACCGGCGACCTGGACGCCAACCGGGCATCTCGCTGGCTCTTCGACTGCTGCATCGAAACCGAACTCGTTCCAGTTCCCATCGCTATTCGACAAGTGGCAACCGTGATCGTCCCCACACGAGAGTGGTGCCGCGAGGACAACACAGAACACGATCAGGCGACCTGCGCGCTCTAGCACCTGAAGCGGCGCGCTGCAGGTGCTCTTGTCGATACGCGCCACGAATACAGACTTTGAAGGCATGTCCCCTCCTCACGGCTCAGTATTCGCAACGGGTTCAAACACGGAAGCGATATCGGTTCGAAACGTCACTCGGGCCGTGCTGAACTGAGGCGGCGCAGCCTTCGATGCTTGAGAACTAACGTAGTGAATACTGTCGCCTAACGGTTGCTCGCCGACCGGAATCAATACGTCGGGCGGGGCTGCTGCGCGGTTGAATCCGACATAGACTCTCGTCACCGTGCTCCAACGATCGCTGCGGCGGCCACGTAGCGTCACATCGGATTCCAATCGCAGAACCCAGCCCGCCCACTGCGGCGGCCCCTCGAAACGAGTCGCCGCGACGAGTTCCGGCACTGCAGACACGCGACGGTGTGTGCGCTCAACGGCAAGTTGAACGGCACGTTCAGGAGACACCGGCATCAAACCGGTACCAACAATCGGAATGCCCTGCGCGATGACCTCCTCACCCCTAACCAAGCTCCTGAACCGAAGGCTGTCGTTCACTACCTCGACGTCCGTGTCGTAAGCGGAAACCGCCATGCTAACGACCGATGTCCCATCCGATGCACACATGGAAACGAGCCACCACGGACCGAAAATTCTACGGACGGGAGCGGGAAGACTTGCGTCCGGATCTTCGTACGGCGATTCCGCGTACATCGTTCGACCACAAGTCCGAAGCCGAGCCATGCTCACGTCAGCGCCATGTTCGCGGTCTATGCGCTTCTGCGCAATCGGGCCGAATTCATCAATCCAGGCTCGGGCAATTGCTTCGGCCCTTGGCGCATCGATCTCAGCAACAACCGTTCGGCGGGGGTTACCAAGGTTGAACTGTCCCGAGCGCGTGAGATCCGCAGCCGCAAGTCCGACTACGTATGCGCTCGCCGAATCGAGTTTCGCACGGTCAGGCTCGATCGGGTTGGAAACGTCACTGACTCGGCAACCGACGAGTGTCAACGCTCCGGCAAGGATCGTCGTCGAGATCGCGCGCACGCGTACCAGTACATCAGCACCAGGCATCGTTCGCCCTCCGGCCAATTGGGCTAGTCCTAACTGAGTTGGACGCATCAGCATAGTCCTACCGAAATCGCGCCGATTCTCTTCTCACTCGACAGGAAAGAATCGACACCAGCTCGAGATTCGGGCGATCTGTCGCAGAGCGATGCCAAATTTTCTGGATGTTCCGAGTTGCGGATACGTCAACAAGATCCTGGACGCGACGGATGAGACCCGTTCTGCGACACATACATGCCAATCGTGTTGCGTTCGCCAGGCTAACGGCCCGGGGTTTGCGGCAGGTCGGCGATCGCTGCCGCTGGTTTGTCGATCTACGTGCGGTTCATCAAGTCGTGCGCATCCCGCCCACGAGCGATCAATGAAGCAAAAGCGCTCGTTCCCTGAGGTTGCTGCCATGTTGCTCGCCTTCGCACCCAGGCTATACAAACAGCCGTTGCAATGGTTGTCGCATTTTCGGCCGTCCGAACTCAGCCAACAGCGCCCACCCTGACTTCTCAATGCCGCGATGCCGACTCGGCCTCAGCAAATCTTATCAGCTACGTCACCGACTTGATAAACACAACAAACGTCCAGCTGGCGGCGCTGCGAGATAGCCTCGGCCTAACTGGAGTCAGTCCATCGAGTCTGGTATTGGTCACCGACAAGACCACGTGCGCGAATACTGCGGCTGCGTTGGACAAGCTCGCCAACGTTCAGAATTCTGGCCGTACCGCGTACGTGGTCCAAGCAGGAACCTCTCGGTACGTTGTCGAAGACCCGAATGGCACTGCGGGCGAGCACCTCATGGCTTGGGTTTATGATTCGCGGTTCAAGCGTGTACAGGGGATTGCCCAATAAGGTGATTCCCGCTGAATCAGCATGAGCCACATCGCTGTTGTTGCGGGGACGTCCGCCTGGCGCGAGACGCGTTAGGGATCGAGCGTCACAGCCGCCGGACGCCTTTTCATCAGCGCTTCCACCTCTCCGATCTCGCGCGGCACGCCGGCCGAGATCCGCTCGAGTCCCTTGTCCGTGATCACGTAGTCGTCCTCGATGCGCACGCCGATGTTCTGGTAACGCTCGACGACCGGCCTAACGCGCGCGATGAAGGCGCGATTCCGCGGCGTGTCGGGCAGTGCGTCGAGGGTCCGCGTCGAGATGTAGATGCCGGGCTCGATCGTGAACGCGTCGCCTACCTTGTACGTCCCGTCGCCGTAGAATTGCGCCGGGTCGTGCACGGCGAGGCCGAGGCCGTGGCTGATGCCGTGAATCATCCAGATGCTCGCTTGTGAGCACGACTGCGGATTCTTGACGCAGTCGGCCTTGCCGGGCGGATCCAACTGCGCGTTCATGCTGTCGATGAGACCGAGCTTGTCCAGGCCGCGCGCGCGCACCGCAATCGACGAGTCCTGTGCTGCCTGCGCGCTCGCACCCGGTTTCGCCGCGCGTTCGGCTGCCGCTTGTGCGTCGCGCACCAGCTGGTAGATCGTGCGCTGCGCCGGCGTGAACACACCGCTCACCGGCAGCGTGCGCGTGATGTCCGCCGCATATCCCTCGTACTGCGTCGCGGCGTCGATGACGACGACGTCGCCGGGCCGAGCGACCGACGTGTCCTGCATGTAGTGGAGCTGCGTGCTGTTGAGCCCCGCGCCGACGATGGATCCATATGCCGGCCGGTCGCCGCCTAACCTCTTGAACGTGTACTCGGCGACGGCCTGCCATTCGTACTCGTGGCGCGGCTCGGGCGATTGCATGATCGCGCGGTGACCGGCGGCGCTGATCGCCGCGGCTCGCCGCAGCAGCGCCATCTCCGCCGGCGACTTGCGCGCGCGAAGCTGATCCACGATCGGCTCGCCGTCCTTCACCGTCACGGACGAATGCGCGGCCGCGAACGTCTTCATGAACTGCTGTCCGCGCGTGAGGCTGTCTTTCGCGGCGAAGTCGTCATCGGCCACATCGCGGATCGCGTACACCGGGAGGCCGCTCGACGCGAGCGAATCCATGACCGATGCGAGCGCGGTGAACGGGCGCGCCGTTAGGCCGTTGTCGCGCGCGATCGCCCCCGAGTCCGGGCGGAAGCCGTAGTAGAACGCGAGGTGCGGATCGACCGGCGTCGTGAAGAGCGTGGTCGTTTGCCGTCCGCCGCGAATCACCATGACGAACGCCGCGTCGGGTTCCTGGAATCCCGTGAGGTAGCGGAACGACGCGAGCTGATAGAACGGACCAAAGTCGGTGATGGGTGTTCGCGCGCCGAACGCGATGACGATGCCGCTGTCGAGGCGCGCGGCGAGCGAATCGCGGCGCGCGGCATACTCCGACTGCGTGATCTGCGCCGGTGCGGCGACGCCAGCCGCCGACACGACGGCAAGCACGAGCACGCAGCGTTGGGCAAGACGCATCAAGGCAGGGCGCACGGATTCCTCGACCAGATAGTCATCGTGTTGGCGCGCGATGTGCGCACCGTGGTGAGACAATAGCGAAACGCCGACGCACGCGAAATAGCATGTGTCGTGTGTCACCCGTATCGGTAGATCGACGCCGGGCCGCCGAAAAACTCGACCTCTCCGTCTAACGTTGCGCCGAGCGATTGTGCGACGCGAATCGAGCCCGCGTTCGCAGGCCGGATCACGCTGATGATGCTCGTGCGACCCAGCACCTCGCGCGCGTACGCGAGTGCGGCGCCCGCGCCTTCACGCGCGTAGCCGCGTCCCCAGTACGCGCGGCCTAAGGTGTAGGCAATCTCGAATCCGGGGAATCCTTCCGGCTGCTGACACCCGATACGTCCGAGGAGCTTACCCGTTGCCCGATCTTCCACTGCCCAGAGCCCATAGCCGAGGAGCATCCAGTGCCCGAGAATCATTGCCATCTGCCGCCACGCCTCGTTGCGCGACAGCGCTTTCCCATCGCCCAGGTGTTTGGTGACCTCGGGATCTCCAATGATGGAGGCGTATTCCTCGAGGTCGCGTTGCACGAACGCGCGCAGCACGAGCCGGTCGGTAGTGATCGTGGGAATCGTGGTCATGTGCTTGCTCTTCGCGGTACGCGATATGAGAATGGTGTCTGACGTTCGATAGCCCGCCCGCCAGTACCGCCTGTCACCGGAGCCTTCATGACGACAACGAGCCGCGCGAGCGGACCATCCGCCGATGTGTTGACCGATCACGCGGCATCGGGCGAGCGACTGGGCGGTTTTTTCGGTCACCCGCGCGGCCTCTCGACGCTGTTCTTCACCGAGATGTGGGAGCGCTTCAGCTACTACGGGATGCGGGCCTTCCTGATCCTGTACATGGTGCACGCGCTCGGCTTCGACGACAAGCACGCCGGTTCGGTGTATGGCACGTACACGGCGAGTGCATGGGCCGCGGCGATCGTCGGCGGCATCATCGCCGACCGATGGCTCGGGCAATATCGCAGCGTGCTGTATGGCGGGATCATCATCGCGCTCGGCCACTTTACGCTCGCGTTTCATCCGCTGCCGTTTTTCTATGCGGGGTTGTCGCTCATCGTCATTGGCACGGGGCTACTGAAGCCTAACGTGAGCGGCATTGTCGGATCGTTGTACGAGCCCAACGACACGCGCCGCGATGCGGGCTTCTCCATCTTTTACATGGGCATCAACCTCGGCGCGTTCATCGGACCGCTGATTGCCGGTTATCTCGCGCAAAAGGTGGACTGGCACATTGGCTTCGCGTGCGCGGGCATCGGGATGACCGCAGGCGTCGTGCAGTACGTGCTGGGCCGCAACCGTCTCCAACCCGCCGTCGAGCGTCTCGAGCGCCAGCGCCGAGAGTCGCACGCCGCCGCGCGCGAGCGCAAGCAGTCGGAAACGCGTTCGGGCCCAACGGAGCCGACGTTCTGGGGATTCACGACCGTCGAGTGGAAGCGGCTTGCCGCCATGGGTGTGTTCTTCGTGTTCGCCGCGATATTCTGGGGAGCGTACGAGCAAGCCGGATCGACGTTGAACTTGTTCGGCGACCGTTACAGCAACACGACGATTTTAGGCTTCACGTTCCCGTCGAGTTGGTTCGTGTCGGTGCAGGCGATGTTCGTGATCATACTGGCGCCGGCATTCGCGTGGTTGTGGATCAAGCTCGGACGCCTCGAGCCATCGACGCCGACCAAGTTCGCCATCGGCCTGCTTTTCACGGGATGTTCGTTTCTGCTGCTGATGATTCCTGCACGGCACCTGCAGGCGTCGCCCGGAATCCGCGTGAGCCCCTTCTGGCTGATCGGCTGCTACTTCATCCAGGAGTTAGGCGAGCTGTCGCTGTCGCCGGTGGGACTGTCCGTATTCACGAAGTTGTCGCCGGTGAAGATCGTGGGCCTCATGCTCGGCGTCTGGTTCCTCGCCGACTCGGTCGGCAACAAGATCGCGGGGTACGCGGCCGGGTTCATCTCGTCGGCACCGTTGCCCGATCTGTTCGGAACCGTCGCAGCCGTTTGCCTGATCGCGTCGTTCGTCGCGTTCCTGATGATCAAGCCGGTGAAGTCGTTGATGGGCGGCATACATTAGCGACCCGCTGGGCCGTCACGTCCACGCGCCTAACAGATGACGTCGCCCGATGGGAGGCGATGACAAGTGGCGTCGAGCCTAAGCGGTTTTTCAAGGAGAGGAATCTCCAGGTACAGGCCACCCTCGCTCGGCACTCGGATCGAGTCCCGGCGAGCAAAGTACCCGATGCGGTCCGTTACCAGCGTGTAGGAGCCAGGTGCGAGCTTCATCGAGAATCGTCCGAGCGAGTCACCGAGCGCCTCCGTATGTCTGCCGAGGAGGGCAACGTGGACCGATCGCACTGGCCAGCCATGTGGACTACGCACGATTCCGCTGATACCCGCACTATCTGTCTGGCGGACGACAATGGGCAATGCAGCCGTGTCCTTTTCCGCGAGATGTACGGTGTCTCTCTGGCGCGCCGTCGAGGCGCACGCCACGGCGATGATCACGATCAACGTCGGCGCGACAACTCTCATTGCCATCTGTGCGACGAACCCGCGATCCATGGTTACCGTCTTTGGTCAGGCACTGTAGTTGGAACCGCCATCTTCGCCAATGTCCGGGCTATTCCGCTTCGCGCCGCCTCTCACGCGTGTCCCGCACGGCGCCGCATAGCCTAACGCGCCGACCCGGCCGCCACGGCACCGCGTGACGCGGTGGTGAGATCCGGCGTGTCGAGGAACGGGATGTCGCGCGTGGGCAGCTTCCAGATCGCCGTGCCGTTAGGCAGCGTCCAGTGCAGCCGCACGAGGCGGCCATCGGACTTCGACACCCACGCGACCGTCGTCGGCGACTCCTGCACGACGAGACAGTCGACCGCGCCGCCCGCCGTGCGCAGCGTCGTCGTTCCCGTCACGTGAAACACCGCCATGCGCACCGTATGGTCGGGCGTGCTCGCCACCGGGAGCCTGAGCGTGCTGTCCGGCATGAGGGGCAACGCGGCCAGAAACGACTCGGTCATCAACTCATGGAAGAACGGTGCGCCTAACGGGAGGTCGACCATCGTGCGCCCCGAGTCGGCCGACCATGCCGCACCCGTGATCCGGCCATCGTGAAAGCGCAGATCGTGGCCGCTCGCCTCGCGGATCTGCACCACGTGCATCGGCTCGAGCGTCGCGGCCGACACGTCGAGCGTGTCCACTTCGGTCGCGCCCGTGTCGAACGTGTAGTCCTGCGTCTCGCGAAACACCGCGACGCCGCTGTCGCGCGCCACCTGCACACGCCGCACGAGCGTGCCGGCAATCCGTTGGGCGCTGTCCTTGGGGATGAGTACGAGGCTGATCGAGTCCGTATACGGATGAATGCGATCCGGCCGGAGCAGCGGACTACCCGGAGTGACGGTCTGGGCCATCGACGGCGACGCCGCGAGCATCACGGCGAGACAGAGCCACACGATGCGCATGCAGGAGCTCCGGAGCAGAAGGATCGATTGGTGGGAAATGAGTCAGTCACCACAGCCGGCACATTGTTCCGCGGGCCCACCGACCGGCTACGACGCGAAGCGCCGTCGCGACCGCTCCTTCGCCTTACGTGCTTCCTCCTCCCGGTTCCGCGGCGCCGTTCGGATCTCGAGCGAATCGATGAGCCTGCGCGCCGACGCCGTCACTTCGTCCACCGCCCGGTTGAACACCTCTTCGTTAGCACGCGACGGACGGGTGCTGCCACTCAACTTGCGCACGAACTGCAGCGCCGAAGCGCGGATCTCATCGTCCGAGGCGGGCGGCGCGAAATTGGCCAGTGTCTTGATGTTTCGGCACATGGGGAGTTCTCCGGAAGGCAGGGGCCGCCCGACCAGGAGCGGAAGGCGGTCAATTCCAAGCATACACACGCGCCCGCCGGCGGGAACCCCTCACCGCAATCGCCTGGCCGAGCCCGCCAGATGGAGGAACTAACGCCCGTCGGGGCGACTATTTTTCGATAGGCTCGATGGTACCGTGATGGATCGCCGCGCCGGGGCCGTCGGGCAGGACCTTCAGCACACGAGGACACATGCGCACACCATTTGTCCGCATAGCCGGAATTGCCGGCGCGATCGCGTTGGCCGTGATCACCACCCGCGCGGCCGGAGCGCAGGCGCCTAACGAAGCGGCCGCGGCGCAGCCGGCTGCCGCGCCGTACCCGGGAGATCACGCCATGGACCACTACAAGAAGCCGAGCGACGGCGAGCTCCAGAAGCGCCTCACGCCACTCGTGTTCGAAGTGACGCAGCACGCGTACACGGAGACGCCGTTCCACAACGATTTCTGGGACAACCACCAGGCCGGCATCTACGTCGATGTCGTGTCGGGCGAGCCGCTGTTCAGCTCCCTCGACAAGTTCGACTCGGGCACCGGGTGGCCAAGCTTCACCAAACCGCTCGAATCCAAGAACATTACCACGGATACCGACCGCTCGGACTTCATGGTGCGGACGGAGGTTCGCTCGAAACACGCGAATTCGCACCTCGGCCACGTGTTCGATGACGGTCCGAAGCCCACCGGCCTGCGCTATTGCATGAATTCGGCGGCCATGCGCTTCGTGCCCGTGGACTCGCTCGAGGCAGAAGGCTACGGGAAGTACCTGCCGATGTTCAAGCAGGCCGCGGCCGATAGCGCCAGGAAGGCGCACAAGTAGCGTTAGTCACTGCGCAGCGCGGCCACGGGATCGAGCCGCGTTGCGCGCCGCGCCGGCACCCACGCCGACACCGCGGCAATCGTGGCCAGGGCGACCGCGACCCACACGAACGTCAACGGATCGTTCGGCTTCACGCCGAAGAGCAGCGCGCCCATGAGGTGCGTGAGGCTCAGCGCACCGAGCACACCCACCGCGAGCCCGACCGCCGCCAACACGAGTCCCCGGCGAATGGCCATCGACAGGACCGCTCCGCGCTGCGCGCCTAACGCCATGCGGATCCCGAACTCGTGGCGCCGTTGCTGGACCGTGTACGCGCCGAGGCCGTAGATCCCGATCATCGCCAACACCAGTCCGATGCCGCCGAACGCGGCGAACAACGCCGTGTCGAGACGCGTGTCGCCAACCGACGCATGCACATAGTCGGTCATCGGCTTGACGTCTTCGACCGCCTGCGCGGGGTCGATGTCACGCAGCGCCGCGCGCAACGGCCCAGCGAGCGCGAGCGGGTCGCCGGACGACCGCACGACGAGCGTCATGCCATCGTATGGGAATTGCTCGAGCGGCCGGTAAATCTCCATGTACGGCTCGGTGCGCGGTCCGTCGTGATGGACATCGCCCGCCACGCCTACGATGCGCACGGTGTACCAGCCATCCCATTCGTATTTGAGCTCGTGGCCGACCGCCGATCCGTTCGGCCAGAACGTGTGCGCGAGCGTGTGGCTGACGACGGCCACTTGGGCGGCATCCCGGCGATCGGTGGCCTCGAGGCCGCGGCCTTCCTCGATCGGAATGCCCATGGCGGCAAAGTAGCCGGGCGTGATCGCGCGAAAGTCGCCCGCCGGCTCGTCGCCTAACGGAGGCGCCGGCTGGCCGACCACCGTGAAGCTGCTGGCCGATCGCTGACCGGACAGCGGCAGCCAGCTGACCGAGCCGACAGCCCGCACGCCGGGCAAGGACGCGATCCGCTCCTCGGCCCGCTCGAAGAAGCCGACGGCGGCGGTGCTGCTGTCGTACGCGTGGCCGTGCAGCACCACGCGGGCGGGCAGCGCGTGGCCAGCGTCGAAGCCTAACGGAACGCGTCGGAGGCCGGCCAGGCTGCGCACCATGAGGCCGGCCCCGGCCAAGAGCACCACGGCCAAAGCGATCTCGACCACCACGAGCGCCGCGCGCAACCGCCCGGCGCGCCGGCTGCCGGCGGCGCCGCTCCGGCCACCCTCGCTCCGCGCCTCCTTGGGATCGTGCCTCGCGCTCTGGAGCGCCGGCGCCAGCCCGAACGCGATGCCCGTAGCCATGGCGATGCAGATGGCGAACACGAGCACCCGCGCATCGAGGCCGATGCCGCTCACCGCGACCGCCCCCAACTGCGCCGGCACCAGGCCGCCGAGGATGCGCGTTCCCGCCCACGCGCCCAGGATGCCTAACGCAGCGCCGGCCAGCGCGAGCATGACGCTCTCGGTGAGCATCTGGCGCACGATGCGCCGGGGCGCCGCGCCGAGCGCCACGCGCACCGCCATCTCGCGCCGGCGATAGCCCGCACGCGCCAGCATGAGGTTCGCGACGTTCGCGCACGCGATGAGCAGCAGGAACGTCACCGCACCCAACAACACCAGGAGCGGTGTCCGCGAGTTCCCCGCCAGGTCGTCGCGCAACGGACTCGCGAGCGACGTCCAGTTGGCGTTGAGCGTCGGCATCTCCATTGCGCGACGACGCGCGACGGCCTTCATCTCGAGATCCGCTTGCTCCCACGACACACCGGGCTTGAGGCGCGCGACCACGCGAAGATACCGGCCGCCGAAGGTGCGCTCCGCATCGCTGAATCGCGTCGGCATCCACACCGCCGCGGGCTCGAAGAACGAGAATCCCTTGGGCAGCACGCCGAGAATCGTGACGTCGTTGCCATTGATCTGCACCGTCGTGCCGACCACGCCGCGCCGTCCGCCGAACCGCCGCTGCCAGAAGCCGTAGTCGAGGTCCACCACCCGCGCCGCGGACGGCTTGTCATCGGTCTCGTCGTACAGGCGCCCGATGAAGGGTTTCACGCCTAACAGCGGCAGCAGCGCCGCGCTCGCGTACCGCGTTTGCTCCGATACCGGCTCGCCGCCCGCGCCAACAATCGTCACGCGCGCATTGGCGAACGCAGCCATCGCGGAAAAGGAACGCGTCTCGTCGCGCCAGGCGAGGAAGTTCGCGGGTCCCGTGCTGTTGTGTGCCGCGCCGACGCCGGACAGGTGGTGCTCCCACAGCATCACCAGGCCGTTCGGATCCACGTACGGCAGCGGCCGGAGCAGCACCGCGTCGACGACCGAGAATATCGCGGTCGTGGCGCCGATGCCGAGCGCCAGCGTCGCGACCGACGCCATCGTGAACACGCGCGCATGGAGCAGCGAGCGCGCGCCGTATCGCACATCCTGCCCGAGATGGTCGAAGAATTGACCGCGGTACTCGTCGCGCGACTCGTCGCGCCAGCGCTCGCGTCCGCCGAATGCCACCAGGGCCTGGCGGCGCGCCTCGGCCGGCTCGGCGCCGGCGCGCACGAGGGCATCCGCCTGCATGTCGACGTGGAACCGCATCTCGTCCGTTAGGCGCGATTCGCGCTCCGTCCGGCCCAGAAAACCGCCGAGGCGCGCCAGCGCATCCGCCACCGTGTCGAAGAACCGCATGCGGACCTCCAGCCCTCAGGTGGACGACAAGTGCAGGATCATTTCGATCGCGTGCGACATGCGCGCCCAAGTCGCCCGCTCTTCGGCCAACCGCTGTCGGCCACGTGCCGTGAGCGCGTAGTACCGCGCGCGCCGCTTGTTCTCCGTGGTCTGCCACGACGACTTGATGAAGCGCTGCCGCTCGAGACGATAGAGCGCGGGATACAGCGACCCCTGCCCTACCTGGAGCACGTCGGCCGAGCCGCGTTGGAGCAGCTCGGTGATGCCCCAGCCGTGCATGGGCCCCAGCTGGAGGGTCTTGAGCACGAGCATGTCGAGGGTGCCTTGCAGCAGGTCGTTGCGGGCGTCGTCGGCCACGAGCGTCTCCTATCGGCGGTCGAAAGGAGGATGGCTCCGTTTCTTTCGACCGTCAAGGGGAAGCAAACGGTTGCCGGGGACTCGATCCGCCTCGCGCGCCGATCAGTCGCCGCGAATCGCGATGACCGGGTCGATGCGTGCTGCTCGCCGCGCCGGTCCGTACACGGCTGCGATGGCCACGAGTCCCAAGACCACTGTCACGCCGATGAGCGTCTCCGGATCGGCGGCCGACGTACCGAACAACAACGCGCGGATGAGACGCGTCGATGCCCAACCCAGCAGGCCGCCCCCGACCGCGCCGATCACGACCAGGACGGCGGCTTCGCGGATCACGAGCGACACGATGCGACGCTCGGTTGCGCCGAGCGCCATCCGAACCCCGATCTCGCGCGTGCGTTGGGCCACGCCGTACGCGACGATGCCGTAGAGGCCGATCGCGGCGAGCAGCAGCGCCAGGCCCGCGAAGCCGGTCAACACCGTTGTCACGAAGCGCCGCTGCGCGCCAACGAGATCGACGCTGCTCCCGCTGATCGTCGGCCCGAATCGGAATCGGATCGCCGGCTCGACCCGGCGTACGGCGGCTTCCACGGCGTGCTCTGCGCTCGGCGCATTGGTTGCACGTACCGCGAATGTCATCCACGGCCAAACTTCCAACGTATAGGGCAGATACACTTCGCCGCCGCTGTCTTGTCCAGGCCCGAACTCGAGGACGTCGCCGACGACCCCAATGATCGGCAGCGTGATCGGCGCGCCTACGTCGGCGCGCGCCTGCGACTGACGACGGATGGTGATGCGCCGCCCGATCGGGTTGCCGCCTAACCGCCGGGCCAGCGTCTGGTCCACGACCAGGCCGCCGCTCATGGGCGCGCGCATGTCCGCCTCGGTAAACCATCGGCCCGCGACCAGCGGGATACGCATCGTGCGCAGGTAGTCCGTGGAGACCGTGTGATAGAGGGCCTGGAGCATCGGCTGCCCACTCGACGTTGTGCCTTCGGGCACGACCGAGGTTTGCAGCAACGCTCCGCCCGTGATCGCCGCGTTCTCCACGCCCGGCACCGCGCGCTCGGCCTCCACGATGCGAGTCCAGAGGTTCGCCGCGGCCGCGGGCGCATCGTACGCGTGCGTGGTCGGTCCGATGGCGAACGAGATCACGCCGCGCGGATCATAGCCTAACGGAACGGCGAGCAGCCGCCGGAAGCTCTGCACGAGCAGCCCCGCGCCGAACAGCAGCGACAATGCGAGCGCGAACTGCAGCACCACCAGCACGTCGCGCGCCTGCCGCTCCCGTCGGCCGCCGACTGCCGCCGTGGCGC
>JACZCV010024344.1_pt1 | contig 15106 bp, 12 predicted proteins | sample 8641841 | NCBI WGS metagenome assembly JACZCV01 (sample SAMN15324606, study PRJNA640507) | soil metagenome | isolation source: monocropping sugarcane control | place: China: Luxin town, Laibin City, Guangxi Province | collected 2019-07-25 | depth 10cm m
ACGACCAGCATGCCGTCGCCCTGGAACTTGTCGATGTTGCCGCCGTAGTCGAGGACGATGTCGATCATCCGGGCGAAGTACTTGTTGAGGAAGTTGACGAGGTCCTGCGCCGGCATGCGCTGGGACAGCGTCGAAAAGCCGGCGATGTCGGAGTTGAGCATCGTCACCTCGCGGCGCTCGCCGGGCAGGAAGACCGTCCCCGGCATCGAGCGCTCGAGCACGTAATCGGTGACCTGCTTGTTGACGTAGCGCTCGAACAGGTGGCGGAGGAACTCCGACCGCTGGTACTGGCGCGCGTTGTCGATCGCGATCGCCGCCAGGTCAGAGATGGCCTGCAGGAACTCCTTGTCCTTCTCCTCGAAGATGGCGGCGCGGAACGGGTTGTCGACGTAGACGGCGCCGATCACTTTGCCCTTGGTCACCAGGGGCACAGCGATGATCGACCGCAGGTTCTGCAGGATCACCGATTGCTGGCCCTTGAACCGGTCGTCCAGGCTGGCGTCGGTCGACACGACCGCCTGGCCGCTCTTCACGACGTGATCGATGACCGTCTTCGAGCCCAGGAAATGACGCGATTTCTCGGTGTCGGTCTCGCCGCCGGCCATCTGCACCGACATCTCGTTGGTGACGGGGTCGACCAGGACGATGAAGCCCCTCGCCGCGTGCATCAGGCTGATGACGCGGTCCATGACGTTGCGGAGCACGGCGTCCAGCTCGAGGGAGGAGCTGAGGTCTCGAGCTAGCTCGTAGAGAACGTGATCCCTGATGTGGATATCGCTCTCCGCCGCCATGTCCGGGGTCAGTTTAGCGTCCGTCAGAGCACCCCCCATCCATAGGTAAACTCGATTTCCCGTGCTTTCTGGTGAATCCCTCCAGGCCAACGTCGACGCGCTCCTGGAAGGCCTCAATCCACCCCAACGGCAGGCGGTCACGCATGGCGACGGGCCCCTCCTGATCTTCGCCGGAGCCGGCAGCGGCAAGACCCGGGTCCTGACCGTGCGCATCGCGCACCTCATCGCCAGCAAGCAGGTCTGGCCGGATCGACTGCTCGCCGTGACCTTCACGAACAAGGCGGCGCGCGAGATGCGCTCCCGCGTGGAGTCGTTCGTCGGCGAGGCCGCGCAGAAGATGTGGGTCGGCACTTTTCACGCCACCGCGGTGCGGGTGCTGAGGCGTGAGGCGTCGCGCCTGGGCATCGCGTCGAGCTTCGTCATCTTCGACGAGGACGACACGCGCGCGGCGATCAAGCGGGTCATGGACGACCTCAAGATCGACCCCAAGCGCTACCCGCCATCGGGCTTCAGCCACGGCATCTCGCAGGCCAAGAACGAGTTGAAGACGCCGGCCCAGTACCCGAACCGCAGCTACCACGACGAGGTGACGCGGCGGATATACGAGGGCTACCAGGACCTGCTGCGGCGCTCTGGCGGCCTCGACTTCGACGACCTGATCATGAAGCTGGTCGAGCTCTTCCAGACCGACGAGGAGGCGCTAGCCAAGTACCGCGATCGCTTCCGCCACGTGCTCGTCGACGAGTACCAGGACACCAACCGCGCTCAGTACGTGCTGGTCAACCTGCTGGCCCAGGAGCACCGCAACGTGGTCGTGGTCGGCGACGACGACCAGTCGATCTATCGCTTCCGCGGCGCCGACGTGCGCAACATCCTCGACTTCCGTAAGGACTATCCCGACGCGGAGGTCGTGCGGCTGGAGCAGAACTACCGCTCGAGCCAGGCCATCCTCGACGCCGCTTACAGCGTCATCCGCCGCAACCCGGAGCGCGCCGAGAAGCGGCTATGGACCGTACGCGCCGGCGGCGAGAAGGTGTGCGCGACGCAGGCCTACAACGAGATCGAAGAGGCCGAGTTCGTGGCTGACGAGATCGAGCGCCTGCGCAAGACTGAAGGCCGCAAGCACGCCGACTTCGCGATCCTCTATCGCACTAACGCCCAGTCGAGGTCTTTCGAAGACGTGCTGGCGCGACGCCGCATTCCCTATCGCCTCGTCGGCGGCATCAGGTTCTGGGAGCGCCGCGAGGTCAAGGACCTGGTGGCGTACCTGCGCTTTGCGTTCAACCCGCACGACGCCCTGAGCTTTGGCCGCATCGTGTCGGTGCCGCCGCGAAAGATCGGCAACGTCACGGTCGAGGCGATCAGCTCTTACTCGCGCGAAACCGAGTCCGACATCCTGTCTTTGGTCGCGGATCCAGCCCGCGTGCCGGGCTTGCCGCGCGCGTCGGTGGCTCCGCTGCAGGGATTCCGCGCGCAGCTGGAATCGGTGCGCGCGACGCTCGGTGTGCTGCGTCCGAGCGAGCTCGTCGATCACGTCATCGAGGTGATGCGACTCGAATCCCACTACAAGGACGGCACGCCGCAGGGCGAGGCGCGGATGGAAAACCTCAGCGAGCTGCGAGGTCTGGCGGAGGACTTCGACGACCGCGATCCGACCCAGGGCCTCGAGGACTTCCTGGCCGAGATCGCGCTGGTGTCTGACGTCGATGCTTACGACGAGGACGGCGAGGGCGTGACCCTGATCACGCTGCACATGGTCAAGGGGCTCGAGTTTCCAGTCGTCTTCATGGTCGGCATGGAGGAAGGGCTGCTGCCGCACCAGCGGGCGCTGGACGAGACCGAGGAGAAGATCACCGTCGACCTCGCCGCCAACGAGATGGCGGAGGAGCGCCGGCTCTGCTACGTGGGGATGACGCGGGCCAAGGACCGGCTGTATCTGAGCTGCGCCTTCCGGCGCCACCTCTATGGACGTTCGCAGCCCGCGTTCCCGAGCCGGTTCCTGACCGAGATTCCGCAGTCGCTGCTGGCCTCGCCCAAGGGCAACGCGCCCGTGGCCCCGCCGCGGCAGGGATACAAGGAGAGGTACCAGGAACGGCAGGTGCAGGCGGCGCCGGCGCCACCACCGGTGCAGCGCTTTGCCTCGGGCGATCGCGTGACGCATCCGTCGTTCGGTGTGGGCACAGTGGTGAAGAGCACGCTCACTCGCACCGATGAAGAGCTGCTCGTCAAGTTCGACAAGGCGGGCTTGAAGATCCTGTCGGGGATGCTCGCGCCGCTGACCAAATGAGCAGCCCCTCCCGGCCTCCCCGCAAGCGGGGAGGTGCGCCCTCGGACATCGCCAAGCGAGCCGAGCAGTTGCGCGAGGAGATCCGCCGCCACGAGCACGCTTACTTCGTCAACGACGCGCCTGAGATCTCTGACGCCGAGTTCGACGCGCTGATCCTCGACCTGCGCCAGATCGAGGAGCAGCACCCCGAGCTGATCACTCCGGACTCGCCGACGCAGCGCGTTGGCGGCGAAGCGTCGGACCAGTTCGCGAAGGTCCGCCATCGGTCGCCAATGCTCAGCCTGCAGAACGCCTTCGACGAAGACGAGATCCGCGCGTTCGACAAGCGCGTGCGCGCCGGGATTGGCGGCGACGTCGTCTACTGCTGCGAGCTGAAGATCGACGGCCTCGCGATCAGCCTCACCTACACGAAGGGACGTCTCACGCGGGCTGCGACGCGCGGCGACGGCACCGTCGGCGAGGACGTGACCGCCAACCTGCGCACTTTGCGCAGCGTGCCGCTGACGGTGAAGCCGGCCAAAGGGCTGCCCGAGGTGTTCGAGGTGCGCGGCGAGGTCTACTTTCCGCTCGCCGGGTTTGAGAAGTTGAACCGGGAGATGGAGGCGGCGGGCAAGCCGCGCTTCGTCAATCCGCGCAACACCGCGGCGGGCAGCGTGCGCCAGATCGACCCGAACGTGACCGCGTCGCGCGACCTGCAGACGTTCATGTACACGCTCGATCCCGCGGGCGCGGCGCGATCGCAGTGGGACGTGCTCGGCGTGCTGGAGGGCATGGGGTTTCGCGTCAACAAGCACCGGCGTCGCCTCAACACCATCGACGACGTCATCGAGTACCACGGGGAGTGGCAACGCAAGCGCCACGAGCTGGAACATGAGATCGACGGCATCGTGGTGAAGGTCGACGGCTTCGACCAGCAGATCGAGCTGGGCTTCGTCGCGCGTTCACCGCGCTGGGCCATCGCCTTCAAGTACGCGCCCGAGCAGGCGGAGACGGTGGTCGAATCGATCGAGTGCTACGTCGGCCGCACCGGCGTGCTGACGCCGGTGGCGCACGTGCGGCCGGTCGTCGTCGGCGGCGTGACGGTGCGCAACATCACCATGCACAACGAAGCGCAGGTCAACGAGAAGGGCGTGTACGTCGGGGCGGCGGTCACGATCCATCGCGCGGGCGACGTCATCCCGGAGATCGTCAGCGTCAAGAAGCCGAAGCAAGGCTGGCGCATGCCGCCGAAGTGCCCGGTGTGCGGGGGAGAGGTCATGCGCGAAGAGCCTTACATCGCGCATCGGTGCATCAATCCGTTCTGCGACGCGCAGGTCCTGGAAGGGGTCAGACACTTTGCCGCCGTAATGGACATCGAAGGACTGGGTTACGCCACCGTCACGCAGCTGCTCGACCGTCAATTCGTGATGGACCCGAGCGACCTGTTCCGCTTGAAGAAGGAGCAGGTCATGGAGCTCGAAGGTTTCGCGGACAAGTCGGCTCAGAACCTGGTCGATCGCATCGCCGCCAGCCGCCAGCCCCCGTTGGGCCGGTTTCTTTTCGCGCTTGGCATCCCTCAGGTCGGCGGGGCGACGGCTGACCTGCTGGCCGGCGAGTTCGGCAGCATCGAGAAGCTCCGCGCTGCGACGGAGGAGGACCTGCTGCGAGTCGAAGGTGTCGGCCCCAACATGGCGCACGAGGTGTTCATGTATTTCGACGGTCCGGGCGGCGAGCTGGTCGGCAAGATCCTCGACGCCGGCGTGGCGCCAGAAGCCGCGCAGCCGGTGGGCGAAGGCCCGTTCACGGGCAAGACCTTTGTGTTCACCGGGACCATGGAGACGATGCAGCGGCCGGACGCTGAGGCCCTGGTTCGGCGTCTGGGCGGCAAGGCGGCGGGCAGCGTGTCAGCGCGAACGGACTACGTGGTGGCCGGTCCGGGAGCCGGCTCGAAGCTCGAAAAAGCGACGAAGCTGAAGTTGACGATCCTCGACGAGCAGGAGTTCCTCAAACTCGCCGGTCACTAAGCTCTAGTGCTGCCATGCCACTCTCCCGCGATGAAGTCCGTCACGTTGCGCTGTTGGCCAGACTCGGCCTCGAACCCGGCGACGAGGAGATCTACGCCGAACAGCTGAGCGGCATCCTCCAGCACATCGACCGCCTTCAAGAGCTCGACACCGAGGCGATCCCGCCGACCGCGCAGGTCGTGGAGGTCGCGGCCACTTTGCGCGACGACGAGCCGCGGCCGTGCCTGACGCAGGAGGAGGCTCTGGCCAACGCGCCCGCGGCCGTGGGCGGAATGTTCCGCGTGCCGTCCATTCAAGAAGAGGCGTAGGGGACCCTTTGCCAGATCCGACGCACCTGACGATCTCCGAGCTGCGTCATCTGCTCGACCAGCGCGAGCTTTCGGCGCAGGAGCTGCTCGGGTTGCACCTCGAGCGGATCGAGGCCGCCGACACGGACGTCAAGGCGTACCTCCGTCTGACCACGGAGCGCGCGGCGCAGCAGGCGCAGGCCGCCGACCGCGCCCTTCGCGATGGCACCGCCGGACCTCTTGCCGGCATTCCCATGGCCGTCAAGGACGTGCTCTGCGTGAAGGGCGTCGAGACCACCGCCGGCTCGCAGATCCTGCGTGGATTCAAGGCGCCGTACACGGGCACCGCGGTGCAGCGGCTGTTCGACGCGGGCGCGGTGATGCTCGGGGTGACGAACTGCGACGAGTTCGCGATGGGCAGCTCGACCGAAAACTCGGGCTATTTCCCGACCCACAACCCATGGGCGCTCGACCGAGTGCCCGGAGGCAGCTCGGGCGGGAGCGCCGCGTCGGTCGCCGCGGGCGAGGCCGTTTATTCGCTGGGGACTGACACTGGCGGATCGATCCGTCAGCCGGCCGCGCTGTGCGGCGTCATCGGCATGAAGCCGACGTACGGACGCGTGAGCCGATACGGGTTGATCGCCTTCGCGTCGAGCCTCGACCAGATCGGGCCGTTCACGCGCTCCGTCGAAGACTGCGCAGTGGTGCTGCAGACCATGGCCGGTCATGACCCGCTGGATTCAACGTCGGCGGATCGGCCCAACGACGTGAGCCGCGGTCTGCACGACGGCGTCAACAAGATGCGCCTGGGCGTGCCACGTGAGTACTTCGAGGTGGAGGGCATCGAGCCGGGCGTGCAGCTGGCGGTGGACAAGGCATTGCGCACGCTCGAGGCTGCTGGCGCGGAGCTCGTCGACGTGAGCCTCCCGCACACGGACTACGGCCTGGCCGCGTACTACATCATCGCCCCGGCCGAATGCTCGTCCAACCTCGCGCGCTTCGACGGCGTGCGCTACGGGCTCTCTGAACAGTACGTGCAGAACATCACCGAGGCATACATGAAGACTCGGCGCAAGGGCTTCGGCGCAGAGGTGCGGAGGCGCGTCATGCTCGGCACTTACGCGCTGTCCAGCGGCTACTACGACGCGTACTACCTGAAAGCGCAGAAAGTGCGCACGCTCATCAAGCAGGACTTCGACCAGGCGTTCACGCAGTGCGACGCCATCGTCAGCGCCACGTCTCCGACAGTCGCGTTTCAACTGGGCGCGAAGACGGCGGATCCGCTCGCGATGTACCTCTGCGACGTGCTCACGCTAGGCGGCAACCTGGCTGGGCTTCCGGGCATCAGCGTCCCGTGTGGGATGAGCGACGGTTTGCCGGTGGGCCTGCAGGTGCTGGCGCCGCAATGGCGCGAAGACGTGGCGCTGCGGGTGGCCCGCGCATACGAGGTCGCGAGCGACATGCGCGTGGAGGTCGCCCTTGTCGACTAGTCGAATCCCCTCTCCCTCTGGGAGAGGGCAGGGTGAGGGCGTCTGGGAAGTCGTCATCGGCATGGAGGTCCATGTCCAGCCGACGACGCGCACGAAGATGTTCTGTGGCTGCGCCGTGGCGCCGCTGAACTCGCCGCCGAACACGCATGTTTGCGAGATCTGCCTGGGCATGCCGGGCGTGCTCCCGGTGATCAACAAGGCAGCGGTCGAGGCGTGCCTGAAGACAGCGGTGGCGCTGAGCTGCGAGATCCCGCGCCACACGAAGTTCGACCGCAAGAACTACATGTATCCGGACCTGCCGAAGGGCTACCAGATCAGCCAGTACGACCTGCCGATGAGCCAGCACGGCTACATCGAGGTCGGGGGGCGGCGCGTGCGCATCCGCCGCGTCCATCTCGAGGAGGACACCGGCAAGCTGATCCACGCCGGCGACAGGCTGCATCGCGCGTGGGAGTCGTACGTCGACCTCAATCGCGCAGGCGTACCGCTGATGGAGATCGTGAGCGAGCCCGACATCCGATCCGCGGACGAGGCGCGCGACTACGCGATGGCGCTGCGGACCCTGCTGCGCACCATCGGCGCGTCCGAGGCGGACATGGAGAAGGGCCAGATGCGCGCGGAGCCGAACATCTCGGTGCGCCGCGCGGGCTCGGAGCAGCTGGGGGTCAAGACCGAGCTGAAGAACATCAACTCCTTCCGCAACCTGCAGCGCGCCATCGACTTCGAGGTGAAGCGCCAGATCCAGACGCTCGAATCCGGTGGCAAGGTCGTGCAGGAGACGCGGGGCTGGTCCGATCCGGAGCAGCGCACGTTTTCACAGCGCTCGAAGGAATTTGCCGAGGACTATCGCTACTTCCCAGAGCCGGACTTGCCGCCGCTCGAGCTGGACCCGGCGTGGATCGAAGAGCTTCGCCGGGACCTGCCGGAGCTGCCAGAGGCGCGGCGCGGCCGCTTGATGACGCAGTACGGGCTGCCGGCGTCCGATGCCTCGCGGTTAGCGGCCGACCGCGAGCTTGCTGATCTCTTCGAAGGCGCGGTGCTGGCGGGCGCGGAGGCCAAGCCGACCGCGAACTGGATCATCGGCGAGGTGGGGCCGCTGGGCTCGATGCCCACGGTCAACCAGCTTGCCGACGTGGTCAAGCTCGTGACGAGCGGCAGCATCACGCGCGACCAGGGTCGCGAGGTCCTGGCCGAAGCGATACGAACCGGCCGTCCAGCGGGCGAGGTCGTCGCCGAGCGCGGTTTCGCCCAGGTGAGCGACGAGACCGAGCTCGAAGCGGTCGTGCGCGAGGTCATCGAGGCCAACCCGAAGGCTGCGGCGGATTACCGGGCCGGCAAGACCCAGGCGCTGGGCGCGCTGATGGCCGACCTGGCGAAGAAGGCACCGCAGGCAAACCGCAAAGTCGCTAACGAGCTGCTTCGCCGGCTGCTGTCCTAGATTCCGGCGCTCAGATGCACATGTTCGGGATGTCGGCGTAGACGTCGTCGCCCGGCTGGAGGCTCACCCTGACCGACCCCGCGCCGGACAGGAGCGTGTATTGACCCGGATTGAGGATGAAGTGGAAGGTCTTATCCTCAGCCACTTCCTGCACTGCGATGGGCTGGGCGAAGAACGGATCGTTCCCGCCCGCGTAGACGCGAACCGTTTCCGCAGCGTAGTGAGGACTCGAGATCGGCAAACCGGAGCACGGCTTGATCCCGCCCTCGACGGCTGCATGACGGTCAAGCGCTGATCCAGCGGACAGAAGCAAGAGGACTACCGCGCCTGCTGCGAGGGCTCGCTTCAACACGGCTTCGTAAACCTGCTGCCTAGCATTGTCGCGTGCCGATTCCGGATTACCACGTCCACACCGAATGGTCTTGGGATGCGCCGCGCGGCTCGATGGAAAGGACGTGCGAGCGCGCAATCGAGATCGGGCTGCCGGCGATCGCGTTCACGGACCACGCCGACTTCGTGACCGTCCACGCGGAGCAGCACCGCGTCGACGTCGCCGGCTATCTGGAAGAGATCGAGCGCTGTCGCCAGAAGTTCACGGACTTGCGCATCCTCAGCGGGGTGGAGCTCGGCGAGCCGCACTGGTTTCCCGATGAGACCAAGCAGGTCCTGAGCGCGGGCAAGCTCGATCGGGTGCTCGGATCGGTGCACTGCGCGCGCGTCAGCGACCGCGTGGTCGATGCGAGCCAGGTCTCGAAGCTGACAAACGTGGATCCCGCGGCGTTCGCGTCCGCATTCTTCGCCGAAACGCTGGCGATGCTGGAGTCCGACGCGGTGTTTGAGACGCTCGCTCACATCGACTATCCGAAGCGCTACTTGCCGGTGTATCGCGAGGAGGACTTCGAAGAGCAGCTGCGCGCGATCCTGGCCGAGGCGGCGCGTCGCGACATCGTCCTCGAGGTCAACACGACACGCGGCAACGTGCTTTGCCCCAGCAGGACGGTGCTCGATTGGTGGCGCGAGGCCGGCGGCCGCGCGGTCTCGTTCGGCAGCGACGCCCACGAGCCGTCGAAGATCGCCGCGGGTTTCGAGGCCGCTGCTGCGATGGTCGAGGCAGCCGGTTTCAAGCCGGCCGCCGACCCGACCGCGATCTGGCGCCGTTGATACTCAAACCGACGTCGCCGGCGCACGGCGGCGCCTGCATTGCCCGAGAGGAAGACAAGGTCTGGCTGGTCAACTATTCGTTGCCAGGCGAAGTTGTGGAAGCCGAGCCGCGCGGCCGCCAGGGCGGCGTCGCTGTTGCCATGGCTTTACAAGTGATCGAGAAGTCGCCGCATCGCGTGCCCGCGAAATGTCCTCACTTTGGACCGGGGGCCTCACAGCCCGACTTTTTGACCCGATGCGGCGGCTGCCAGTGGCAGCACGCCGACTATTCATATGAGCTCCAGCTGAAGCGGCAGATCGTGGAGGAGGCGTGGGCTCGGGCCGGGCTGAAACTCCCGTCCGAGACGCCAGTGCTCGGCATGGCCGATCCGTGGCGCTATCGCATACGAGGAGAGTTCGAGGCGATAGAAACTTCAGAGGGTCTGCGCTTCGGCTTCCACCCGATGCGCTCGCACGTCGTGCAGCCGATCACAACGTGTCCGATCCATGACCTGCGAATCGAGCAGGCTCTGCCGGCTTTTGCGCAGGCGGCCAAGGAAGTCGGTGCGACTGGAATCCAGAACCTCTTGCTCACGGCGGAGCCGGGTGGGCGCGGCTTGCTTTGGCGGATGCGCATGCGCGGCCAACCAGGACTCTGGCCGCGTCATAGCTTTGCCACTCGTGTCGCTGAGTTGCTGCCGGATGTGGTGTTGCTCGACGACGCGATGTCGCTCGAGTTCTGGGGCATGACGTTTCGCGTCCGCAACGACACGTTCGTGCAGACCAACTTCCAGCAGATGCTCGTGCTGTACGAGACCGCGCTCGACATGCTGGCGCCGGCGGCCGGCGAGCACGTGCTCGATCTCTACGCGGGCATCGGCACGATCTCGGCGGCGATCGCCCGCAAAGGGGAAGGCGTGACCGCGATCGAGGAAAACCCGCGAGCGGTCCAACTCGGAAAGCTGAACGCCCGCATCAACTCGGCGCGGGTCGAGTACCTGCCCGGCAAGGTCGAAGTGGCGCTGCGCAAGGTGAGGATCGGCCGCCACAGCGCCGCCGTGCTGGATCCGCCGCGCGCGGGCTGTGAGCCCGAGGCGCTGGCCGAGATCATCCGGCTCGGTCCTGACCGTCTCGTCTACATCTCGTGCGAGCCGTCGACACACGCTCGCGACCTGTCGGCGCTGACTCGCGGCGGCTACAGGATCGAGCGGGCCGCCATCGTGGACATGTTTCCGCACACGTACCACATCGAGTCGGTGGCGCTGCTGGCGCGGCGCTAGTGGAGGCCGTGCTGCAGGCGGACCATCTCCAGACGCAGCCGGCCTGGCCCGAGGACCTTCACCGCGATCGAGATGATCGGCTTGAGTAGCAGCACATAGGTTCAAACGGCCGCGCTGGTAAGGGAGTTACGCGACCCCCAATGCTGAGGAGGAACACATGAACGATCCGAGTCCCGAGAACGGCAAGGTGGTAGTGAACAGGGCGATGTCGCTGGACGGCTTCATCGCCGGCCCTGGCGACGAGATGGGTTGGATCGCCGGCTACCTGGCATCGGACGCCGAAGCGGACGTGGCTGCCGCCACCGGCGCCATGCTCGTCGGGCGGCGCACCTTCGACGTCGGCAACAAGATGGAGGCCGATGAGCCCGGCAGCGTCGATTACCCCTTCTCCGGGCCGATGTTCGTTCTCACCCACAGGCCGCCAGAAAAGCCACGCTCTGGGGTCACGTTCCTCAGTGGTGACATCGGGGAAGCGGTCGCAACCGCGCTCAGGGCTGCCGCCGGCAAAGACCTCGAGATCCTCGGCGCGGACGTGGCCGCTCAGTGCCTGCGTGCCGGCCTGGTCGACGAGATCCTCGTCTATTTGCTGCCGGTGCTGCTAGGCGACGGCGTCCGCTTTTTGCCTCCCGGCCTCGACCGGATCGACCTGGAACCCATGAGCGCGAAGCGGTCGGGCGCCATAACCCTCATCCGGTTCCGTGTCCGGAAGTGAGCCCTAGGCCAGCTCTCGGACGTAGTTCGCGAGCCGGCCGACCCCTTCGCGAAGGTCCTGGTCGGAGCTGGCCAGGCTGATTCGAACGGCGCCTTTGGCAACCTGCCCGAAGGCGCTCCCCGGCGCGACCGAGACGCCCCGCTCGCGGAGCAGCTTGAACGCGAAGTCGCGCGAGCTCAGGCCCGATGGCGCCACGTTGGCCATGCAGTAGAAAGCGCCCTTCGGCTCGGCGATGAAGAGGTCTGCCTCCTGCAGGATGTCAATGACCGCGTCGCGCCGCCGGCGGTATGCGGCGTTCATCTCACCGATGCAGTCCTGCGGTCCGACGAGGGCGGCTTCGCCCGCGACCTGGGTGATGGTCGACACGCATGACGAGTTGGACTCCAGCACCTTCGTCACCGAATCGAGCAGCTCAGCCGAGCCGGCGACGTATCCCAGCCGCCAGCCTGTCATCGCGTACGTCTTGGAGAAGGTGAATACCGAGGCGATACGCGCGTCGTCTGGCGCGATCGCGGCAGGGCTCGTCCATTCGCCATCGAGAAGGATCTGGTCATAGCACTCGTCGCTCAGCAGCCAGAGGTTGTGCCGCTGCGCGATGTCGATCAGGCGCTCGATCACGGTGCGCGGGTAAACGGCGCCAGTCGGGTTGTTCGGGCTGTTGATCAGCAGCAGCTTGGCGCGGGGCGTGATCAGCTTCTCGAGCGCGTCGAGGTCTGGCAGAAAGTCGTTGCCCGGCGGGCACGGGTAGAACACGCCACGCGTGCCCGTCCAGGACAGCATGATCCGGGTGTTCGGCCACCCAGGATCCGGCAACAGCACCTCGTCGCCCGGTTCGAGCACCGCCGCGAATACCGCCGCGATAGCGCCGACGCCGCCGGGCGTCGTGGCGATGCGATCCGGCGTCAGGCCGCGAATCCCGTTGACGCGGTCCAACTTGGCGACGAGCTTCTCGCGCAGCGTGATCAGGCCTTGCGTGTGCGTGTAGAAGGTCTTGCCCTCGTCGATGGCGCGCTTGCCGGCCTCGCCGATGTGCTTCGGCGTCTGGAAGTTGGGCTGGCCGACATGGAGCTGGATCGCGCCAGGAGTGCGCCCGGCTTCATTGCCGATCTCGCGGATTCCCGAGTGCTCCGTCTCGGCCGGTCCATGCGCCAGTGAGGGCAATGCGATTCGCGCCACGGGTAAATCCTAGGGAATGACCGGCTGCCGTCCTTCCAGGATCTCCTTGGCGCGGTTCCACGTCGCAATGCGATTGGCCTTCAGCCGCCGGTTCATATCACGGTGGCGCAGACGAACGCCGATTAGTGCGTGCGGATAGCTGTGCACGAATTCAAAGCGGTGCGTGAGCCGGGTCCCACCCGGAACCTCCTCGAAGGTCATGACATCGCGGTTGGGCCGGCGTCCGCTGATCACGCTTGATACGAGCCTGCGGTCGGGATCGAACTCCAGGACCTCCTCCACTCCGTCGGAACTCACGTTTCTGGTCGCAGGGTCGATGCCGGCTCTCAGGTTGACGTGGGTTCGGAACTGAGTCCCGACGTGGACGGGGCCAGGCGTGATCTTCTCGACGGTCAAGTCGTACATGTACTGGTACCTGGGCGCGTTCGTGGAGTCGCTCACGAAATCGAAAACCGCAGCCGGCTCGCGATTGATGACGACAGTGCTCGTCAGGACCGTCCGCCTTGCGCCCTCTGGCGCCCAGAGCACGACCCACAACGCAATCGCCGCCAACAGCGCCAGTGCCAGGTTCGGCGACAAGACGGCAACCCCAAGACAGATCCCACCGAGCAAGAGGATGAGCGAGTACGCGGTCATCATCGCTACCAGCTCACCGGCCGCCTCGCGGGATGGCGGTGGCGCAGCAGGGTTCCGGTCGCCTGGCGGGATCAGGATGACCGAACCGTCCGGTGATTGAGTGAGCGGCTGGTCGTCTTCAGGGATACGACCGGCCATCGATCTCGGCGTGCGCGGAAGCAGCACCCGAGCGAGCACCAGGTACAGCAGCGCCGGAACCAAGAAGTTGAATACGGCCGCCGGCCGGTCGGAAATGGAGCCGAGCCCAAAGATGTAAGCAGCCGGGAGCCCTAGGAGCACCAACAGCACGAGCACCATCGGTTTGGCGCCATTATTCGCGCCAGAAGCGGATTTTCAGCCTGGCCTGCGCATCACGATGATCCGGATCCGGAACGGGCGCAAGAACGCGTTGAGCCATGGCAGCCGGCGCGCGAAGTGGACGGGGTACTCCCCCGGCTCGAGGCGCCGGAACCCGAACCGCTCGTAGTAGCCCTGCAGCTGCGACCGGCAGGTGAGGTGCAGCACCTCTCTGTGCTCGCGAGCGATAAGTGCGTTGACGATCGCGCTGCCGATGCCGCGCCGCTGGTGGTCCGGGATGACGGCGATGGAGGCCAGCTCCCGCGTGCCGTCGCGGTGAGGCTTGACCTGGCCGACGCCGACAATCTTGCCGGCTTCCTCGGCGACGATGAACCGCTGCCACTCCAGGCTCATCGGATTGATCCCGGCAGCACGCACGATCTTCCGGATCGTGGCCTGGTCGCGATCGGCGGCGGCCCGGAGTCTCACCGCGGGTAGACTAGCCGCGGGGTTCCGCCACACCCACAATCAAAACGATGCCGCACGCCCCGAAGACCTTCGTCCACCTCCACAACCACACCGAGTATTCCCTGCTCGATGGGGCGAGCCGCATCCCCGCCATGGTGGCTCGCGCGGCCGAGCTCGGGATGCCTGCCATCGGCCTCACCGACCACGGCGTCATGTACGGCGCCATCCATTTCTACAAGGCATGCCTCGAGGCCGGCATCAAGCCGATCGTCGGCTGCGAGGTTTACGTCGCACCCCGCTCGCGGCTCCTACGAGAGGGGAGGGTCGACCGCGACCCTAGCCACCTCACTCTGCTGGCCGCGGACCACGAGGGCTACGTCAACCTCATGCGCCTCTGCTCGGTCGGGCAGATGGAGGGCATGTACTACCGGCCGCGAATCGACAAGGAGATCCTGGCCGAGCGATCCAAGGGCCTGATCGCGCTCTCGGGCTGCCTTCAGGGCGAGGTTGCGAGCCGCATCGTCGACAACGACGTCGATGGTGCCCGCGAGGCAGTCGCCACCTACCGCGACATCTTCGGCAAGGACCGCTTTCTCCTTGAAGTGCAGCGCCACGGCATCGACCGCCAGGACCACGTCAACGAAGCCCTGGCCGGCATGGGCAAGGAGTTCGGTCTCCGCCTGTGCGCGACGAACGACCTCCACTACGTGCACCGCCACGACTCAGAGGCGCACGACGTGCTGCTCTGCCTGCAGACCGGCGCCCGCTACAACGACCCGAACCGCTGGCGCTTCTCGACCCAGGAGAACTACCTGAAGACCGCTGACGAGATGGTCGAGACGTTCAAGGACATGCCCGACGCGCTGGCCGCGACCCTCGACGTCGCGGACATGGTCGACCTGAAGCTGAAGCTCGGCGCGACCCTGCTACCCCCGTTCGAAGTGCCGGACAACCTCACGCCCGACGAGTACCTGAAGAAGCGGGTCGCCGAGGGCATCGAGTGGCGTTACCCCAACGCGGGTCCCGCTGTCTTTGAGCGCGCCGAGCAGGAGCTGACGGTCATCGCCGCGACCGGCTACGCGTCCTACTTCCTGATCGTCTGGGACTTCTACAACTTCGCGC
>JACZCV010016406.1_pt1 | contig 15048 bp, 13 predicted proteins | sample 8641841 | NCBI WGS metagenome assembly JACZCV01 (sample SAMN15324606, study PRJNA640507) | soil metagenome | isolation source: monocropping sugarcane control | place: China: Luxin town, Laibin City, Guangxi Province | collected 2019-07-25 | depth 10cm m
ACGTTCTTGATCTGGTTGCCCATCGTAAGAAGGATCACGATGACCACGATTGAAACGAGCACGAGGATCAGGGCGTACTCAACCATACCCTGCCCTTCCTGACGGGTCGTAAGGCTCCGAAGCTTCCAGTACAGGCTCAACATCTCTGCGATTTCACCTCCTTTCTCTCGAACTCCAGGACTTTCACCCTGCTAGACGGCCCTGGGGGCCGGTTCTTGCGGGTCGCCGCCTGATCGCGACGAGATCCTATCCAGGGGGTCCCTGGCAGGTCAATGCAATAACGAAAGTGGCCGGGATCGGGGTCCCTGGCTGTTAGATTCCGTGCGCGAATGGTGGCGGCAGGGGTTCAGGGCGAGCGGAAAAACGGCGGCTACTGGCGCGAGCTGGTATTCGGCCGCATTCTCCCCGCCCTCTTCTTCAGCATCTTCGTCGCCGACCAGCTGGTCCAGCTTTCGGTCACGCTCGGGACCGCGCACACGTTCAGCGACTGGCTCTTCGTCATCCGCCAGCTGCTGGCGCTGACCTACTTCACGATGCTGGTCGTCCTCTACAGCACGCGGCTGCCGCAGAAGGGCACCGACCACCGGGTCGGCGTGATCTTCGTCGCCTTCACCGGCACCTTTTCGGCCCTGCTCGGAACGTTCCTGCCCGGCGGAACGCTGCGCGAATGGCTCGTCCTTCCGGGCGACATCCTGGCCACGGTCGGCCTGGTTTATTCGGTCTGGGGACTCGCCTACCTCCGACGGTCGTTCTCGATCATCCCCGAGGCGCGCCGCCTGGTGACGGGCGGTCCGTACTCGCTCAGCCGGCACCCCGTGTACGTCGGCGAGATCGCGACGGCGGTCGGCGTCAACCTCGCGACCGCGGGCTGGCTGGGCGCGCTTGCCGTCGCGTATTTCATCGGCGCCGAGTTGCTGCGCATGCGCTGGGAGGAAGGCGTCCTGGCGCGGGCCTTCCCGAACGACTATCCCGCCTACGCGGCGAGAACGCCGCGCTACTTCCCCATTCCCTTTCGGCCGAGCGCGAAAAGCTGAACCTCACGCAGCGGCTGAGCACTCGCACGCTGCTGCTCGGCGGCGTTTTCATCGTCATCTGGTCGCTCTTCGCGACCGCGGAGCAGGACCCCGACTTCTGGTGGCACATCCGGATCGGCCGGTGGATGGCGGAGAACGGCAGGCTGCCGTCGACAGACATCTTCACCTACACCGTTTCCAACCACGCCTGGACCGACCACGAATACCTGACCGAGATCCTGATGTGGTTCGTCTACAGCGCCGCCGGCACCGTAGGCATCGCGCTGGCATTTGCGATCGTGACCTGGCTCGGCTTCTGGCTGATCTACCGGCAGGTGCGGCGCCAGCCGTATGTCATCGTCGGCATCGGACTCGCGCTCGCGGCGGTGGCTGGCACCCCGATCTGGGGGCCGCGGGCACAGATGATCACGTTCGCACTGTCCTGCCTCGAGCTGCTCTGGCTTCATGCCTACCTCAGCGGCCGCAGCCGCGCTCTCCTTTATTTCCCGCTGGTGATGGCGCTGTGGGCCAACCTGCACGGCGGCTGGGTGATCGGCTTTGCGTGGCTGGGCGTCGCGATCGCGGCGGAGGCCGCGATGTGGGTCCTCGATCGCGCCAACCCGGCGCATCTGGCCCACCTCAAGTTCCTCGTCATCGTCACCGTGGCTTCGGGCGTCGCGGTGGCGGCAACGCCGCATGGCTTCAGCCTTTACAGCTATCCGTTCAACACTGTCGGCAGCGTCGCCCAGGAGAAGCTGATCGTCGAGTGGTTCTCACCCGACTTCCACCAGCGGTACCTGCTGCCGTTCGAGGCGATGATCCTCATCACGATCGGCGGCTTCGCCCTGCGGCGGCCCTCGATGTTCGAGTTCCTCTTGTTCATCGCGTCACTCGCCTTCGCGCTGCAGTCGGTGCGTAACGTCGCGCTGTTCGTGGCCGCCACCACGCCGGTGATGATCAACTCGTACGGCGGCTGGTGGAGGGAGTTCTCCGCTTCGCGGTCGTGGAAGCTCGATTCGCCGGCGCGGCCGGCGTTCGCCGCGGTGACGGCACTGGCCCTGGTCGTGATCACGGGCGCGACCGTCGTCCACGTCGTCGCGGACATCAATCCACAGAAGCAGGCGTCGATCGACTCATCGACGTATCCGGTCGCCGCCGCGAACTGGCTCGCGGCGCATCCCGAGGTCGGCACGCGCATGTACAACCAGTACGGGTGGGGCGGGTATCTCGCCAACCGGTTCTATCCGCAGCCCAACCGGCGCGTTTTCATCTTCGGCGAGGCGGCGCTCATGGGCGACGACCTGCTCAACCAGTACGAGGACGTGCAGACGCTGCGGTCCGACTGGCAGCAAGTGCTCGATCGGTATGGAGTCGACTACATCGTCTACAACCGGGGCGAGGCCCTCGACAACGTGCTCAGGACGTCGCCGCAGTGGAAGCTGGTCTATCAGGATTCGGTCGCGGTCATCTACGTCAAAGCGTGACGATCCATAGCACGCTCCGATCCAGACTGGCCTGGGGCACCGGCTGCGGCGTCATTGCCGCCGGCGACCTTGCACTCGGTGGCGTACGCCCTGGCGACCGGACCCGGCGGCGCCCCGCTACTGCTCATCTTTCCGGGCCTGTTTCCCTTGGTTGGGCCGCCCTCTACTTCGGACTCGACGCCACATTGACGGTCGAGGACGGCACAGTCATCCACCGGCGGGCGATTGGCCGGACGGTGAGGTGCCCACGCTCAGAGATCGGCTGGATCGACCGGGTGATAGGCCAGCGCGGCGGCACGCCGATCCGCTTGGCCAGCTCTTCCATGTCGGCGCGCGCGAGTACTGGTCGACGGTGAACGCGGTCAGTAGAGCTTCCAGATCTTGAACGTCGGCGTGTCGTAGGCAGCAGCTCCGAGCGACACCGGAGGCGGGGTGTTCAGGTCCGCCGTCCAGATCACATAGCGAATGTGGTTCTGGGCATCGAAGGCGGTGATGTCCTGCTTGCCGGTGAGGAGCTCGAGCGCGGTCTGCGTCTTGGTGTAGTAGTCGAACGTCTCGTCGTAGTGCCCGACGTAAACGGTGTCCCCCGAGTACGCGGGCACGTACAGCCCGATCCCGGGCATCGACAGCACGCGGCCCTGGGGCTGGTCCCCGAGCCACGTGAGGCCGTCGTAGTACGGCCGGCTCATCACGTACTGCGGCTGGGTGGCCACCAGCATCGGCGCCAGCACCAGGAAAGCGCTGCCCACGGCGGCGAATGCGACATATGAGAAGGGAACGAGCCGCTTCCCCCGCGCGCTGCGGATCCGCGGCACGATCACCTCGAACATGCCCCGCGCGCCAAGGATGACCAGCGGGATGTAAAGCGCGTCGAGGAACCTTCGGCGCAGGTCGCCGGCGGGGTTGGGCAGGTAGAGGATCACCGCCAGCAGCACCAGCCAGGCGAGCATGAAGAGATCCTCCCGCGACCGCCGGCGGATCGCGCCAGGCACGCCGACCAGCGCCAGCAGCAGCTGGGGGGCGATCGCGAACAGGAAGCTGAACCCCTCCGGCGGCAGCGAGTTCTTGGAGTGGAACGTCCAGCGCTGGACCTCGGGATTGCCGACAAACGCGAGATACGAATAAAGGATGTAGGGCGCAGGGATCGCAAACGCCACAGCCCCGGCCAACCAACCCATCCTGGTCGGCGGCCGCCGCACCAGCGTGGCCGCGAAGGCAGCGCCGCCCATGAGGATCGGCATCTGGGGATGGATCGAGGCCTGACCCAGCCAGGCCAGGCCGGCCAGTGCGCCCAGCCGCAGGTCGCCACGCTCGATGGCCTTCAACGTCAGCGGGATGCCCATCGCCGCGAAGACCCCTGACCACGCGAAATGCGGCAGCGCGAGGACCGAGTAGAACGCGGTCAGCTCGGGCATGCGCCAGTCGAGCGTGTCGGTGCGATTGCCGAACACGATCGGATGGCCAAGTGCCTGGATCACGTAGCCCATGCCCAATCCGAAAGCCAGGAAGAAGAACGCGAACAGGCGAGCCCCGCGATCCTGGATGAAATGCGTGATGCACAGCCAGGCGGCTGCCATCAGTGCGATCGCCGCGGCCACGCGCGCGAGGTGGAAGACCACGATCAGCGGCAGGTTGGTCACTGCCGCGATGTGGCCGAGCAGGATCCAGAACATGAATAGGTATGCGGCCGGGCTGTCCTCGGTCGTGTAGCGGTTCTGCCAGGCCCACGCCCCCTCCCATCCCTGCCGCATCTTGGCCAGGTACGTGTTGGCGTCGTCGCCGAGATAGAAGAAGCCCATGAACACCTGGCCGTGCGGCTGCACCAGGTACCCGTAGACGTATGGCACCGCCGTGAGGACCGCGAGCAACACACCGGTTGCAAGCGGCAGCGTCCACTGGCCGAGTCCTGGGCGCACCGCGCCCGCCGGCCGGGCGACCGCCTCGCTTACCGCCGCCATCGGCTGAAGGCCAGGCGCAGCACTGTCAGGAGCGCGCGCCGCACCTCTCCCTCCGAAACCTTGGATTTGCCCGCCACGCGGTCCTCGAACTTGATCGGCACTTCCACGATCTTGTAGCCGAGCTTGCGCGCCCGGTAGACCATTTCGATCTGAAATGAATAGCCCTGCGAGCGCACCTCGTCCAGCTGGATGTGGGACAGCAGCTCACGCGTGTAGCAGCGGTAGCCCGAGGTGGTGTCCCGGGTCGGCAGCCAGAGCAGGACGCGGCAGTACGCATTGGCGCCCCAGGAAAGCAGCCAGCGCTGGAACGGCCAGCCGTCGATCGCGCCGCCGGGCACATAGCGCGAGCCCAGGGCCAGGCCGCCACTCTTACGCGCCGCGTTGACGATCGAGGCCAGATCCTCGGGGCGATGCGAGCCGTCGGCATCCATCTCCACGAACAGCTTCGATCCATCTTCAAGGCCAATCCGGAACGCGTCTTTGTATGCGCTGCCCAGGCCTTGCTTGCCGGGCCGGTGCAGCACTCTGACTCCACCGTCCGCCGCGGCCAGGCGATCCGCGATCTCACCGGTTCCGTCCGGCGAGTTGTCGTCGACGACCATCACGTCGTGTCCGAGCCGGCGCACCGCGGTCACGACCCGCTCAACGTTCGGCCGTTCGTTATACGTCGGCAGCACGACAAGGACGTCGGTCGGCGGCGTCTGCCGCGGCGAGATGCTCAATGACTCGGCGCGTAACTGCGAAATCGTGTCCCGACCAGGTCCTTGAACATGTCTAGGGAGTGGCGGATCGCCGCGACCTTGGTCGGAGCCGAGTGCCGCCAGACCACCGGAACCTCGGCGATGCGAGCACCCCGCCGCTTGGCGAGGAAGAGCGCCTCCGGGTCGTAGCCGAAGCCGTCGGTGCGCAGATCCGCGAAAACAGATCGCGCCAGGTCGCCACGGAACAGCTTGAAGCCGCACTGCGTGTCCCAGAGTCCCGGCAGCAACAGCGCCTGGACCATGAGGTTGAACGTCTTCCCCATCAGCACTCGATAGATCGGCTGCGAGATCACGACCTGCGATTGCTTGAGAGCGCGGGACGCGATCGCCACGCCCGCGCCGGAGTCGAGCCTCGCCTCGAGCTTCGGCAGCTCTTCGATCGGGGTCGACAGGTCGGCGTCGGTCAGCAGCACGCGATCGCCGCGCGTGAGCTTGACCCCCTCCGCGAGTGCGCGGCCTTTGCCCCGGTTCCGGGGCAGGCGAACCATGCGCACGTTCGCGGCGCTGTCCATCGCGGCGGTGATCACTTGCTGTGTGCCGTCGAGGCTGCCGTCGTCGGCGAAGATGAGCTCGTAGTCCTCACCGCGCGCGGCGAGGTAGCGCTTGATGGCGTCGATGCTCGCCGGCAGCCGGTCCTGCTCGTTGAAACAGGGGATGACCACGCTCAACATCCGGCCGCCAATGGTATCGGTCGCCAATCAACGCTCGGTCAAAACGCGAAACGCAAAGGCCGGCAGCACGAGCATCCGGCGCAGACGCCAGGGCTGAACAGCGAGGCGGAACAGCCACTCCAGGCCGGCCTTTCGCATCCACGCCGGCGCGCGTCGCACCCGGCCGGTGAGGTAGTCGAACGACCCGCCGACGCCAACCTGGACCGGAGCCCCGGTCCCGCGACCGGCGGAGTCGATCCACTTCTCCTGCTTGGGCGCGCCGAACGCGACGAGGACCACCTTGGGATGCTGAGCGGCGATCTGACCGGCATCGGCTGACGAAGAGGCTTCGACGGCGAGGTTGGCATGATCTTTCTGCAGCCGCGCGGCCAGGTCGGCAGCGACTCCGTCAGCCGCCCCGAGCAGGAACAGCGGCCAGGACCTCTCGGCACACATCGCCGCCAGCGGTGGGATCAGGTCGACCCCGGTGACTGGCGCGGCAATGGCACAGCCTCGCCGGCGGGCGGCCCAGACCACGCCGGAACCGTCCGGCAGGCAAAGCGATGCCGACTCGAGGATGCGCGCGAACTCCTGGTCCTTGCGGGCGCGCATCACGAACTCCGGATTCACTGTCGCTACGAGGTGATGCCCGCCCTCTGCCACGAAAGACTCGATGCGCTGCAGTGCGCCGGCCATGTCGACGCAGTCGACCCGGACACCTAGAACGCGCGCTTGCGCTGCGGCGTTCAGGAAAAGGACTGGGGCATGGTGGTGCCGACCACGAATGGTTCCACCGGCCCGAGGCCCTTGATGAAGTCGGCCAGCTTCCACGCGCCCCAAACGCGCGTCCGCGACCACGCGTACCGCGTCGCCCAGATGTGATACGTCGATTCCTGCTCGGTCACGGCGGTGCTGTAACCCGCCTGCTCGAGGATCTGCTCGTCGAGGATGTTGAACTGGCCGGACGGATACGCGAAGTCGATGACCGGGTGACCGAGGAGCTTCTCGAGCCACTGCTTGGATGAGACCACCTCGTACGTGACGTACGGCGCCGAGGCTCTCGCCACGTCGGCATGATCGACCGTGTGCGAGCCGATCTCGATGCCGGCCTTGTCCATCTCCACGATCATGTCGGGCGTCACGTAGCGGGGCCGGTTCAGGAAGCTTGTGACGATGTACGCGACGGCTTTGAAGTTGTGCGCCTGCAAGATCGGGAAGGCGTTGGTGTACAGGTCCCGATATCCGTCGTCGATAGTGATCACCACGGGCCGGCTCGGCAGCGGCTGCTGGCCGTTGAAGTACTCGCGAATCGCGTCGAACGTAATGGGGTGATAGCCGTGGTCGCGCAGGTAGTCCATCTGCTTGGTGAAGTTGGCCGGCGTGACCGTCAGGTTATAGGTGAGCCGGTCATACGTCTTCGGCAGGTCGCCGATGTAGTGATACATCAAGATCGGCACGCTGATCTCGGTGCGGCCGAGCGGGATGTAGCCGTTCGTGACGGACTGAAACCTCGGCGCTCCGCCCGTGTTCGAGTAGAACTGCGTAGGGGGTGACAGCAGTTGCGGAACGTGCCCGGACGAGACGAGCGTGGCGTACGAGCCGACGATTACAAGGGACGCCATCAACCCGCACATGCCGGCCATGCCGGCTCGGCGGAGGTTGGTCACCACGCCGCTTAGCTTAAGGTCGGAACCCTGAGCATCAGCCCACCGTCGAACTCGAGCCCAATCATCGCCGTGGACATCAACCCGGCGACTCGCGGTGTAGTTACCGGGACCGAGCGCTACACGCGCGAGGTGTGCTCACGCCTGCCCGGTCTGGCGCCAGATCTGAACTGGAAGTTTTTCGCTTCGCGGCCCAAGTCGGGCCTGGGCGTGGACGTGACGGTGATTCCGTTCCGGCGACTCTGGTCGCAGCTGCGCCTGCCGATCGAGCTCGCAGGTGTGCGGCCGGATCTGCTGTTCGTGCCCGGGCATTCGGTGCCGTTCGCGTGGATGGGCCGGTCGCTCGCGGTCGTCCACGACCTTGCGTTCGAGCGCCATCCCGAGGCTTACAGCGCGGCTGCGAGGCTGCACTTGCAGCTGACAACGAGGTGGGCCGTTAGCCGGTGCAGGCTGCTGATTGCCGTGTCGGAAGCCACGCACGACGACCTGGTGCAGCTCTACGGCGCCGATCCGCAACGAATTCGCGTCGTCCCGAATGGCGGCGGTGAGGAGCCGCATGTCGAGCCGGCGTCGATGTCGCGCCTGGCCGAGCTTGGCCTCACCGGCGACTTCATCCTGCAGGTCGGCCGCGTCGAAGCGCGCAAGAACCAGATCGCATCGCTGGCGGCGGTTGAGCGAATGCCCGGGATCACGCTGGCCGTCGCCGGGCCGGTGACCGACTCCGGCCTGGCCTCCCGGTTGCGCCAGTCGCCCTCGGTCCGAGTGCTCGGCCGCGTGGACGATCCGACGCTCGAGCTCCTCTATCGCGCGGCAAAGGCGGTGGTCGTACCGAGCCTTTACGAAGGTTTCGGCATCCCCGTGCTCGAGGCCATGTCGCGCGGCCAGGTGGTGGTGGCAGCACGAACCTCGTCATTGCCGGAGGTCGGAGGCGACGCGATCCTCTACGTCGACGATCCCAGCGACGCCGAGGCGTACGCGTCGGTGCTGAAGACGATCGGCGACGGCAAGGCGCGCACGGCGATGACGCGTCGAGCGATCGCGCGCGCCCGCGAGTTCACGTGGGATCGCTGCGCCGCGGGTGTCGCGGCGGTGGTGCGCGAGGCTCTGAGCTGATCGCTCGCGTCGCAGGCGCCGTTCGCTGGTTGCCGCCGGCCGCGGCGCTCGTCTACGCGTTCGTCCTGCTGCGGCGACTGCCGGAAATCATCGGCCAGCTGCTGTGGAATGCCGACTTCGTCTCTGGGATGGTGATGGCGGAGTCCGCCGGCACCGCGGGCAAGTCCGGGCGCGCCGTGGCCATTCAGGCCGGCTGGTTCTGGTACGACCTCGCGACTCTGCATCTGCCGTTCCACCGCGACGTCTGGGAGTACACGCCCTTTGTGATGGCGATGGTGGCGCTGGCGCTCATCACGTGGACTTCATGGCGGCTGGCCGGACCGTTTGCCGGTGTGCTGGCAGCCTCGATCGGAATCGCTGCTTCGCCAGTCGTGGTCGGAACCCAGCTGGCGCAGTCGTATCACGGCACGACGTGGTTGGGGGCCGCCGTGCTCGCGGCGTACCTCGCACGGATCCTGAGCGGTCCCATGACGCGGCCCGCGGTGATCGCGTGGTCGATCGTGGTTTCGCTGGTCGCCGGCTACGCCACAGCGACCGATCCGCTGCTCGTTCCCGCCGGTGACGTGCCCTTCGTGCTGACGCTGATCACGCTGTGGCGATGGCGGCCCGAAGCGCTGCGTCAGGATGGAGTGGCCACCGCCGCGGGCGTCGCGCTCGTATCAGGCGTGGCGGTTCTCGCCAATGGATTCGCCGGAGTCGGATCTTCGTATCCGCGCGGCCTCACGCATCTCGTGCCGCCGAACCACGTTGCCGGCAACGCGCGTCAGCTCATGAGCGGCATCTTCGAGGTCGCCGGCATGCCCCACCTCGGCTCGGCGCTCGGTGTTGTTCTCGGAGTGATCCTGGTCGCGGCGCTGCTCGCACCGTTCGCGTGGCTGATCGCGTCGCACGCCCGCGGCATGAGCCCGGCGGTGCTGGCGGTGACAGTCTTCTGGACAGGCTCAACGCTTTGCGTGGCGGCGGCCTTTTTCTTCAGTGACATCCCGGCCGACTTCGGGCAGAACTCGAGCCGCTACCTTGTCTCGATGTTCTTTGCCGCCGCGGCGACCGTTCCGCTCTGGACGGCGGGCAGCACGCTGCGCGCGGCTCTGGTGGCGGCCCCGGCAGTGCTGCTGATCCTCGCCAACGCGGCGTCGGTCGATCGCGCCGCCGCGGATCGGAGTTTCGAGCCGACGTTCACTCCGTCGATGAGCGCGATCATCGCCTTCCTCGAACAGCACGGCCTCGACCGTGGCTACACGGCCTACGAATTCGCGTCCCCCATCACGTGGAACACCGACTTCGCGCTCCGCATCTACCCGGTGACGCAGGACTTGGTCGCGCCCGACGACCAGTGCGGGTCGCCGGCGCCCGGTGCCGTCTGCCCCTTTGCCTACAACAGCCTCAGCCAGTGGTACCGAGGCAGCTACGGCCCGACTTTCATCCTGGTCGCGGCCGGCGTCGTGCGCCTCGAGCAGCCGCCGCCCCCGGGCCTCGACACGGTCGTCGCCATGTACCAGCTGGGCAACTTTTCGATCTACGTGTACGCCGACGACGTCGCCGGCCATATGGGTACGCCGCGCCGGTTCACGAAGCCGCTTTTTTGACGACCTCGTCGACGGCCTGCCACGTGAGATCGGCGGCGTGGTGCCAGCTGAACTCGGCCGCCCTTAAGATTCCGCGCCGGCGAAGGTCCGCCGCCAGGTCGGCGTCGCTCGTCACCGCCTCCAGCGCCTGACGCCAGGCCTCCGGACTGTCGGCGGGCGCGATGAGCCCCGCGTCCCCGACCACCTCGGGCAGGCTGGACCGATCCGACACTACGACCGGGGTCCCGCACGCCATCGCCTCGAGTGGCGGCAGGCCGAAGCCTTCGTACCAGGCGGGGTGCGCCAGCACGAGCGCCAGGTTGTAGACGGCCGGCAGCTGCGCGGGGTCGAGTCCCTGGAGGTGGTGCAACCTCGGACCCATCCGCTCCATCTGCACCTTCGTTGGCTCGTAGCGCCAGCCCCACCCACCAACGACGACGAGGTCGGGCCGGTCGCGCATCATCGCCCACGCCTCGAGCAGCGTGCCGAGGTTCTTGCGCGGCTCGATGGTGCTGACGAAGAGGATGAAACGCTGCGGCAGTTTCAGCTTGGCGCGCGCTTCCGCGAGATCTTCGGCCCCCAGCGGACGGAACGCGCGCGACACGCCTTCGTGCACGACGGCGATTCGCTGTGCCTGCACCCCGAAGAGTGACTGCAGGTCACTGGCGGTGTTTTTCGACACAGCGATCACACGATCCGCGTTGCGCAGAGACCTCGGCACGATCCAGCCAGTGCTGAGAGGCTGGCCCGCGGGAAACCATTCGCGCTTCTTGTAGATCGCGAGGTCGTGAACGGTGATCACTGCCGGACAGCCGACGTCGCGCAGCGGCAGGACGCCGGCCGGACCGAAGAACGCGTCAGGCTTCAACGCGCGAATGCGGGACGGCCACTGCACATGACGGCCGATGAGTCGAGTCGTCGGTAGTGGACGTTGCGCGATTGCCGGCGAGCCGTCGGGCGGCTTGGCGCCAGGGGGCGTGAAGACAGTCATCCGGCAGTCGGGCCGCGCGACTGCCATCGCGTGCAGGATCTCGCGCGTGTACACGCCGACGCCGGCCCGTGGCCGCGAGAGGCCGTAGCCGTCGACCGCGAGATGTAGACCGGTCAACGCATGCTATTGACCTCCCCGCTCGCGGGGAGGGTCAGGGTGGGGCTGACCAAACACATTCGTGCGGCGATTACCGAAGGTAGGCCTGATTACGTCTGAGAACTTCGAAATTTTCGAGCGCCAGGCCCGTACCCCGCACCACCGACGTTTGCGGATTCTCGGTGACCACGGTCGGGATGCCGGTGTGCATCGCCACGTAGCGGTCAAGTCCACGCAGCTGAGCGCCGCCCCCGGACAGCACGATCCCGCGATCGAAGATGTCTGCCGCCAGCTCCGGCGGCGTCTCCTCGAGCACCGTCCGGATCGCGGCCACGATCAGCCGTAGCGGCTCCTGGATCGCCTCCACGATCTCGTTTGACGAGACCTCGAGGCTGCGCGGCAGTCCCGACAGCAGGTCGCGGCCTCGCACCTCGGCGGTCAGAGGCTCTTTCATGGTCACCGCCGCTCCGGCGTTGATCTTCAGCTCCTCGGCCGTGCGCTCGCCGACGAGGAGGTTGTGCCGCCTGCGCAGATAAGCCGTGATCGCCTCATCGATGCGGTTTCCGCCCACGCGGATCGAATGCGCGACCACCATGCCGGACAGCGAGATGACCGCGATCTCGGTGGTGCCGCCGCCGATATCGCAGATGGCGTTGCCGCGCGGCTCGTGGATCGGCAAGCCCGCGCCGATGGCCGCGGCGAGCGGCTCGTCGATCAGCCATGCCTGCCGCGCGCCGGCTGAAATCGCGGCCTCGGTCACAGCGCGCCGCTCGACCGAGGTCACGCCCGACGGGACGCAGATCATGATCTCCGGCTTGAAGATCCGCTGCCGCCCCTGCACCTTGCCGATGAAGTGGTGGAGCAAGCCTTCGGTCACGACGAAATCAGCAATGACGCCTTCGCGCATCGGACGCACGACGTTGATCGCGTCCGGCGTGCGGCCGAGCATCTCCTGCGCCTGCCGCCCGATCGCGAGGATGCGGCTGCCATCGCGATTCACCGCCACCAGGGATGGCTCGTTGACCACGATGCCTTCGCCCTTGACGTAGATCAGGACCGTCGAAGTCCCGAGATCTATCCCAATCTTCTTTGAAAGCATCACTCGTAGGTCCGAGTGCCCGACGCCGAACCGGATTCACTCACCACGCGCTCGATGTTCGCGCCGACCGACGTGAGCTTGCCGACGATGTCCTCATAGCCGCGTTCCACGTGCCACGCGTGGTGCAGCACGCTCTGGCCATCGGCGCACAGGGCCGCGATCACGAGCGCCGCACCGGAACGGATGTCCGGGACCTCGAGCTCCGTGCCCTTGAGCCGGCTGGGGCCGTGCACGAATCCGTGCAACCGGCCCTCGACTGTGATGTTTGCGCCCATCTTGGTCAGCTGCGTCACGTGTTGGAAGCGATTCTCGTGCACGTACTCGGAGATGACCGTGTCTCCGTCGGCCTGCGTCATCAGCGCCATGTATTGCGCCTGCAGGTCGGTCGGAAAACCCGGGAAAGGCCAAGTCGACATGTCTGTCGGCTTGATCGAGACGCCACGCTTGCGCCCGACGCGGAACCAGCCTTTGCCAACCTCGGTGCGAACACCGGCCTGCTCGAGCTTGAGCAGCACGACGTTGAGGTCCTCGGGGGTGCTGCACTCGAGCTTCAGCTCGCCACCGGCCGCCGCGACCGCAAGCGCAAAGGTGCCGGCCTCGAGGTAATCAGAGATGACCGTGTGGTCGGCGCCGTGCAACTCCGGCACGCCGTCGACGACCAAACGTTCCGTGCCGACGCCCTCGATGCGAGCGCCCATCTTGCCGAGCAACCAGCAGAGGTCCTGCACGTGCGGCTCGCGCGCGGCGTTGAAGATCTCGGTGCGGCCCTCCGCGAGCACGGCCGCCAGCAGGATGTTCTCCGTGCCCGTCACCGTCGGCAGGTCGAACACGATGCGCGCGCCGTGCAGATGGCCCACCTCGGCGACCAGCTCATCGCTCCGTTCTTCGATCGCACAACCCATCTGTCGCAGGCCGCGGAGGTGCTGCTCCACGCGCCGGGCGCCGATGTCGTCCCCGCCAGGTCGCGGCAAACGAGCGTGATGATGGCGGCCGATCAGGGCGCCGAGCAGGAGGATGGTCGCCCGCATTCGGCGTCCGAGATCATCGGGAACGTCCCTCTCCTTCGCGCGGGCAGCATCGATTTCGATGGAACCGTCACCGACGCACGAACCACCGAGCGCGGTGATGATCTCGGCCATGACGCGCGTGTCGGTTACGCGCGGCACATTGTTGAGATGAACGCGGTCGGTCGTCAGCAGCGCCGCCGCCATCTCCGGCAACGCGGCGTTCTTGGAACCACTGACGCAGATGCTCCCGGCGAGCTGATTCCCGCCGGTGATTTTCAGGACGTGATCAGCCGCGGCGTGCACGCGCCAGCCGCAGTCGCGCCTCCGCCATCGCCAGCGCTTCGTTGAACTCGATCTCTTCGGCGGCGGTGAGCGTCCCCGCGAGCCGCTCCTGCGCGCGGCGCCGCGCGGCCTCGGCAGCCTCGATGGAGATCTCCTCGGCGTGCTCGGCGACGTCCGCGAGCACGGTGACACGTTCCGGCAGCACCTCGAGGAAACCACCGCCGACGAAAAGCACCCGCTCGTCGTTGCCGATCGTCGGCTGGATGCGCAGCGGGCCCGGCTTGAGCACAGTCATCAAAGGTGCGTGCCGGGCCAGCACTCCAAGCTCGCCGTCGGCGCCGTTGGCCACCATGAACTCAACGTCGCCCTCGAACAGGCTCCGCTCGACGCTCACGACGCGCAGGGAGTATTTCAGCCTTGGCCTCTCTTCTTCAGTTCTTCCCCATGTTCTCGTGCTTCCTCGATCGTCCCGACCATGTAGAACGCCTGCTCGGGCAGATCGTCATGTTTGCCTTCGAGGATCTCCTTGAAACCGCGGACGGTGTCCTCGCGCTTCACGTAACGGCCCTCGCGACCGGTGAAACGCTGGGCCACGAAGTTCGGCTGCGACAGGAACCGCTGCACCTTGCGCGCGCGGGACACAGTGAGCTTGTCGTCTTCCGAAAGCTCCTCCATGCCAAGGATCGCGATGATGTCCTGCAGGTCCTTGTAGCGCTGCATCGTTCGCTTCACGCCCTGGGCGGCGTCGTAGTGGTCCTGGCCCACGATCGAGGGCTCGACGAATCGGCTCGACGAGCTGAGCGGGTCCACTGCCGGATAGATGCCGATCTCGACCAGAGCCCGCTGCAAGGTGAGGGTCGCGCCGAGGTGCGCGAACACGGTCTGGATCGCGGGGTCGGTGTAGTCGTCGGCCGGCACGTACACCGCCTGTACCGAGGTGATCGAGCCCTTGCTCGTCGATGTGATTCGCTCTTCCAGCTCGCCCATCTCGGTGGCCAGCGTCGGCTGGTAGCCCACGGCGGAAGGCATTCGGCCCAGCAGCGCTGACACCTCCGAGCCCGCGAGCAGGTACCGAAAGATGTTGTCAATGAACAGCAGCGTGTCCGCGCCTTCTTCGTCGCGGAAGTACTCGGCCATCGTCAGGCCGGTCAGGCCGACCCGCGCGCGCGCGCCTGGCGGCTCGTTCATCTGACCGAACACGAGGGCGGTCTGCGGCAGCACGCCCGCGTCGCTCATCTCGTGATACATGTCGTTGCCCTCGCGGGTCCTCTCCCCCACTCCCGCGAAGACCGAACGGCCCTTGTGCTGGTAGGCGATGTTGCGGATCAGCTCCTGCACGATCACGGTCTTGCCCGTGCCGGCGCC
>JACZCV010220519.1_pt1 | contig 15045 bp, 14 predicted proteins | sample 8641841 | NCBI WGS metagenome assembly JACZCV01 (sample SAMN15324606, study PRJNA640507) | soil metagenome | isolation source: monocropping sugarcane control | place: China: Luxin town, Laibin City, Guangxi Province | collected 2019-07-25 | depth 10cm m
CGATGCTGCCGGCTCGGCATCGTGATCTCGAAGAAGTACTTGTAGCTGTAGTACAGGCCGCGCAGGTACTGGTCGTCGGCCCAGTCGCGATAGTCCTGCGGCGTCTGCACGAAGGCGACTCGCGGATCCGAAAAGTGATCGACCACCGCACGCAGCCAATCAGGATTCACGACATAGTCCGAGTCGACGACGCCGACCAGCTCGACGTCGGCAGGCAGCCTGCGGTTGGCCTCGTTCAGCGCGCCGGCTTTGTAGCCCGGCCAGTTCTCGAGATGCATGAACTGGAAGCGCGGCCCGAGGTCCTTGCACAGCTTTTCGAGCTGCCGCCAGTTGGCCTCGTCGGGGGTGTTGTTGTCGACCACTTGCATGATCAGGTCGGGATAGTCGATTTTCGCGAGCGAGTTGAGCGTTTCGGTGACGACCTCAATCGGCTCGTTGTACGCCGGGACCTGGATCGCAACCTTCGGCGTGTAGGCGGGATCGCCCTGGTGTTGCGGCGTGCGTCGTCTGGCCACGACGTCCACGATCTCGAACAGATACGAGGCCGACAGCGTCAGCGCTGCCAGCTCGAGCAGCAGGAGGATCACCGAGGACACGACATAGACAGGACCGCGCACGTAAATGAAGGTGATCTGCGCGGCGTACAGCAGATACGCGCACGCGGCCAATGTGGCGAACGCGAACAGCGCCGCCCCCACCCAGCTCCAGCGCGGCTGGGCCAAACGCGTGAGCACGACCGCGGTGAACGCGATCAGGGCCAGACGGTTGTCGAGCCCGACGTCGCCGCTGATGACAGACGCGATCGACGACGTCGCGCCGATCAGCGCCAGCTCGAACGGAACCGATACCCAAGAGCGGGCCGTGATCAGCCGCGGGGCGAGAGCGCCCACGGTCGAACCGGTGGCTAGAGCTCCAAAGAAGAGAGCGGCGTGAAGCAACAAATACGACTCCTCCTCCATCGTGCGAGCGCGCACGCCTGACCGGGCCGGAGGCCAGTAGTGAGAAAACGCCGACCGGGAGTTATGTACGCGTGGTCAAATGGAGTAAAGCCCGATGAGCTTCGTTTCTAGAAGCGGGCTCGCGATCGTGGCCGCGGCGATGCTCGTGGTCGCGATCGGCGCATGTGGCCCCAACAGCGTGAATCCCGCCGGCTTGCCGACGACGTTGGAATTCCAGTCGGTCGACGGCGGCCGGGTGGCAATGCAGAATGGCCAGCCCGTGCCGGACTTCGGCTACCAGCCGCGGCCGCGCCTGGATCTCAACTCCGGTTGGCGCTTTCAACCTGCCGATCTCGACGACGTGCTCACGTTCGAACCTCGCAATGATTCGCTGAAGGCCATCGAGCGAGAAGCTGCAGGCCGCCAGCTGCCCGATTTCAACGACATGCTCTGGAAGCCGATCTCCGTGCCGGGCAGCGTTGACCTGCCACCCAACGGACGGCCGACCGACGGTTGGTATCGCGTCCACTTCATGGTTCCCGACAGCTGGGCCGGCGAGGCCGTGACGCTGAAGTTCGGCAGCGTCAACTACCTCGCCGACGTGTGGCTCAACGGCACGTATCTCGGCTATCACGAGGGCGGAGTGACACCGTTCGCGTTCAACGCAGCGACGGCGCTGGCTCCTGGCCTGGACAACGTGCTCGCGGTGCGCGTGTACGACCCGCCTAAAGGCACGCGCCTCGACGTGGTGCCGTGGTACTTCTCCGACTTCTGGGAGTACGAGGGCATCACGGCTCCCGTGTGGCTCGAGGCGAGCAATTCGCTGCACGTCGTCAGGGCCGACATCGTCCCCCACCTCGACGCCGCCGATGTCAGCGTGGTGGTGCAGAACTCGGGCGGTCAGGAGTTGAGCAACGTCGCTGTCAACATCGAGGTGCTTCCCGCCGCGGTCTCGACTGCCACGCTTCTTGACCCGAACCCCCTCAGCCTCGTGCCGCCCGACGCGCCGACCATCGCGGCCACGAGCATCGGCGGGATCGTTGCGGGAGCGCACAACGTTTTCGTGCGCGATACCAGCTTCGTTTTTGCACACGCCTCCAACTGGAGCGTCAAGCGTCCTGCGCTCTACGTGCTCGGTGTCTATCTGACGGTTGACGGCGTCGTGGTCGACGCTTTTTACGACACGTTCGGACTGCGGCGAATCCAGGTCGACCGGTCGGCGCCGAGGCTGCTGCTCAACGGCGACCCCATCGTCTTCACCGGTGCGGCGGTGCAGAACGAAAAGGTCGCGCCCGCGAGCGCCGACGGTGAGCCGCAGGGCGGCACGCCGCTGGCCGCTGATGAACAGCTCGCGATCGTGCGGCAGGCGCTGGCCGTGAACGTCGACCTGCTGCGGACCAACCATGTGCCCGCCAATCCGAGCCTGCTGATGCTGGCCGATCGGCTCGGCATCGGGATCTGGGAGGAGATCCCGATGAACCACTTCACCCCGGAGACGTTTTCACTCGTCATGCATCGGGGGCTGCCGCAGCAGATGCTCGCGGAGATGGCGCTTCGCGATTTCAACCGGCCGTCGGTGATGTTCCACGGCTTCGCCAACGAGTCGACCGGCCTCGACGAACGCCGAAGCGCGATGACGACGCTGCGCGACCTGGACCGGCGCATCGATGGCACGCGACTGACAGGCCAGGCGATGTACGGGTCCGACCCGACCGATCCGACCAGTGAGCCGCTGGATGTCGCCGGCTACACCTTTTATTACGGCATCTTCTACGGCGGGCCGGCGCCCGAGCCGGGAACGTCGAACGCTCTACTGCTGGCGCACAGGACGTACCCGCACAAGCCGGTGATGATTCTCGAGTTCGGCGACTGGCTGCCGTTCAACGGCAGCGAGGCCGAGCAGGCGCAGGTTTTCCGCGCCACGTACCCGGCTTTTGCCGCGAACCTCGACGTGTATCCCGCGGGCTTCGTCGGTTCGATGGTGTGGTGGTCGCTTGAGGACTACTGGACCGACGTGCCGGGCATCGCGGTCGAACGCTTCGGGCTCTACCGGCCGGACGGCGGCATGCGCGAGGTCGGCGCAGAGGCCCAGACCTCGTTTGGCCGAGTGACGGAGCCAGTCACGGCCGCGCCGAAAATCGTGTCAGGCGGCCAGGCGGTGCCGGTGCCGGCTCCGCAGTCAGACCGTTTCGTCGTGCAGCTGGTATTCGTGGTCATCTTCCCCGTCGTGCTGATCGGGTTCATCGTCGGCGGCCTCGCGATCCTGCGAAGACATCGCACCGCGGCTCGCGGCGCTCGCCCGAGGCTCGCCTCATGACCGCATCGCGAAGGCTGCGCATCCAATCGGTGCCGATGGCGCCGGCGCTCGTCACCGGGGCGTGGGCGGGCTTCGTGCCAGGCCTCTTCATCGGCGGCGCTCTGGGCGCGGTGGCCTCGTTCGCCGCGGGCGCCGCCGTCGAGTGGATGCGGGAACTTTCATTTACGACCGGCATCCAGGAGCAGCTGCTGCCCTTTGGAGATCGAATCGGCGAGCTCCAGACGTTGCAGGACGCGTGGTTCGTGGTGATCCCGGTGGCGGCCCTGACGCTGGGACTCATCGGCGCGCTCATCGGCGCGCTGACAGGCGCCCTCGTGAGCGTTACCTACGGCAGCCTGTTGCGCGAGGTCGAGGTCGAAGTGGAGGAGGCGACGGTCGCCGAGCCGGCGGCCGGCGTACAGCCCGCGAAGCGCGAACGCCGGAAGCGATCGCGGCGGCGCTCCAACAGCGCGGCCTGAGGGAATAGCGAACCGCCTGGCCGGTTTTCCGTTGGTGTTATGCCAGTCGAGGTAACGGACGAGATTCGAGAAGCGCTTAGTCGCGGTGGATTGGTCGACATCACCACGACCGGTCGCAGGAGCGGCAAGAAGCGACGCCTGGAGATTGCGTTCCACAACATCGATGGCGGGATCTACATCAGCGGGATGCCGTCGCCGCGGCGGCGCAGCTGGCTCGCCAACCTGGACGCGATCCCGAGCTTCACGTTTCACCTGAAAGGACATGTGAAAGCGGACCTGCCCGCGAAGGCGCGGATCATCGACGGCGTTGACGAGCGGCGCGAGATTCTGCCCCACGTCGCGCGGGCGTGGCGGCGCAATGACGTCGATCGGATGGTCGAGCAGAGCCCGCTGATCGAAGTCACTTTCGACCCGAGCGGCAACTGAACCTTCCCCTCTCCCCCTGGGAGAGGGTAGGGTGAGGGCTGGAGGTGACGGCGTGATGTTTGGAACTGTCGCTCGATACCGGATCAAGCCAGGCCAATCCGACGCGTTCATGAAGGAGATGGCCAACTTCGAGAGCGACCCGCCGAAAGGTTGGGTTTACACGACGATGTTCAGGTCGGCCGGTGACGAGAACGAGCTCTGGATGAGCACGGTTTTCGAAAGCGAGGAGGCTTATCGCGAAAACGCGGGCAGCCCGGACATGGATCGCGAGTACCGCAAGATGCTCGAGCACCTCGTTGCGGAGCCTGAGTGGCATGACGGCCACGTCATCCACGAGGCGATGAGGCAGGACCCAGTCAAGAAGTAGCGATCGGGGTCTGCCCGGTCATCACCGTCGTGCGCGTCGATCGCGCAGCAGCACTCGTCAGGTGCATGTCCGGCGAGAACCCATGTCGTGGTCTGGTACACCGCCCGAACGTGGGCATGCGTCGCGGACTCGGCCGGTTAGCCCCTCATCTGCTCGGATCGGCGCCAGACCAGGATCGCGAGCGCCATCACGAGGATCAGACCGACGAGGACGGTGAGCTGGATGCCCTCCGGATTCCAGCGGAAGTTCGCGTCGGTCTGCGCGGTGAGGATGAGCACGCGCCTGATGCCGGCGATGAGGCCGACGATCAGGAACGGTTCGGCCGCGAGGCCCTTCTCGCGCACGGTGATCCGGACGGTGTGCAGCAGTTCGGCGACCATGAAGAGGACCAGGCCCTTGTCGAGGACCGTGAGGACGATGTCGAGCGGATCCTTCGCCGCCTGCAGCTCGGTGACCGCGTCTCGGGCGGCGCTGACGATCAGGAAGATCGCGGCCACCACCAGCAGGACGGCGACGACGCCGTAGATCCCTTCCTCTATGAGCTGGATCCAGCGAACGACGGCGTTTCTCACCCCGGCGTCAGCCTCCTGAGATTCGGTCCTTCCGACGTCCAGCCGCGCCTGCTCTTCCACGTGCCGACGCGATTCTGACAGCGATTCGCCCTGCCGGCGCTAACCACCGAAGGCGGAGACGACGTGATCCCTCAATTCGCGCGCCTGGCGCTCCGAGTACCAGGCGTTGATCCCCAGCCCAAACACGGTGATCAGTGCAGCCCATGCGAGCACAGAAACCGGAATGTATCCGACGTAGGCCAGGCCGACCAGGACCGGAATGCCGATCAGGTAAGAGGCGACCAGCATCCACACCATCCACGGAACCAGCTCGACGCGGTAATCGACGCGGCAGCCCTCCGCAGTTGGCGTGAAGCGTCCTCGGATCCGCACCGCCGTCCTGCCGTAACGAGTCAGCCGGAACCCGTTGGTGTCGACGCGGCCTACGTACGAGTTCGCCGGAAGCTGGGCGTCCAGCCGTCGCACGCATTCTTCAACGGATAGATCGGTGTCAATCGCGGACGTTGACCCGATGGCCAGGTCAGAGGTCAGCGGTCGAGCGAAAGCGCCATCGCCGGCGTCGGAATAAGGTGGTCGGCGCGAATCGGCTGGACTGCGGTTCCGAGGGCGAAGAACTCGATCGTATGTCCGCCCCACGAATGAGACTTTTCCGAGATCTCGACGCCAACTATGCCTTCGGCCCCATGTTGTTCCGCTTCCGTTTGCATCCTGCCCATCGCCAGCTCCCGGGCCTGGTAAATCGCTTCAGTGAAGTTCACCATCTCGACGTTCTTGCCGATGTTGCCGAACCAGGAACCGAGTCCCTGGTAAGCAACGTGGTAGACGCAGTTGCCCATGACCATTTCAAGCGGCCGATAGCCAGCATGGATGAGCGCATAGAAGTCCTGCCCCGACAGATGCGATGAGAAAGGCAAATTCTTGTTGTTGCGGAACGTCGTCTCTGTACCAAGCGACTTGATCGCCGTCCCGAAGGCGATGAACTCCAGCATGTGCGGTCCCCATTCGGCCCTACCGACCTCGAGCCGAACGCCGATCACGCCATCGGCTCCGACCGCTTGCGCCTCGCCGAGCATTCGCTGCATCGCGTAGCTGCGCGCCTGGTGCAGAGCATTGCTCAGGACATCCAGCTCCTGGCTCGAACCCAAACCGGCGAATTGGTATCCGACGTGGTAGATCGAGCTTCCGAAAACGAGGTGGAGCGGCGTGAATTTCGCGCCCTCCACGAGGATCAGTTCGTCGACGCTCAGGTCAGACGTGAAGAACGCCTGCCGGCGCTGGCCCGACTGCGCCTCACGCAACCGCTCCATCGCCGCGTCCGCGCGGTTGGCCGCCGGCGTGGCCGGCGTCGACGTGGTCTCGCTCACTTGTCGACGGTCATGATCAGGGCGGGTTTGGCGATCTCGTGGTCTGCCCGCAGGGGCTTGACCGCGGTGCCCACCGCGAAGAACTCTGTTGTGTGCGTGCCCCAGGAGTGGTTGGCCTCGGTGATGGACACACCGACGATGCCCTCGGCTTTCAGCTCGTCGGCTTCGGTCTGCATCCTCTCCATCGCCAGCTCGCGCGCCTCGTAGAGCGCCTGCGTGAAGTTCGGCATTTCAGTGTTCCGGCCGACGTTCCCGAGCCACTGGCCGACCGACTGATGAGCGATGTGGTACACGCATGTGCCCATCACCAATCCGAGCGGTGCGTAGCCCGACTGCAGCAGGGTCCAGAAGTCCTGGCCCGAAAGATCCGAGGTGAACGGCTTGCCGGCGGCGGTCCGCCACTGGCCGCCGGATTTGCTCTTGACCGCGGTACCGATCGCGATGAACTCGGCAAGGTCGGAGCTCCACTCATAGAACTTGATGTCGAGGCGAACACCGACGATGCCGTCGGCGCCAAGAGCGTCCGCTTCTTCTTCCATCCGGGTCATGGCCAGCTCGCGAGCCTGGTACATCGCCTGGCTCAGAACCGTCATCTCCTGGCTCTTGCCCCACTTCGCTGCCTGAAATCCGATGTGGTAGATCGAGCTGCCGACCACGAGACCGACCGGATCGAAACCGGACTCCTTGACCAGCAGAAATTCATTGACGGAGAGATCAGACGTGAACAGCGGCTTGGTTCCGGTCTGCGCCATTTCGCGCAGCCGGGTCAGTGCCTCGGGCGGTAGTCCAGCCGTCGGGGATTGCTGACTCATACCTCAACCTCCACGTTGCTCTCGACGAAATCGTCGAGGCGGCGGACGATACCGATCCTTTCGAAGTCGCGATCTGTCGAATAGCGGACGACCGCGGTGCCCACGGCTGAGAACTGAACGACCTTGTCTTCCAGCTCTTCCTTTTCGCTGCCGCGGTAGTAGTAGCAGGGCCACTCCCACATCTGCAGCGCGACGGTCATGCCCACGCAGCCGTCGGCGCCCAAGGTTTGCAGGTCCTGGTACAGGCCAGAGACGGCGCTGTGGCGCGCGGCGGTGACCGCCTGCGTGTACTGGCCCATCTCCTGGTTGCTCCAGCTCTGCTGCTGGGAGCGGGTGCCCCAGCCCGGGTGAATTTGATACGCGGACATTCCGATCACGAGGCCACACGGCATGTAACCGTTGCGAAAGACCTTGGCGAATTGCTGGCCGGAAAGTGACGAGAGAAAGGGCTTCCCCAGCGCGGGGCTGCCTCGCCTGCGGATGGCGGTGCCGATGGCGGTGAACTCCATCAGGCCGTTCGACTGGTCGATGTAGCGCCAAGTGAGGTGAACTCCGACGACGCCGTGGCCGCCGACGCCCGCGGTCTCCTGGGCCATTCTTCCGAGTGCGAGCCTTCGCGCCTGGCTCATCGCCTGCGCGTAGAAGTCCATCGGGGTGGTCGCGAAGCTGCCCCACGTGCCCGCGGCCATGCACTGGCCGACCCACGCGATCTGATAAACGCTGCTTCCCATCACCTGTGACACCGGCTCGAAACCGCACTCCCGGATCGCCAGGAATTCGTTGACGGTCAGGTCGGAAGTGAACTTGTACTCCGCCTCGGCCGCCCCGGCGGCGGCTTTGCTGATTCGCTCCTGAGCGCGGAGCGGCAGCTCGCCGCGTGCCAGCGCCTGCAGGCTCAGCTGATTCCTCGTCTCCTCGTCCATTGGTTGGCCGCTCATCGCACCAACTGGTCCAGTGCGTTGCGCGCCACCGCGTTGGATTCGGCGTGTTTTGTCAAGTGTTGTGACAGTGCCACGATCCATTCCTCCAACCGAACGACCTGGTTCTTGAGGGTTATGCCTCGAACCTGGTGGTTCATACGGGCTTCCACACCAGACGCCACCTGGCGGATCTCGTACACGTAGTCCTCGACGCGAATTCGAATCGCTTCGACGCGCCGTTCCTTCTTGAAAAGCCCGCCTTCGCGCTCGACTTCGACCATTCCCGGCAGCGCATCGCTGAGCTTGACCCCGAGCACGTCGAGGAAGGTCTTCATGTCCGCGGCGTCGGCGCGAAGCGAAGCGGCGAGCATGTCGAATTCCTGCGGCTGCCCCCCGTCTCCGGTCATGTTGCGAGCACTATAGGGGTCACTTTAGGGTCCTTTAGAATCCTATTCCCAAGCCAATTATCCGAGTCGCTTTAGGAGGCTGAGATGAGCATCCTGCGCCGTGTTTCCGACGTATTTCAGCAGAAGGTCAACGCGGCTGCCGACAGGATGGAGGACCCCGCCCAGGCCCTCGACCTCTCGTACCAGAAGCAGCTGGAGGCGCTCCAGACCGTCCGCCGCAACGTGGCGGACGTGCTGACCTCGGAGAAGCGGCTCGAGCTGCAGGCTGCCCAACTCAAAGACAGCATCACCAAACTGCAGGACCAGGCCCGGGCGGCGCTTCAGCAGAATCGCGAGGACCTGGCGAAGCTCGCCCTCACCCGGGCCCAGGGGGCGCAGGCCCAGCTCGACGGGCTGAGCGGCCAGATCGAGAACCTCAAGGCCCAGGAGCAGAAGCTCGAGCAGACCGCGCAGAAGCTGCAGGCCAAGATCGAGGCCTTCCGAATGCAGAAGGACACGATGAAGGCGCAGTACCAGGCGGCCAAGGCCGGGACCCAGATCGCCGAGGTAGCCACCGGCCTGTCGGAGTCGATGGCCGACGCCAGCATGATGGTCGACCGGTCGCGGGACAAGATCGCCCAGATGCAGGCGCGGTCGCAGGCGGTGGGCCAGCTGCTCGATTCAGGAGTGCTGGACAACATCAGCACCGACGGCGGTGACGACATCGCCAGGCAGCTCGAGGCAGGCACCACGGACACCGCCGTTCAGGCTCAGCTAGCGGCCATGAAGCAGAGCCTCGCCCTGCCTGCGGCCACGCTGGTCGTGCGTATCCAGGGAGAGGGCCAGTTCCGGCTTAGCGACAGTCTGAAGTCCCAGCTCGACGCCTACGACCAGAAGGTGGTCGACGCTATCAACGCCAACGACAGCGCGGCCTTCAAGCAGACGGTCGACGACGTCATCGACTTCGTGCGCAGCCACGGCGCGGCCGTGCCGGACGCCGAGAACGTGGCGTCGCAGGTCGTGCTGCCGGCGGACGACATGACCCTGGACGAGGCCAAGAAGATCATGGCTGGAGCGCCTGTCTCCTAAGACCTCCGCCACCGGGCGGATCTCGGAAGCCGACCTGCAGAAGCTCGGCTCAGGCGTTGGGGCGCCTGGCGTCGGCGAGTACGTCCTGGTCGTCGAGGAGCGAGTCGCAGCCAATCGTCTTGGGCGCGTCGAGAGCGTCAGGAAGGGCGATCCGCCCTACTTCGTCCGGGTCCTGGTCAACGGCTCACGCTGGGCCGAGCACACGCACGGCATTCGAGCCAGCGAGGTGCAGTTGCTAACGAGGGCGGCCGTCGAATCACTGCTATTGGAGCGGGGCATCATCGCGCCACCAGACTTGCAATCTCGATCTGCCAAAGCCGCGATCGCCGCTGCGCGGGCTGAGACGCCGCCGCCTGAGCCGGCTGTCCCGCCGATGCCGTCGGGCGAGCTCACCGATGTGTTCGCCAAGGTGGCGTTTCCGGGGACGTTTCGCCGGTACCAGACCATGGCGATCGACGCCTTCGAGAAGTCGCGCGCCTCCGGGCGACGACGGGCCTACCTGGTCCTGCCGCCTGGCGCCGGCAAAACGCTGGTCGGGCTCGAGATCGCGCGCCGGCTGGGCAACCGGACGCTCGCACTGGGGCCGAACACCGCGATCCAGGAACAGTGGGTCAAGCAGTGGAGTCAATACCAGCCGGCGACGGTGGAGGCAAGTGACCGCGCCGATCTGACCGCCCCAATCACCGCGCTTACCTACCAGGCGATCTGCAACTTCGACTCCCACAACCCATTGCTCGAGCAGCAGCTGGCGGAGCTCCAGCTGTCGGTCGACGGCGCCCATCCGAGCGAGGCGGACGCCAATCCGCATCACAAGGAGGATCTGGCGCGGCTGCGCGGGCACGCGCGAGTCGCGATTGCCCAGGGCGGCGACCACGAACAGCTGCTCTCGATTCTTCATCCCAAAGGCCGGCAACTGATCGAGAAGATCAAGCGAGCCGGTCAGTTCACGATCGTCCTCGACGAGTGCCACCACCTCCTAGAGATGTGGGGCTACCTGCTGCACGCGCTTGTCCATGAGCTCGGCGACTCGGTCTTTCTGGTCGGGCTGACAGCAACTCCTCCCGGAGAGATGGACTCGCACGAAGCTGCGCTGTACCAGGAGCTTTTCGGACACGCGGACTTCGAGGTGCCGACGCCGGCGGTGGTCAAGGAGGGCAATCTCGCCCCGTACCAGGAGCTCGCCTACCTGACCACTCCCCTATCGCAAGAGGCGGCTTACATCGGCGAAGAGAAGACGCGATTCGACGAGCTGCTGATGGACATCATGCGTCCTGACCTGGGCACGGTTTCTTTCCCGGAATGGATCCAGTCGAGCGTCCTCGAGCGGCGCTCGAAAGAGGGCGCGAATGTCGGGTGGTCGCGATTCGAATCTGACCATCCGGACCTGGCGCTGGCGGCTTTGAGGTACTGCTTCGCCAACAAGCTCTCGCTGCCAGAAGGGGGGCGTCCGGGTGAGGCGGCGCGTCGCGAGCCGAACGCGGATGACTGGGTTCTGCTGATCGGCGATTACTGCACGGGGCATCTTCGCGAAAGCTCCGACCCGAAGGACCTCGAAGCCTGGGAGATGATCCGGCGAGCGCTGCCATCGCTCGGCTATGCGCTGACGCGGCAGGGGATTCGTTCGTACGTGTCGCCCGTGGACCGCGTGCTACTTCTGTCCGCGAGCAAGGGAATCGCGGCCGTCGAGATCCTCGATGCGGAGCGGCAGGCACTCGCCGACAAGCTGCGCGCCCTGATGCTGTGCGACTACGAGGTCGCCGGCGCCCAGCAGGACGCGAAGCTGCACGGAGTGCTGGACGTGCAGGCGGGATCGGCCGCCCTGCTGCTAAAGGCGCTCGTGGCCGACCAGTCGAAATCGCCACTCGATCCGATCCTCGTCACGGGCCAGACCGTTGCTTGTTCGCGTTCAACTGCGACGGCGCTGGTGCCATGGCTCGAGCAGCAGTCGCCGGAGCTGAGCGGCCGCCTCGGAGCGACTCGTCTGTTCACGTCCGCTGCCGATGATCCAGGCGGCTGGGACAACGTGATCGAGGTCAAGCCGGCTTCCGGCGGATGGTCCCCGAGCCAGTACCTGCCGCTCATCACCAGGTACTTCGAAGATGGGCGTTCGAAGTGCCTGGTCGGCACGCGCGGCTTGCTAGGTGAGGGTTGGGACGCCAAGTCGATCAACGTCCTGATCGATCTGACCGGGGTGACGACGACGACATCGGTGCATCAGATGCGCGGACGATCGCTGCGCCTCGACCCCGCACTGCCGCGCAAGGTCGCGAACAACTGGGACGTGGTCTGCGTGGCGCGTGATCATCCGAAGGGTTCGGCCGACTACGACCGTTTCGTGCGCAAGCACCGCAACTATTTCGGATTGACGGCGCTCGGTGAGATCGAGTCCGGGGTCGGCCACGTCGACCAGCGACTTTCGCCGTTCGATCCGCCGGCTCCTGACGTCGCGGCCACAGTGAACGCCGACGTCATTCAGCGCAGCTCACAGCGAGACGAAACCTATGACCGCTGGGGCATCGGCAAGCCCTACCAGAACCTGCCCACCCAAACCGTGCGCATTCGAAGCCGGCGGTCATTCGGTGTTTCCACGCAGCGTTTGGATGCGGGTGCGCCCGGCGATTCGCGGCCTCGTCTCGTGCGAACACGAGCGGTCGGTGGGCTTCTTGTCGGCGGCGGTGTCGCTGTAGTGGGCTCTGCAGCGGGCGTCGAAGCGATCGCGTTGATCGCCGGCGGCCTGCTCGCGGTGGCCGGCGTCGGATCAGCCGCGGCGACTCTTCGCTCATGGGCCGCGATGCTGGGACCTTCGAGCGCGCTCGACGACCTCGGCGCGGCCATCGCCGAGGCGCTGGCGACCAACGGGCTGATCGACCGCCGGCTCGGGGCGTCCGATGTGCGCGTTGTGAGTCAGCCCGACGGCTATTACCGCTGCTACCTCGCCAACGCTAGCCTGCAGGACTCGGACTTGTTCGCGTCATCGCTCGACGAGCTGATGGCGCCACTGCAAGCGCCGCGATACATCATTCCGCGATACGTCGTGTCCCCTCCGCGTGGAGTGCTAGCGAGTGTGGCGCTGGTCGTCCGCCAATTCGGCGGTTCGCGAATCGGCGCCTCCGTCGTGTATCACAGCGTCCCCTCCGCGCTGGCGACGCATCGCGACCGCGTCGCTCAGTTCGAGGCGGCTTGGAACAAGCACGTGAGCGCGGGCCAAGCGCTGTTCGAGAGCGATCCTCGAGCGCAGGCCATCATCCAGTTGCAGCGCGGCGAGGACCCGTTCGCGGTTACGACCCAGATGCGCACCCTTTGGGAGTGACCATCAGCACAGATTCACGTTGCTGACTGTCGTGTTCGCCGCCGGGACAGCCCTGCCGTTTGGCGCATTCCCATTGAAATCGATCCAGTAGGAAAGAGCGAACAGGCAAACTCCTTGTGAGTTGGCCGGTTTGTGAGGATGGTCGGTGTAGCTCGTCGACGGCCGTTGAATCGGAACGACCCATAGGCCTGGATACCCGGCGCCGGTGGGGCCGTTGATGCCGTACGACCCCTGGAGCCAGCCGGACTCGTTTCCACACCCACCCGAAACGGTCCATGACACGACGACGGAATCCGGTGCAGCCCTGGCTGTGAAGCTGGTGATCACCTCGGCGGGACAGCTCGGCGCCATTGGTGAGGGCACTCCGCCAGCAGGCACCGCTGGTCGAGCCGACGGCGATGGAGCGGTCGGCGAGGCGACTTCCGTCGGCGACGGCGACGGTGCGTCAGTCGGTCTGGGACTGATGGCGAGCGGACTGGGGCTGGCTTCGGCCTGGCCGGCCGCAACCGGAGTGCGTAAGGACCGAAGGTAGAGACCGCCGAGCATCATCCCGAGCAGCAGCATCACCCCGGCCAGAGAGGCGATTCCTACCAAGACCCGATTCATCGTTCCTCTTCTTCACCCGAGGGTGGAGCCCATGTCCGGATTCGAACCGGAGACCTTTTCCTTACCAAGGAAATGCTCTACCGCCTGAGCTACATGGGCGTGGCGCAGCCACAAAGATTACTAGAGGCCCTGACCCCCTCACCCTGGCCCTCTCCCAAAAGGGAGAGGGGAAACGGGAAGCCGTCAGCGGGAGAGGGGAACCGACTAGACCTTCTCGCGGATCAGCTCCCGGGCCTCGGTCACGATCTTCTCCAACGCGCTAGCCAGGAGCTGTGAGTCCGGAGCCAGGGCCAGCATCCGGAAGCCGGCCTCTGCCCACTGCTGGGCGACTGCGGCGGTCCCGCACATGATCCCAGCGGTCACATTGTTAGCGCGAGCTGCGTCCAGCACCGAAAGCATCAGCCGGCGGTGTTCGGGGTGGCGACCCTCGTAGCTAGAGTCGAGCCCCGCCGAGACGGCGAGGTCATTCGGGCCGATGAACACAGCGTCGATGCCGGGCACCGCCAAGATCTCGCTCGCTCGGCTCACGGCGTCGACCGTCTCGATCATCACGATGCACAGCGGCAGCCGCCAGTCAGAGCTGACCACCCGAGCGCGGACCGGCCCCATACTCCGGTAGCCGTCTGGCGGATAGCGGCAGGCACCCACCGCGGCCTTCGCCTCGGCGACCGAGTTGACCATCGGCACGATCACGCCGCCCGCCCCGGCATCCAGCGCCTTCATGATTGCGCCGGGTTCGTTCCACCACACCCGGACGAGCGATGTGACACCGGTCGAGCCGATCGCCTGCAGCATCGGCAGCATCGCGTCGTAGCCGATGAGTCCATGCTGGGTGTCGACCGTCACCCAGTCGTGCCCCGACCGAGCCGCGAGCTCCGCGGTCCAAGCATTCGGAATCGTGCACCACGCGCCGAGAGTCGCCTCGCCTGCCTTCCACTTCTCGCGCAGCTGCGACGTCATGCAGTCTTGACCTCCACTCCGTTGACGACATTCCGTGGCGGCAGCCCTTCCAGCACGCGCCTCAGGTTGTCGCCCACCACGTCGATCAATCTTGCCTCGGCCTCCAGCGTCGCACCGCCGCGATGCGGCGCCAAGACCACTTTGTCGAAACTTCGCAGCGGCGAGTCGAGATCGACCTGCTGTGCGGGCTGCGCCGGGGGATCGGGCACCATCACCACTTCGATCTCGTGGCGGCCCCGGAACATGCCGCGAACGGTCGCCTCATCGAAGGGACTGAGGCACGCGACGCGCGTCAGGACTACAGCCCCGAAACCAGCCGTCCTACGTCGGTCAGGATCTCGGCGTGACCGCGGATCTTGATCGCCGCAGTGAGCTCCGTGAACTGCGCTACCAGCACCTCACCCGCGTCCAGGCGCTCTGAGTGATGGGACTTCGTGTCCTTGCCGCGCGTGAGGCCCATGATCGTCACGCCGTCCTCGAGCGCCTTCACGACCACGTACCGGCCGGCTGACGCTTCCTC
>JACZCV010219346.1_pt1 | contig 15025 bp, 11 predicted proteins | sample 8641841 | NCBI WGS metagenome assembly JACZCV01 (sample SAMN15324606, study PRJNA640507) | soil metagenome | isolation source: monocropping sugarcane control | place: China: Luxin town, Laibin City, Guangxi Province | collected 2019-07-25 | depth 10cm m
CCGACACCTGGTGGCCGTCGACGCCGTCGTTCCAGATCCGGCCGCTGGGCCTGCCGACGCTGCCCGACAACGTGCGTTTCGACATCACCCAGCACTTCGTTCACGTCGGTTCATCCGAGCAGCTGATTGCCGAGTACCAGGTCTGGGACACGTCGACCAACGCCGGCCTCATCTTCTCGTTCACCCAGAACAACGCCACCACCGTCAGTGGACCCAAGGTCGGCGATGCGTCCTTCTACGTGAACAACCGGACGCCGACCGACACGTCGCTTTACGACACGATCGCGCTGGTCCGCGTCGGGTCGGTGATCATGACCATCCAGCTCAGCAGGGGCCAGGGCTACGTGCCGACCAGCGACATGGGCAGGCTGGCGAAGAAGCTCGTGACCAAGCTCAAGGCATCGCTGGCGGGCAAGGTCAAGCCGAGCCCTCTGCCGTCGAACGACCAGCAGCTGCTGCTGCCTCTCGGCATGGACGTAACGCTGGCGGCTGCGGTGAGGCTGCCCATCCAGGCCGCGGTCGAGCTGCTCGGCGCGTCGTCGCCACAGGACGTGAGCGACTCGTTCACCTCGCGCGGCGTCAACGACTTCCTCTACGGCGACTACGCTCTGAACGCGGACCTGAACATGGAGGTTCGCGCGGTCGTCTTCACGTTCTCCAGCCCGTCCGACGCCTCCAGCTGGATCGACCTGGCGATTGGCAAGAGCAATCTCGACGCCAGCGGTGTTGCGTCCGGATATGCCGCGTCGATTGGCGAGTACTACGCCTTCATCCTTGCCGGCTCGCACGTGGGCATGCTCTTCTGCAACTCGCTTTCGCAGTTCGAGGCAGCGTCGCGCGCTTGCGAATCACCGATGGGGCGGCTCATCACCTCGTGGCAGCCGGCGCTCGCAGCCGCCTAGGCTTTCGAAGCTTTTTCTTCCTGGGTCTCGAGGAACCACCGCCACTGGCGCTCGAGACCTTCGCGTAGCGAGGTCCCCGGCTCCCAGCCCAGCTGCATGCGCGCCCGCGTGATCGACGCGCCGGCGCGGCGATGATCGCCCGGCTGCCGTTCGACGTGCCTTCGCGTGAGCTCCATGCCGGCGACTTCGGCCAGCAGGTCGAGCGCGCGATTTACGGTCACGCTGCTGCCGCCGCCGATGTTGAACAGGTCGCCGGGTGAGCCTCGCTCCGCGGCGCGGACGGTACCCTCGACCGCGTCGGTCACAAAGGTGAAGTCGCGCGTCTGCTCACCATCGCCGTACACGTCGAAGACGCGGCCTTCGTACATCGTCTGCATCGCCTTGGCGAGCATCAGGTCGGGGCGCATGCGCGGCCCGTACACCGAGAAGTACCGGAGCCGCACTACTGGCACGCGGTAGTTCTTCCAGTACACGTACGCCATGTGCTCGCCTGCGAGCTTGGTGACGCCGTACTGGGAAAGCGGCGCCGGCACCGTCGTCTCCGCGGTCGGGAAGACCTCGGCGTCGCCGTAGACCGACGCGGATCCGCCGTACACGAATGACTTGAGCTGCATCTCCTTGACGGCGTCGAGGAGGTGATGAGTCGCAATCAGGTTCTCGCGCAGGTACTGGTCGAATTGCATGGGCGCGGCGCGCACGCCGGGCCGGCCGGCGAGGTGGTACACGACCTCGGCGCCCTCGAGCGCGGGCCGCAGGTTGTCCTGCGAGAGGTCGAGGGATTCGAAATGGAACCGGCTCTGCGCTCTAGCCGCGCCGACGTTTCGCTCTTTGGCCTGGCGGGTGTAGTAGTCGGTGAAGCCGTCGATGCCGACGACTTCGTGGCCGCCAGCGAGCAGCCGCTCGACGAGGTGCGACCCGATAAACCCAGCGGCCCCGGTGACCACGACTTTCACAGGACGGTCAATCCTATTCTCTACAGCCGATGGGTCGATTCGAAGCCTGGCTCCAAGGCAACGGTCTCGGCATCACGGTCAAGCAGTTTCCACAGGGCACGCGGACCGCGCCGGATGCGGCTCGCGCCGTCGGCTGCGAGGTGGGGCAGATCGTGAAGTCGCTGGTGTTCGTGGCGGCCGGCAGGCCGGTGGTCGCGCTGGTCAGCGGCGGCAATCGCCTCGACGAAGCGCGATTCGGCGCAGTCGCCGGCGAGCCGGTGGCCAAGGCCGACGCCGAGATGGCGCGAAGCGCGACCGGCTACTCGATCGGCGGCGTGCCGCCGTTCGGCCACGCGACAGAGATCCGTGTGTACATGGATCGAGACCTGCTTGCCTTTCCGGTCGTCTGGGCGGCGGCGGGGCGGCCCGACTCGGTGTTCGAGATTGACCCGGATCGATTGCGGGAATTGAGTAAGGCAGAGGTCGTCGACCTCAAAACCCGATGAGCGCAATTGTTGTGTTCTGCCGCGACTGCGGCAAGCAGGTCCCCAGCACCGACACCAAGGACGGGCTGTGCCTCGACTGCCGCGTGCGCCGCGACATCGCGCCGCTGCGCGACGAGCACGCGCGGCTGTGGCGCAAGCGCGAGCGCTATCGCAGCCATGGCGGAGCGAACGTCGCGCAGATCGGCAAGCAGATCGCACGCGTCGAAGACCGAATGTCACAGCGCATCCACGAGATGGTCGCGAACGAGAAGCGTGCTCACGAGCTGCTCGCGCGCGAGCTCGAGGCGGCACGAGGCCAGCGATACACGATCGGCAAGGTATGACCTTGATTCCGTTCAGGCACCTCTACGTCCACATTCCCTTCTGCCGGCACAAGTGCGGCTACTGCGACTTCAACGCATACGCCGGCATGGACAGACTCATGCCCGACTACGTGACGGCGCTGGAGTCGGAGCTTGCCGCCGCCCGAGCGAGGTATCCGTTCGAGCGCCTGCGCACCGTGTATCTCGGGGGCGGAACGCCAAGCATGCTGCCGCCGGAGCTGATGAAGCATCTGCTGCGCAACATCCGAGAGACGTTCGACCTCGAGCCCGACGCCGAGGTGACACTCGAGGCCAACCCAGGGAGCACCGACGATGCACGTCTCGAGACCTGGCTCGAAGGCGGCGTCAACAGGCTCAGCCTTGGGGTGCAGGGATTCGACGGGCGCGCGCTCGCGGTGCTCGAGCGTCGCACCGATGCCGCCCAAGCGACGCATGCATTTGGCCTGGCACGAAAGGCCGGCGTGCGCAACATCAACATCGATTTGATCTACGCGGTGCCGTACCAGTCGCGTGAGTCGTGGCTGGAGACGCTCCGCCGCGGGCTCGAGCTTGGTCCCGACCACGTTTCGACGTACTGCCTTTCCTTCGAAGAGGGAACCCTGCTCTTTCGGCGCCGCGCGGAGGGCAAGCTGCCGGAGGTCGAGACCGACCTGCAGTGGGATCAGCTCGACGCCGCGTGTACCGAGCTCGAGGCCGCGGGCTACTCGCGCTATGAGGTATCGAACTGGGCGCGCCCCGGATTCGAGTCCCGGCACAACTTCGCCTACTGGCGATGCGCGCCTGTCTACGGCGCCGGCGCGGGAGCGCATTCGTACGCAACCGATGGCGCCCAGGCCCGCCGGTGGTGGAACGTCGCCAGGCCGCGCGAATACATCGCCGCCTGCCCAGCGCCGGTTGCCGATGGCGAGGACCTCGACGTCCGCAAGGCGCGCGCTGAGGCGCTGATGCTCGGCCTCAGGACGGCCGAGGGCACAACGCCTCCCGCTGCTTTCGCGACCGAGCTGGCGGAGCTCGCCGAAGCCGGCCTCATCGAGCGCGTCAATGGCCGCATCAAGCCGACAAGGCGCGGCATGGATCTCCACAACCAGATAGCGCTGGCGGTACTCTGAATCGCCCATGGAGTCCCGTAAGCAGGCGATCCTTCGGGCGGTCGTGCACGAGTTCACGACCAGCGCCGTGCCGGTCGGCTCGCAGGCGCTGCAGAGCCGCTACTTCGTGAACCTCTCGTCGGCCACGATCCGAAGCGAGCTCGCGGACCTGGCGGAGGCCGGGTATCTCGCTCAGCCACACACGTCGGCAGGCCGCATCCCTACCGATTCCGGCTATCGCTACTTCGTCGATTTCCTGATGGATCTCGAGGCGGTGCCCGAACCGGTACGCACCTACATCCACGACGAGATCGTTAAGGCGCCGTCAGACGTGCAGGGTCTGGTCGAGAAGGTCGCGATGACGGCGGCCGCGGTCACGCAGAACGCGGCGGTGGCGAGTGCGCCGCAGGGCTCGCAGGCGCGCGTCAAGCATGTTGACGTCGTGTCGCTGGAGCCGACCGAGGTTCTGCTGATCCTGCTGCTCGACGGCAACCTGCTGCGCCAGCAGGTGCTGCACGTCTCCAAGGCGGCGACCCAGGTCGAGCTGACGCGGCTCGCGTCGCGACTCAACCAGGCGCTCGCGGGCAGGCTGAGTGACGACGTGCGCCGTCACTACCAGGGCTCGGAGCTCGGGCTGGAGAAAGAGGTGGTCGGCAGCATCGTCGCCGCGCTCGACCAGTACGAGAAAGGCGCGGAGAACCTGGTCGTCCACGACGGCGTTCGCAACCTGGTGCGGCAGCCGGAATTTGCGGAGTCGTCGCGCCTGCAGCAGGTGCTCGAGGTGCTCGAGGAGACGCGCTACCTGACTGTGCTGCTGCGCGAGCTCATCGGCGACTCGGACTTGCAGATCGTGATCGGCTCGGAGAACGCGTCCACGCAGCTGCAAGGATGCGCCGTCGTGCTTACGAACTACGGCCCGTCGCACCGGCTGAAGGGAGTGCTCGGGGTCATCGGCCCAACGCGGATGGCCTACAGCCAGACAGTGGCGAGGCTGCGCGCCGTCGCGCACGCGGCCAGCGAGAGGATGGCTGAAGCGGGGGTCTAGCCGGCCCTCACCCTGCCCTAGGCGCCAGGCGCGTTAGGACGCGTTACTCGCGCTTAAGTTGTGCTCCCAGAGGGAGAGGGGAGCAGAAGTCAGTCCCTCGTCAGGTGTTTGCTCGGGTCGACCCCTTCCGCCCTCAGGTCGTACTCCAGCATCTCGCGCACCAGCTCATCGAACGTCGTCGTCGGCTTCCAGCCCAGGGCCTTCATCGCCTTCGACGCATCGCCGCGCAGCTCGTGCACGTCCGCGGGCCGCATGTAGGCCTCGTCGACCACCACGTACTTCTGCCAGTCGAGCCCGACCATCGCGAAAGCCGCCTCGACAAAGTCGCGCACCGACCTCATCACGCCGGTGGCGATGACGTAGTCGTCGGCCCTGTCCTGCTGCAGCATCATCCACATCGCCTCGACGTAGTCGCGGGCATGGCCCCAGTCGCGCTTCGAGTCCATGTTGCCGAGCCGGAGCTTGTCGGTCTTGCCGGCCAGGATCTGGCCGATGCCGCGCGTCACCTTGCGCGTGACGAAGTTCTCGCCGCGCCGCGGCGACTCGTGGTTGAAGAGGATGCCGCTGCACGCGAACAGGCCATGGGCTTCGCGGTAGTTGACTGTCATCCAGTGCGCGTAGAGCTTGGCCACCGCGTAAGGGCTGCGCGGGTGGAATGGCGTGGTCTCGCTCTGCGGCGCAGGCGAGAGGCCGAACATCTCAGACGTCGAGGCCTGGTAAAAGCGCGTCGGCAGCCCCATCGTGCGGATCGCCTCGAGCAGCCGGGTGGTGCCGAGGCCGTCGGCGTCGCCGGTGTACTCGGGCTGGTCGAACGAGATCGCGACGTGGCTCTGGGCGGCGAGGTTGTAGATCTCGTCCGGCCGCACCGTCTTGACCAGGCGGTTCAGGCCGCCCGAGTCGGTCATATCGCCGTAGTGAAGAAGGAACTTGGAACCTTCGGGGTGGCTCGGGTTGGCGTGCTGGAGGTGGTCGATCCGGCCGCGATTCATGGTCGAAGAGCGCCTCACCACGCCGTGCACCTCGTAGCCTTTCTCGAGAAGGAGCTCGGCCAGATAAGACCCGTCCTGTCCCGTGATGCCGGTGATGAGCGCCGTTTTCGCCATAGCTCTCGTGAAGTCTATGGTTTGGCTCCCAGTGCCCGTTTGGTAAGAACCTGGCAGTGAACACCACGCGTAAACACCCGCCCGAGCACCCCGAGACCGAGCACAAATCCCCCATCGAGGCGCGCCTCGAGGCCCGCATCGCCAAGGAGCAGATGGCCGGCAAGGCGGCCGAGCGTGAACAGCTCGAAGCCGAGCTGGCCGACTCCAAAGCCCGTTACATGCGACTCGCGGCTGACTTCGAGAACTTCAAGAAGAGAACCCGCCAGGACCAGGTGGAGATGATCCAGCACGCATCATCGGACCTGATCTCGCGACTGCTCCCGGTCCTTGACGACCTCCGCAGCGCCCTCGACCACAAGCCGGCCGGGGTCGACCCGGCCTGGTCCAAGGGCATCGAGCTCGGCGTCCGCAAGCTGGAGGAGGTCATGGCGACGCACGGCCTCGAGCCGATCGAGTCGGTCGGCGCCGCATTCGATCCGCGGTTTCACGAGGCTATCGGCCACGTCGAGTCCGACGAGCATCCCGAGGACACCGTGGTGTCGGAGCTGCGCCGCGGCTACCGCATCCGAGACCGCGTCGTGCGTCCGTCCCTGGTGAAGGTCTCACGGCGGCCGGAACTTTCCGCCGGCAGCCACAACAACAACAACAGCTGACAGGCCGGCCGAGTTGGCGGTAAAGCGGGACTACTACGAGGTCCTCGGCGTCGGCCGGCAGGCCTCGCCGGACGAGCTCAAACGAGCGTTCCGCAAGATCGCGATGGACTCGCACCCCGACCGCTATCCAGGCGACGCGGCCGCGGCCGCGCGGTTTAAAGAGGCCAGCGAGGCCTACACGGTGCTTTCCGATCCGACCCGCCGCCGGAGCTACGACCTGTTCGGGCACGCGGCGAGTGACTTCGGCGGAGGGCCGGCGGTCGACTTCGCGGACATGCCTTTCGGCGACCTGTTCGAGACTTTCTTCGGCGGCGGCATGGGCGGTCGCGCGCGCCGCCAGCGGTCGAACCGCGGCGACGACCTGCGCTACGACCTGACGATCACCTTCGACGAAGCGTTCTCCGGCGTCGAAAAGCAGGTTGACGTTCCTCGCCTGGTCACCTGCGAACGGTGCTCAGGATCGGGCGCCGAGCCGGGCACCAGCGCCGACTCGTGCCCGACCTGCGGCGGGTCTGGCCAGCTGCGACGCGCCCAGCAGTCGATCTTCGGCTCCGTGGTCACAGCCTCCACGTGCCCGACCTGCAGCGGCGCCGGGCGGGTGCTCCAGAGCCCGTGCAACGTATGCGCCGGACAGGGCCGTCGCCAGCAGACCCGCAAGCTCGCGGTGCGGATCCCGGCGGGCGTCGACACCGGCTCCCAGATCCGCATCTCGGGCGAGGGCGAGGCTGGCCTCCGCGGCGGGCAGCCCGGCGACCTCTACGTGGTGCTGCGGGTCAAGCCGCACCCCGAGCTGGCGCGCCGGGACAACGACACGATCTACGAGCTCCGCATCAACTTCGTGCAAGCGGCGCTCGGCGACCACATCCAGGTGCCGACCCTGGATGGGCCGGTGGAGATCGCCATCCCGCCCGGCACCCAGTACGGCCAGACGTTCCGGCTCGCCCGGCGGGGCATGCCGGACGTTCGTTCGGGGCGGCGCGGCGACCAGTACGTTCTGATCCAGATAGTGGTGCCGAAGGACCTCACCTCCGAGCAAAAGGCCTTGCTGCGGCAGGTCGGAGGGCAGACTGGCAAGCCCGAAAAGGTCTCCAAGGGGTTCTTCGAGCGCCTGCGCGACGCGATTTCACTCGATTAGCTTGTAAGTCGGCATAACACGACCGGAGATTCGGTAGTTAGTTATTTGGGTATCAACCACAAAGACAACATCAACACGCCACGAGAGCGAAGAGGGATCTGAGTGAGCAGAACGATCGACCTGGAGCTGACCCGCGCGGAGGTTGAGGTCCGCGAGCTGGAGGCGCGCCTGCGGGTGGTGCCCATGAACGACGCCCAGCTTTCCGACGCCCTGCGGACCGCGCTGGCGGCCAAAAAGGAGCGTCTCGACAAGCTTCGCGCCCTGCACGCGGCCGGAGCCAAGCAGCAGGTGCGAACCCTGCCGGACGGCCCGGAGGCACCCGACGCCTTGCTGAGCCACAAGATCCCGACCCACGGGGGTCACCGCACGCCGCTGAAGCGGACGGTGCCCCAGCGGCCAAAGCCGGCCAGCAAGCCGGCCGCCAAGTCGGCATCCAAGAGCAAGTCGCGCACTAAGTAAGTCCGCACGGATCACCACGGAAATTCCCGTGGTCCCGTTCTATATCGTGTGCGCGGTATGAGGACGGCTGTGGAACTGGTGCGCGCGTTCCCGGAACCGCTCTTCGGCCCCCGACCCGCGACCGCCATGAACGGCACGGCTCCGTCCGGCACCCGGTCGCGGATCCTGCTCGTGTTCAACGCCCTGGCGGTGCTGGCCATCGCCGGCGGCATCGCGTACCGGATGGCCGCTTCGGGCCCGCCCGCGAGCGTCCTCCAGAAGGAGGTCGCCCTCTTCGTGGTCGGCCTGATCTACGCCGCCACGGCCGTCTGGATCCGGGCCCGGCCGTGGGGTGGAGGCTTGCTCATCCGACTGGTGCTGGTGCTGATCAGCGTCGCGCTGGTCGTCGCAGCCTTCGGCCTCGCCGGCCCGTGGCTCCAGGGCGAGATGCCGCCGCTGGCGGTGGCGGCGTTCGCGGCCATCCTCCTGTACTGGGACTACGGCTACGGGGCGGGGCACATCGGCTACGTGCTGCTCATCGCCGCGGCCGGGCTCGGGCTGCTCTGGGTGGACGCAATCGTCACGCTGATGATCCCGATCTCCGCGGTCGTCGTGTGGAGCCTCGTGCTGCTCGGCCTGGTGCTGATCGCCTTCGTCACCAGGCATGTCATCGATCGCAACCTGGTCGCGCAGGCAGGCCGCCAGTCGAGCCTTTTGGCCGCGGTCAGCGATCTCGGCGAGGGACTCGTCATCACCGAGGGCGGGAAGTTCGTCACCGGCAACGATGCCTACGTCAACCTCACCGGATATTCGGCCGAAGAGCTCGCTCAGCTGCCATCGCTCATCGACCTGGCGCCGGCGGACGAGCGACTTCTGCTGTCTGAACAGCTGGCCAAGCGTCTCGGTGGCGGCGAGCCGCCGCTGCACTACGAGTCGGCGCTGATCACCAAGGACGGCCGCCGCATCCAGGTCGAGACCTCGATCCGGCCGCTCGCTGCGGAAGGCCCGCGCCGGCTGCTGGCGGTGGTTCGAGACGTCACCGAGAGGTACCGCTCCGAGGAAGCGGAACGGGAAAGCGAGACTCGCTTCCGCACGCTGTTCGAGCAGGCGCAGGCCGGCATGGCCTTCACCGACCTCAACGGCCGGCTGACCTCGACCAACGAAGCGTTTCGGCAGCTCCTCGGCTACACCGAGGATGAACTCCTCGGCGTGTCGGTGCTCGAGCTGACGCATCCGGAGGACCTGCGTCGCAGTGAGGAGGCCTTGCGCGCCGTGCTTGCCGCGGAGACGCCGGGCTACCGAATCGACAAGCGGTATGTGCGCAAAGACGGCCTGCCGGTATGGGTCGACGTGGCCTCGCGGCTGGTGCGCGATGACGAAGGCAAGGCGCTCTACGTCCAGACCGTGGCCGTCGACATCCGCGACCGCATGCGCGGCGAAGTCCTCCAGTCGGCGCGCTTCGCCGTGACCCAGGCGCTGGTGACCTCGCCCGGCTGGGACAAGGCCGCGCCGCACGTGCTCGAGGGTCTGTGCCGCTCGCTCGATTGGGAACTTGGCGAGTACTGGGAGGTCGATGCGCAGCGCGAGGCGATGCACTTTTCCGTCGCCTGGAAGCGTCCCGGCCGGGACACCTCGGCATACGAGGCGACCGCCGCCCAGTTCATCTACCGCCGCGGCGAAGGCCTGCCGGGTCGCGTGTGGGAGGAGAGCCGGCCGGTTTCGCTCATGGACCTGACGAAGGACTCGTCGCCACGTTCGGCGGCGGCGCTGAGCGTCGGCCTCCACGGCCTGGTCGGCTTTCCGGTGCGCAGCGGCCGCCGCGTCGTCGGCATGATCGCGCTCGCTACTTGGGCGCCGCGGCAGCTCGACGAGGGCATCCTCGGCGTCATGAACGACATCGGCACGCAGATCGGCGAGTTCGTCGAACGCAAGCGGGCCGAGGCGGCGCTGCAAGAGAGCGAGAAGCGAATGCGGTCGGTGCTGGACAACGTGTCCGATGGCCTGGTCACGCTCGACCCCTCAGGCGTGATCGAGTCGGTCAACCCGGCGGTCAGCCGGCTCTTCGGTTATGACGAGAAAGAGCTCGTCGGCCAGCCGATCGACGCGCTGATCGCCACGACTCACCGCAACTCGTTTCTCAGTTACGTCGAGCGCCGGCTCGGGCAGGACCTGCCGGCGTCGGGCGCGCTGGAGACGATGGGCAAGCGAAAGAACGCGAGCCTGTTTCCACTGGAGTTCCTCGTCAACTCGATGCAGGTCGGCGCGCGCCGGCTGTTCATCGCGACGATGCGTGACATCTCGGAGCGCAAGGCGCACACCGACGCGCTCGAGTACCAGGCCCTCCACGACGGGTTGACCGGTCTGCCCAACCGCACGCTGTTCGGCGACCGGTTGCGCCAGGCCCTGCTCGGGGCGCGCCGCAGCCAGACGATGTTCGGGGTGCTGCTGCTCGACCTCGACCGCTTCAAGGACATCAACGACGCGCTCGGTCACGACCGGGGCGATGCGCTGCTGCAAGAAGTCGCGACGCGCCTGAAGGGGGTGCTGCGCGCAACGGACACCATCGCGCGCCTCGGCGGCGACGAGTTCGCGGTCGTGAGCACGGATGCCAAGCACCCGGACAACGTGGTCGCCGCCGCGCGCAAGATCCTGGCCTCGCTCGAAGGCACTTTCACCATCGGCGATCACACCGTCGAGACCGGCGCTTCGATCGGGATCGCGATGTATCCGATCCACGGCGACGACCCGGGGACGCTCCTGCGCCGGGCGGATGTTGCGATGTACGTCGCCAAACGATCGGGCGGCGGCTTCGCCGTTTACGCGCCGGAGCAAGAGGCCCAGACGTTGCGGCACTCAGGCCTGGCCGGCGACCTGCGGCGCTCGATGACGCAGGGCGAACTGGTCCTGCACTACCAGCCGATCGTCATGCTGCCCGAACACACCAACTATTCGCTGGAGGCGTTGGTGCGGTGGAACCATCCGCGCGAGGGCTTGCTGCCTCCCGACCGGTTCATCCCGCTGGCCGAAGAGACCGGCATGATCCGCCCGCTGACGAGCTGGGTCCTGGACAACGCCTTGCTGCAGCTTTCGGCGTGGCTGGCGATGGGGCTCGACATATCGGTTTCGGTCAACGTGTCGTCGAAGGTCCTCGAGGATCACTCGATCGTCGAGGACGTGGGCAGGGCGCTGAGCACGTCGCGCGTCGAGCCGCGGCGGCTGACGTTGGAGATCAGTGAAAGTGCCGTCACGTCCGCCCCGGCAGCCAACGCGATGGAGCGCCTGGCGGAGATGGGCGTGCGGCTGGCGCTCGATGACTTCGGCACCGGCTACTCGTCGCTGATCTACCTGAAGCGGCTGCCGGTGCACGAGATCAAGGTCGATCGCTCGTTCGTGAAAACGCTGCCCGGCGACCCGGACTCGGCGGCCATCGTGCGTGCCGCCGTCGGCCTGGGCCACAGCCTCGGCCTGCGCGTGATCGCGGAAGGGGTGGAGGATCGCGACGCGGAGGCGATGCTGGTCGAGGCCGGCGTCGACGCGGCCCAGGGCTTCTGCATCGGCCATCCACTGCCCGAGGACGAGATCACGGCATTGCTCGAGTCGGGTCGCGAGGTGGCGGCCGCGACCGGCGGCCAGGGGGATCCTCCGGCCCTCCCCCCGGACGGAGGGAGGGCTCAAGGGAGGGGTGAAGGCGATTTGCTAAATGACACTTTAGCTCACGCTTAACAGATCTTGGCTCTTCTCTGTCGTCAATTTGCAGCCGGACCGGCTTGAAAGCTTTAATCGTCGGGGCCGGCGGCCAGCTCGGCTCCGACCTCGCCAGATTGCTCCCGGACGCGGCGGCCCTGACCCGGGAGCAGCTCTCCATCACGGACGATTCCGCCCTGCGGGCGGCGATCGAGCAGCATCGCCCCGAAGTGGTCTTCAACTGCGCCGCCTACAACGCGGTTGACCGGGCCGAGACCGAGCCGGGTACGGCGATGGCGGTCAACGCGGAGGGGCCCCAGCTCGCCGCCACTGTCTGCCGAGAACAGGGCGTTCGCCTGGTTCACTTCTCGACGAACTTCGTCTTCGACGGGCGCCTGGATCGCCCGTACGTGGAGTCAGATCCGGTGAGCCCGCTCAGCGCGTACGCCCGGTCCAAGGCCGAAGGCGAACGGCGCGTGCTGGAGGAGTTGGGCGTCGCCCTCGTGATCAGGTCCGCGGCGCTGTTCGGCGGCACCGGCACCAGGGCCGAGGGGCCTAGCTTTCCGGGCAAGATCCTGAGCCAGGCACGTGACCGCAAACCGGTTCGGGTCGTCAGCGACCAGAAGGTCAATCCGACCTATACGAAGGATCTGGCGGCGGCGAGCATCGAGCTCGCGGCTTCGGGCATGACCGGCATCGTCCATGTGGTGGCGGCGGGGTGCTGCGCCTGGGACGAGTTCGCGCGGGCCACGCTGAATGAGTCTGGGCTCGCCTGGCCGGTCGAGTCGGTCACGACGAAGGGAGGACCCGGCGTCGCGGAGCGGCCCTTGAACGGATGTCTCGGCTCGGAGCGCGTGCAGCCGCTGCGCCCGTGGCAGGAGGGCCTGCGGGACTGGGCGAAGGCCCAAAAAGACGCCTAAAAAGACTCGGGCCGGGCGATTTCTCGCTCCGGCACCGAGCTTGGCTGCGGGGGGTGAGGTTCTATTTAATGAGGCCTGAGCACGACGATTCGCCCGCCTCGCGTAGCTCAGTGTAGGTCCGCAATTGGGCGCGTTACACGAGGTTTTCTACACATTTTCGACGACATTCCTGCGACGTCACTCTCGAAATGCCAAGGGTTCGGCTTCCAAAACTGATCGCGTCGTGCTAATGATTCGTTGCCTACAGCGCCCCAATTGCAGAATACGATTCGACCGCGGGAGGCTGTCACTCGTCCGGCATCGCGCCGGACGCTGATTCCGTGCACTCATTCGGAGTGCCCTGACAGACCGACCGGAGCGAACGGCACCCGCTCCTGATGGGGCGCCTCGGATCGGCTCTTGGCCTCGCTGGAGGCGCCTCCCTGGTGGCAGGCGGCCTGACGGTGGTGTCGCTCCCGACATTCGGTCACGGCATGAGCCGCCCGGGCGGTCTGGCGCTGTCCGTCCTCGGCTTCGCGTTGATCGCGTGGACGGTCGCGGCGCTGCGTCGCGACCCCCGCGGAGCGGAGGTGTTCTGGTCGGCGGTGCTCGATGCGGTGCTGCTGATCGCGGCCATCACCGCTGCGCTGCCCGTGTTCGCAATCGTCCGTGGATTCATCGACCTCTTCACGCAGGCTCACGTGCACAGCACGCGCGACGGCGTCGCTTATGCATTCGCATTCACCGGTTTGCTGTTGGGCGGTGTCTTCTTCGCGTACGCGGTCAAGTACTACCTCAGCACCGGCATCGTCCTGCTGTCCGCTATCCTGCCCTCGGCCGGCAAGCGGAACGGCAATGGCCATGACCGCAAGCACTCATCAGGTCTGAGTGGAATCAGCCGCGGTCGCAACGGCAACGGCAATGGCAACGGGAACGGCAACGGCTACCACATCGACCTCGGCTACCACCCGTTCGTCTCGGTGCACGTCGCCGCCTACAACGAAAAGCGAGTCATCGACCGACTGCTGACATCGCTGGACCAGCTGGACTATCCCGCGTACGAGGTCGTGCTCGTGGACGACTCCAACGACGAGTCTGTTCAGATCCTCCAGCAATGGATTGACCGGCCGAAATTCAAGATCCTCCATCGCACCAGCAGGTCCGGCTTCAAGGGCGGGGCATTAAGTGAGGCGCTCAAAGTCATGGACCCGCGCGCCGAGTACGTCGTGGTGTTCGACGCGGACTCGATGCCGTTCCCCGACTCCATCGACCGGTTCCTTCCTTACTTCTATGAGAAGAGCGGGCACGACGGCGCTCCGCGACGCCGCGGCGACATCGCCGCGGTGCAGAGCTATCAGTGGCACGTCCTGAACAAATCCGAGAGCTGGCTGACCGAGGCCGTCCGCGCCGAGTACGCGGGCAGCTACATGATCGAGCGGCCTTTCCAGGACGCGGTCGGCGCGCTGAAGATGGTCGCGGGCACCGCGTACATGGTGCGCGCGGACGTGCTGCGCAGCGTCGGTTGGGGCACGAGCCTCACCGAAGACTGGGAGCTGACGCTCAAGCTCTACGCGCGTGGCTACAAGGTCGCGTACACGCCGTGGGCGGAGACGCCGGCCGAATGCGTCGCCACGTTCTCGCGCCTGGCGCGGCAGCGGATGCGCTGGGCCGAGGGACACACGCACAACGTGCGCAAGTGGTTCTGGCCGATCATGCTGTCGCCCTTCGTCAGCCCGATCGAGAAGCTCGAATTCGCGTTCGACGCGACGTACTACTTGCAGGCCGCGCTCTTCGTCGTGGGCTCGATCAGCTGGCTGATCTCCGACGTCGTCTTCAGGACTCACGTGCCCGGATGGACCGCGGTCCTCGGCTGGTCGCTTCTCTTTTCGAACATCTTCGCCCTGCCGCTGATGAACCTCGGCGGGTTGATCCTCGAAGAGGCGCCGGGCCGCGACGTCCAGGGCGTGCTGGGCGCGCTGGTGCTGTCGTTCGCGCTAGTGCCGTTCCAGGGCTGGGCGGCGCTGAAGGGACTCATTAGAAAGGACGAGGGTCCGTGGTTTCGCACTCCGAAGACGGGCCGGATCACCGATGAGGTCCACCACCTCCGCCGGCTGCGCCTGCTGCGCCAGTGGTTGCTCGGCGCTCGGGAGGCGCGGCTGCAGCCGCTGGCAGCATCCCGTGCGCCGATCCACTCTGACCGACCGGCGAGATCGGCGGGAGCGCGGCCCCCCCCCCGCTGGCTGGTCGCCGGCGGCCTCGCGGTCGCGCCCGTTGGGGTCGCCTGGGGGGTGGCCGCCGCCCCGGCGGGCCCGCGCGC
>JACZCV010022851.1_pt1 | contig 14877 bp, 16 predicted proteins | sample 8641841 | NCBI WGS metagenome assembly JACZCV01 (sample SAMN15324606, study PRJNA640507) | soil metagenome | isolation source: monocropping sugarcane control | place: China: Luxin town, Laibin City, Guangxi Province | collected 2019-07-25 | depth 10cm m
GGACAGGGGTCTTGCCCCGGGCGTGCTAACTCGGTTGGCTTGCGCTAACCGGCTACGCGAGTATACCCACGATCCGGATTTCGAATCAGAGCCGGCCCGGGAACCGTGATTCCCCTCCCGCAGGGCGGCGCGTGCGCGGGCGGCGGCCGGAGCCCTCAGACCTCGGCTTTTTTGACCCCTTTCGGTCCTGGGCAGTTCGGGTAGTCCGAGCACGACTTGAAGATGCCGTAGCGCCCCCGTCTTTCGACCAGCGGCTTGCCGCAAATCGGGCACGGCTCGTCCAAAAGCTTCGGCCCTGCCGTGGCCTTGCCGTCCTTGCCAACGTTGGCCCGGTACTTGCAATCCGGGTAGCGCGAGCACGCCACGAACGGCCCGTACCGGCCGGTGCGCTCGACGAGCTCCCCCTCCCCGCACTGCGGACATTTCTGTCCCGTCGGCTTGGCCGCGGACTGGGCCGCGTCTTTCTTTATGTACTTGCACTCCGGATAGCCCGAGCAGCCGACGAACTCGCCGTAGCGACCGGTCCGCAACTGCAGCGGTCTTCCGCAGACCGGGCACGGTTCTTCGAGCAGCTTCGGCTGCGCGGCCTCGCCGTTGACGGTGAGCGCGCGGCGGAACTTGCACTTCGGGTAGCGCGAGCAACCCATGAACGGTCCGAAGCGGCTCGCCTTCCTGACCAGGTGACCTTCGTGGCATTCCGGGCACACCTCGTCGGTGTCGGCGGGCATCGCCTCCTGGGCGGCGGTGAGCATCTTCTGCAGCGGGCCGTAGAAGCCGCTGACGACCGGCACCCATTCCTCGCGGCCGCTCTCGACCTGGTCCAGGCGCTTCTCCAAGGTGGCCGTGTATTCATCGTCGGAGATGACCTTGAAGCGGTCGACCATGATCGCATTCACGGCTTCGCCGATCGGCGTCGGATGCAGCCGGCGTTCCTTGATCTCGACATAGCCGTGGTCCTTGGTGATGGTCTCGACGATTGGCGCGTACGTCGACGGGCGGCCGATGCCCCGCGCCTCGAGCTCCTTGATCAGCGTCGCCTCGGTGTACCTGGGCGGCGGCTGGCTGAAGTGCTGCTCGGGCTTGAGGCCGTGGAAGTCGAGCGCCTCGCCATCGGCCAGGACCGGCAGCTCCTGCGCGCCGTTTTCCTCGTCGCGCGGCCAGACGGCGTAGAAGCCGTCGAAGGCCAGCACCGATCCGGTCGCCCGGAAGATGTACTCGCCGCCTTCGATCTCGACCTGCGTCTGGTCGTAGACCGCCGGCGCCATCCGGCTCGCCACGAAGCGCCGCCAGATGAGGTCGTACAGCCGGAACTGCTCGGGCGTCAGGTGCTGCTTGATCGAGTCTGGTGTCCGGTTGACGTCAGTCGGCCGGATCGCCTCGTGCGCGTCCTGAACACCAGGCGCGGACTTCGAAGCGCGCGGGGCGCCGAGGTACTTCGAGCCGTGCTTGTCGGCGATGTACCCCTTGACCCGCTTCTCCGCCTCGTCGGAGATGCGCGTCGAGTCGGTGCGCATATACGTGATCAAGCCGGTCGATCCCTCGTCACCGAGCTCGACGCCCTCGTACAGCTGTTGGGCGACGCGCATGGTGTTACGCGGACGGAACCGCAGCCGGCTTGACGCGTCCTGCTGCATGGTCGACGTGATGTACGTCAGGAATGAGCTCTTCGTGCGGCGCTTCTTCTCGACGCCCAGGACCTTGTAGGCCGCACCCTCCAGCTTGCGGAGCAGCTCGTCGGCCTCGGCCTGGGTGCGCACCTCGAGCTTGGCGTCCTCCCCGCCCCCCGGCGCACCGGCAGCGCGGTTGAGCCTGGCCAGGAAGTGCTCGGCCGAGCCCTGCTTCGCGAGGTCGGCGTCGATCGTCCATGACTCGACAGGGACGAACTTTCGGATCTCCTCTTCGCGGTCGACGACCAGGCGCAGCGCCACCGATGACACGCGGCCGGCGCCGATGCCCTTCTGGACCTTGCTCCAGAGGAACGGGCTCAGGCCGAAGCCGACCAGCCGGTCGACAACGCGGCGCGCCTGCTGGGCGTTGACCAGGCGCATGTCGATCTCCCGCGGCGCCTCCAGCGCCCGGCGGACCGCGTCCGACGTGATCTCGTGGAACTCGATGCGCTTGGGCGTGCGGAGGTGCAGCACCTCGGCGAGGTGCCAGGCGATCGCCTCACCCTCGCGATCGGGGTCGGAGGCCAGGATCACGTCGCCGACGTCCTTCTTCACGGCAGCGCGGAGGTCGGTGATCGTCTTCTGGCGGTCGTCCACCACCTCGTAGTGGGGCTTGAAGCCCTTCTCCACGTCAACGCCGAGCTCCTTTTCGGGCAGGTCGCGGACGTGCCCCATCGAGGCGCGGACATCGAACCGATCCCCCAGGAACCGCTTCAAAGTCCTCGCCTTGGCGGGGCTCTCGACGATGATCAAACCTTCCGGCACAGCTCTTCCTTTATTCCCAAACCGGCCTTTGTAATCCCTCGGCCGGGTTTCACCCCACGAGCTCAGAGGCTTCGCCGCGAGCTCGCGGGGACCCTGTGTAGGTTCTGGGCGGGGAATCCTACGCCCGACCTCCGCTCCGGCGCAATGCCCTTACGTAGCCGCCGGCCTGGCGGAGGACCGCCCCCTCCAACTCCAACGAAGTCAGGCGGCCTAGCACTTCAGCCACCGGCAGCTGGACCTTGCGGGCGAGTTCGGCCGCGCTGACGGTCATGGCTTCCGACAGGTGGACGAGGAGCCCGTCGTGGGCTCGCGCGAGCTCGAATCCGACCCGTTCCGGGGGCGCCAGCGGGTCGTCCAGCACCTCCTGCTGCCGGCCCACCGCGGCGAGCACGTCGCGCGCATTCTGGACGAGCCCGGCCCCGTCCCGAAGCAGGGCGTGCGCCCCGACCGACAGCGGCGAAAAGATGCTGCCCGGAACCGCCATCACCTCCCGGCCCAGCTCCAGCGCCGCCTGGGCGGTGATCAACGCGCCAGAGGCTTCGGCGGCTTCGACGACCACGACCACGTCTGACAGCGCCGCCATGGTCCAGTTGCGCGCCGGGAAGTTGTGCCGTCGCGGCAGCGTGCCGTCCGCGAACTGGCTCACCAGCGCCCCGCCCGAGGCGATGATCTGCTCCGCCAGGTGGCCGTGAGCGGCGGGATAGACGAGGTCGACCCCTGTGCCCATCACCGCCACCGTGGAGCCGCCGCCATTCAGAGCCCCGCGGTGCGCGGCCGCATCGATGCCTAGCGCCAGGCCACTGATGACGACGACGCCCGCAGCCGCCAGGTCGGCGGCCAGCTGCTCGGCCACCGCCTCCCCGTAAGGAGTCGGCCGGCGCGAACCCACGAGCGCCACCCGCGGCCCTGCCGGCGGCGGCCAGCGACCCCGCGACCGCAAGCCGGCCGGGTCAAGCTGCCGCATCTTGCAGCCTGTACCCGAGCGCTTCCAGCACGTGCCTGTCGTCGATGCGCTCGGCGCCATCGAGATCCGCAGCGGTGCGTGCCACGCGCCAGGCGCGGTGAAAGCCTCGCGCCGAAAGGCCCTGCTGCTCCGCCCAACGCTCCAGCGTCCGCCTCGGTCCGGGCTCGAGCGCCGCCAGCTCGCGGAGGCGAGCCGGCTTGAGCGTCGCGTTCAAGCAGCCCTGCCGGTCCCGCTCCCGGGGTCGCGCCGCCATGACGCGCTCGCGCACGGGCGCCGAAGGCTCACCCACCGGCTCTGACGCGAGCAGGTTTGGCGGCACGCGGCGGACGCTCACCTTGATGTCGATCCGGTCGAGCAGCGGTCCGGAGAGTTTGCGCCGGTACGAATCGATCACCGCCGGCGTGCACCGGCAGGCGCGACGGCTGTCGCCGGCCCATCCGCAGGGGCATGGATTGGTGGCCGCGACAAGCGTGAACCGGGCGGGGTACGACACCGACCCCGCCGACCGCGTGATCGTCACCCGGCCTGACTCGATAGGCTGCCGCAGCGCCTGCAGCACCGCTGACTGGAACTCCGCGAGCTCGTCGAGAAACAGCACTCCGTGATGCGCCCTCGATATCTCTCCTGGCAAGGCCAGCCCGGAGCCGCCGCCGATCAGGCCTGCCATCGACACGCCGTGATGCGGGGCGCGGAACGGCCGCGCCCAGTCCACCGGATGACCGGGCGGCAGCTCGCCCAACAGGCTGCGCACCTGGGCCACCTCCAGCGCCTCGCCCAGCTCCAGCGGCGGCAGGATGCCGGGCAGGCACCGGGCAAGCATCGTCTTGCCGGCGCCCGGCGGTCCGCTCATCAGGACGTGATGGCCGCCGGCGGCGGCGATCTCCATCGCCCGCCGCGCCTCCTCCTGCCCGTGGACTTCGCCGAGGTCGTGCTCGCACCGCACGCCTGCCTCGACGGCGGCCTCTTGCGGAGCCATGGCAGCAATCGGCTCGGCGCCGGTCAGGTGACCGACGACTGCCGCCAGATCAGCGCACGGAATCACCTCGAGGCCGGCGACCAGCGCGGCTTCCTTGGCGTCAGCGGCAGGGACGAAGACGCGCTCGTAGCCGCGCCGCCACATCCATCGCGCCGCGACCAGCACGCCATCGACGTGCCGCACACCGCCGTCGAGCGCGAGCTCGCCCATGAAGGCGGAGCGCGGCGGCGGTTTCAGGCCTTGATGCGCGAGCAACACCGCGACCGCGATCGGCAGGTCGAGGCCGCTGCCCTCTTTGCGCATCTCCGGCGGGGCCAGGTTCACTGTCAGCCGTCGCTGCGGGAACGGCAGGCCGCTGTTGCGGATCGCCGAGCGCACTCGGTAAATCGCCTCTTTGACCGAAGCCGACGGCAAACCGACGATGACGAACTTCACCTCGCCGTTGCCGGCATCGGCCTGGACCTCGACCAGCCGGCCTTCCATGCCGGCCAGCAGGCACGAATCAACTGTTGCGAGCATCGCCCGAGCAAGCTACCGAGCGGCTGCAGGGAAAGCAGCCCTGCCTGTTAAGACGCCTTAGCGGCGACTCACAGCAGGCGAGGCTCCGGACGCCACCGCCCGTCGGTTTCGATGTAGCCCGCCGGCTGGTCCGGCTCGTGGCTCAAGACGAGCAACCAGCGGTGTTTCTGGGCTTCATCCAGAAGTCGCGCCTTCTCTTCCAATAGGCGCAGCGCGTCGATGTCGGCCGCCATCGTCCAGGGCACGCGGAGATGCGGCGCCAGCCCCACCAGGTCGCCGGTGACGGCGCATGAGAACTCGCCGGAATGCAAAAGCACGACCTGACTGCCGGGCGTATGCCCGCCGACGTGACGCACTTCCACGCCGGGGATCACCTCGGCGTCACCGTCGAGCATCTCGATCGCCCGGTGTCCGTCCATCAGCGGCGTGAAGTCGTCGTTGATGTAACCGCTCTGGCTGCGCACGTCGGGGTGCTGCGCGAAATCCCACTCGCTCCGCTGCACGAAGACCTTGGCGTTCGGGAACGTCAGGTCCAGGGTCCCGCCCTCGCCGCGCCGCGTGAGCCCGCCGGCGTGATCCCAATGCAGGTGAGTGGTCACCACGGCGTCGACTTCTTCCGGCCGGATGCCGAGGCGGTGCAGCGAATGCAGCAGGCCTTCGGGCTCGCGCAGGACCACCTGCTGCGCGCGCTTCTCGCTGAGCTTCGTGCCGATGCCGGTCTCGCAAACCAGCACCCGGCCGTTGATGCGAGCCACCACGCAAACGCAGGAGCAGTCGACCAGGTTGTTGCCGTCGGCAGGCTTCTGCCGCTCCCACATGATCTTCGGCACGACGCCGAACATCAGGCCGCCGTCGGCCTTCCAGTGCGACGCCATCAACAGGTGCAGCTCGAGGTCTCCCAATCGCATCGCGCTTATATGCTGCGCCCATGGCGCTCGCCGCGTTGAGCACGTCGCACCTGACCAAGAACTACGGGGCCGGCCGCGGCTTGTTCGACCTCGACCTCGTCATCCAGCCGCAGGAGGTGTTCGGCTACCTGGGACCGAACGGCGCCGGCAAGACCACGACCATCCGGCTCGTGATGGGCATGATCCGGCCCACTTCGGGATCCGCGTTCGTCTTCGGCATCGACTGCATGCGCGACGCGGTCGACGTCAAGCGACGAGTCGGTTATCTACCCGGCGACATTCCGCAGTTCGGAGGGCTTCGCGGCAAAGAGGTGGTCGCGTACCTCGCCGGCATGCGCGGCGGCGTGGACAGCCGGCGCGTGAGCAGCCTCTGCGAGCGCTTCGACCTCGACCTTGGGCGACGCTTTCGCGAGTACTCCAGCGGCAACAAGCAGAAGCTCGGCATCGTCCTGGCGTTCATGCACGCGCCCGACCTGCTCATCCTCGACGAGCCGACGAGCGGCCTCGATCCGCTGAACCAGCAGGAGTTCTACCGGCTGCTGCGCGAAGAACGCGAACGAGGCGCGACCATCTTTCTTTCTTCGCACGTCCTGTCCGAGGTCGAGCACGTTTGCGACCGCGTCGGGATCATCCGCGCCGGCAGGCTCGTCAGGGTCGCGAACCTCTCGGAGCTGCATCGCATTCGGTTTCACCGTGTGGAGCTCGAGTTCGCGCCAGGCGATGAGATTCCCGATCGCAAGATTCGCAACGCCGAAGGTGTCACCGACGTGAACGTCGATGACCGTGTGGTCACGTGCACCGTGCACGGCAGCTTCGAGCCGCTGCTCGAGGCTCTGCACGGAGCGAACGTCGCGAATCTCGTGAGTCGCGAACCGAGCCTGGAAGAAGTGTTCCTCGAGTACTACCAGGAAGGCGATGAGCTTCCTCTACTCCCTTAGGCTCGGTCGCTGGGGCATCGTCGGCTACTCCATCGCGGCGTTCCTGCTCGCGCTTCTGCAGTCGGTCGGTTTCTACGCCGTCGCCGGTCACACTGCTGCCGAGCGTGCCGCGTTCGCGCAGTCGATGCTGCAGCTGGCGACTCAGTTCACGGTGCTCGTCCCGGCGCCCCTCTCACCCGGCACGGTCGGCGGATACGTGCAGTGGCGCGCCTACGACTTCTTCGCGATCGTCTTCGGCGTCTGGGCTCTCACCGCCGCTGCCGCAGCCACGCGCGGCGATGAAGAGCGCGGACTGGTCGAGCAGGTGCTGGCGACTGGAACCGCTCGCGCCGACGCGTTGCTGGCGAGATTTCTGGCATTCGCAGCCGGCTGCATCGTGGCCGCCGTCGCGGCCGCGCTGGGCGTGGTCGCGGGCGTCGCCGGGGGACACGAGACGATTGGCTTCGACGCGCTGCTCGGCGTGTCGGTGAACCTGCTCGGCCTGACGCTCAGCTGCTACGCGCTGACCATGCTGATCAGCCAGCTCGTGGCCAGCCGTTTCGCCACCGCTGCGTCAGGCGCGATCCTGCTGGCGCTTTTTCTCATCAACAGCCTGAGCCGGCAGCTCGACGGACTGTCGGGTTGGCGCTGGCTGTCGCCGTTTCGGTACTACGACCTCAGCCAGCCGCTCGCACCGGGCGGCGCGTTCGACGTGCGAGGGATCGAGGTCCTGTACGGCAGCGCCGTCGTGCTGGTTATCGGCGCCGCCGTGGCTTTCGCATTTCGCGACCTGGGATCGCCGCTGATCAAGCTGCCGGTGGCGACGCCGCTGGTAGTCCGTGTGCCTGCACGGAATCCCGCGTGGCGCATTCCTGTCGTTCGCGATCTGTGCGACCGCCGTCTCGGATTGCTGCTGTGGACCGCCGGCGTTGCGGGCATCGGTGTGATCTTCGTGATCCTCACCAAGTCCATCGTGCAGCCGCTGCTGGAGCTCGTGCAGCTGCGGCCGTACTTCGAGGCCTTCATCAGCGGCAACGTCTACGCGTCGTTCCTCAGCTTTCTGTGGTTCGGGTTCGCGCAGCTCCTGATCGCGGGATACGCGATCGCCGAGGTCGGCCGATGGGCGGCCGAGGACACGGATGGCAGGCTCGAGTCAGCCCTCACGGCGCCAACGTCGCGCCGTGGTGTGGTCGTCGAGCGCGCGACGACGCTGCTCATCGGTTCGCTGGTGATCGCAGCGGTCAGCGGTTATGCAGTCGGCATCGAGTCGCACGTGCAGTCGATAGGCCTGAACAGCAGCCGGCTCGCCGCCGCGTCGCTGTTACTGGTTCCGGTGGCGATGTTCTTCGCGGCGGTCGGCGGCGTCCTCGCGTCAGTGCTGCCACGCGCCACCGTCGGCCTCATGGGCGCGTACGCGTTCGCCAGCTACTTCATGACGCAGCTTGGTCCCGTTTTCCGATGGCCCGACTGGACGCTGAACGTCTCCGTCTTTCATCTCTACGGCCAGCCGTTGAGCTCCGGCGTCGACGGTTTCGGCCTGACGGTGATGTTGCTGGTGGCGAGCGTGGGCTTCATCGCCACCGCGTTGCTCTTGCAGAGGCGCGACGTCGGCGCCTAGCCGGACCGCCTACGAAAAGTAGCCGGCCCCACCGCTCCAGGAGGTAAACTCCCCGACATGCCGCGATCGATGTGGAAAGGCGTCGTCTCTTTCGGAATGGTTTCGATCCCGATTCGTCTCTACAACGCGACCGAATCCAGCTCCAAGGTCTCGTTTCGCCAGCTCTGCCCGGAGCACAAGTCGCCGATCAGCTACAAGCGCTGGTGCCCCGAAGGTGAGCACGAGGTCGCGTACGGCGACATCCTCAAAGGCTTCGAGGTCGGCCGCGACCGCTACGTGATCCTCGACGACAAAGACCTCGACAACCTGCCGCTGGCGACCGCGCACTCCGTCGACATCCAGGAGTTCGTGCCCGCGGAAGACATCGAGCCCGGCCTTTACTTCAACAACGCCTACTTCATCGAGCCCGAAGAGCTTGGCAAGAAGCCTTACCAGCTTCTGCGCAAGGCGCTCGAGGCAACGGGCCGCATGGCGATCGCCAAGATCGCGCTGCGCGACCGCGAGCACCTCTGCGCGCTGCACCCGAACGGCGAAGGCATTCTCATGAACACGCTGCACTGGCCAGACGAGATCCGCTCCACCGAAGGGCTCAAGGGTCTCGAGGGCGAGGTGAAGATCAATCCCAAGGAGCTCGAGATGGCGAAGGCGCTGATCGAGAGCCTGGCCGACAAGTTCGAACCAGAGCGCTACAAGGACGAATACCGCGAAGCCGTGATGCGCGTCGTCCAGGCGAAGATCGATGGCGAGGTCATCGAAGCGCCGGCCGCGCCGCAGGCCGCCAAGGTCATGGACCTGATGGAGGCGTTGCGCGCTTCGGTCGATGCTGCCAAGAAGCAGCGCGCGAGCCGCGGCAAGGAAGCCGCGGCCACCGAGACTAAAAAGGCTCGCAGGAAGGCTTCGTAGCACCGCGTCGTAGCGCCGCCTCGTACCGCCGCCTAATCTCTACGGGTGGTAGGCCTCTGGCTGCATCACCGGCTCGTTCCACATAGGTTGCAATCAGGCCGGATTTATTCCGGCCCTCACCATGCGCGCAAATAACCAAACCAATGCGTCGCGAGGCGGACCCCAGGAGGAGGTCCGCGGGGGAGGACCGCAGTCCTCTCCCGCGTTTTCTTCCGACCAGCTGCAGATCGAGCTGGAAGGGTTTCCGAGTGAACTCCGACCGATGCAGGCCGTATCGGCCGAGGCGCCGTTCAGCTCGGCCGACTACGTCTTCGAGGTCAAGTGGGACGGACTCCGGTGTCTGCTGTTCCGCGATCCGCAGGGCCGCGTGCACCTGCACGACCGCGGCCTGAATGACCTGACCGAAGCGGTGCCCGAGGTCACGGCCGCCGGAGCACGCGTACCGCGTGGCAGCGTCATCGACGGCGAGATCGTCGCCACTGATCGCGACGGCCGGCCGGACTATCACCGGCTGCGCCAGCGCCTCGCAGGCGGCAAGGCGATGCGAGACGAGATCCCCGTCGCATACCTCGCCTTCGATGCTCTGTACATGGAGGAACGGCCGCTGCTCAGGCAGCCGGTGGTCCGCAGGCGCGCACGTCTCCAGAAATCCGTCGAGGCCGGCGGTCACCTGTTCGTGCCCGACCACATCGACGAGGACGGCGTGGAGCTGTTCGAGGCGTGCCTCGAGCGCGGCCTCGAAGGCGTGGTCGCCAAGCACAAGCTGAGTCCCTACGTGCCCGGCCAGCGCAGCCCGTTCTGGCTGAAGGTCAAGGCGGTCAAGTCGGACGACTTCGTCGTCGTCGGCTGGATGGGCGAGAAACCGTTCGATTCGCTGGTCGTCGGCTATCACGAGGATGGACGGCTGCTGCCATGCGGCACCGTCGGCGGCGGCTGGGACGACGACGTGCAGCGGTCGATTCGCGAGTCGTTGATGGAGCTCGCGACCGAAACATCACCGCTCGACCCGCCGCCGGTGATGGTCAAGCCCGTTCACTGGTGCCGGCCCGACCTCGTGGTCAGCGTGCGCTACTCCGAGTGGTCGCCCGACGGCACGCTGCGCTTCCCCATCTTCAACTCACTGCGGCCGGAAGTGCACCCCACCGAGGCTCTCCGGCATCGACCTCGCGTCGTGATCACAGGCCAGGTGAAGCCGGGCTCGCTGGCATTCGACCTGACACGCTTTCCCTTCTGATGGAGGAGAAGGAGGCCCCTCGCGTCGACGCGGTCACCGGCGCGTTCAGCTACACCGGCAGGTTCATCGCACGCCGGCTCCTAGAGGATGGCCGGCGCGTGCGCACCCTCACCAATCATTCGCACAGGCCTGGCGCGGAGGACGTCGAAGCCGCCGTTGAGGTCGAGCCGCTGCGGTTCGACGATCGCTCGCGACTGATCGCGTCGCTGCGCGGCGTCGACGTTCTCTACAACACCTACTGGGTGCGGTTCCCGCACAACGGGCTCGACTTCGACCTCGCCGTCGCCAACACCCGCATCCTCATTTCCGCCGCCGAGGCTGCCGGCGTGCGCAAGTTCGTGCACATCAGCGTCAGCAATCCGTCGCTCGATTCACCGCTGCCGTACTACGCGGGCAAGGCGCGCACCGAAGAACTGGTGCGCGAGTCGAACCTGGAATGGGCGATCGTCCGGCCTACCCTCGTTTTCGGTCCGGGCGACATCCTGATCAACAACATCGCCTGGCTGCTGCGGCGGATGCCGGTGTTCGCGATGCCGGGCCTCGGCCACTACCGCGTGCAGCCGGTGGCGATCGAAGACGTGGCGGACATCGCGTTCGAGGCCGCCAACGCAACCGAGAACGTGACGTACGACGCCGCCGGACCCGACACCGTGACGTACGCGGAGCTTGTCGACGAGATCGCGGTTGCGGTGCGGCGGCGACCACCTTTCATTTACGTGCCGCCCGGAGTCGTGATCTTTTCCGGCAAGGTGCTCGGCATGTTCGTGCGTGATGTGATCCTGACGAAGGACGAGCTCGCCGGATTGATGTCCGAGCTGCTCGTCTCCGACAAGCCCCCGCGCGGTCAGCGCCGGTTCGACGACTGGCTGCTCCGCGAGGCGGACCGTCTCGGGCAGACCTATGCCTCAGAGCTGGAGCGACACTTCCGGCTGCCCGAGCCAGTGGTCAGTCGAACGGGTCCTCGACCAGCTCGACCGTAAAACCGCGTTCGGCATCGCCGACGAGACCGACCACGGCGAACCTGATCGGGCCTCGCCAGCCCGCCAGCGCCCGATACTCCGCTGCCGCCGCCATCAGCGCGCGACGCTTGCGCGAATTCACCGCCTCGGCCGGCGTGCCGAAGGCCTCGGTCGTGCGTGTCTTCACCTCGACGACGACCAGCTCCTCGCCCCGCCGGCACAGCAGGTCGATCTCACCGCGCCTGGCCGCAAACCCGGCGCCGACGACCTCGTAGCCACGCCGCGACAGGAAGTCAGCCGCCGCCTTCTCGCCCGCCTTGCCGAGGACTTGAGCCGCGGACCGAGAAGTCCTCGACGGATCTGCGTCGCCCATGCGACCCATCTGCGGGCTCAGCTCCTGCGCTGCTCGCTTACGAATCGCCAAGATGCGCTCGCTGCGCTGCTCGTCGCTTTCCACTGGGGTCCCCGTGGCACAGCCACGGGAGGTGCCCCTGGATCGCCGCAGCTCTCGCCGAGGCTCTCGGCCGCGGCTCTAGATGACTTCGGCTTCGGTTGCGAACTCTCGAAACGGCGCCCACGACGTCCGGTGGATTGGGCTCGGACCGAGCCTCTTGATGGCGGCGCGGTGCTCCGGCGTCGCGTAGCCCTTGTGGAACGAGAAGCCGTAGCCGGGATACATCCGGTCGTAGTCGATCATCGTGCGGTCGCGAGCGACTTTGGCGACGATGCTGGCGGCCATGATCGAGGCGCACGTCTTGTCGCCCCGGACGACCGCCATCTGCGGCAGGGGCGCCTCGGGCACGTCAAACGCGTCGACGAGCAGGTACTCGGCGGCCACGCCCAGCCCCGCAACCGCCCCTGCCGTGGCCAGATGCCTCGCGCGTGTCAGACCGATCCGATCGATCTGGGCGTGATCGACCGCGCACACCGACACGGCCACCGCCTTGCGCCGGATGATCCCGTCCAGGCGTTCACGCTCCTCGAAGGTGAGCGCCTTCGAGTCGTCCAAGCCTGAGATCTTCACGCCGATAGGCAGCACGGCCGCGCCACCGACGACCGGGCCCGCGAGCGGGCCCATGCCGACCTCATCGACGCCGGCCACGACCTGGAAACCCATGGCCATGGCCATCCGCTCGTACCGCCACAACATCGGCCTGCCCACTGGAGTCGGAGATTACCGGCGAACCGGCCTCCGGCTCAAGCGGCTCTTAACAAGCCCCGCTGGGACTACTCGTCGTCCTTTTCTTCTGCGGTGGTTTCGGGCTCTTCGGCCTCGGCCTCCTCGGTGGCGGCCGCCGCGATCACGCCACGGCGCTCGCGGATGCGCGCGCCCTTGCCGATCTTGCCGCGCAGGTAGTAGAGGCGGCCCTGGCGCACGTCGCCGTGGCGCAGGACGTCGATCTTGTCAATACGCGGGGAATGGACCATGAACGTGCGCTCCACGCCCACGCCGTGCGTCACGCGCCGAACCGTGAAGTTCTGACGCAGACCGCCGCCGGTGACGCGGATGACGGTCCCCTCGAACACCTGGATGCGCTCGCGAGTGCCTTCCACGACCTTGGCGTGCACCTTCACGGTGTCGCCGGCGCGAAGGGCCGGCACCTTTGCTTTTTGTTGCTCTTTCTCGAGCTGCTGAATGACGTTCATCTCATGACTCCTCGGGTGGATTTATATCAGTGCCGCTGCGCGCTCTGCGGGTGGTGGCGCTGTGCCGCCTGCTGCTTTCGCCACTGCCGGATGCGCGCGTGATCGCCCGAGAGCAGGACGTCGGGGACCTTCATGCCGCGAAACTCCGCCGGGCGGGTGAACTGTGGCGAGCCCGCGAGCTCGCCCGTGAACATGTCGTTGTCGAGTGACTCCGGGTCGCCGACCACGCCTGGCACGAGCCGTGCCACAGCGTCGATGAGAACCATCGCGGGGATCTCGGCGCCGCTGACCACGTAATCGCCGATCGAGATCTCCCGCGCCGTCAGGCCGGTGCGAACCCGGTCGTCGACACCTTCGTACCGGCCGCAGACGACGATCAGTCCTGGCTCCCGCGCCAGCTCGGCCGCGATCCGCTGGTCGAGACGCTCTCCCCACGGCTCCATGAGGACCACCGGGCCGGGGTTGTTGAGCATCACGCTCTCGACTGCCTCGAAGATCGGCTCCGGCTTGAGCACCATCCCCGGGCCGCCCCCAAACGGCAGGTCGTCGACCTGGCGGTGGCGGTCGTGGGTGTACTCACGCAGGTCATGCGTGTACAGCTCGAGCACGCCCTTCTCTATCGCCCGGCCGACCACGCCTTGGGCGAAGACGGGCTTGAACATGCCCGGGAAGATGGTGACGACGTCGAATCTCATTGCTGTCCTAGGCGTCCTCGGTGCTCAGAAGCCAGTCGGCGACGACGACCGCGCGCGCTTCCAGGTCAACCTTGAGGACCGCGTCCTTGGTGGCCGGTATCAGGTGCTCGACCTGGCCGTCGCGGCTGACCCACACGTCGTTGGCCGGTCGCTCCAGGACCTCTTCCAGCCGGCCCATCTGCTGCCCCGATGCCGTGTTGACGTCCAGCCCGATCAGCTGGTGGTGATAGAAGCGCCCTTCACCGGCCGGTCGCCGGGCTTCGTCGCCGACCTCCAGGTAGCGGCCGCGGTATAGCTCCGCCATCGTGCGGTTGTCGATGCCCGCAAATTTGACCACCAGCCCGCCGCCCGCCTCGCGGCTCCACTCCACCGTGCGCTCGGTTCCGTCGAGCAGCAGCGTCGATCCTTCATCAAAGCGATCCGAGAAATCTGTCAAGGGAACGACCTTGACAGCTCCGTCGACGCCAAAGGCGGTACTCACCTGCCCCACGCGGATCATCTCGGCGGGTTGGCCAGGTCGACGAAGACCCGCTTGTGGTCGCGCAGCGACGCTACGCGCACCAGGGTCCTGATGGCCTCGATGTTTCGGCCCGCCTTGCCGATGAAACGTCCGACATCGGCGTCGGCCAGCTTCACCTTGATGGCGACGGTGCCGCCGCCACGCTCGAACGACTCGACGTGCACGTCCTCCGGCTTCTCGGCCAGGGACTTCGAGATGTACTCGACCAGGGCCCGATAGTCGATGCTTGGTCCCGACGGTCCTTCGCGCCTGTAACCGCCGCGGTTGTAGCCACCGCGGCCGCCGTCACGCCGAGGCGGTCGACTTGCGCGTCTCTGCAAATCGCTCAAGGATCCCCTCCCGCTTCAAAAGGCTGCGTGCGGCCTCGCTGGGCTGAGCGCCCTGCCGCAACCAGCGCACGACCTTGTCCTCGTCGATCTTGACCTTGACCGGTTCGGTCATCGGGTCGTAGTAGCCGAGGTGCTCGATGAACCTGCCGTCGCGCGGGGATCGAGCGTCCGCGACGACCAACCGATAAAACGGATGCTGCTTGGCGCCCATCCGTCTGAGCCTGATCTTTACCAATTGCCTCCTCCTTGACCGAAC
>JACZCV010032966.1_pt1 | contig 14872 bp, 11 predicted proteins | sample 8641841 | NCBI WGS metagenome assembly JACZCV01 (sample SAMN15324606, study PRJNA640507) | soil metagenome | isolation source: monocropping sugarcane control | place: China: Luxin town, Laibin City, Guangxi Province | collected 2019-07-25 | depth 10cm m
CAGGTCGGCGATCCGTTCACCGAGAAGCTGCTGCTCGAGGCGAGCCTGGAGCTCATCCGCAGCGGACACATCGTCGCCATCCAGGACATGGGGGCGGCCGGCCTAACGTCGTCGTCGGCCGAGATGGCCGCGCGCGGCGACGTGGGCGTGACCATCGATGTGTCGCGCGTCCCCGTGCGCGAGGAAGGCATGACGCCGTACGAGATCCTGCTCAGCGAATCGCAGGAGCGGATGCTCGTCGTGGCCAAACAGGGGCACGAGCGCGCGGTGCGCGAGATCCTCGCCAAATGGGATCTCGCCGCGGAGGTGATCGGCGAAGTGATCGCCGAGCCCGTGTATCGCGTCACCGAGGGCGATCGCGTGGTCGCCGAGTTCCCGGGATCGCGCCTCGTCACCGATTGTCCCGTGTATGCGCCGCCCGCGTCAGAGAGCGAAGATGTGCGAGCGCTGCGCGAGCGAGACGTGAGCGTGATGTGCGAGCTCCCCGAGGAGCGCGATCCCGTGTGGACCCTCGAGCGTCTGCTCTCGTCGCCGACGATCGCGAGCAAGCGGTGGGTGTATCGTCAGTACGATTCCACCGTGCGCACGAACACCGTGATCGGACCTGGCGCCGGCGACGCAGCCGTGTTGCGTGTGCGCGGGACGAACAAGGCCATCGCGACAAAGACCGACGGCAACGGTCGCTACGTCTACCTCGATCCCCGTACCGGTGGCCGCATCGCTGTCGCCGAGGCAGCGCGCAACGTGGCGTGTGTGGGCGCGCGGCCGATGGCAATCACGAACTGCCTCAACTTCGGCAACCCGCGCCGCCCGGAAGTCTTCTTCCAGTTCCGGGAAGCGGTGGCCGGGATCGGCGAGGCGTGTCGCGCGTTAGGCACGCCGGTCACGGGCGGCAACGTCTCGCTGTACAACGAGAGCCCGACGGGCGCCGTGTACCCCACGCCGATCATCGGGATGGTCGGGCTGGTGGGTTCGCTCGAGCACGTCACCCGGTCCACCTTCCACGCGGACGGCGACGCCATCGTTCTGTTAGGCGAACCCACCGACGAGATCGGCGCGAGCGAGTACCTGTCCCGCGTGCACGGCGTGGTGGCCGGCGCGCCGCCGGCCTGCGATCTCGATCGGGAGCGCGCGCTGATCGACGCCCTGCTCGATGCGATCGCCGCGGGCGCCATCCACTCGGCCCACGACTGCAGCGATGGCGGCCTGGCCGTCGCCCTCGCCGAATGCACCGTGGGCGACGCCGAGGCTCCGTTAGGCGCGGAGATCGACCTGTCGGCGTGGAGCGGGTTGCCGCTGCGCGCGCTCCTCTTCGGCGAAGCGCAGGGCCGCGTCGTCGTGAGCACGCCCGAGCCCGATCGCGTGCTCGCGATCGCGAAACAGCACGGCGTGCCGGCGCGCCGCATCGGCACGGTGCGTGCAACGTCGAGCGCTCTCGAGATGCGCGTCGGTTCGCGGTCGTTCAGCGCCCGGCTCGCCCGTCTCGCGACTGCGTACCACGACGCGATTCCCAACATCATGTCGCGGGCGACCGGCGAGACAGCCGTGTTGGAGCAACACCCTCAACCATCGGCATCGTAATCCATGTGCGGAATATTCGGAGTGCACGGGGCCCAGGACGCCGCGGGGCTCGTGCACCTGGGACTCTATTCACTGCAACACCGCGGACAGGAGTCGGCGGGCATCGTCGCGGTCGACGCGGATGGCGTCGCGCGTGCTCAGCGCCGGATGGGCCTCGTGTCCGAGGGGCTCATGACCAACTCGCTCGACGAGCTCCCCGGTACGCTCGCGCTCGGCCATACGCGCTACAGCACCGCCGGCTCGTCGTCGATCGACAACGCGCAGCCGGTACTCGTGCGCTTCCGCGGCGGCTACATCGCGCTCGCGCACAACGGCAACATCGTCAATGCCAGCGAGCTGCGCCGCGAGCTCGAGGATGAGGGCTCGATCTTCAGCTCGACGATGGACTCCGAGGTGCTCGTCCACCGGATGGCGCGCTCGAAGGCCGAGCGCCCCGACGATCAGCTCGCCGAGGCGCTCCAGGGCGTGGAAGGCGCGTTCTCGCTGGTGGTGGCGAGCGGCGCCACGCTGATGGCCGCGCGCGACCCGCGCGGATGGCGCCCGTTGGTCATCGGACGGTTAGGCGGCGCGGTGGTGTTCGCATCGGAAACGTGCGCGCTCGACATCGTCGGCGCGGCGCACGTGCGCGACGTCCAGCCCGGCGAGATTGTGATCGTGGACGCCGACGGTCCCCGGTGCCGGCAAGCACTGCCGCCGCGCGAGTCGAGGCGCTGCGTGTTCGAGTACGTCTATTTCGCCCGCCCCGACAGCCGCATCTTCGACGGCGGCTCGGTCGACCGGGCTCGTCGAGCGTTAGGCAGACAGCTCGGCCGCGAGTGTCCGGCGCCAGGCGCCGACCTCGTGTTCGGCGTCCCCGACTCGGCCAACGCCGCCGCGTTGGGCTACGCGGAGGAGACGGGATTGCCCCTCGAGCTCGCGCTCATCCGCAATCACTATGTGGGCCGCACGTTCATCCAGCCGTCGCAAGCGGGCCGCAGCCACAAGGTGAAGGTGAAGTACAATCCGGTCCGCGAAGTGCTCGAAGGCAAGAAGGTCGTGATGATCGACGACTCCATCGTGCGCGGCACCACCACGCGCGGGCTTGTCTCGCTCGTGCGCGCCGCTGGCGCACGCGAGGTGCACATGCGCATCGCATCGCCTCCGGTCACGGGCCCGTGCTATTACGGTATCGATACGCCTTCGCGTGAAGAGCTGATCGCCGCCAACCTGTCGGTGGACGACATCGCGCGCCACATTGATGTCGATTCCCTCGGCTACCTGTCGCTGGAAGGCATGTTGGCCGCGGCGCCGGGCGGACCGGATGGATTCTGCCACGCCTGCTTCTCGGGCGACTATCCGACGCCGCCGCCCACCGATCCGGACAAACTGCGCTTCGGTTGCGGCTGTTAGGCACCTGGGCCGCCGATCGAGCGGCCCCGATCATTCATCGCGGAGATCCGAATCGTCGTGTCCAGGCTCGTCTACTTTTTCGGCAACGGCAAGGCCGACGGCACCCGCGACATGAAGGCGGTGCTCGGCGGCAAGGGCGCCAACCTGGCCGAGATGACCAACCTCGGCGTGCCGGTGCCGGCCGGATTCACGATCGCCTGCGAGGCCTGCGTCTCGTACCTGCACACGAAGCGCGAGCCCGATGGGCTGCGCGACGACGTGTCGACGCAGCTCGCGCATCTCGAGGAGGCCGCCGGCCGTCGGTTAGGCGATGTCGGATCGCCGCTGCTCGTGTCGGTTCGCTCGGGCGCGCCGGTCTCGATGCCCGGCATGATGGAGACCATCCTCAATCTCGGCCTCAACGATCGCACCGTGGTGGGCCTCGCGCGCGAGAGCGGCAACGCGCGCTTCGCCTACGACTCGTATCGCCGCTTCATCCAGATGTACGGCGACGTCGTGTTGGGCGTGCCGATGCACGAGTTCGAGCGCCTGCTCGCCGACAAGCGCAATGACCAGGGCGTCGAAACCGATGCGGAGCTGAACGAGGACTCGCTGCGCAATCTCGTCGAGGAGTACAAGTCCCTCGTGCAGCGCACGCTTGGCGCGGACTTTCCCATGGATCCGCAGGTCCAACTGTGGGGCGCCATCGAGGCCGTCTGGAAATCGTGGACGCTCAAGAAGGCGGTCGATTATCGCAAGGTGAACGGCATTCCGGAGACGTTAGGCACCGCCGTCAATGTCGTCGCGATGGTGTTCGGCAACATGGGCGACGACTCGGGCACCGGCGTCGCGTTCACGCGCGATCCATCCACGGGCGAGAAGCGGTTCTTCGGCGAGTTTCTCGTGAACGCGCAAGGCGAGGATGTCGTGGCCGGCATCCGCACGCCGCTGCACATCGATCAGATGGCCGATCGATTGCCGGGCGCGTACACGGAGCTCATGGCCACGCAGCAGCGCCTCGAGCAGCACTACCACGACATGCAGGATATCGAGTTTACCGTCGAGCGCGGCAAGTTGTATCTGCTGCAGACGCGCACGGGCAAACGCACCGCGGCGGCATCGGTGCGCATTGCCGACGACATGGTGAGCGAAGGTCTGATCCAAAAGCGCGAGGCGGTGCAGCGCGTCGATCCGTCGCAGCTCGACCAGCTGCTGCACCCGATCATCGATCCGTCCGCGCACTCCAAGCCCATTGCCGTCGGTCTCCCCGCGAGTCCCGGCGCCGCGAGCGGCCGTGCGGTGTTCGACCCCGATGTCGCCGAGCAGCGTGCGGCGCAGGGCGAGCGCGTGATTCTAGTGCGCGAAGAAACCACGCCCGAGGATTTTCATGGGATCGTGGCGGCACGAGCAGTGCTAACGGCACGCGGCGGCATGACGAGTCACGCTGCCGTCGTCGCGCGCGGCATGGGGAAGTGCGCGGTGGTCGGGTGCAAGGACATCCACGTGGATCTGGAACACCGCCGCTTCACCGTCGACGGCAAGACGGTGGACGAGGGCGACTGGGTGACGCTCGACGGCGCGAGCGGCCGCGTGTTCGCCGGCGACTTGCCGACCATTCCGAGCGACGTGGTGCGCGTGCTGTCCGGCACCATGCGCGGCGCGGAGTCGGCCACGTACCAGTCGTTCGCCCGTCTGTTAGGCTGGGCCGACGAGATGCGCACGCTCCGCGTGCGCGCCAACGCCGACACGCCGCAGGATGCGCGCATCGCCCGCAACTTCGGCGCAGAGGGGATCGGCCTCTGCCGCACCGAGCACATGTTCTTCGAGGGCGATCGCATCGTGGCGATGCGCGAGATGATCGTCGCTCGAGACGAGGGCGGCCGGCGTCGCGCGCTGGCGAAGCTGCTCCCGATGCAGCGCCAGGACTTCGATGGCATCTTCGAGGCGATGGCCGGGCTGCCGGTCACGATCCGGCTGCTCGACCCGCCGCTGCACGAGTTCCTGCCGCACGGCGGCGAGGACGCCAAGCGCCTCGCCCATACGTTAGGCATGCGCCGCGACGAGCTCGGCCGCATCGTCGAGTCGCTGCGCGAGGTCAACCCGATGTTGGGGCACCGCGGCTGCCGGTTAGGCATCACGTATCCCGAGATCACGGAGATGCAGGGCCGCGCGATCTTCGAGGCCGCCGTGCGCAGCAAGCGGCGCGGCATCGACGTGCACCCGGAGATCATGATCCCGCTCGTTTCGACGGTGAAGGAGTTCGAGAACCAGCGCGCGATCCTCGAGGAGGCCGCACGCCAGGTGCTGGGCGCGATGGGTGAAGACGTGCAGTACACCATCGGCACGATGATCGAGCTGCCGCGCGCCGCGCTCACCGCCGACGAAATCGCGGCCAAGGCCGACTTCTTCTCGTTCGGCACGAACGATCTCACGCAAACCACGTTCGGCCTGAGCCGCGATGATGCGGGCCGGTTCCTGCCCTTCTACGTCGACAAGGGGATCTTGCCCGAGGATCCGTTTCAGGTGCTGGACACCGTGGGCGTGGGCAAGCTGATCCGGTTCGCCGTCACCGAGGGACGTCGCGCACGCCCTGGGCTCAAGACCGGTATCTGCGGTGAGCATGGCGGCGAGCCCAAGTCGATACGGTTCTGCCACGACACGGGACTCAACTACGTCTCGTGCTCGCCGTTCCGTGTGCCGATCGCGCGGCTCGCCGCCGCGCAAGCCGCGCTCGCGACGAGCAAGTCCGCATGACCGCACTGACGTCGTAGGCTTCTCATCCTGAGGAAATCGGGCATCTACGCATCAGGTAACGGACAAAGCACTGAGAGCTGCACGGGCAAAGCACGGATCACTCGGCTGCGACCGTGAGAGCGACATAGCGGATCGGCATCAGTTGCTGTTGTCGATCAAAGGGGTCTTCCGGGGAAGCACGATCACAATGGCGAGAGCAGTTTTTTGCTTTTGTAAAACAAAACAACACATCTATCCAGTAGCAGCGGTGCTGCCCTCGCAGCGGAGCAATGCTTTGTCCGAGCGGCTATCCGTGCTTTTCCGTTACCTGAAGAGCGTAGAACTCATATTTCTCCGCGCGACGAACCGCACAGTGCGTCGACCCTAATGCAGTCGTCTAACGGAGCCCGCTCTCACTCCGCGCGGTAAATGCGCCGTACCATGGCCGCGAGCTCGATGGCGTTCGTGGTGCCGTAGTTCGCGTAGCAGTTGTTCATCACCACGTGCACCTCGCGCGCGCGCCCCGCGATCACGCCTATGCGCGGCGCCCATGACTCGAGCTCGCGCGAGTCGTACAGGTACCGGAACTTCTCCATCGTCGTAACACCCGCGCGCTCCCACGTCTCGGCGCGACGACCGTGAAAGCGGATCACCGCCAGTCGCGGAGCCGTCACGGCCACCACCGGGGGCACGCTGCTCTGAAGTCCCTGCGGCTCGTCGACCATCACGAACGGGATGCCGTGGTCCTCGAAGAACCGCAGCGTGTGCTCGGCGTTGCGCGCGTTGAACCAGAGCGCGTTGCGCAGCTCGACGCTGAAGGGGACGTCGCCAAAGCGATGGTGCGCATCCAGGATCTGGTCGCGGCTCGCGTGACCGGGCAGGAACCAGCGCGGGTACTGCATCAGCACTGCGCCTAACTTGTCCGTCTCCCTCAGCGGCAGCAGCGCATCGATGAACGTCGCCCACACGGCGTCGGCCAACTCGGGCGGCAGATCCTTCGCGTAGAGGCGCGACTTCGCCGCGAGCGGACCGGGCAGTGCGTCGCGAATGTCCGCCGGGAGGCGCGCGACCTCCGATGGCTGGCCGGTCATGAGCGCGTGCGCCTTGATGTCGAAGCGAAAGCTCTCCGGCGTGCGGTCCGCCCACGCTTCTACCGTCTGACGCGCCGGCAGCGCGTAGTACGGCGAGTCCACCTCGACCATCGAGAACTGGGATGCGTAATACTTGAGCCGCGCCTCGGCCGACGCCGCCTGGTTCGGATAGAACACGCCCGAGCGCACGAGCGTCGGGTCGGTCCACGATGCGGTGCCGAATCGAATGAGCGAGCCGTTAGGCGTGCGCACCGGCTCCGGACCCGGCGCCTCGAGTCGGGATGCGCGCTCGCGCGCGTGATCCACGCCGGGATCGTGCGCGCTCAGGCTTGCAGATGGTGCGCGATCTGGAGGTGTGCGAGACCGTGGCATCAGGCAAAGCTACGCGCGGCAAACGCCAAAGGCCGACTCGAGTGCCGAGCCGGCCTTTGGAAACGATGGAGGCGCGGGGATTTGAACCCCGGTCCGAGACAAGATCCGAAGCAGCGTCTACGTGCGTAGCCCATCGATTGAGGTCTCCAGCCGCTGGCCAATGGGCCGCCCACTGCTGGACAAGTCCTCTATGATTTCGCGCGCCGCCGGAAGACACAACGGCGCACTAGCCCGAATTTTCGTTACCCGTCAGGCCGCCTCAGGCGGGCTTCCCGGCGGGCAGGTGCTGTAACCGAAGTTACGCAGCCAGAGCCAAGTTGTTGTTGGCAGTTATAAAATTTCCCGAGGGATTTACCAGGACTCGAGGACCTGGGCACGCGGCCACCGCTTCACTTACCCCGTCGAAGCCAGTCGCCCCCTTCTGCCGAAAATCTAGATGACTCGCCGCACGACGTCAATGCGCCGCCGCGCGCGCACCGTCGAAGTAATGCCCTGCTAAGCCTTAACGGTAAAACTACTTTCGTCGGCACACCTCACGCAGTTTCTACCGGATTTCTTGGCCTCGTACAGCGCGCCGTCCGCCGCCGAGAAGAGCGAGTCGTGACGACCTGTGCTCGTGGGAAAGCTCGCGACACCGAAAGACGCCGTCACCGCAATCATGCGTCCGTCCACTTCAACACGAGCCGACTCGAACGCCCGACGGAGTCGCTCGGCCACCTCGCGCGCGCGTTCCATTGGCGTCTGCGGCAGCAGAATCGCCAGCTCTTCGCCGCCGTATCGCGCGCACAGGTCGATCCCGCGGATCGCACGCTTGGCACTCGCGGCGACGACAGAGAGCACGCGGTCGCCCGCGGTGTGGCCGTACGTGTCGTTGATCTGCTTGAAGTGGTCGAGGTCCGCGAGAATGAGCGACAACACCTGTCCGTTGCGATCGCACTCGGCGAGGTGCTGTCGGAGACGCTCGTCGAACACGCGGCGGTTCGCGAGGTGCGTCAGGGCGTCAGTGCGCGACTCGACCGTGGCGCGCTCGAGGTGCCGCACGTTGACGAACGCCGCCGCCGACACCGACGACAGGAGCAAGAGCAGCGACGACTCGACCGCCGTGAGCTGGCTGACTTCCTCGCCCTCGACGGCGATCGCGCCTAACGGACGGCTGTCGCGGACCAGCGGCACCACCGCAAGCGACCCCAGCCGCCGGTTGGGCTCGGCGTCTCCGAACACGGCGTACTCCGACGCCGCATCCACTTCGCTCAACGTGAAGCGCTGGTGCTCGCGGCACGACGTGCCAACGAACGACGACGGCGTGACCTCGAACCCCGCCGGCACCGCGTGCCCCATGGACACGCTCATGACCGTGCCCTTCTCCTCGCGCTCGTCCCACACGATGAACGCCGCGCGTGTCCCGCCCGACACCTCGAGCGCCGCGTCGCAGATTGCGTGGCCAAGTCCCGCGACGTCATGGCTGCTCTGCACGCGCTCGGCCGCGCGCGCCAGGAGTTCCGCCTTCCCGCGGTACTGGCGCGTCTCGCGGCCGTCGCGCAACAGTCCGAGGAGCGCGCCGAGGCGCGCCGCGTGTGCAGCAAGCTCTTGCCTAACGTTGAGCGGCAGACGGTGGCGATCGCCGGCGTAGACGGTGAGTGCGCCTCCCGCCTGCTCGTCCTGCGCCGCGCCAACGGGGGCGGCGTAGATCGCGCACCCGTCGCTGTCCTGGTTGGTCGTGACGATGCCCTGCTCTATCGACCACGCTACCAGCGCCGGCGCCGACGGGTTGGTCTTCCGCTCGCGCTGTCCGGCTGCGGGGATCGTGAGCAGCGGCCGCGCCGTGCCTTGGTCCGTGCGGAGCCAGAGGGTTACGTCGTCCGCGCCCAGCGACTGTTGGGCATCGGCGAGCAGGCGCTCCACGACGTCTCGCTCGACCGCGCGGCCGAGGGCGTGGTCGCGCATGAGGCGCTCGACGGATGGCGTGCGTGACGATGGCGGCAGGTCGGGATGGCCTCGAGCCCAACGGTCATCGGATCCCAGTCGCATTGTGAAGCGGGCAGCGAGACCCGTGACCGTACCCGCGGCGAAGAGCATCCCGAGACGGACCCAGCGCGCGTCCTCGGACAGCGTTCCGACGAACGGATCGAAGTGCGCGAGGACGGGAATCGATCCGAGCGCCACGCAGACCGCGTAGTAGCCGCCCGCGCGCCAGGCCAGCACGGCGACGAGACAGGCCAGCAGCGCGGCGATCGGGGAATGCACCGCGCTCGCGGCAATGATGGTCAGCGCGACCGAGAGTGCGAGCGCGCCGATGCGAGAAGGCACGTGGCTCTCGGGAAACAACGTCGGCGATGTCGACAGGATGTTGGGTTAGGCGTGCGTGATTCGCGATGCCGCGAAGGCCGCTCCGAACCCGTTATCGATGTTGACGACCGTCACGCCCGAGGCGCAACTGTTGAGCATGGAGAGGAGGGCCGCCACGCCGCCGAAGCTGGCGCCGTACCCGACGCTGGTCGGGACCGCGATCACCGGTACCGGCACCAGGCCGCCCACCACGGATGGCAGCGCGCCGTCCATGCCAGCCACCACGATGATGACCGCTGCGTTCTCGAGCGCCCGGCTCTGCGACAGGAGCCGGTGGAGACCTGCCACTCCCACGTCGGTGAGTCGCTCAACGCTGTTGCCGAGGGCGCGTGCGGTGACCGACGCCTCCTCGGCGACGGGCAGGTCGCTCGTACCGGCCGTGATCACGAGGATGGTTCCGCGGCCCAACGGTGGCGGCACGGTGGCCGCGAGGAATGCCGTGCGTCCGAGGGCGTTCAACTCCATCGTCGGAAACCGATCGAGGAGCGGCGCGTGCATCTCCGGCGCAAGCCGCGTCACGAGCACGCCCTCGCCGCGCTCCGCGATGCGCTCGGCGATCGCAACCACCTGCGGCGTGGTCTTGCCGGCGGCGAAGATGACCTCGGGATATCCTTGGCGGAACGCGCGGTGGTGGTCGACGGTTGCGAAGCCGAGCGATTCCGTGTTAGGCAGCGAGAGCGCGCCTAACGCACCGAGTGCCGCGTGGGCGTCGACCTCGCCGGACGCGACCTGGCGCAGCAGCGCCAGAACGCGCTCCCGTCTCACGCGGCGCGAGCCTCTGCGGGCTGTCCCTCGGATCGGGCGATGTCGCCGCGCGCGCGCGCCGCGAGATACTCGGCGAAGATGTCGTCCACGGCGGCGAGCGATTCGACCAGGTGCAGCTTGCGCCGAATATCGGCGGAGCCGGGCAACCCCTTCACGTACCAACCGAGGTGCTTCCGGAACTCGATGGCCGCACCGCGCGGATCGTTCTCGTACGCCTGCGCCATGCGCGCGTGCTCGGATGCGATAGCAAAGCGCTCTTCGACGGGCGGTGTCGCCGGCATGGGCTTCCCTTCCAGGAGCGCGCGCACTTGCGTGAACACCCACGGCTGACCGAACGAACCGCGCGCGATCATCACGCCATCGCACCCGGTTTCGCGGTACATGCGCACCGCGTCTTCCGCCGTTTTGATGTCGCCGTTGCCGATCACGGGAATCTCGAGGGCGCTCGCAACCGCGGCGATCTCGTCCCACCGCGCGTCACCGGCGTACATCTGCGCGCGCGTGCGCGGGTGCAGCGTTAGGACACGCGCGCCGGCATCCTGACAACGCAGCGCGATCGCGACCGGGTCGCGCATCTCCTCGTTCCATCCGCTGCGAATTTTCACGGTCAGCGGCAGGTGCGTGCCCTGGATGACGGCGCGGATGACGTCGGTGACGAGCGTGAGGTCTTTCAAGCATCCCGAGCCGCCGTTGCGCTTCACGACCTTCTTCACCGGGCAGCCGAAGTTGATGTCGATGAACTCGGGTGCGAACACGTCGGTGACGAAGGCCGCGGCTTCGCGCATGGCGGCGGGATCGGCGCCGAAAATCTGGACGCCGATCGGTCGCTCATCTGGTCCGAAGCGTAGCTTTTCTATGGTAGCCGGGTTCTCTCGGCGAATGCCTTCAGCCGAGAGGAACTCGGTGACCACCACGTCCGCGCCAAAGCGCCGGCAGAGTCGCCGGAACGGCGACTCGGACACGCCGGCCATCGGTGCGAGATAGAGCGGCACCGGGAACGCGGTGGAGTATGGGAATGCCATGGAATGAAATTACTGTGGCTGGCAACTCCATGCAACGTCGTTATTTGACACTCATTTGTACGGTGGGTAAGTTGCGAGGTTTCCCGCGATGACGCGGCCAATTCGAGGTAGGTATTCGCTCCTGGGGAGATAGATGGAATTACGACAATTCTTCAGTGAAGACGGGATCAAGCTGGAGCTCGATGGGAGCGCCAAGGACGATATCCTCAAGGAATTGATCTCGCTTCTCAAGTTGGACGAGAAGTCGGAAGGAATGCTGTACAAGATGCTCAAGCGGCGTGAGAATTTGGGGTCGACGGGGATCGGGCGCGGGATCGCGATTCCCCACTGCCGCTCGTTGGTCGTGAACAAGCTTCGCGTGGCGTTTGGGCGAAAGCCGGCTGGCGTCGATTTCAAGGCAATCGACGAGAAGCCGGTTTTCTTTTTCTTCCTGATTGTGGCCCCGCCACTCGAAGTCTCTAACCAGTATCTCCCCGTGTTGGGGAAGATTGCACAGTTCAGCAAGGAGCCGGACGTGCCGCAGCGTCTCCTGTCATTGACGCAGCCGGCGCAGTTCCTGGCCCTGTTGGAGGAGAAAGGAGTCTGATGTTGCATGCCGAGCTGGAAATATTGCTCGAGATCCAGGATTTGCAGACGTTGCGACGTGACATTTCGGTGGCGGAATATGCCGCCGCGGGGATTCCGGTGAACGTGGAGGAGTTCAGCGCGCGGTTAGGCGAAAGGATTTCAGAGCGCGAGGAGCAGTTGTCGCCGCGGACGCAGTCGGCGTATCGCCGCATTCTCAGGCGCCACGAGCGCGTGGTGGCTCCGGTCTTGAACGGCGTGTGTTACGGCTGCTTCGTGCACGTGCCTACGAGCAAAGGCCACGACCAGGATCGGAACAGCGAGCTCCGGAATTGCGAGAGCTGCGGGCGGTTCATTTACTATACGGACTGAGAGCGGACCGGCCTGGTCCGCTCTAGCCCAACGGCGACGGCTGCCGCGATGACCAGCAGCATCGCCGCCGTGAAGAACGTCACCTGTGTCGCGCTGGTGTACGCGGCGCGTACGGCACCCATGAGCGCCGCCGCGCCGTCGACGTGCGTCGCTGCGGTTGCGGCGTCGCCGATGCCGCGCATTGCCGTCTCGACGACGTCTCGCGGAAGGCCCTTTGGCATGGTTGCACCGAGCGTCGACCGATAGAGCAGCGTTGCCAGGCTGCCCAGCAGCGCGATCCCGAGCGCGCCGCCGAACTCGGACGCGACCTCGCTGAGCGCCGACGCGGCGCCCGAGCGCTCCAGCGGCGCGGCGCTCACGACGAGATCGGCGATGATCGTCGTGCACGGCGCGGAGCCTAACGAGAAGACGACGTTCGCCGCGACCACCCCGATGAGGCTGTGCGCATCGACGGCGACGGCCATCGCGGCAAGCCCGCCGGCGGCGGTCGTTAGGCCGACTGCGAGGACGTACGTTGGGCGCATGAGGCGAAGGGCCGCCGAGGTCGACATCGAGCCGACGACGAATCCGACTCCGACCGGCGTGCTCCACAGGCCCGCCTGGAGCGGCGTGAGGCCCAGCACCAGCTGGAGATACTGCGCCGCGAGAATGAGAATCCCGAAGCCGACGAAGAAGTCGACGACGTAGATGGCCAGCGCCGCCGTCACGGCGGGCTGCCGGAAGAGGCTGAGATCGAGCAGCGGGTCCGCCAGGCGCGATTGGCGGCGCACGAAGACGATGCCGCACGCGATGCCTAACGCGATCGTCGCCACCGTCCAGGGGCGGCTTCCGCCTTGCGCGGCGAGCTTGATGCCGTAAATCACCGGCAGCACTGCGGCCAAGGACAAGACCGCACTGAGCATATCGAGCCGGCCCGCGGTTGCCTGCCGGTATTCCGGCAGCAGCGCCGGGCCGGCGATGAGCAGGACTACCATCAACGGCACCGGTGCGAGGAACGCCGCGCCCCACCAGAAGTAGTGCAGGATCACGCCTCCGACGGCCGGCCCGATGGCGCCGCCGAACGAGAAGCTCGCGATCCACACGCTGATGGCAAAGGTTTTCTCGCGGTCGTCGCGGAACATGTTGGTGATCAGCGAGAGCGTGGACGGCGCCATCGTTGCCGCTGCAATGCCGAGGAGTGCTCGCGCCGCGATGAGCATCTGTGCACTGCTCGAGAACGCCGCGACCACCGACATGAGTCCGAAGCATGACGAGCCAATCAGCAGCAGCGTTCGCCGCCCGATCCGGTCGCCCAAGGTTCCCATGATGAGGAGCGACCCGGCCGCGAGGAATCGTACACGTCCACGATCCAGAGGAGCTGCGCCGCCGTGGGATTCAGCGCGGCGCTGATCGACGGCACCGCCAGATTGAGGACGGTCAAGTCCATTCCGTAGACGATGCAGGGCAGCGCGATGATGGCGAGACCGATCCACTTGCGTCGCGTCGCCTGCCCTGCACCAACGGAGGAGGTCACTGCGCGCTTGCCATGGCGCGATCACCGCGCACGACGCCAGGCGACGAGCGGCGCTGCGTCGATAGCGATGCCGCCTGGAGCGCTTTGACCGGTCGCGCCGTTAGACCGTTCAGCGCCGAAGGCGCCGCAGTGCCCCGCCCTTGTGGAGCGCGACATGGTCGGTCGCGTCGCTCTTGATTTCGTATTGCGGATCGCGCGCACTCGCGTGATGCACGTACCCCTTGTAGTTCACGTCCTTCCGGTGCACGCGTACGATCCGGCCGCGCACGCGGCCTGCCTCGGAATTCCAACTGACGTGATCGCCGACCTTGAATGTCTTTGTCATACCGGCCGCTCAGCCGACAGCGTGTGAGGCGGGGCGTTAGCCCAGCGCCCTCACGAGATTGTCCAACGACGCCCCCGTTCCGTTCTTCGCTCCGTTGATCATGTCCTCGCCGGCGAGCGAGGTGACTTGAATCGTGACCGTAATGTTCGTGCCGCCGTTCCGACGTTCGAGCGTCGTAGTCGACATCGTGGCGAGCAGTTTCCGGCCGTTCGTCTCGACGAGCTCGGTCGAAACGATGCGTTCGTTCGGGATGATGTCGAGGTACGTCGTCACGCCGCGAAATTGCGGGTCGCGTTTCGGACCGCAGCGGAAGACGTCCGAGCCGCCCTCGCGGAAATCAGCCCGCTCGTAGACGAGCGCCGTCTTGTCGGAGGGAACACCCCACTGGGCGCGCTCGACCGGATTCGCGAGCGCGGCGAACACGCGATCGATCGATGCCTCGCTCATGCGCTCGAACACAAAGGTCGCGTGCTGCACGTCGTGGGTCTGCATTGGCCTTTCCTCCAAAGTCGGACTGCCATTCGCCACATCATTCCTGCATTTCGCCGCGCGCGCGTGCACTCCGAAGGTCGCGGGAATCAGACTCGAGTAATGCTGCAAGAACTTCGCCCAGCGGCCGGAACCGACGGGTGCAGTCGCACGTGCCTAACGGGAACTCCTTGTAAGGCCGGTCCGCCATTCGTTGTTCGTTTTGTGTTTCCTACCCGTGGTCCGTCCGTCGTTGTTCGTGACCAGTGCGTCGAGCGCAACATGATGCGACCCGAGAAGCCAGCCACGGCCGTCGCCGGATGACGAACACCGAACGACGGACCACGGGTAG
>JACZCV010225760.1_pt1 | contig 14770 bp, 9 predicted proteins | sample 8641841 | NCBI WGS metagenome assembly JACZCV01 (sample SAMN15324606, study PRJNA640507) | soil metagenome | isolation source: monocropping sugarcane control | place: China: Luxin town, Laibin City, Guangxi Province | collected 2019-07-25 | depth 10cm m
AAGACGCGGAACGTGCTCAGATCCGGCGCGAGCAGCATGTCCGATTCTTCAATGCGGACGAAGCCCTCGATCGACGAACCGTCGAACATGATGTTGGCGTCGAGCGCCTTCTCGAACTGCGAGGCCGGTACCTCGACGTTCTTGTTCACGCCGAGGATGTCCGTGAACTGGAGACGGAGAAATCGCACTTCGTGCGCGCGCGTCAGCTCCAGGATGTCCTTCTTGGTGGCGCCTGCGGTGTCGGGAACGAGAGATCGATTCTTCGAGGGCACGTCGCGTCCTTTGTCGTGGATTGGCGAGTCGCTCGCGAGAACGAGCTACGCAGCCATGAATGTCAGCGCCGTCGCGGGGTAGGTGCAAGGCATGCGGGCTCCCGCGTTGCTTTGTCCACTTTGTCAGGCCTTGTCCGGGTGTCTCCGCACTTCCATAGTGCCGTCGTGCCACGGTCGCGGCTACATTCCGGTCGAACCACTGATTCGATGCATCGATGCCGCCCACTCAAACAACCGCTCCAACTACCTGTCCGAGCTGTGCCGCTCCCGCGACCGGCCGATTCTGCGCCAATTGTGGCGCGCCGCTCGCCGGAGCGCTCTGCACATCGTGTCGAGCGCCGCTCACTCCGGGCGCCAAGTTCTGTCATCGTTGCGGGAGCGAGGCCGGGGCTCCGAACGCGGAGCCTGCCACTGCACCCGCTGAACACGGCGGGTTCAACGCCGCACTTCCGTGGGCGGTTGCGGGCATCGCGCTACTGGCCCTGATCGCGCTCGTAGCCGGCCAGCATTTTGGCCGACAACCGAGCACCGCTGCGGCGACCCCCGAGGCCAGCGCAGTTCCGCCCGACGACGGAAACGGCGTACAACCGGTGCGCGGGCCCGACATTTCGTCGCTCTCGCCGCGCGAGCGCGCGGACCGTCTCTATGACCGCATCATGCGGCTGGATTCCGAGGGCAAGAAAGACAGCGCCGCGTTCTTCGCGCAGATGGGCATCTCCGCCTACATGATGCTGCCGAGTCAGGATGCCGACTCGCGGTACGACATGGGACGCATCGCGGAAGTGGCCGGCGCGGCGCCGGTGGCGCAAGCGCAAGCCGACACGATTCTCGCGCAAGACTCCACTCATCTTCTCGGGCTCATTCTGGCCATTTCGACCGCACGCGACGCCGGCGACAGCGCCTCTGCCCAACGGATGCAAAGGCGTCTCGTCGCGGCCGAGCCGTCGGAGCTGGCGAAAAAGCGCCCGGAATACGAGCGACATCAAACCGAGATCGCGGCCGCCATCGACCAGGCAAAGAAGGCGGTGCGCTGAGCTCGTCGCGCACGCTCCACCTTTCACAGACTCGCATCCAGACCATGCCTGTCCGCACCATTCGCGTTGCCCACAGTCCCGACTCCGACGACGCGTTCATGTTCTACGCGCTCGCCGCGGGCAAGATCGACACCGGTGACGTCCGCTACGTGCACGAGCTGCAGGACATCGAAACGCTCAACCAGCGCGCGCTGCGTGCGGAGCTGGAAGTCACCGCGGTTTCGATTCACGCGTACGCGCACATCGCGGACCGATACGCGCTGCTTCCGCACGGCGCGTCCATGGGCGACCGCTACGGTCCACGGCTCGTCGCGCGCACGCCGCTCGAGCGCAAGGACGTGCGCGGTCTGCGCATCGCGATCCCGGGTCCGCTCACCAGCGCGTATCTCGCGCTGCGCCTCTACGAGAAAGATTTCGAACCTGTGTTCACGCGCTTCGACGAGATCGAGGACGCCGTCGTCGAAGGCGCGGTAGAGGCGGGACTCCTCATCCACGAGGGGCAGCTCACCTTCGGCGATCGCGGCCTGCACCTCGTGGTCGACCTCGGCGAATGGTGGTACGGAGAGACCGGCTTGCCGCTTCCGTTAGGCGGCAACGTCGTGCGCAAGGACCTCGGGGCCGCGCTCACCCAGCGCATCTCGCGCGACCTGCGCGCCAGCATCGCGTACGGCCTCGCGCATCGCGCCGGCGCGCTCGACCACGCGATGCGCTACGCGCGCGGCCTCGATCGCTCGCGCGCGGACACGTTCGTCGGCATGTACGTGAACGATTGGACGCTCGACTATGGCGAAGCGGGCCGACGGGCCGTACGCGAGCTGTTGTCGCGCGGCGTGCGCGCCGGCGTGATCGATCGCGAGGTCGCGGTGGAATTCGTGGACGAGTGAGAGTTCGCTAATCCACCGCGGGGTTGCTCGACTTCTCGACGGATCGTCTCCCACCGAGCATCCCCGCAGTTATCGTTCGGGTCGTGACAGGCTCCGTTACACGTAGCGGCTCCCGCTCCGGCTCACGCGTCCACCCGTTGCCGATGCCTAACTTCGCAGCGAATCCGGACCACGCCGCGTCCTCATGCCGCCATCGGCACGCGTGATGCGACTCGCCTCGCCGTATGCGCCGCTGGACAACGGCGTCGAACCGGCATTGGACGGCGCCGATTCGCACGGCATCGGGACGCGCCTGCTCGTCGTCGATGACGAAGACTCCATTCGCAACGCGCTCACGCGGTTTCTGAGCACGCGCGGATTCGAGGTGGAGAACGCATCGTCGGGCGCGGCGGCATTGCGAATGCTCGGGCGCGAGCGGTTTACGCTCATGTTGTGCGACGTGCGCATGCCGGGCATGACGGGTCTGGATGTGCTGCACAAAGCACTCGCCGACGATCCGGATCTCGCGGTCGTGATGCTCACCGCGGTGAACGACGCGGTGACGGCCACCGAAGCGTTGTCGGGCGGCGCGTTCGATTACCTGGTGAAGCCCGTGGAGCTCCAGCACCTCGAGGGCGCACTCGAACGCGCGCTGCACAAGCGCACGCTCGTGTTGGAGCAGCGTCGCGTCGAACACGTGATCCGCGATGAAGTCGCGACGCGCACCAAAGAGCTCGAGCACGAACAAGCGGCACTGCGATCGCTCACAGTGAGCGTGGCCGAAACGCTCATCAATGCGATGGAGGCCAAGAGCATCTATCTGCGCGGACACTCGCAGCGCGTCGCGGAGCTCGCGGCCTCCATCGCCGACGGTCTGTCGCTCGATGCCGACACGATCGAGGCCATTCGCATGGCCGGCCATCTGCACGATGTCGGCAAGATCGGAATTCGCGAAGAAGTCCTGAACAAACCAGGAAAGCTCACGCCGGAAGAATTCGCGCACGTGAAGGACCACGTACGCATCGGCATGGAAATCCTGGCTCCGTTGCAGCACCTGGGCGTGGTGCTCGACTACATCCACGATCATCACGAGCACGTGGACGGCAGCGGCTATCCGCGCGGCTTGTCGGGCACGGAGATTTCCCTCGGCGGCCGAATTCTGTGCGCCGCCGACACGTTCGATGCGCTCACCTCTCGTCGCGCCTACCGTGACCCCATGTCACCGCGCGAGACGGTCGAGTACCTCTCGAGCAGCGTCGGGCAACTCCTGGACGCGACGGTGTACGACGTGCTGCGGCGCGTCGTCCTGCGCCGGAAAACCCTCGTTTTCATAGACGACACGCCCGCCTGAGGCGGGCACCTCGAGCAGACCCAGCAATAGCGGTGGGCTCCCGGTCAGTACCAACACGGGAGTACCGCTATACGTAGTTTGTGTTGTGACTCCTTCGCTTTCTGTCGCCCGGCAGCGCGCGCGAGCCTGCGCCGCCGCTGTCGGCGCGTGTTTCGTTGTCGCCTCTTGCGTGCACACTCCGTCGGTTGACGGCGTGGCGGGCGCCGCACCGTCCTCCGCACAGAATTGGACGCCGCCGGAGCACATGAAGCGCGACACGACGAGCAGCCACGGGAAGGTCGAGATCCCATCGGATATCGAGCAGCGCCTAAAGAGTCTGACGCTCGCCGACATCGTCGACCTGGCGCTCCGCAACAACCCGGCCACGCAAATCTCGTGGGCTAGCGCTCGCGCGGCCGCGGCCACCTACGGATCGCAGCGCGGCACCTATCTGCCGTCGATCAATGCCGAGGTCACCGGTACGACGCTCAAGACCGTCGCCACGCAGGGCCGGGCCGCGGTCCAGCAGCAGGTGTTCGAGCCGAGCGTCACGATTTCGTACTTGGTGTTCGACTTCGGCGGGCGCTCGGGAAGCATCGAGTCCGCCAAGCAGGCGCTCTACGCAGCGGACTGGACGCACAACCTCACCATTCAGAACACGGTGTTGCAAGCCGAGACCGCATACTTCAATTACATGGCGGCGAAGGCGCTCGTCACGGCGCAAGGGAGCACGCTCAAGGACGCGCAGGCGAACCTCGAAGCGGCGCAGGAGCGGCACAAGGTGGGACTCGCCACCATTGCCGATGAGCTGCAGGCTAAGACGGCCGTGTCGCAGGCAGAGCTCGATCTGGAAACGACGCAGGGCCAGCTGGCCACCACGCGCGGCACGCTCGCCCTCGCGTTAGGCCTGCCGGCCAATACGCCGTACGACTTGCAGCCGCCTAACTTGCCGGCGACCGTGCCCGTGATCGCCGACAGCGTCGACACGCTCATCTCGGTGGCGCTGCGCGACCGGCCCGACCTCGCCGCGGCACAAGCGCAGTACGAGCAGGCGAAGGCCAACATCAGCGTCGTCCGCGCGACGCGCCTGCCGTCGCTCATGCTCAACGGAACCGGCTCGCGCACGTACTCCAAAGCGCTCTCGAACGGTGCCGACAGCTATACGCTCTCGCTCGGACTCAGCATTCCGATCTTCGACGGGTTCAGCCGCGAGTACAACCAGCTCGCCGCCGAAGCCGAGCGCGATGCGGCCGGCGCGCGACTCGACCGGACGCGCCAGCAAGTGATCTTCGACGTATTCAGTTCGTACCAGACGCTGCAAACGTCGACCAAGCGCGTGAGCTCGGCGGATGACCTGCTGGCAAGTGCGCAACAGTCGGAAGACGTCGCGCTCGGCCGCTACAAGCAAGGCGTCGGAAGCGTTCTCGACTTGCTCACGGCGCAGGCCGCGTTAGCCAGCGCGCGGGCGCAGCAGGTTCAAGCACGATGGACGTGGGAAACATCGCTGGTGCAGCTGGCACACGACGCGGGAATTCTCGACGTGCACGGCCGAAGCCCGATCCATCTCACGCCCGACACCACACAATCGAAGCCCCCACAATGATCGATATTGCAGTCGTGCGCAGACCCTGGCACTCGGCGGCGTCGCGGCGGAATGTGATCTCCGCCGTTGGCGTCCTGTTGCTGTTGGTCGCGTGCAAGGATCCGAAGAAGACGCAGTCGACGGCCGTGCCTGTGGCTGTCGCGCACGTCGAGAAGCGTGACGTACCATACGAGATCGACGCGACCGGGACCGTCGAGCCGTTGCAAACGGTCTCGGTGTCGGCTCAAGTCGGCGGCATCCTGACGCACATCGACTTCAAGGAAGGCGATGACGTCAAACAGGGACAGGTACTGTTCCAGATCGATCCGCGTCCATTCAAGGCCGCCTTGCAGCAAGCCCGCGCCGGACTCGCCAAGGACAGCGCACAGCTCACCACCGCATTGCAGGATGAGCAGCGATTCGCCCAACTGGTGCAGAAGGACTACGTGACGCAGCAGCAGTACGATCAAGCGAAAGCGAACGCGTTGTCGGGAAAGGCCACGGTCAACGCCGACGAAGCGCAGGTCGAAACTGCGAGACTCAATCTCGAGTACGCCACGATTCGCTCGCCGATTTCGGGGCGCGCGGGCGCGATCCTGCTCAAAGAAGGCAACCTCGTGCACGCCGCTGGCACGCCGCTCGTCGTCATCAACCAGATTCGTCCGATCCTGGCGCGCTTTGCGGTGTCGGCGGTACACCTCCCCCGCATTCGGCAATACCAGAGTGATACGTTGAGTGTTGCCGCTCAACCGACCACTGGAGTCGGCGCGCCGAGCCGCGGTACGCTGTCGTTCCTCGACAACGCGGTGGACACCACGACGGGAACGATCATGATGAAGGCCCGATTCCCCAATCAGGATGGCGTACTCTGGCCGGGCGAGTTCGTGAACGTGGCACTCGAGCTCTATCTCGAGAAAGGCGCCGTCGTCGTTCCGACCACGGCAGTCGTGCAAAGCCAGACCGGGACATCGGTCTTCACGGTGAATGCGAACGGCATCGCCGAGCAACAGGCAGTTCAGGTCGAGCGCACGGCAGGGGACATGTCGATCATCGAGAAAGGGCTCACTCCGGGCCAAACGGTGGTGACGGATGGACAACTCCGCATTACCGACGGCACGAAGGTGCAAATCCAAGGCGCGACTAACGGCGATCAGCCGAGGCCCTGATGAATATCGCGGGAATCTGGATTCGGCGGCCCGTCATGACGACGCTCGTCATGATGGGCATTCTGATCTTCGGGATCGTGGCCTATCGCCAACTCGCTGTCAGCGACCTGCCGACGGTCGACTACCCGACGATCAACGTTAGCGCCAGCTTGCCGGGCGCGAGCCCTGAAACGATGGCGTCGGCGGTGGCGACGCCGCTCGAGAAACAATTCTCAACTATTGCCGGCATCGACGTGATGACGTCGAGCAGCAGTCAAGGCTCGACGAACATCGTCTTGCAGTTCACGCTCGACCGCAACATCGACGCGGCAGCGCAGGACGTGCAGGCCGCGATCTCGAAAACGCTGCGACAGCTGCCGCAGAACATCATTCCTCCGTCGTATCAGAAGGTCGATCCGTCCGCGTCGGCCATTCTCTATCTCGCGCTGACATCCAAGACCCTCCCGCTGTCGCAACTCGACGAATACGCCGAGACATATCTCGCCCAACGGCTGTCGACCGTGTCGGGCGTCGCGCAGGTGCAGGTGTACGGCTCCATGAAGTACGCCGTGCGCGTGCAGCTGGATCCGCAGGCGATGGCCATTCGCAAGATCGGCATCGATGAAGTGGTCAATGCGATCGACAACGCGAATGTGAATCTGCCCACCGGCGTGCTGTGGGGCGCGAACAAAGCGTACACCGTACAGGCAGACGGCCAGTTGCAGGACGCCAAGGCGTTCCGTCCGATGATCGTCGCGTACCGCGACGGCGCGCCGGTACGCCTGGAGGACATTGGCAATGTCGTGGACGGCGTTCAGGACTCGCACCAGGCAAGTTGGTACAACGGTGCGCGCGCCATCGTGCTCGCCATTCAACGCCAGCCGGGCACGAACACCGTTCAGGTCGCGACCGGCGTGAAAGACGCGCTCAAGCAGATGGAGGAAGAATTCCCGCCCTCCGTCCGCGTCGACGTGCTACACGATCACTCGGAGTCCATCGCGGCGTCCGTGAAGGACGTGAAGTTCACGCTCTTCATCACGCTGTGCCTGGTCGTCCTCGTGATCTTCCTGTTCCTCAGGAACATCTCGGCGACCGTGATTCCGAGCCTCGCGCTGCCGATGTCGTTAGTCGGCACGTTCGCCGTGATGTATCTGCTGAATTACAGTCTGGACAACCTGTCGCTGATGGCGCTCACGCTGTCGGTGGGCTTCGTCGTGGACGACGCCATCGTGATGCTCGAGAACATCGTTAGGCACATCGAGATGGGCGAACCGGTGTTCCAGGCCGCGCTCGATGGGTCGCGCGAGATCGGCTTCACGATCCTGTCGATGACGATGTCGCTCGTGGCGGTGTTCATCCCGATTCTGTTCATGGGCGGCCTCATCGGCCGCCTGTTCCACGAGTTCGCGGTGACGATCGGCGTCGCCATTCTGGTCTCGGGCTTCGTCTCGCTCACGCTCACGCCGATGTTGTGCAGCCGATTCCTCAAGTCGCACCACGGTGAGGAACACGGCCGGTTCTTCAATGCGACCGAGCGAATTTATGAACGTGTGCTCGCCGGCTACGAGCGGACACTGCGGATCGCGATGGACCACCGTCGCAAAGTGCTCGTGTTCGCCGGTCTGATATTGGTCGGCACGGGAGTGCTCGCCATCGTAACGCCCAAGGGATTCCTGCCGAGCGAGGACCAGGGGTTCCTGTTCGGCACCACCGAGGCCGAAGAAGGAACGTCCTTCGATGCAATGGTGCAGCACCAGCAGCAGATCTCGAAAATCATCCAAGATGATCCGAACGTGGCCGATTACATGTCGTCTGTGGGCGTGGGTGGCCGAACGAGTACGATCAATGATGGCCGCGTGTTGCTACACCTGAAGCCGCGCAACGAGCGCGCGCTGAGCGCGGATCAAATTCTTCAGGAACTCGGGGAGAAGTTTTCGCACGTGACCGGAATGCAGGTATACCTGCAGAATCCACCGCCGATCAACATCGGCGGACACTCCACCAAGAGTGAATACCAGTTCACGCTGCAGAGCGCCGATATCCAAACCATGTACGCGGCGTCCAACAAGCTGCTGGCGCGCATGGAGAACATTCCTGGTCTGCAAGACGTGACCACCGATTTGCAGATCAAGAACCCGCAGGTGAATGTGGCCATCGACCGCGACCGCGCCTCGTCGTTAGGCGTGAATGCATCGCAGATCGAGAACGCGCTCTACGACGCGTACGGTCAGGCGCAGGTGTCGACCATCTACACCTCGAACAACCAGTACTGGGTGGTGATGGAGCTCGAGGATCAGTATCAACGCGACTTGTCGGCACTGAATCTCCTGTACGTGAAGTCGAGCGGCGGTGACCTTGTGCCGCTGTCGGCGGTGGCGCACCTGTCGCCCGATATTGGACCGCTCACAGTGAATCACTCGGGACAATTGCCGTCGGTGACCTTGTCGTTCAACCTCGCGCCCGGCGTTTCGTTGGGCGACGCGGTTGCGCGCGTACAGCAAGCCGCCAGTGAGATTCTTCCGTCGAGCATCTCGACCGCGTTCTCCGGAACGGCGCAGGCCTTCCAACAGGCACAGTCCGGGTTGTTGGGCCTTCTGGTGCTGGCCGTCGTCGTCATCTACATCGTGCTCGGCATTCTCTACGAGAGCTTCGTCCATCCGCTCACGATCTTGTCCGGTTTGCCGTTTGCGGGATTCGGCGCTCTGCTCTCGCTGTTCATCTTTCACACCGATCTGAGCATCTACGCGTTCGTCGGCATCATCATGTTGATTGGGTTGGTCAAGAAGAACGCGATCATGATGATCGACTTCGCCATCGAGGCCGAGCGGGGCCAGGGGAAGTCGGCGCACGACGCGATCCTCGAGGCCTGCTCCGTCCGGTTCCGGCCAATCATGATGACCACGATGGCGGCACTCATGGGCACCCTGCCGATCGCGCTCGGCACGGGCGCGGGCGCGGAGTCGCGGCGACCCCTCGGTATCGCGGTGTGCGGCGGCCTCGCGTTCTCGCAGCTGGTGACGCTGTATGTCACGCCGGTGATCTACACCTACCTCGATTCGTTGCAGCGGCGCTTGCACGCGTTCGAGCCGCAGCAGGCCGAAGGCGCGCCGCTACCGGCCACCGGTGACTGACCAACGGGACCCGAGATGCATGTTCGCGCGCAATCTCGGGTCCGCGTGAGGCAGTTGGAGCCGTGGGCTGCGCTCTTCGTTGGCCCTCGTCTTGACGGATCGGGAGATGTGTTGTATTGGGAGCTTCTGGCGGGGGGTGCGTGACGTGAGGCGACGATCTCCCCCCTTCAATACCTTCAACGAGTAATTACCCGCAGCACCACGTGCTACGCGACAACACGACAGGAGGCAATCATGCCGCGCGGTGACGAGTACAACGAGAAGCTCCACCTCTCCGAGCACGATGACGACGAAGAGGATATCGGATACGGTGGCGGCGGCTCGTCGTATGATGATGATGAGGAGGAAGAGACGAGCGGCTGGGGCATGAAGACCCATAGCGATGATCTGTGGGACAGCACCGACGAGGACGAGGAAGACGAAGAGGGTGGGATGGAGGAAGACGGTGCTGAGGTCGAGGAAGAAGTAACCATCGTCAGCACGCCAGCCACGCCGGCGGCTGGCGGTATGGGCTCCGCGAGTCGTCCGCCGGCAAAGAAGGCGGCACCGGCTGCGAAGGCGCCCGCGCCAAAGCCGGCCCCGGCTGCGAAGAAGGCCGCGCCAAAGCCCGCGGCCAAAAAGGCGAAGAAGAAGGCGGCCAAGAGGGCGCCGCGGCGCGCTGCAGCGAAAAAGAAGTCGGCAGGGAAAAAGGCAGCGCGCAAAAAGTCTTCGGCGAAGAAAGCAGGTCGTAAGACCGGCGCCCGCAAGAGAAAGTAGACCCGCTTTCCGGCCAGCAAGGTGGCGGCGAGGCGCCCGGCGCCTCACCGCTCGTCGTTTCTCACTCTCCGCACGCGCGCTCCTGTCGCGTAACTGGCGCGTCCGTTATTCTTTGCCCATGGCTGATTCACCAGTCCCGCTACTCAGAGCACACGGTCGGCACGCGCCGTGGAATGCTCGCGGACTGGCCGGCCACGCGACGTCGCTCGTGAACGCGGCAGCGATGCGCCCAACCAACGCCGCGGCTCGCGCCGAACCGAGTGCGCGAGCGGTGCGCTACTACGTGGCGAGCGGTCTCTTGGATAGGCCGGAAGGCACGGGGACGTCGGCTACCTACGGCTACCGCCATCTGCTCCAGTTGCTGTTCGTGAAGATCCGCCAGCGCGAAGGACAACCGCTGGAGAAAATTCGCGACGAGATGCGCGAGCTCACGGGCGACGCGCTCGAGCGCCGCGTCGCGGCGTCGTTGGCGCCGGCGCTCACGATGGGCACCGACACCGCGGTCGCGCAGGACGTGGCCACAGAAGGCGTGTGGCACCGCATCACCGTGGCCAACGGGATCGAGCTCCACGTCCGCGACGATTCGCCGGCATCCCGCGACGATGCGGTGATCGCGATGCGCGAGGCCGTGCGGGCAACGTTAGGCCGCGACGACATCCGCTGACGTCGCTCGTTAGGCGCGCGCCGGGCGCGCCTCAGCGCGAGAGCGGCTCGAACTCGAGGCCGCGCGGAATCCGGCGATAGCCCGCCGCGGCGAACGCACCGGCCCACCCGCTCGCCGCCGCTGGGCCGCCGTCGATCCGCTCGACGATGCACCGGCGCCGCGTTAGGCCTGCCGACGACCGCCGCCGCTGCACGTACTCCGCCAGGAGCCGCGCGGCCGCCGTCACGTCCGCCTCGTCGGCGTCCGGCCGCACGGTGACCCGCTGACCGGCATACTCGGCGGACAGAATCACCGACGAACCGCAAACCACGAGCACGGCGCCACGACCCTTGGGATGCTCGAGCGGCGTGGTCGTCCCCGTCGGAAGCGCCAAGTTGAACACGTTCGCCGGATCCGAGGCTGCGACCGCCACCATCGGTGCGTCCTTGCCCGTGGTCTCCTCGCGCACGCCGCGCAACAGCTCGACGGCGGCGGGCACCGCGAACTGCGCTCCTGCCAGGCCTTCCACGAAATACCCGCGACGCACTTCTCCGCGCTGCTCGATCCGCTTGAGCTCGCGGTAAATCGAGCGCCACGCGACGGGCGGCCGCTCACGCCGCCACCAATCGCTCGTAACGATGCCGTATCGATCGAGCCAGCGTCGCGCCACTATTTCGGCGTGCTCGTCGTCGGGCGGTCTATCCGCGTCGTCCACGGCGATCAGCGACCAGCGGCCTACCCATCCGCTGCGAGGACCGGGCATGTCGGGTCGTCGCCATTTAGGCAGCCGGTACGCGGACACGCGACGCTGCACGACCGGGGACTCCGGCAAGCCGGAGATCTCCGATGGCCATCTCGATGGGTCGGACGGAGCCTCCCGCTTCGGCAGTGGTCGCATCCTGACGATTTCGCGCATCGCTTCGACCGTGTCGTTCGTGGCCACGCCGGCCGCGACGAGCTCGCGCAGCGCGTCGCGAACGGCCGCCGGACCGAGCTCCGTTGCGGACGCCAGGTCGCCGAAGAATGACGCACCCCGTTGGGCGAGCGCATCGCGAACGCGTTGGGCATCGGGCGTGAGTTGCGCAGCCGGGGGCGAGAGCCAGATGCTTTCCTCGCCGCGCGGGAAAAATCGAATCGCCGCGAGCGTCGTGGCGCCAGCGTCCGTCTGCCGCGCACTCCCGGCCCATTCGAGCTCGCCCGATGACGCGAGCTGCGACAGCCACGCCGGCTCGTACCGATCCAACCGCGATGGCAGCGTGTCACGTTCCCAACGATCCGGCGGCTGCGGCAGGCCCGACAACTGGTGCAGCGCCGCCTCGAGTCCAGATGAGCCCGTTAGGCGGTCGCGCGGATCGACGTGCTGCCAGCGCCGGAGAAACGCGCCGAAGGTGCCAAGATCGACGGCGCGGATTTGCCGGCGCAGCGTCGCCAGCGCACGGCGGCGCGCCCGTTCGACGATGCCGGTTGTACACCACTCGGTCTCGCGCACCTCGGGCCGGAAGCGGCCACGCGCGAGACGGCCCGCCCGCTCCCAGTCGGTGAGCACGCTCGTCACCCAGTCGTCGCTCCAGCCGTAGCGCTCGACGATTTCGCCTGCGGTCACCGGGCCCGCGAGCGACACGAACTTGGCGAGGATCTCGCGCTTGGCCGCGCGCGCTTCCAGCGACGCGTGCCGGAACGCGCCGGGCACGACGACGTCGGCGGCCGTGTCCGCGAGCGCAGGACCGGCGCGCACGCGATCGAGCGTCTCCTCGCCGAACGCCGACGCGTACCGTGGAAAGGTCTCGACGAGGATCGCGCGCCATTGGAGCGCGGGTTTCGCGGGCGGGAACGGAATCACGATGACGCGTCCGCTCGCGAGCAGCTCGTCGATCGGATTGCGCGACGCGACCCATGCATGGGCCGCCGATGTGCGCTCGCGCAACTCGTCGATCGTGAGGTCGCCGGCGCGATCGAGCAGATGCGCGAGCTCGTCCGCGCTGCGGGCGCGGCGCCGTTCCGACGTACCGCCGCGGTCGGCCACGACCTCTTCGATCGCCCGCCGCGCGTCGTCGTCGGCCTCGCCGCCCAACAGCCCGTCGGCCAGCACGTCGCCTAACAGAGCCCGATCCACCGACAGCAGCGCCGCGGTGCGCTCGGCCCGCGGCGAGTCGTCGGCGTAGAGCCAGTCCATCACGAAGCCCAACTGCAGGCCGGCGGCGAACGGCGACGGTCCTTCGGTCTCGACGCTGCGCACGGTGATGCGGCCTGCGCCGATCGCCTCCAGCACGTCGCGCAGCGCCGGAAGGTCGAACGCGTCATCGAGCACCTCGCGATACGTCTCGACGAGCAGCGGGAACGTCGGGAAGCCGCGCACCGCGTCCAGCAGGTCCAGCGCGCGCAGGCGCTGGAGCCAGAGCGGCATGCGCCGGCGCGCGCCGCCACGCGCCAGCACCAGCGATCGCGCGGCGTTCATCCGGAACCGCGCGCCGAAGAGCGACGTGCTGCCGATCTCGTCGACCAGCCGCTGCTCCGCGTCGCCTGCCGTTAGGCGGAGCAGCGATGGCACGTCGAGGCTCGCGCCGGTCTCGGGCAACCGCAGCAGAATGCCGTCGTCGCTCGTTTGCACCTGGCAGTCCCCGGCGCCGAGTGCGTCGCGCACGCGCTGCGCGAGCGCCATGCCCCACGGCGCGTTGACGCGCCCGCCGAACACCGAGTGGACGACGATGCGCACCGCGCCCATCTCGTCGTGGAAGCGTTCCACGACCACCGTGCGCTCATCGGGCACCACACCGGTCGCCGCGCGCTGCTCGGCCACGTAGTCGCGGAGCTCGCTCGTGGCCGCGAGGTCAGCGCCTAACCGGGACGCGAGGGCCGCGGCGGCGGCGTCATCGTCGGGCGCCATCGCGGCGAGCTCGCGGCGCAGCGCACCCACCCGCCGCCCGATCGACGCGGCCCGCGCCGCGTACTCGCCGTGCCAGAAGGGCATGCGCGCCGGCGCGCCCGGTGCGGGCGTCACGATCACCCGGTCGTGCTCGATCGCCCGGATCCGCCAGGTGGCCGAGCCTAACTGAAACACGTCGCCGATGCGCGACTCGTGCACGAACTCTTCGTCCAACTCGCCTAACCGCGTGCGATCAGGTAGCACCGCCGTGTAGAGCCCGCGGTCCGGAATCGTCCCGCCCGACACCACGGCCAGCAACCGGCTCGCGCGCGTACCGCGGATCTGGTCGGCGACCCGGTCCCAGGTGAGCCGCGGCTGCATGTCCGCCGTCACCTCGGCCGGATATTGGCCGGACAGCATCGACAGCACCTCGTCGAACGCCGCGCGCCCCAGCTTGTGGTAGGGGTACGCGCGCCGCACGAGCGCGAATGCATCCGACGTGGACCAATCGTCCACCGACGCCATGGCCACGAGAATCTGCGCCAGTACGTCGAGCGCGTTCTGCGGCACGCGCGTCGGCTCGACCTCGCCCTCGCGCATGGCTTCCACGATCGCCGCCATCTCCAGCAGGTCGTCGCGGAACGTCGGCACGAACACGCCGTGGCTCGATTCGCCTAACGAATGGCCCGCGCGCCCCACGCGCTGCAGCCCCGCCGACACGCGCTTGGGGCCCTGCAGCTGCAGCACCAGATCGACCGAGCCGATGTCGATGCCGAGCTCGAGGGAGCTCGTCGTCACCAGCGCGCGGACTTCGCCCGCCTTGAGCGACCGCTCCAACCCGAGCCGCCGCTCGCGCGACAACGAACCGTGATATGGACGCGCCAACTCCTCGCCCGCGAGCGTGTTGATCCGCGCCGCCATGCGCTCCGCTTGCCCGCGGTTGTTCACGAACACGAGCGTCGTCCGCGCGCCGCGAATCTGCGCCAACGCGAGCTCCGCAACGCGCGGCCACACGCCGCCCGGGACCATCGCCCCCGCGGGCGCCGGCGAGGCAAGCCCGAGCGCCACCTGCTACACCAACCCGCAGTCGATAATGCGCACCGGTCGAAACGCCGGCGGCTCCCCATCGCTTCGCGACGCGCACCCGCCGA
>JACZCV010207918.1_pt1 | contig 14579 bp, 11 predicted proteins | sample 8641841 | NCBI WGS metagenome assembly JACZCV01 (sample SAMN15324606, study PRJNA640507) | soil metagenome | isolation source: monocropping sugarcane control | place: China: Luxin town, Laibin City, Guangxi Province | collected 2019-07-25 | depth 10cm m
GATCGCATGGAGCGGGCCGGAGTCCTCGCACCTCCTGGCGAGGTTAGCAAGGTACTTGAGACCGTAGCGAACAATCTGGAAATCACCAACAACCTGAACATCCAGCCTGAGGTGCGCTGCCGCGTGCTGCTTACGACTCCGCTCGAGTCATTCACAGTCGGCAACACCATCGTGCTGAGCCGTGGGCTGCTGGATGTCCTTCCGGACGAAGCTTCGCTGGCGATGATGATCTCCCACGAGCTGGCGCACATTGCTCTTGGTCATTCCGTGAATACGAAGTACGCGTTCAGCGACCGGCTCATTTTCCCGGATGAAGACGTGATGCAGAAGGTCAGCATGGAACGTAACGAATCCGATGAAAACGCGGCAGATAAGAAAGCAGTCGAGCTGCTGCGAAACTCGCCTTATAAAGACAAGCTCGCGAATGCCGGTCTTTTCCTCCGCGCATTGCAGGCGCACTCCGACGAGCTGCATTGGCTCATCAGTCCCAATTTCGGAAACAAGATGGCCAAAGGCGGTGACGTCCTGCGCATGGAGTCGCTCATCCAGAGGGCCCCGGCCTTAAAAGTTACTGACGTTCACCAGATCGCCGCATTGCCTCTTGGCAGTCGCATCAAGCTCGATCCCTGGGACGATCACGTGGCCTTGAAGAAGGCCAAGCCGGAGGCGGTAATGTCCGCGCGTGACAAGTTGCCGTTCGAAGTCACTCCGATGATTCCCAATCTGGTACGCATGAATCAGACGAATGAAGTTGCACAGAACGCAGGAGCAAGAGCCCAGTAAATAGTGCGCGTCGCTTCGCAACGTGAACGTCATGAAGATAAAGTCTGCGAAATCACTAGTTGAGTTCGCCGTTACGGCGGCGGTCTGTCTCTCTCTATGTGGATGCCTAGCGTTGAGCGGATCGAAGAACGCGAACGGCGCAGGCGGAGCAAACGGTGCCGGTCCTGCGACCGGAGGGACTAGTGCATTTCCTCCAGTGCCGCCAACACCGGGACCGAACAATGGTCCGACCGGGGACCTGAGCCCGATCAATCACATTATCTTTATGTCGCAGGAGAACCGCTCGTTCGATACCTATTTTGGGCACTTGAACGACTATCGCTCATCCCAGGGCTTACCGACAGACGTGGATGGCATGCCTGCCAATGCTGCTAATCCTGCATTCGATGGAACCATCATCCCCGCCTTTCACCTGCAGACCATGTGCGTGGAGAACACGAGCGCTGACTGGGCGACGAGTCATATCGACTTCAACCGCTTCAACGAGACCTCCGACACGCCCACGATGGATGGCTTTGTGGTGCAAGCAGGAGCTGCTGCAATGGGGCAGGGCAGTCAGGACACGGTTGGCAGGCGCGCGATGGGCTACTACACCGCTGTGGATCTGCCGTACTACTACTTCATGGCGAGTCAGTTTGCGACGTCGGACCGTTGGTTTGCTCCGGCGCCTACTGAGACGGAAGCCAACCGGCTGTACCTGGTCGCCGCGACATCAGTCGGACACGTTCATCGTCCAACCCAGCAGGTGAGTGCGAAGACGATCTTCGATCTGCTCGATACTAAGAACATTTCATACAAGATCTACTACATGGATCCGCATCTCGATACGGAGCTTGACGATTTTGCCGGATTCATGGCGACGCACGCGAACAAATTCTTTCCGCTGACCCAAAACTTTACCGATCTGCAAAACGGAACGCTGCCGCAGGTAACGTACATAGAACCGGGATTTACGGACGGCAATGACGAGCATCCCGGATTGGGGAATGATATTCAGGATGGCGCGGCAGCGACGGCGAAGATCATCAATGCTCTGATGGCGAGCAGCGCATGGAAGGACTCAGCATTCGTCCTGGTCTATGACGAGGGCGGAGGCTTCTACGACCATGTACCTCCGCCAACGAATGCGCCATCACCTGACGGCATTTTGCCGCAGGACCTGATCACCACGAATCCACCGGACCCAAAGGGCGACTTCACCCGCTATGGTTTCCGCGTGCCGATGATGGTGATATCACCATTCACGAAGAAGCATTACGTTTCGCACACGGTGACCGACAGTACCGCGGTGTTGAAGATGATCGAAGCCCGTTTCGGACTTCCCAATCTGAACCATCGCGACGCGGCAGGCATGGACATGAGCGAGTTCTTCGATTTCCTGAACAAGCCGTGGGCGACTCCGCCCACGCCACCGACGCAGCCTACTAATGGTCCATGCCGGGATAGCTTGCCTTAACTCAGCGGACCTTCGAATCAGTTGAGCTCGCGTTGACGCTAGCCGTTGCAGCCCCGCGAATCACTGGTAAGCTCACGCTCTGCACGGCCGATGGATCGTCGCGCAGTTTCAAGTACAAAGAGGGCGTGCTTGATGCGGGGCTGGGACGAGGCACTTCAAGCGTCGTGCCGGTAAACCCGTCCGGTACCTGAGCGTTGTCGTTGAATTCAGGGCTGGTTGAAACGGCCGAAACCAGAAACAGGTCCGAGCCACTCAATATGCAATTCTTTGCCGTGGCCAGTGGGCAGCGAATTTCTTTTAGCGCAGGCAGTCGAACCAACGTGCCGAGGTTTTGCCAATCTCCGGAGGTTCCGTTCGCGTCAACGGCCCGGAAGCGCAGTGGACCAAAAGCGGAAGCGCCGAAGGTCTTCGCGGGATCGAGCACTCCTAAAGCGGTTTGCGCGTCCTGCAGAACGAGCGTCCCGCCGTCGAGACTCAGGACAGTTCTGAATGACTCATCAGCGGCAGCGACTTCGATCTTCAACGCACGTGGAAAGGTTTCCGGCGAAACAGCTTTTACGAAGAAGACGATGCGTCCCGTCGTCGGCAAATCATCTGGATTGCCAAGGTGGACTGCCCGCGGAGATGCTTCGTCTTCCTGCACACCCTTGCTGATCAGCGCAACCCGAGGACGCGCGGGCAGCACCGTAGCGAGCGTGGAGAAGGTTCGGCCATCTTTCAGCGTTACACTCGCTGTGAATTGCTGCGGCTTGATGTTAGCGGTGTTTGAATCGGTCTTGAGGGCGAGTTCATCGTATCCATTGTCGCGATGAAATGCACCAGGGCGGAACTTCATTCCGTACAGTTCGAGCGCCGAAACCTGGTCGAGACGCTTGCCCTCGAGTTGCCCGACGGCGTCGCCGGCGTTCAGCGTGAACCTATCGAACTGCGCTGCCTCGGAGTAAGTCTGGACCGTAACTTGATCGGACTTCTTTAGTCCGTGTTGGGCGATCTCGATGGTGAGCTTTCCGGGTTTGGAATCCGAGAGCGGAACATCAAGCTCCATCTCGTCAGCTTTGCTGGCCTTCCACGTGGGCTTCGTGCTCTTTCCGGATTCATCACGTGCGGCTACGCTGCTCACGCAAGTTAAATCCTGACCATCAACACGCAATTTGTCGTTGCGTCCAACGACGAGAGACATAGCATCGTTCGATTGCACGCCCCAGGATTGCGAACGCGAGCTCCTCAACTGAAACTGCGGACCGCGGTAATGATCAAAGCCCCACATGCCCACGATGGTTGCAGTCGTCTCCGGATTCAGTGCAGACGCGTCCACTCTCGTCGTATCTACGATGAAGCCGCCCTTTGCAGGATCTGTCTGCAGCGGGAGATGGAATGTCTTACCGTGCTTGTCCTGCACTTGCAAAGTTAGGTCATGGGCGAGATTGCTGGCGAAAACCAGCGGCGCGCCTTGGGTGGGCAGCAGCAGCGAAGGCATTTCCGCGCAGTACTGTTGTTTCGCGTCGATCGGCTGCAGCGGCGGGAATTGCGCTTTCTGCACCGGTGGCAGAGCCACGACGAGCACCGACTGTGGTTTGCGGAACGAAGGCGGGTTATTCAGCTTCAGATTCACCGAATCCTTTTCGGGAATTGCCAAAGCGGGAATATAGACATACTGCGCAGTGTGGATCGAACTCATGATGCGCGCAAGATCGACGACGGCGCCAACGTAAGCGCTGTAGGCTCCTCCGCCCCCGAGACGCGAATAGCTGAGCTGATTCATTAAATCGGCGGTTGCGCCGTTCGCGAGCTGTGCGACCATTGACTGGCTGTGCGCGTCATCGAGCACAAGATCATCTTTGTGCTGTGTAAGGCATGCAGCCTGCTGCTCAGCGGGCTTATCGAAGCACTGCTGATCGATTTTGATTTTGAGGCTGCGCGCCAAGAGAGCCGATTCAGGCTGCAAGGCTGATGGATTGGATTCAGAGATCGTCTTAATCTCATCGAGATAACGATCTAGCCGCATGCGATCAAGACCGGCCTGCTGCAGATCTTGAGCGGCGCGGACAAAAGCACCTGGACGCCCGCGCACCGCCGAACGCAGCGTGCTGAAGTCTCCTCCCGTTTCGGGAGCGAAGAAGACGAGCGCCTGCTCGGCCTCTTCCGGTACCGTTACAAATGCGCCTTCCTGCCGAACAGAAGGGTCCCAGCTTTCGATTTTGGTGAACCACTCATCCGGCGGAGGATTGGTCGCCCCGCGGAGGAAGGCAACGATCAGCAGATAATGCGTCGATTGGCTCTCGGGAAAATCTGGATGCAGCCATAGACGATCTCCTGCTTCGAGATTCGGGACCCGTGAGATAGGGAGAGTCTTCCCAGCGCGCTCGACGTGAACGTCGAGTTTGGGGCCATCGAGATCGAAGCCGGGAGCATCGGCGTGCGCCATTACCGAGGCCATGCACACAAGAACAGCCAGTACGAATCGAGCAAATCGCATTCTTCTCCATTTTAGGGGAGTCTGAGTTCTGCATTGGCGGGTTAAGACTTAAAGCCTCGTGCCTTGAGAGTTTCGTCTTAACACTTTCAGAGCAGTTGCGCGTAAGTGTCTGAGGCCCTAGGCTTGTGCGTGCGTTTTTCCATGGGCAAATTCTTTTCGACGGTGCTTGCCGCAATTGGACTTTCTTCAGTGGCGCTATTCCTGTCCCGGCACTGGATGCCGTCCGCTGCGGCAAAGCACGCGCCGACCTTGGACGCACAACTCCATTGGACGCTCATCGACGCCGGCGTGATCTTCCTAATCGCGCAGTTCGTGTTGGCTGCATTCGTGTGGAAATTTCGCGCACGTCGCGACAGGAAAACGAGGAGCTTTCCAGCAGGAGTTCGGATCGCAATCCTCATCGGTGTGGTTTTCATCGGCATTGAACTTTTCAGTGCAGCCACGCTTGGGAAACGTGCCTGGGCCAGCATGTACGACGGGTCCGCACGGAATTCGCTCCAGGTGGAAGCGATGGGTCAGCAGTTCGCCTATTACTTTCGCTATCCGGGCGCGGACGGGAAGTTTGGTCCTGTGCACACCGACAAAATCGACGCGAGCATCGGAAATTATTTTGGGCTCGATCGCGCCAACGACGATGTTTCGAAAGACGATGTTGTCAGCGCTGAATTGGTATTGCCCGAGAATCGACCTATCGATTTGTTCCTCACAGCACAAGACGTGATTCACAGCTTTTACGTCCGCGAGCTGCGCGTGCAACAGGACATGGTTCCCGGAATGAGAATTCCCGTCCATTTCACGGCTACCAGAGTCGGGAAATATGAAGTGGTGTGCACGCAGCTCTGCGGTCTAGGACACTACCGCATGCGCGCCTACGTACGAGTCGTTCCAGAAACGGAATTCGAGAACTGGATGCGAGCGCACAGCAGATGAGTTCCAGCAGAGCGAGGAACGGTTCCAGGCGAAGATTTCTTCGCACCTACGTCTTCAGCACCAACCACAAGGTCGTCGGGATTCAATACTTCTTTTTGTCGTTATTTGCCGTTGTGATCGGAATGGCGCTGTCCTGGATCATGCGCATTCACCTCGCGTGGGGTACGGGCGGCATAGCGGGGTTCGAAAACATCTATGCGCCCGGTGGAGTGCTGACTCCCGAGTACTACCTTTCGTTGCTCACCCTGCACGGGACGATCATGATTTTCTTTGTGTTGACTACGGCTCCGCAAAACGCGTTTGGAAGCTATTTTCTTCCGCTGCAGATCGGAGCTGAAGAGACAGCATTTCCCGTTCTGAACATGCTGTCATTCTGGATTACCTTGATTGCCCTCGGGGTTTTGCTTTCAACGTTGTTTATCAGCGATGGGCCGCCGATTTCAGGGTGGACCGCCTACCCACCTCTGAGTGCTGTAGGACGTGACGCGGGACCGGGCCTTGCGGCCGGTCAGAATCTCTGGATCATCTCTCTTGGAATTTTCTGCGTTGGCGCGATGATGAGCGCTCTCAACTTCATCATCACCTTCATCGATATGCGATGCCAAGGCATGTCGTTGATGCGAGTGCCTCTAACCTGTTGGGCGTGGCTTATTACGGCCATTCTCATTTTGCTGAGCTTTGCTGTGCTACTTGCGGCGGCGATTCTGCTGCTGCTTGATCGAAATGCCGGTACCAGCTTCTTTGTGCCTGCGAATTTGCTTGTAAGCGGAAAGATCGAGCCGCACGCCGGAGGCTCGCCTCTACTCTGGCAACATCTGTTCTGGTTCTTCGGACATCCCGAGGTCTATATCGCGATCCTGCCGGGATTTGGGATCGTGTCGCATCTGATCGCCTGCTTCGCGCGCAAACCCATATTGGGATACAAGGTCATACTTGGCTGCATGCTCGCCATCGGATTCCTCAGCTTTGTGGTCTGGGGACACCACATGTTTGTGAGCGGCATGAGTCCCTTTTCGGGATTTCTATTTTCGATTCCGACCATCATCATTTCGCTGCCCTCCACGATCGTGACTTTGCTGTGGCTGGGGACGCTTTGGGGAGGAAGGCTTCATTGCAGCGCCGCCATGATGTTCTGCTTGGGCTTTATCTCAACCTTCATCACCGGCGGCCTGAGCGGGGTCCTACTCGCGCATCCGGCGGTCGACTCCTACCTGCACGCGACGTACTTCGTTGTCGGCCACTTCCATATGGTTATGGGTGTCTCGGCCATCTTTGGAATCTTTGCTGCGACTTATTTCTGGTTTCCAAAAATGTTTGGTCGCATGATGAGCGAGCGGCTGGGAGCGATCCATTTCGGGCTTACGTTCATCGGGGTGTATTGCATCTTCTTGCCCATGCACGTGCTGGGAATGCAGGGCAGCCCACGCCGGTATGCCATGCTCACCGATGACTTCCTTCAGTCCACAATTGGAATGCACCGCTTCATTACGGTCGCGGCCCTGGCGACCGGAGCGGTTCAGCTTGTGTTTCTCTTCAATCTGTTCTGGAGCATGTTCAAAGGCAAGAGAGCGGGGGCGAATCCGTGGAATGCAACGTCGCTGGAGTGGTCAGTAGATTCTCCGGCGCCGCTGATGAGCTTTCAGGGGGAACTGCCGGTCGTGCGCCACGGGCCGTACGAATATGGGGAGAGCCCGAACCAAACAGATTTCGTGTTGCAATCCGAGGCCGGGGAAAGGGAAGGGCAATGAGAATCAGGCGGATTCTGAGGCCAGCGCTAATCACTGCCTTTTTGCTGCTGGCCGACACTGTTCTCGCGCAGGGCTGCGCGTCGTGTTACACGACGGCAGCGGCTGGAGGAACGCAAACGATCCATGCATTGCGCAATGGCATTCTCGTTCTGCTCGTTCCTCCAGCGCTTATGTTTACGGGACTGATGCTCATCTTACGACGGTGGCAGACCACCCCGGAAGCCCGCCAACATGTCCCACATCGGAACAATCCTGTGGATATTGAAAACAACTCTCAGTAGGCTGCATCACGCAGCCTGGCAGCACGCTGAGATCGCCTCGATCTCCGACGGATAGATTTCCAGCACACGATCGACCTTCATCATCCCGAAGATGTCCTGCACCTTTTCTGATGCTCCGCCAATGAGGAGCATCGAGCCGAGCGAGCGTGCTTTCTCGAAGCACGCGATAATCGTGCCGAGGCCTCGAGCATCAATCTGATCAATGGCTTTGAGTCCCAAAATGCAAACAGAAAACTGCGACAGCACGCTTTCCACGCACTTCTTCAATAATTGTGCTTCCTTGCCAAAGCGAAGACGGCCACTACAACGTATGAGTGCGATTCCCTGATCTGCAAGGATTTCCAGCTTTAACTCCAATGCATCCTCCATGAGACATCTACTCCTGCTAAGTTGGCGAAGAATGATCGTTGAATGGATAGACGGACTGAGGAACGAAATGTTTACCGCATTTTGCGGAAAATGTGAGGCGCAGTGGCGGAAGCGGTATAGCGAGATTTTGTGAAACAAATACCAGAGCTGAACATCAGATTCAATCTACCTTGTCTTCTACTTAGATTCAAGAGAGGTTTTTGCGATTCAGGAATTGTTGCGCTTTCTGCAACGGACCAGTAGTACCGAATACGGAATTCGGAGTTGCGCTTCTGCACCAGCACACCGGTTTAATTGCCCGAAGCTTGGAATTGCAGCGGGAAAAGTTCCACGTCAGCAAAGAGCTTCGTCGGTCAAAATCCCACCGAGTTCGCTGCCACATCAACCGTACCGCCGATTCCATACTTGAGCGCGAGGAAGCGTTGTAAAGACACAGGCAGCGATTCCGCCAGCTCTTGCCAGGTGAGGAGCTTGCATCGCGTCCGTAATTGCGATGTGGAGATTGCGCCGAGCACCTCAAACCAATCCTGAATCAGGTCAGTGCGGCGTGCATCTGTTATGAGGCAGAAGATTGCATTGTGAGCTTTGGCGGCGAGCACGTTGCGCAGCAATTGAAAGCATCGATACTGTTTCCGAAAGCGAGGAAGCTGACTCAACTGGAAGACCTCAGTAAAATCCGAGTACTCGCGCATGCGTTCGATTTCGCAGTCCTCAAATGATGATTCCGTGAGCTTGGATTCCACCAGAAGTGTTCCCAACTTCATATCGACCTCAGTTCGGTCGAACTTGCCAGAGGCGAGTGGAACGCGAGCACGCCATCCGAAGATCGGGACTGCACTCTCATCCAATCCAAGCAAACCGAGCATCCGATGCGAGCTTCGTACGCGCGGATGGCAGAAAACGTTCATCAGCAGCGCATCGGAGCTGCAGCAGGAGTCCAGTTCGCAAAGACGGCGATCGTCGTCGATGTTTCGCAGCCTGTCGGGAACCGTTAAGACTTTGCCGAGACGCTTGCGCCAGATCGCGCGGCTCAGAATCGCGCGATAGCTCGCAGGGTAAAAGTTGCCATGCGTTTGGTCTTGGAGATCGGGAAGAAAGACAACGCTGCCGAAATCGAAGTGGCTGCGGCGGAAGTTAATGCGATTCGCCTGCGCATATTGAACGGCTCGCTGCGTGATTTCCTGTCGCAGTTGTGAGGCCTGAACTGACATTGAAAAAACTGAACGGAAAAATGTGACTGCGTGCAAATGTACCATTGGTGTCACTCGCACGGTGAGCGCGCGAAATTTATCTTCGACAAATCAGTTCCTACTTCGTCGGGGATCGGGGCGCGCACTTCGGGATGTCACAATTCAGGGCCGCAGATGTAACCTTCCTGCAATTACAGAACACCGTATTTTGCGTGAGCTGTGAACTCATCAGCTACAACAACACAACCAAATGCCTCGCCTGCAGCAGCACGGCGTTGTTCAGTCTGTCACGAGTGCTCGGCGGAGCCATTCGTGAGCAAGATCGCGCTCGGCTGATTGACGAGAATGCCATCAATCACGTCGTTGAAAACATTTTGGCGAAGAACGCAGCAACAGAATTCGGCAACGAAAGCTCTACGTTGGTTTGCGCCGAGAACACGGTTTCTTCGGGGTTGATGTGTCGCACTCTGCCGAATGCTCTGCCGCGGCTTCAACCAGCGATGCGTTGGGTCCTGGAGCGCGCCCGCACCGCGACTCGCGCGGTCGGTGCGGCGCTTGCACTCGCGCGTCAGGGAAAGCTCGTTTGTCATGCACATGCAGGAATGTCAGTGCCCGACCTCGGCGTCGAGATCGATCTGAATCGCGGCATCTCGGGACTGTGCGCTCGCACTGCGACGAGCTGGCGCTGCGATTCGTCAGACCGCGATCCCTACGTCGATCGCGCGCGTTGTCGCGAATTGGGAATGCAGTCGGTGCTGGCAACGCCCGTCTCGCACCTGAACAACGTACTCGGTGTACTTGAGGTTTTCTCAAGCCAGAAGAACGCCTTTTCAGATCAGGATGTCGCGACGGTTCAGTTGCTGGGAGGATTGCTGGTGGTTGCGATCACTCGTCGAGGTGATGAGAACAGAACCGCCGGCGGTAGCTGGTGGTCCGGAGATGGCCGAATGGCGAGCTCCGGGCCGGCCACACTGCGAGCAATGTGAAATAACGTATCCGTAAAGACATGAAGGTTGCCTCAGCCTAAGCAGCCCCCAACAAACCTAAAAGCGCGATTTGCCAGGCCCTGCCTACTAGAGGCGGTTCTGTTTGCAGGCCGTCATCAATCTGTGTCGGCGATGCTTAGTCCTGTAAACTCTCTCTCAATGCGACCATCTCCGCGCAACGGATGGCTGCTGGCGCTTCTGTCTGCGATACTGCAGATACTCTGCTTTCCTTCGCCGGGCCTGTACTTTCTTTGTTGGATTTCCCTCGCGCCTCTGCTGGTGGCGCTCATTGACCGGCGCTACTCGCCGACTTTGTTTCGCGGGGTTCTACTCGCGTATTTCAGCGGCGTGCTTTGGTATGCCGGCACGTGCTACTGGATTTTTCACGTTATGCACGTGTACGGCGGCTTGTCCGAGCCAATCGCAGCCGGAGTCCTCGTGCTGTTTTGTCTGTACCTGGCGCTCTACCACGCGTTTTTCGGACTTTTACTTGGGCTGCTTACGCGAAGCCGCTTCTTTGCCAATGCTCGCGTGCTGATTCTGGTTTCAGTCGTGTGGGTTGGAGTTGAGCTGGCTCGGGCTTACATCACGAGCTTTCCCTGGGATCTACTCGGATATGCACAGGTCAGCAATGTTCCGCTAACGCGTATTTCGACCGCCACGGGCGTGTACGGACTGTCTTTTGTTGTTGCTCTGGTAAACACGATCTTCGCACTCGGATTTCTGCTGCCGCGAGAACGACGCATGAGCATCGCGCTTATTGCCGTGCTTGGAGCCGTTGCGCTTCAGTCGGGCGCCGTAGTGCCTTACCCGCCAGTGCATCCCAACCACGTCGCTGATCTTGTTCAGGTGAATCTGCCCATCCTTCCGACGAACTGGGCTCCCGCTTTTTATGACCAGACGATTGCGCAACTGGTTCAGCTCAGTACCGAAAGCGCCAGGACCGTGCCGCAGAGTTCGAGTCCATCGATTATCATCTGGCCGGAATCGCCTGCACCGTTTTTCACCAGCGATCCCAAATTTCAACACTGGATGTTTGCACTCGCGCAGGACTCCCACGCTTACCTAATCATCGGCAGCCTGGGCGTGAGTCGCGGAAAAAAACCAGACAGCTCTGAAGTATTTAACTCCGCGCAATTGGTCGAGCCCGACGGCAGTATGGGCGCACGTTACGACAAAATCCATCTCGTGCCTTTTGGGGAGTTCGTTCCTTTTCGGCACCTGTTGAGCTTTGCGGAGTCTCTGACACACGACATCGGCGACTTGTCGCGCGGCAATGAGCGCAATGTTCTTGCGATAGGCGATCACAAAGTAGGCACGTTTATTTGCTATGAGTCCATCTTTCCGGATGAGGTGCGGCGTTTCGCGCAGAATGGCGCAGAGTTGTTCGTCAACCTTTCAGACGACGGCTGGTATGGTGACTACGGCGCGCCAGGTCAGCACCTGAATATGGCGCGCATGAGGGCGATTGAGAACGGACGTTGGCTGCTACGCGCGACGAACAACGGAATCACGGCTTCCATCAGTCCACTCGGCGAGCTGGTGAGCACCGCTTCGCGGAATGTGCGGACGGTCTTGCAGGCGCCCTATAGCTTCGAATCGCGAACCACGTTCTACACTCGGCATGGGGATTGGTTCGCGCATGCTTGTGCGATAATTTCAGTACTGGCTCTGATCATGGCCGCACTCAGCGGACGAGCCCGGCAAGGGCTTCGCCAGTGAATCTCTATACAGACCGGGGAACCCAAATGATGGTTGAAGAACTCGAACGCGAATACGCGGGCGTCCGCACAAAGGCCCAGGATCTGCGGGAGTATCTTTGACGCGCCCCGACTGCGCGAGCAGCTCGCCGAAGTAGAAAAGAAAGCCTCCGACCCAAACTTCTGGTCGAATCAGGAACTCTCGCAACAAGCCATGCGCGAGCGCAAACGCATCGAAGCTGCGCTCGCGAGTGAAAACGATTTGAGCCGGCGCACGCAGGACATCGAAGCTTATTTCGAGTTGGCGCGCGAAGGCGAGAGCGTAGATGGCGAATTGCGTCGCGAGATCGAGAACCTGCGCGAGGTAGTCGACAAACTGGAAACACAAACGCTGCTTGCTGGCGAAAACGACGGGCGCAATGCCATTGTCACTATCCATCCAGGTGCGGGCGGCACCGAATCTCAGGATTGGGCCGAGATGCTCATGCGCATGTATCTGCGCTGGGCGGAACGTGAGGGATTTGAAGCAGTCCTGAACGACTATCAAGCAGGCGAGGAAGCAGGCATCAAATCGGCGACCTTTACTGTTAATGGCGAATACGCGTTCGGATTCCTAACGAGTGAGATTGGTGTCCACCGACTTGTGCGCATCTCTCCATTCGATCAGGCTAAGCGTCGGCACACGTCGTTCGCCAGCGTATTTGTCTCGCCTGAAATCGACGAATCGATTCAGATCGACATCAAGGAGACGGATCTCAAGATCGACACCTACCGCTCTGGCGGCGCCGGTGGACAGCACGTGAACACGACCGATTCCGCGGTGCGCCTCACGCACATTCCGACGGGAATCGTGGTGAGCTGCCAGAATGAGCGCTCGCAACATAAGAATCGCGATCGTGCGATGAAAATTCTTCGTTCGAAGCTTTACGAATATGAGCTGGAAAAGAAGCGAGCGGAAACGAAGAAGCTGGAAGACTCCAAGCTCGACATTGATTTCGGCTCGCAGATTCGTTCTTACGTGCTCGCGCCGTATCAGCTCGTGAAGGATCATCGTTCCAAAGTGGAAGTTGGTGATCCGACTCGCGTGCTCGATGGTGACCTGACTCCATTCATCCGTGGATATCTCCTCATGCGACGCGAGGCGGGTGTCCCGTAGCCACATGCCACGGCTCATCGAAATGATGAAGCAGTCGGCGGTGCCGGCGGGCGTGATGCGCTCGGCCTCGCGCGGCGCTCTCGCTGTACCTCCTGGAGAGATGCTCGAAATCCTCATCTACCTCAGCGGTCACGCCATTTTCGGGGAGCAGGCGCGAATGACATTAGCTGGCTTCGACGAAGCGGGATCGATCGCTGCGCTGGCAGATCCGAATACGTCGCGCGAGGTCCTGCATTACTTTCTCGCTCCGCGCAATCGCCGCCCGAAGCTGCTGCCGGTGCTCTTTGAGAATCCTGCCGTGTCGGAGGACATTCTTGCCGCCGTTGCAGAAACCGCCAGTCGCGAAGTTTTCGCCATGATGTTGGCCAGTCCCCGCGTAATTGCTTCGGCGAAAATTCTGAAGCCACTACTCGCGAATCCGAACATCACGCCTGAAGAGCACGGGTTCTTATCGCAAAGGCTCTCATCGCCAGGCGTGGATGTAGGCGCCGAAGTTGGCACGGTGACCGACACGCATGTGTTGGAGTGGCTCAAGGAGCACGCAGTCGAACTACAGGCAGAAGAAAATGAAGCCAAGCCGTTCGCGCTGATGGGAGGAATGGACGAAACCAGCGAGGCAGAGTCGACTGAAGTCAATGCCGAGACGCTCGAGGCGGCAAAAGGCAAGGGTGAGCAGAGTGACGAACGCCTTTCCGTACTGCAGAAGCTGGCGCGTTTGAAGGTGGGCGAGCGCATCAAACTTGCGATGCTGGGCAACCGCGAGGAACGCAGCATTTTGATTCGAGACTCTTCCAAGCTCGTGTCCTCGGCGGTGCTGGCATCTCCCAAAGTGAGCGAGCAGGAGAACGAGACCTTCGCCAACATGAAGAACGTGCGCGTGAACGTGCTGCGCGACATCGCCCGCAATCATAAGTTCCTGAAGAACTACGTGGTCGTGCGCAATCTCTGCAATAATCCACGTACTCCGCTCGACCTCTCACTGAGCATGGTTAAGAACCTGCTCGCTCCCGATTTGAAAACGTTGTCTATGAATAAGAATGTCCCCGAGACGCTGCGCAAAATGGGTTTGAAACTGTTCAAGATTCGGACCAGTCCGGCCGGCAAGGGCGGAGAATAGGGAACAGGAGAAGCATGAATCTCGTAGCGAACGATGAAATAGGAGCTCTGCTGAGTAAAGTAAAAACGATTGCTGTTGTTGGACTGTCATCTGATCCCATGCGGCCTAGCTTCGGTGTCTCGCGGTATATGCAGAGCAGGGGTTATCACATCATCCCCGTGAATCCAAACGAGAGTTCCGTTCTGGGAGAGAAGGCGTATCGAGCTCTGTCAGAAGTTCCACAGAAGATAGATATAGTGGATGTCTTCCGCCGGCCCGAGTTCGTTCCCGAGATTGTTGAAGAAACGATCCGCCTGAAGATTCCTGCCTTATGGCTGCAGGAGGGCATCATTCATCAAGGTGCAGCCAAACGTGCGCGAGACGCAGGGCTCACCGTCGTAATGAATC
>JACZCV010105546.1_pt1 | contig 14562 bp, 16 predicted proteins | sample 8641841 | NCBI WGS metagenome assembly JACZCV01 (sample SAMN15324606, study PRJNA640507) | soil metagenome | isolation source: monocropping sugarcane control | place: China: Luxin town, Laibin City, Guangxi Province | collected 2019-07-25 | depth 10cm m
CAGGGCTGGCCCAGAACGCGAACCTCACCGGCAGCCAGTGGGGAATGATGAACGAGACCGGCAGCTACCCCGGCCAGACCTGGCTCTGGCTGTACACGATGTGGTACCAGGTATGGCCCTTCAACAGCAGCAACGGATCCCTCGGCCTCAACGCCGGCAACGCCGACCTCGGGATCATCATCCTGATGACGGTTCTGACCGCCGCCCTGGCGCTGGTGCCGTTCATCCCCATCCTGCGCGACATCCCGCGCTGGATCCCGATCCACCGCCTGATCTGGAAGGACTACTACTCACCGAAAAAGAAGATGGCCTAGGAGACCCCGCGGTCTCCCAGGCCGCCGTAGCGGCCTCGCGCGCGTCCTCTTTATACGGAGGGCTTAGCTGATGCAGCGGTTGGTGCTCACGTCGTCGCATGATCCACATGCAGCAGCCTGGCTGGGCGTGCAAGCAGAGTGGGGGGATTCGTTGGTGAGAGGAAGGCGCCGTACCCAAACCGTTCGCGGCCTTGGGGTTAGGACCGAAGTCGTCCGTGAAGTTGATGCTGTTCCGAATCCAATCAGGATCGAAGGCCTCGTGGAGATCACGAGCTGGCTGGGGACGTTCGGCGAGCGCCAGCGATTGGCCCGCAGCGCGGATCTTCCGGCCATGGCTGCGCAAGTAGATCCGGAGAACAAAAGGCTGAACGAGCGTCGAGCCGAGCTCGTAAGCGTCAGCCTAGCGGGGTGACCATAGAGATGGAAAAGCAGCTGTGCGTACTGCTGATCGAAGACGATCCGGCCACTGGCGAGATGTACAGGCTCGGCCTGGAGATTGCCGGTCTAAGAGTGAAGCTTCTCTCAAACGCAGTCCTCCTGAACGCGGCCGTGGCCGCGGAGAGACCGAACGCTTTGGTGCTGGACTGGGATCTACCGGTCGTTCGAGGGGATGTCGCGTTGGAGCGCCTCCGGATGACTGACATCGGTCGCGACCTGCCCGTGTTCATGCTCAGCAACTTCCCGGGGATCGGGGATGGGGCCATCGATCGGGCCTTCGCGGCCGGCGCCGTCGCCTGGTTTGAGAAGGTCAACATGCCTCCAGCCGAGCTCGCGGCGCGAATCATCAAGGCTCTCGATACGGCGCCTTCCGTTACGAACGCGACGTAGCGCTTCGGGGACTTTCAGGCCGCAGTCGGTTGGCACCGGATGTGCACCATTGTCCGCACTGATAAGCCGCTCCACCTAGAGTTTCCGGGTGCGATCGCGGCGGGCGATAACGGTGATCGGCTGCCACGCGGGCGGCGAGATCGGCAACGTGGTCGTTGGCGGCGTGCTGTCGCCACCGGGCGCGACGGTCTTCGAACAGATGCAGGCCCTCGCACGCGACGACTCGCTGCGCAAGCTGCTGCTGCGTGAGCCCCGAGGCAGCGTCGCCGTGCACGCGAATCTCGTCGTCAAGTCGAACCGCCCAGATTGCGACGCCGGCTTCATCATCATGGAGCCGAGCGAGTACCCGCCGATGTCCGGGTCGAACACGATCTGCGTAGCCACCGTCCTGCTCGAGACCGGCATGGTAGCGATGCGCGAGCCCGAGACGGTGCTGCATCTGGAGGCGCCGGCCGGAATGGTTGAGGTCGTGGCCGCATGTCGAGACGGCCGGTGTGAAAGCGTCGAACTCACGAACGTGCCGTGCTTCGCCGATCAGCTCGATGTGCCGCTCGAAGTGGACGGGCTGGGCACGGTGAGCGTCGATGTCGCGTTCGGCGGCATGTGGTACGCGATCGCAGACGCCAGTCGACTTGGGTTCCAGCTGACGCCTTCCGAGGCCCGCGAACTGTCGGCGGTGGGAGAGAAGATTCGCGGCGCGGCCCGCGAACAAGTGGTATGCGTTCACCCCGAGAATCCCGCGATCAGTGGGGTCAGCATTGTCGAGATCGCCGAACCCTGGCGGGGCGTCGGCGCCACCACCAAGAACGCGGTCGTCGTGTCGCCTGGCCGGCTCGACCGGTCGGCGACGGGCACCGGTCTTTCAGCGCGCCTGGCAGTGCTCCACGCCCGCGGGCTGATGCGAGTCGGCGACACGATGGCGCACGCGTCGGTGCTGGGTTCGACGTTTGAAGGTCGGATCACAGCTGAAACGAGGGTGGGCGGTGATCGTAAAGCGATCCTGCCCGCGATTCGCGGCAGCGCGTGGATAACCGGCGTCTCGCAGATCTACGTCGATCCGACCGATCCTTTTCCCGAGGGTTACGTGCTCTCCGACACCTGGCCCGGTGGCGGTTGACCCGACTGAGTAGAGGATCGCGCGCGTCCTTATTGATGTGCCGGACCGCGCAATCCCAATATTGACCGCGCTTCAGAGCGCGAAACGGAACGTCGCGAAGTCTATGTGCTGGGTCGTGCTCGGCGCCCACGATGAGTCGTGTCCACCGAAGAACGTGCTGAACATGAGACTGTCGATGTGGGGCGAGCTGGCCGTGCGAAAGGTGATGCCTGTCAAGTGCGCCACCAGCGCGCCGTCGTAGCGGACGTCGACGTAGCGGCTCGCCGATCCAGGCGTGGTCGGTGACGGGTGCGAGGCTGAAACCGCCGGCGATCTTGTGGGCCGCAGCGTCAGAACCCCGGCCACCAGCACCTCGCAACCGCGATCAACACCACCAGCACGGCCACCGTTTTACGCCTCATGCGTGCCAACCAACGCCATCGTTCCAGCGGCTGGCGCGACGTGCCGATCAAGACTTGCAAATTCAGCGTTATCGTGGCACTGCAATTGCGCGATCGAGCGTTGAAGTGCGTTACGAGTTGATGCCGGTTCGCGATCGAGCGCGCTTGATCGTATTGGTGACCGTGGGCGCCCTGGGGCTCATCGCGTGCGGTCCGGCGCAGCCGGACGCGTTCCCGCAGCCTCCTCCCGCGCTGCAGTCATCCCTCGCCCAGAACGGAGCCGTCAATCTGCCATCGACCGATCCGACCGTCGATCCCAGCGGGCCGTCGCTCGATCTGCTGATCACCAAGTCGATGCTGTATGACGCCGCCATGAGGTTCCACGTCAATCCGTACCTGGTGATGGGCCTCGCGTGGCATGAAAGTGGCTGGCAGCCCGATGTGATCTCGTCAGCTGGGGCGGTGGGAATCATGCAGGTCATGCCGGCGACCGCCGAACGCGACGGTCCGATTCTGCTCAACCGGGTCGTCAATCTCCATGACCCGGCAGAGAACATCGACATGGGAACCGCGATTCTGCGGCACAACCTCGACGCTTACGGGGGCGATATAGCCAAAGCCCTGACCGCTTACTACGCGGGAGGCAGCGCGGTGACGGACTGGGATCACCTCCGGGCCGATTGCCGCCGCTACGTCTGGGCCGTCTACAACGCGGCGATGATGTTCCTGCAGGGACGCGGCCCGGTCTGAAACGCTCTGCCGTCTGAGATCGGGTAAAAACCGGTACTCGCGCGTATCAAAAGGAAGGGGAGCGGGGAATCTCGCCACTTCGGGGGATGCCTTGGGTTCGCGAAGCTTCAGAGAAAGAATCGCTGTATCTCTGCTAGGGGCGGCCCTCGTGCTGGGTGCCGTGCTCGGGGTCATGACGATCCGCTCGTTCACCGAGGGAGCAGCCGGCACGGTCGGGCTGGCACAGGGGCAGGTCACCGGCGCCACACCGTCGAGCAGCTCAAGTGGCGGAGCCGGGCCGGCCGGATCGACCGCCTCCACCGGCGGCGTGACCGGCGGCACGATCACCATTGGCGGCTTCTTCGACATCACAGGCCCCATCGACTCCTCCGTCGAGCGCGACACGGTGCGCGCCTACATGAATGCGGTCAACCAGTCGGGAGGCATAAACGGCCGCCAGATCCAGTACGTCTGGTGCGATTCGAAGTACGACGCGAGCGCCGCGCACCAGTGCGCCGAATACCTGATCTCGCAGCACGTGCTCGCGGTCGTCGGTTTGACCGCACCGCTTGGGGAAGACAACGAGATCGCCACCCTGACCGGCGCCGGCATACCGGTGATCGGAGGGCTGGGCACTCCTCATGAGTACTCGGACCCGAAAGCATTCCCCGTCTCGGCCAACTTCTACCGCTACGGCACGTCGATCGCCGACGAGGCCCGGGCTCTCGGTGTCCATCACCCGGCGGTGGTCGTGTTGAACGATGTGCCGTGGGTACGTCCTGTCGAGGCGAACCTGCTGAATCGGCTGGCCGCCGACGGCATCGGCTACACCGACGTGGAGGAGGTATCGGCCACGCAGGCGAGCTACACCGCCACCGTGTTCAACCTCCAGCACTCGCACCATGGGCCCAGCGGCGGCGGCGCCGCGCCGAACTACTCCTGCCCGGCCGCCGCGAGCGGCTGTCCCGACTACGTGATCGCGGCCCTGGACCCGTTCAGCTATCACCGGCTCTTCGACGCGATGGAGGCGGCCAACTGGTATCCGGGCGTGTTGGGCACCGGCCTGGACAAGTTCAACGTGCAGCGCTCCTATGACGGCGAGCTGCGCAACGCGCACTCGCTGGTGCCGTTCCTGTCGCCCTACGACCACCAGGGCAACCAGACCGTCCGCCAGTACCTCGGTACTGTCGATCACTTCTACCCCGGTCAGTTCCAGGCCCTCGACATCTACACGCAGCACGCGTGGACGGCCGCGATGGTGTTCGTGGAAGCGGTCAGACGAGCCGGAAAAGACTTGAGCGCGGAGACGCTGATCCAGGCGCTCGACTCCATGCAGAACTTCCAGACGGGATGGTCGGTGCCGCTGTCCTACGGATCGGGAGCGCACGACCCGAACCACTGCTTCACCTACACCGCTGACAACGGCAACGGGTGGCATACGACCTCGAGCTGGATCTGCTCATGAGCGACCAAGAACAGCAATGACCGCGCTCGCAGCGTTCACGATCATCGGTTTGAGCGTGGGCGGCGTGTACGCCCTCGCCGCTCTGGGCATCGTGCTCATCTACCGCACGACCGGAGTTCTCAACTTCGCCCATGGCGCCATGGGCATGTTCTCGACGTTCGTCGCGTGGCAGGTGTTTTACGGCTGGCGGCCCGATTCGTGGCCGCAGTGGCTCGCGACCATAATCGCCATCCTCGCCGCGCTGGCTTTCGCCGCCCTGCTCGGGCTCGGCCTCGAGCTCGCTGTGTTTCGCTGGGTGCGCACGCGCGAGCCAGTGGTCAAGGCCGTGATCACCATCGGCGTGCTGCTCGCGCTCCAGTCGGCCGCGTCGCTGATCTGGAAGAACAACCAGTACCACCTGCCGATCTACGTCGTGCCGCAGCAGTGGGTGTGGATCGTTCCCGTGGCCGACGTGCCGGTCGGGGCCAACTCGATACTGATCATCGTCGCCGCCATCGGGCTCGCATTCGCCCTCGGCGCATTCCTGAAGTACACGAGCTTTGGGCGGTCGATGCGCGCCGTGTCGGACAGTCCGACAGCAGCCTCGTTGTGGGGAGTGCCGGTCGGAAGGGTCGGCGCCGTCAGCTGGGTGATCGGCAGCGTTCTCGCCGCGGTGGGCGGGATCCTGATCACAGCCGAGGGCATCAACTTCGACACCACGAGCCTCACCTTGCTGATCATCGACGCGCTCGCGGCGGCGCTCATCGGCGGACTCTCGTCCCTGCCGCTGACCGTCGCGGGCGGTTTCATCGTCGGCCTGCTCGAGACCTATCCGACGATGTGGATGCAGTCGCTGGGCTTCCCGCGGCTGGTCGCGCTGCTGGTCATTCTTTTCGTGCTCATCGTCCGCAGCCCTCGGGGTCGGGCGGTGGCGCTGGCCACGAAATGAGCGCGCGATTCGCCTGGCGCGCCGTCGTCGCGCTGGTCGCATTCGCGGTGCTCGCCAGGATTCCGGTCGGCTTCGACGTCGGCTTCAAGTTCGATGCCGCCCTCGCGGTGATCTGGGCTTTCGGCCTGCTCAGCATCGTGCTCCTCACGGGATACGTCGGCCAGATCTCTCTATGCCAGGCGAGCTTCGCCGGCCTCGGCGCGTACACCGCCGGCATGATCGTGTCCTCGTTCCACATCGACTACGCGGCCGCTGTCGCCATCGCGGTCGCGGCAGCGTTCCTACTGGGCGTTCTGGTCGGCCTGCCCGCGCTGCGTCTCCGCGGCATCACGCTGGCGATCGTGACGCTCGGCATCGCCCTCGTCTTCGACCGCTACGTTTTCCAGGACCACATCTTCGACTGGCTGACAGGCGGATCGGGAGGATGGCGCGTCGACCACGCGACGCTCTTCGGCCTCGAGGTCGACTCGTCAAAGCACCTGCTGGTCGCTTTCGACGTCCTGCTGGCGCTGTTCTGCGCGGTGGCGCTACTGGTCGCGAACATGCACGACTCCGGTGCCGGTCGCCGGTTCCGCTCGATTCGCGATTCGGAGCTGGCGGCCTCGACGATGGGCGTCAACCTCACCCGGTACAAGCTGCTCGCGTTTGGGCTGGCAGCAGCGATCGCGGGCCTTGGCGGTTCCTTCTATCCATTGGTGGCTGGATCGGTCAGCCCGCAGCCCTTCTGGCTTTTCACGTCGCTGCAGCTGGCCGCGATCGCGGTGCTGATGGGAGTGCGCTATGTACCGGCCGCTGCCATCGGCGGTGTCTTCATGTCGTTCGTTCCCGACGTCCTCACTCGTTTCGGTCATGGCACGATCGCCGGTCACCAGTACGACGTTTCCTTCGACTGGTTCCAGATCGCGATCGGTCTCCTGCTGATCGTGCAGATGATCACGCTGCCCGACGGCGTCTGGGGCGACCTGCGCCATCGCGCGGGTCGCCTGTTCTCGACAGTTCGGCCGGCTGTCGCTGTCCAGCAGGCGAAGACGTCGTGACGATGCTCAAGGTGCGCAACGTCACGGTCCGCTTCGGCGGCGTCGTCGCTCTCGACGGCGTGTCGCTGGACCTGAACCGCGGCGAGATCCTCGGGTTGATCGGACCCAATGGCGCCGGCAAGACCACGCTCTTCAACTGCATCTCGGGAGTCACGCAACCGGATTCCGGAGCGATCGGTTTCGACGGTAGGTCGCTGACGAACGCGGCGCCGCACGAACGCGCTGCTCGGGGTGTCGCCCGCACGTTTCAGAACCTTCAGCTGTGGGGCTCGATGACCGTTGAGGAGAACCTCATGGTGCCGATGGATGCGCTCAGCCATCGCAACACCTTCAGCGACGCGTTGCATCTTCCCTTCTCGTCCTACGCTGAGCGCGCGTCTAGAGAGCGAGCGCGCGCGGTTCTGCACGTGCTCGACCTCGATGGTCATGCGAGGGCGCGAGCCGGCGACCTGCCGGCAGGCATCCAGCGGCGCGTGGAGATTGCCCGCGCGCTGGCGTCGCGTCCCCGGTTGATGCTGCTCGACGAGCCGGCCGCCGGTCTCGACGCGGAGGAGACGGCACACCTCGGCGAGCTGTTGCGAGCGGTGCGCGACCGCTTCCACGTCTCGATGCTGCTGGTCGACCACGACATGAGCCTGGTGATGCGTGTTTGCGACTACATCTACGTCCTGGACTTCGGCAAGATGCTCGCCCAGGGCGAACCCGCCGCCATCCGAAGCGACCCCAAGGTCATCGCCGCCTACCTGGGCGAGGAGTCCAAGCAACTGACCGGCAAGACCGAGTCGGTGGCAACGACAAGGAACGCCGAGCCGCCGCTGCTCGAGGTCAAGGGACTCGCCGCCGGCTATGGCCGGCTCGAGGTGGTGCGCGCGCTGGATCTGGAGGTCGGGCCGGGCGAGGTGGTGGCCTGCATCGGCCCGAACGGTGCTGGCAAGACGACCACCCTACGCGCGATCTCCGGGATGATCGCGCCTCGGCGCGGGCGAGTCATGTTCGGTGGTGCAGACGTCACCGGTGACCCGGCCCACCGCATCGCCCGGCTCGGGTTGGTTCATGTGCCGGAAGGCCGCGGGTTGTTTCCGACCATGAGCGTTGAGGACACGCTCCGGCTGGTCACCAACGCGACTGGAGGCGTCAACGTCGACCTCGGGCCGGCGTTCGACGTGTTTCCGAAGCTGCGTCAGCGCCGCAACCAGTCCGTAGGCACGCTGTCCGGCGGCGAGCAACAGATGGTGGCGCTCGCGCGCGCGATCCTCTCGCGCCCGCGCCTGGTGATGATCGATGAGATGTCGCAAGGCTTGGCACCGACGGTGGTCAAGCAGCTCTTCGACGTCGTGCGCGTGTTCCGCGACCAGGGCATTGCCGTCCTGCTCGTGGAGCAGTTCGTCGAGTCCGCGCTCGACATCGCCGACCGCGCATACGTCTTCGAGCACGGAACCATTGCCATGAGCGGTTCCGCCGCCGAGCTACGCGGAGACCGCGCGCTGATATCGGGCTCATACCTCGGCACCGCCGGCGACGTGCCCGCGGCTGCCAACGGCAACGGTCACGTGATCGACCCAGCGCTGTTGCAGTCGGTGACCATCAAGCTGCCGGCGCGCGTCAAGCGCGCAGTCGAGCGGCGCGCGGAGCTCGAAGGTCGCCCGCCTGCGGCCCTCGTGGTGGAGTTACTGGAAGGAGTCGATCGCAAATGAGAAGGCTCTTCATCGCGTTGAACTGCTTGATCCTTGCGGCCGCGGCGGTGGTGCTGTTTCCCGCGTTCGCCCTCGCCGACGTGCCCGCCGCGTACACGAGCTTCGGGTACGCCACCGGCGTGCATGGCATCGCCGGCAGTGATGCATTTCCCAATTTTCAGAATGGCGCCGTCAACAACCGCTATCCGATGGCGGAGGTCGCGCAGGACGCCAGCCCGTCGTCTACCGCGACGGCGACTTACGCCGACAGCGGTCCCGCGGCAGCAACGGGCGGTTCGCAATACAACCAGAGCTGCAGCACCTCGAGCGGCACGCCGCCTCCATCGCAGATCTGTCAGAACCCGAACAACCAGGTGCCCTATGCGAAATCGACGTATCCCGGTGGACCGCAGAGCTCGCACATCGATTCCTGCAACGGGTGCGGTAGCGGGCCTTACGCCAACACATCCGCTGTTCAGATGATGGCGGTCGCGGCGGGTTACTACGCAGGCGGTGGCACTCAGCCCTTCAGCGGAGCGTACGGCCAGACGACCACCACCATCGATTCGGGCGGAACGCTGACCGTGATCACGCATTCCGAGGTGGACAGCTTCACGATCGGAACCGTCCACATCAACAAGGTCGTGGTCGACATCACCGCGAGCAGCACGGTCAATGGCGCGAACGGCGACGCGCATGTGCAGGGGGGACAGGTGATGGTCAACGGCCAGCCCGTCGCGGTCAGCGACCAGGGGGTCACCATCACCCAGCAGGAGCCGGTTCCGTGTCCCAAGACGCCCGCGGCGCCCGCGCCACCTGCGGCTCCCAGTGGCCCACAGCCGCCGCCGGGTCCCGCGCCGGTGCCCCTCCCGATCGGTGGCGGCGGGTCCGGTGGATCGGGAGGCTCCGGCGGGTCGGCAGGAGGAGGCACGTCTTCACAGCCGTCCTCCGGCGGCTGCGTGCCGAGTGTCGACGTCACCTACGTCAAGATCTGGACAGTCGCGCCGAGCAAGAAGATCGACCAGAGCCACGTCACGGTCTGGGCGACCGGCCTCCACGTCCTGATCACGCACCCATCGCCCGGACCGGGCGTGCCGACGCAGAGCGCCGAATACATCCTCGGTGAGGGCTACGCCGACCTGCAGGCCGGCAACAGCGGCGGCTTCGGCGCTGGCGGGTTCGGTGGCTTTGGCCCTGGCGGTTTCGGTCCCGGCGGTTTTGACGGATCAGGCGGACCGGGTGGTGCGGGAACGCCTGGCTCGGTCGCCTCGACGGTCGGCTCGGCACTGGCCGCCAACCGCGTGCCGCTCGCATGGCTGTTCCTCACCGTCGAGGCGCTGCTGCTCGCGTCGGCGGCGGCTTGGGTGTGGTCGAGAAGCGCCCGCGTCGACAAGGCTCAGGAAGAGGTGTCGTGGCCTTGATCCACTGGCTGCGCCTGCACGCGCAACGGGCACGGATCAAGACGATGGCGTCGCCTCGTCGTTCGCCGGCGCGGTATCGCTGCGAAGTAGACGACTGGACGTTCGACGCGCGCTATACGCAGGGCCGCTGCCCGATCTGCGGATGGGCGCCGGACGGGGCCCCGACCGCGCCGCGATGGCTGGCACTGGTCAACGTCGTCGACTGGCAGGTGATAGGGCTCGTCCTGCTGGCCGACGTGCTCGCGCTGCTGGGGCTGATCGTGGCCAATGCGGCAGGGCTTCTGCCAGTGCACCGCTAGCTCGATAAAGTACGGGCGTGGCGGTACCCGAGCGCCTGGGCCGGGTGGCGGTGATCGGCAACGGGATCATGGGTCACGGCATCTCCCAGGTCTTCGCCGTCGCGGGCAAGGACGTGGTGATGATCGGCCACTCCGAGGCGAGTCTCCGCGGGGCAGTGACGCGGATCGCCGGCAGCCTGCAGCTTTTCAAGCACCACGGATTGCTCGACGAGGCGGAATCCGAAGCGGCTCTCGCTCGTGTCTCGACCTCGACCTCGCTCGAGGACGCCGCGGGCGCCGAGCTGGTGGTCGAGGCCGTGCCCGAGGACACGGAGCTCAAGCTCTCGATTTTCGGAACGCTGGACAGCGTGTGCCCGCCGCCGGCGGTGCTGGCCTCGTCCAGCGGACGGCCGGCGTCGAGCCTGGTCGAGCGGGTCCGCCATCGCGAGCGACTGATCGCCGCCCACTTCTGGAACCCCGCGCAGCTCTTGCCCCTGGTCGAGGTCTGCGGTGGCCCCGAGACCAGTCGCGACGTCGTCGACTGGACGGTGGCGCAGCTGCGCGAGGCCGGCAAGTCGCCGGTCGTGGTGGGGAAGGAGATCGACGGCTTCATCGGCAACCGCCTGCAGTTCGCACTCCTGCGGGAAGCGCTCGCTCTGTGGTCCGAAGGTGTCGCATCGGCGGCGGCGATCGACACAGCAGTGAGGGCCAGTTTCGGCCGCAGGCTGTCAGTGACCGGGCCGCTCGAGTCGGCTCAGCTGGCCGGCGTCCAGACCATGCACGAGTTCGCGCGCTTTCTCTTCCCTGACCTCAACACGGAAAAGGAGCCGCCGCGCCGGATGCTCGACGGGTTGTATCAGTGGCCGGAGGAAGCGCGCCAGTCCCTGACCGCGGCCCGTTACGAAGAGCTCTTCAGGCAGCTGGCCGCGGACAAGCCAGGCGCGGTGGCGGAGAAAAGCCTCTAGGCCTATCGCTTGTCGATCGGCGGCTGGTCCGCGCCGGCTTCTCCGACCACTACGTTCACTCGCTGCACCGCGTTGTTCTCGACGCCTTCGAGGTTCCAGTTCTGATCGACGGGCTGCACGTTGCCGGCGAAGTCGGTCGCCCGCACGCAAAGCTGGTGCTGACCCGGCGTGGATGCATCCCACGTGCAGTGCCAGCCGCGCCAGGCTTGCGGCGAGTAGGGCGCATCGAGCTCGGCGTCGGTCCAGCTCTTCCCGCCATCGGAACTGAACTCGACCCGCGTCACTTCGCCGTGACCTGACCACGCGCGGCCTTCGATCCTCTGGACTCCAGGCGTGACGAATCGGGTCCGCGACATGAAATCGGGAATGCCCGGCGGGATCATCAGCGCGCGCGGCAGCATTCGGCGCACCGGTTCGCCGGCGCTTGTATCGGTCGTCCTGTAGTGATACGCGCGCGCCTGCTGGTAACCCTCGAATGGGCGATCGACAACCGTGACCGATCGCAGCCATTTCACCGAGGTCATGCCGTACCAGCCGGGAACGATCAGGCGCAGCGGGAAGCCGTGTTGCGGCGGCAGCGGCTGGCCGTTGACCGTGTACGCGAGGATGACGTCGTCGCGCATCGCCTCGGAGATCTCGAGGCTACGCTCATAGTTCTGAGTGACGTCGCCCTGCACGCCGGCATCAAGGCCGGTGAAGACGACGTGGCGCGCATCGTCGCCGATGCCGGCCTCGCGAAGAATGGGACCAAGCGGCGTTCCCGTCCACTCGGCAGTGCCCACCGCCTCGACCAGCCACGGCTGGCTCAAGGGCCGAGGCGACATTCGTGAACGTCCGTTGCCGGCACATTCGAGAGTCACGCGCAGCCGAGACGCCGGCCGAGAAGTCAGGTCTTCGAGCGACAGGCTGAGCTGTCGCGAAACGCGGCCGCCGACTGCGAGCCGCCACGTCGCGGCGTCGACGAACGGGATGTCGAAATGAATCAAGAGGTAATGGAGACCCACCGGCGTGACGTCGTACCGAAGCGCTTCCAGCGGCATCGAGTGATTGCGGACCGCCAGCTGCAGCTCGTCGGGTGTGATCTCGGCGGAGGGAATCAGCGTGCCGGCGGGAGGCGACGTGATGTTCTTACTCATGGCAGAACGTTCGCCAGGATCATGGGACGCGCGTGACCCAGTCATTGGAAGGTCCGTGGAGACCATTCCGGCGGCTCTTCGGTCCAGATCCGCTCCCGCCACAGGGCATCGGGGCAGGCCTCCAGCGCGCTGCCGAACATGTCGATGGCGGCGCCGAACTGCGCCCACAGCGCGGATCGGGTGAGGTCGTCCATGCACGTAGTCTGGCGGTCGTCGGCCCCAAACGAAAGGCGGACTACCGCTGGGCGCTGACCGTCACCTCGTGCCACCACTGACGCCGCGGTTCGCTCTCCAGCGAGTCAAGGCGCGCTCGCGTGGTCTTGAACACCGGGTCGCGGTGCCACGCCTCCCAGTCGTTGCGGCTCTTCCAGCTGCCGACCACGATGCGGCGCGGCGACTTTCCATCCATCGGCTTGAGCACCTGGCCCTCGAGCCATCCCGGTAGCCTCTGGGCCGCGTCGAGGCGTTCCTGCATGACCGCATCCCAGGCCTGCTCGCTGCCGTCCTTGAGCATCATCTGCGTCACCGTGGTGACCAATTGAATTCACCCCCTGTGCTCCCAGGCATATTTGTCCGTTTACCTTGGTAACGCGTCAAGTGGCTGGATCAACCGGCTGGTAGGGTCTAAGGCATGGGCGAGGCGCCGTGCTTTGCGCACTTCCTCGATGACGAGGGCAACATGCCCGACACGCCGCAACCGCCGGAGATCGAGATTCGCCGCGTGTACGACCACCACCCTGGCCGTCGAGGCGAGACCCGAGTCCTGGTCGACCGCGGCTGGCCTCGGGGAGTCGCCAAAGAGTCGCTTCAGCTCGATCGTTGGGCCAAGGACCTGGCGCCGTCGGAGCAGCTGCGGCGCTGGTTCGGCCATGACCCGAAACGATGGCCGGGATTCCAGTCCCGCTACCGCTTCGAGCTGGCCGAAAAAACGGCAATGCTGAAGGAGCTGGCGGAGCTGTCGCGAGAGCGTCCGCTGGTGCTGCTTTACGGCGCTCGCGACGAGAAGCACAACCAGGCGGTGGTTCTCAAGGACGTGCTCGAAGAGGGAATCCGCAACTCCTAGCCGGTCTTCGCAAACACCAGGCCCGGCTCCAGCACGAACCTGTACGGGATCATCGGGTCCCCGTCCTGCGGCTCGGACAGCCACCGTTTTGTGCCCGACTGGTCGGGCAATTCGTAGTCGGGGAATCGCGCTCCCGGTCGGATGTCAGGTCTCGTGGATTCGACGGTACGAGGGTGCCCGCCGGCGCCGCTGAAGCTTCGAGTTGAATCTCCTCCCCCTTCGGGGCTAGCATCCGAGGACACTCTTTCGGTGGCGCGCGGAGGGCGTGCCATCCGGTTGCCGCAAGGGGTTCGGGTTCCTGAGGAGGTGTGATGGTTTGTTAGCGCATGTTCGTCGCGTCTTTGCGGTCGCATCGGCGACCGCAGTGGTGGCGGCGCTGGCCACTGGCATCAGCCAGTCGGCGGCGAGCAGCCCAGTAGCCTTTACGTCTCAACCAGGCGTGGCCAGACTGCTCAATCACTACGTGGTCTCGCCCACGGCGAGCGGGCAGCACGGTGCATCGAGCAACTCAGCAGATGAAGGGCTGGCGCCGAAGTGGCCAAAGGGCCACGGGCCCGACAGCGTCGTCAACAACACGGGCGGCGTGAACGGCGGTTCCGGCGGTGCGGTCACGAATACGACTACGCCGCCCCCGAGCGCGAGCTTCATCGGGATGCAGTCCTCCTCCACGATCTGCAACTACTTTGGTCACGGTTGCAACCCGCCCGACATGGCGATCGCAGCCTCGCCCCAGTGGGTCTTCCAAGGCGTGAACACCTCCTTTGAAGTCCTCGACACCAAGGGCAACGTCCAGCCCGGCTGGCCGGTGAACGCGCAGAGCTTCTTCGGCGCGCCGGACGTCTTCAACGCCGACGGGTCGGCGTGTGACGCGGCTCACAAAAACCAGGCGTTCATGAGCGACCCGCGTGCGCTCTACGACGCAGCCGACGGCCGGTTCTGGGCCGCCGAGCTGCAGATCGAAGGCGCGCCGTGGTTCCCGGCCGCCCCCAACTGCCCGTTCCTGTCCGTGTACTACATCGCGGTCAGCCAGACCGGCAACCCGAACGGGCGCTGGAACGTCTACGAGTTCGACATGTCGATGGGTCCGCAGGCCAACGGCCAGCTCTTCGGCGCGGACTACACGCAGATCGGCATCAACAGCCAGGCCGTCTACTTCTCCGGGAACATGTTCGGCAGCCAGGGCGGCTTCTACGCCGAGGTCTTCGAGGCCAACAAGGCGCAGATGGAA
>JACZCV010080593.1_pt1 | contig 14362 bp, 11 predicted proteins | sample 8641841 | NCBI WGS metagenome assembly JACZCV01 (sample SAMN15324606, study PRJNA640507) | soil metagenome | isolation source: monocropping sugarcane control | place: China: Luxin town, Laibin City, Guangxi Province | collected 2019-07-25 | depth 10cm m
AACAATCAATCCAAAAGCCTGAATCTCGTAAATGCAATTCCTCGCCGGACAGCGCTAGATTCCCGAAATGGCGACGTGTTTCGCGTCCAGGAATTCCTCAAGACCTTCGCTGCCTAACTCACGCCCCCAGCCACTCTGCTTGATACCGCCGAATGGACATTGGCTCGTCGAAGGCGCTCCGTCATTCACGCCGATGGTGCCGGCTTCCAGTCGCTCGACGCAACGAAAGATACGTCCAACATCGCGGGCCATCACATAAGCACTCAGTCCGTAGCACGACGCATTCGCGCGTTCGATACCTTCTTCTTCTGTATCAAAAGTGACAACCGGCGCGATTGGCGCAAACGTCTCTTCGCGCATGCATAAAGCTTCATCGCGCATGCCCTCGATCACTGTAGGCTCGAGGAAATATCCTTGCGTCCCGGCCAGCCTCTTCCCGCCGCAGCGCACGATCCCGCCATGGCTTACGGCGTCTTCTACCTGATGGAGTGCCGAGCGCAACGCCGACTCTCCAATCAACGGACCCACGTCGACGCCGGGCTCAAGACCATCACCGACCTTCAGCTTACGAACAGCCGCAACAAATCTGTCCATGAACTCCGGAAAAATCCTCATCTGAACGTACACGCGATTCGCGGCAATACACGATTGTCCCGTGTTGCGGAATTTGGCGATCACCGTTTCGCGCACCGCAGCATCGAGGTCACAATCGTCAAACACCAGCACAGGCGCGTGCCCGCCAAGTTCCAACGAGAGTGGCTTGATGGAATCGGCTGCTTTACGGATCAACTGTCGTCCCACTTCAGTCGATCCCGTGAAAGTTATTTTTCGACACAGGCTGCTATTCAGAAATTCATCGGCAATCATGACCGCATCGCCGATTACCAACTGGAACACGCCTCGCGGCACACCAGCTGCTTCCATGCATTCCGCGAATGCAACTGCGCAAAGTGGAGTCTTCTGCGCCGGCTTCAGGATCACGGGACAGCCTGCCGCCAGCGCCGGCGCAGCTTTGCGAACCGATAACACCAGTGGGAAATTCCAAGGAGCAATCGCTCCGACCGGGCCAATTGGCGTCTTTATTACTAAATGACGCTTACTTGATGATTGCTGCGGAACAGTTCTCCCATACGCTCGCTTCCCTTCTTCGGCAAACCATCGCAAATGGTCCTGCGCCATTGCGACTTCACCTTCGCTCTGAGCAAGAGGCTTACCATTCTCGAGCGTGATCGTGCGCGCAATCTCGCTATGCCGACGCTGCAGCTCGTCAGCTGCGCGGTTCAACACGGTTCCGCGTTCCCGCGCAGTCAGAGCCCGCCAGCCGGCGAATGCATCATCTGCAGCCTGGAGTGCTTCCTTAATCTGTTCCCGATTTACCGCGCATACTCGTGCAAACACCTGACCCGTAGCGGGATTCACTACCTCAATGTCATCGTTCGTGACAACCCATCGGCTGTTAATGTAAGCCTTAGCGAGTAAAGTTTGCGCTTCGGTGACAGATGAAAGCGAGCTCGTGGAACGGTTCATAGCTAGACCCAATTGGGAAGGAAAGTGCCCTCTTCTGCCTGCTTTTCGATTGCGCGGCGGGCATCACGCACATGTTGCCGCGCCAGTCTTTCTGCCTCATCGGCGGAGTTGGATTCAATCGCGTCCACAATGCGAAGGTGCTCGGCGTGAACGATCTTCGGATCGCGCGCGGCCCAAACCGCCATGCCAAGAATCCTGTAAGTCTCCGCAAGACGAATGAGAATCTTATTGCGCGACAAGCCGATGATACGGAGGTGAAAAGCGTGATCCGTCGAACCCATGCTCTGCACATCGTTCTTCTTGGAAAAGCGCAACACGTCGCCCGCCATGGCGCGCAGATCGGCAAGATCCGCTCGCCCGACGTGATCACAGGCTAATCTGGATGCTAAGCCTTCCAACACCTCACGCACTTCGTAAGCTTCACAAATGCGTGACGCATCCAGCTTTTCGACAAACACTCCGAGCCGGTCGATTGAATCTACGAGTCCAAGCCACTGTAATTCGAGTAACGACTCACGAACTGTACCCTGAGCGACTCCGAGTTCTTTGGCGAGACTCTGCTGGCTGAGACGATCGCCGGCTTTGCGTTCTCCAGAGAGAATTCGCCTCTGGATTTCGTCTCTTACATCGTGTCTCGCAATGCGAGGCTCAACACTGACCCTCTGCCCTCTCCTGAGTGCCTGCATACTTGCTGCCTTGCCGTTTTGTTTCATCTTCTTATCCGCGTGATTAACGGTCATGCTACCCACTCGACTTTTAAAAGTCTGCTCAACCGGCGGAATGTCTCGGCACTATGCTCATTAAAAAGCAGAACGTGGTGAGGCATTCCGTTGTGAATCAGCTTGTCAAAGACTTGTGGAACGTTCTTATCAGCTACTTCAACCAGCAATGAGTTTCCTGTCACTTTCCGTCGAGGAGATATAGCTTTGCCTTCAAACGCGGTCATAAAGTACTGATTGTCACAGTGCCATAGGCGCATGATCGTGGCGGGTTGACCGGTCTGGAGCGGAGCGTCGACGACAAGCGGCTTCACGATATTAAAATGTCGCGCCAAAGCAGGCCCGTTGCTGGCACCGGCGGCGTAACACATGTTGAGCGGAGCCATTCCGGGGTGCCATAGAAAAATCGTCGATTGATCGTGCTCCAGCCAATCGGTCAGGAAACCCGGACCGAGTTCGAGCGAGATTCCGATAAACTCCGCAATAGCCCCATCAACGTCGCCTTCCATCGAGACAGCTCTGCCCTTGGTCGTGAGCCGCGAGATCGCAAGATACGGCCACTGCCCGAGGACCTCCGGCAGCTCCGGCCAGCATTGAATCGAAAGCGCATCCAGGCTCTCTTCTTTCATCAAGTCGAGCATCGCCAGATAGCAGCGAGAGTTCACCGCCAGGTCTTCCTCCTGGACGTCAAACAACGGAAGCGCAAGCTTTTTGACCATGCCGACATCTTCGCGAACTCTGCCGGCTTCAATCGCGTGGGTACGATCGATAAACTGCGGCAGGCTGAGCGAATGGAGCTGAATTCCCAGCGATCTCCGCAGCAAGAACGGATCCATGGCAAAATCCATGTAGCCGGGCGCGTGGCCGCCGATCATTCCCACTTTGGCACTTTTCAATTTCAACACGGTGCGCGAAAGACGAATAGCGCGGAGGAGTTCACGGCGTACCGATTCCTCATCAGGGTCACCATATACAAACTCAAAGGGATGCCCAGCCTGTCTAAAATTCGATGCCCACAAATGCTGTCCCACTAACGAACACGAGCTGACCTTGCCATCTCCAGGTCGTTCTGGCGTCGCCCACAATACGATTGGCCCGGGCCACTGCTGAGCAAGAGTGAGCGAGAGCTGACCATTTCCCATCGAGGGCTGCAGCATCACGAGCACATCACAGCCTCGCTCGCGAATTCGGCTCAGGGCTTGCGCGAGCGATGCATCGTCTACGACGGCCGCATCCGGACCAATCGATTCCAAACCCAGTTCTTCCATCGCGGTGATTGCACGACGAGTCACCTCCCGATTCCAGTCCTGATCGAAACCCGGGCGCTTGCGCCCGAGGATCAGTACACCAACCGCTAACGATGTTGTCTTACGCAACTCAAGCGTCTGCATAAAGCTCCCGGTCGCTCACGCAGGATTCGTACTCCAACAAATCTCCAATCAGAGGACGAACGTATTCGAGGAATTTACTGTTGACCGGCACTTCGTCATCACAAAGCCAACTTTGGGGAATTGTTCGATCGGCGCAAGCGACCGACTCAAGCCCAATTAAATCGGAGGAAGGCTTGCTCCCTTTCTCCAGGGGCTTGAGTGCGATCATGATCGCGCGGTGTCCGGCGCGCAACGCGCGCACGCCCTCAGCACCGACAAACTCTGCATCTTCCAGGTCCTGCGTTGCGACGTGGATCATCGATGCTCTTCCGATCAGCCCAGGTTTCTCATCGCGGCAGCGGATCTTCAGCTCCCGAGTCACGATCTGCGCCAGAAAACGCGAGACGCCTCCCGGCAGTGGCCGCTTTAGCGCGTCGGCCTGCGAGGCAGCTTCGGTTTCATAAACTGCTCGCCCGGCTCGATTACGAATACCCTCGCAAATCACCACAATCGCCCACTGCTGGCGCCTGAGGACACCATCAAGGTCGGCGAGAAATTCATCTGTGTCGAAAGGAATCTCCGGTAGATAGATAAGATGTGGGGCATCGGCTCGATCGCGCTTAGCGGCCGCAGAAGCCGCAGCCAACCATCCGACGCTCCTTCCCATGGTTTCAAAAATGGAAACCGGTTGCGGGAGAGAACGCACATCCATGCCCAGGTCACGCGTAGATTGCGCCACGTATCTCGCCGCGCTGGCATACCCAGGACAACGATCAGTGCCCGGAATATCATTGTCGACCGTTTTGGGAATTCCAACCAGGCTGAGTTCATAGCCCTGATCGTGACAGAACCGGCTGAGGCAGTGTGCGGCTCGCATGGTGCCATTGCCACCAATGAACAAAACTTCGCTGACCGTAAGCTTCTGCAGAAAATTCAGAATGCTTGTTTGTTCTTGCACAGAAGGCTTGATGCGAGAAGAACCCAGCGCTGCACCCGGCGTCCGTGCCAAGCGCCCTAACTGACTTGAACTTAGGCCCGACAAGTCAACCACTTTGCCTTGAATTAAGCCTTCCATTCCGTGCCGAGCCCCGAAAATCTTCTGCTTCCCGTTCGCGTAAGCCTCTCGCAATGCCCCCGCGAGCGTTGCATTCACTACGGGGGTAGGGCCGCCTCCCTGCAAGATCAGCAGATTGCCCATATTTCCGCTTCTCCCGAGTTGTAGATCGGTCTATAAATGGCGCAGGGCGAATAGTGCGACGCTTCAAGAAAACTGGAGGATAGATCAGTCAATGAAGCAATCGATTATTATCGATCAATCCTTGGAGTGTCAACCACATTAGTTGCGGAAACGGTCGACTCTGGAGGTATTTAGGGAACATAGGGTCATTGTCCGCAAGAGTTCAATAATGGAACTGCGCCCATCAATGCCGCTTGGTTTCCCAGCTCGGCGGCTGCAACGCGAACCGTACCCCACGGTGTCCAGGAGTGTCGCTCAACATGGCGTTGGATTGTGGGCACGATGAGTTTCGCGTTGCCCATGACTCCTCCCCCTATAACAATCTTCTCCGGGTCGTAAGCGTGAATAAGACCGACCGCAAGGCTTGCCCAGACACGTAAGCATCGGTCACGGATCGCGACTGCAACTTCGTCTCCTTCATCTGCCAATAGGAATAGAGTTTCAAAATTGATCTGCTCAGCTCTGGAAAGCTGGCTCTGCGAAGCCCCAGGCCATTCTTTGACGACAAAAGGCAAGGCCCATCCCGACGCTTCGGCTTCCGCGCATCCGATCGAGCCACAGGTACATTTACGGCCAGTAAACAAAACTGGAAGATGCCCGCCCAGACATCCCCCCTGAACGTGTTTGCCGCGAATCAACTCGCCGTTCATCATGGCGGCGCCGCCGATTCCGGTTCCGAGCGTAATCATTACAACGTCATTCGTGCCGCGCGCTGCACCCGCATGCCACTCCCCCAACAACGCCATGCGTGCATCATTCTCGATCAGGAATCTGAGTCCAAATTCCCGCTTGCACCATGCCGGAAGATCGATCTGAACGGCGTCGTCATATTTCTTGTTTGTCGAAACCACTCGCCCCGTCTTGACATCGGCAAGACCGCAGAAGCTCATGACCACAGCCAAGACGTCGGCGATCTGAAGACCAGCGCGCGCGAGCACGTCGCGAATTGCGCTCGTGAGGAGTGGCAGTGCCGGGCCGAGACCCTGCATAGAATCCAGTGAGATTACCTTCGACGCGAGGATCCGCCGCTCTTCCACCGCGGCAACCGTTGCGTGCGAACCTCCCAAGTCAATCGCAATGGCTCTCATCCGTTTTCTCTAGACGTAAAGACTTGCACGCGACAGAATGACGACCGCGACGACCAAAATCACAACGCCACTCAATTGAATGGCGAGCGGCTTCATACCCGTGTTTTTCCACTCACCAGTAATCACACCCAGTAAGCTTGCTGTGATTACGATCAGCGACATAAACAACGGCCAGCCGACTGCCGGACCGAGTGCTCCGAGTTTCGTGCTGGCGATTCCATATAAGAGTGTGCTGCCTAACCAGAAAACCGCCATGATCAGCGCCAGAGCCCAATAGCTGCCGGCTGCGCTCTGGGAGAAGTTGGCGGCCGATCGCTTTCGTCGCATCAGATAAACGCAATAAACAATGTTGGGCACCGCTCCCGCCATCATCAGAGGCAGCCATACTGCATTGATGGTCCACTGGGGCTTGGAACCAAGGCGTGCTGCGGCAGAGATCAAAGGGCCGCCAAAAGCAATGCCGAAGTTCATGAGCGCGGCGCAGATACCGCTGATGAGTGCCAGTGCGAGTCCGCGCCCGAATGACGAATTCGAAGTCCGAGCTGCCGGAGTTGCTTGCGAGCGCTCACGTTTCCGCCCTGCAACAGCGCAGACGGTTACACCAGCGATCACCAGAATCACGCCTCCGATGTCGGCGAAGCCCGCGGGAGCGAAAACTTTTTCCGAATGCAACCAGATCAACGGGATCAAACTGCCGAGTGCGGCAGACAGTCCCAGCACAATAGAAAACGCCAATGCAATTCCAATGGCATCGATCGCGAGTCCAAACAGCACTTGGGCTACACCCCAACCGGCTCCAAACAGCGCAACTTCAGTCACGATCCTCGCGCCCGCTTCGCGATACACAGAGCCGAGTGCAGGGACGGTTGCAAAGGTCGTGATCACCGGCAGCACGACCAAAGCAAGAATTGAAAAAACCAGCCATGTGTTTTCCCACGCCCATTTGCGAGTGAATTTCATCGGCAGGGCAAAGCTGGCATTCGCGATTCCAGCTATGATCAACAGCGCTAATCCAGCAGTAGTCGATTCCATTTTTTCGTTCTCTGGCGGATTAACGCCTAAGCTCCGGTCCGGACGAATGCCTTAATCGTTGCGCACTTTCTTCCCAGTGACGGACCATGTGGCCGGATGGTGTAAGAACCCACCGATGCCGGCACGATGAAAGTTTCGGCGTAATGAACGATCAGCGGCGGGAAACTCGAAGAGGGACTTTCCACGATCACTTCTTCGCCCTTACACAAATTCAGGACGTTGACTCCGCCGTTCGTATCGTGAGGCACGCGCTTAGTAAACCAGTGGCGACGCGTTTCAATGAATTCGCGCTCGTGCAGTCCGGTTCGCTCCTCGCACCATCCATCTCCCTGCTGAACAGGACTGATCCTGTTCACGAGATTCTTCTTTACCCAAGTAGTAGTCCGATCCCACTGAATATTGTTGATGCCATGCTCCAGGTGAATTGGCCGCGGAAGGCCATCGAGGCCCAATCGCTTCCAGTCCCACATTTTGAAAGTAAAGATGTATGGCGTCGCGCTGATCTCGAGCACCATGCTGTTTCGCCCGGAGCAGTGGGGAGTACCGGCAGGAATCAGAAAGTGATCGTGTTTGCGGGCGGGCCATCGATTTACATACTTGTCCGCCGGAAAGTCGAAACCGCCTTGCTGAGCTTTTCGCAAATCCGCAATCATTGCGCTCGGCTCGATGTTCTCCTTCAGGCCGAGATAGACCGACGCATCCTCTGCCGCATCCAGAAGGTAATAACTCTCATCCTGTGTGTAATGCATTCCGAAATGTTCCTGGATATATTGCGTCAGTGGGTGCACCTGAAAAGAGAGGTTGCCACCTTGCATTGTGTCGAGGAAATCAAACCGAATTGGGAATTCGTCGCCAAATCGGCCATGCACTGCATCGCCCAGAAGTTCACGAGGATGCCGAAAGACCAGATCAATCGACGGCACCTCGACGGCAACATCGCCGAAACCAAGCAGGAGACTATTCTCCTCGGGAACACAATCGAAACACCAGGCGTAGTTCGGTTGCTCAGGAGAAAGATCGCAAATCTCCCTCATCCATTGCCCGCCCCACGGTCCCGGATCGAAGAATGGAACGGCACGAAAAGGCCTTTCGGCAGCGACGCGCAGTCCACGAAGGAAGTCTTCGCCCCTGATCATCTTTGGAATTTTCGAGTCATTGGTGTCGAGCAGATAATCGATGCGCTCAAAGAGCCTCTTCTTCAATGTGTCTGCCGCGCGCCAGTCCACGAAGAAGCCTCGTTTGTACTTCAGTGATGCACGCTCCTCAGCATTGTGTAAACCGAGATTCCCTACTCTGCCCGCGCGCTGCCGCAACTGAATTTCCCATCGCGCCATGTCTGCATAGACGAGTAGGTCCCAGTGCTCAGCTATCACCGAAGCACCAGTTCCGATTACGAGTATCAGATCTGGACACTTAGAAATCTGCCCACGCGCTTTTTCGACCTTTGAAGCATCGAGAAAATCGCTGATGCAGTGACGATTCATGCGGCCGAATACCGGATCGTCGCCCAAATCGGGTTCGCAGAGAGCCTTGGTTGCGCTTTGAGACAGATAGCAGTCGCCAGCAGAAACCACGGCACTCGGTCGTAAACCCCCGACTAGTTCGCGCAGGATTTCCTGCTCGAAACACCCGGGATAGCATTCGAGGCAAATAACGAATGGACGTCGTTTGACTTCAGAGCGGAGCTGCTCCACTACAGCGCTCCAGCCAACGCTGCAGTCCCGCGATGACGAAGAGACCGGCACCACCGGTGTTTTGTCGTACGTCGATATTGTTGGCACTTTAAGTTGGATCGGAAGCAGCGTTGAGGATTGTGATTGTAGCCAAGTGTCTAATCAATAGCAATCGATTGATATTGTACAATGCAGCGAAATACGAAAAGACGACATTGACCTCGCAACCTCTATTCTTAAACACGGCTGCAAAATTGGCCGGATGGTTAAACTCACAAGTCACTTCTGCGCGATCGCGGCTCATCCTCGCAGATGGCTCCATTGATCACTTGCGGTGCCGCGCAAAAGAGAGAGCCTAAATCCTCATGCGCTATGGCTTTGTACTCGACCAGAATCGATGTATCGGGTGTCATGCCTGTACTGTGGCTTGCAAAGAGGAGAACCATGTCCCAGTTGGAGTGTTTCGCACCTGGGTAAAGTACATCGAGAAGGGCCAGTTCCCCCACACCAGTCGGCACTTCGGAGTCATGCGTTGCAACCATTGCGACGCGGCTCCCTGCATTGAGATCTGCCCAACGCGAGCGCTATACCGGCGTTTCGACGGCATCGTCGATTTCGACAGCGAGCGCTGCATCGGTTGTAAGAGCTGCATGCAAGCTTGTCCTTACGACGCGCTCTACATCGATCCAAACACGAACACAGCCGCCAAATGCAACTTTTGTGCCCACCGCATTGAGACCAACCTACAGCCTGCCTGCGTGATCGTCTGTCCCACGCAGGCGATCGTTGCGGGCGATCTCGACAATCCCGCCAGCGAAGTGAGCCGCATGGTCGCGGCGGAAAAAGTGTCGGTGCGCAAACCACAGAAGGGCACTCAGCCGAAGTTGTTCTATGTGGGCGTTGAAGGTGATGTACTCGAGCCAACGCGACTGTCGCGCCAAAACAGTTATGCGTGGGCTGAGCGCAAGAATTCAGACGGCGGTCAAGGTGAGTTCAACGCGGCGACCACTCGCGAAGTGTATGACGTAGCACATCCTGCAGCGTGGGGCTGGAAAATCGCTGCTTATCTTTGGACCAAATCGATCGCTGCCGGAGTGCTTCTCGTCGCCGCCATTCTGCTTGCTCTTGGGAGCGGTGGGAGACTCATTAATATTGTGAGTCCCATTCTTGCACTTGGCGCACTCCTCCTGACGACTCTGCTGCTGGTATTTGACCTCAAGCGTCCTGATCGCTTCTTGTACTTATTTACTAAGTCCAATTTCCGTTCGTGGCTGGTGCTCGGCGGGTACATCCTGATGATGTATGGCGCGGCGAGTTTGCTTTGGCTGCTTGCAGGTCTGTTTACCTCGCATCTACCGAGTCTCCTGGCTGGCTGCACCGCCGCACTGGCAATTGCAAGCGCCTGCTATTCGGCTTTTCTTTTCGCCCAGGCGAAGGGGCGCGACCTCTGGCAGAGTCCAATGTTTCTGTGGCACCTGCTCGGGCAAGCATTCATCGCCGGCTCTGCCTGCCTTTGTATTTCAGCAGCAATAAATCGCGCACAAGCAGATTTTGTGAGACGAGCATCGTTGATTCTGCTCATCTCTCTGGCGGCAAGTTCCGTTATGGTTCTATTTGAAATCGTTCTTCCTCACGTGAGCGAAGATGCGCGACTGGCGATGCGCACGCTTGTAAAAGGTCAGTACGCGCTTCGGTTTTGGGTTCTGACCATTGTTTTTGGACAGGTTCTTCCTATTGTGTTGAGCGCCTTATTTCTGTTGTCGCTTATATCTTCACGCGCTATGTGGATCGCGTCCTTAGCGGCGCTAGCGGGACTATTTTCGCTCGAGGATCTCTGGGTAAAAGCAGGACAATCGGTGCCCTTGAGCTAAACAAGATGAAAGCCAAACTCCCCCTCAATCCGGATGCACTCAGCTTAGATCCACCGACGGATGACCTCGCCAGCTTTCCTCCACCTGAACGATGGGATAACTGGATCGAATATGACTCGTCGCAGTGGCCGCGCAAAGTGGAGAAACGCTATTCGCTGATACCGACCATCTGCTTCAACTGTGAAGCCGCCTGCGGACTGCTCGCCTATGTCGACAAAGACAGCATGCGGATACAGAAATTCGAAGGCAATCCTGAGCATCCTGGAAGCCGTGGCAGGAATTGTGCCAAAGGACCGGCGACCATCAATCAGGTAAATGATCCTGAACGCATTCTCTATCCGCTCCGACGCGTAGGCAAAAGAGGAGAAGGCAAATGGGAGCGAGTTACATGGGATCAAGTCCTAGACGATCTGGCTCCACGCATACGGCAGGCGCTTCAAGACGGGCGCAAGAACGAAATCATGTACCACGTCGGACGCCCTGGCCATGAACTCATTTATAACCAGCGCGTCCTGCATGCCTGGGGTATCGATGGCCACAACAGCCATACCAACGTGTGTTCCTCCGGAGCGCGAACCGGTTACGCATTCTGGCATGGTCTCGACCGCCCTTCGCCCGATTACGCCAATGCGCGCTTCGTTCTTCTTCTTAGTTCCCACCTGGAAGCCGGGCATTATTTCAATCCGCACGCACAGCGAATCATGGAAAGCAAGGCTAACGGCGCAAAGATTTGCGTGATCGATACCCGATTGTCCAATACTGCTACCAAAGCAGATTACTGGCTTTCGCCATGGCCAGGAAGCGAAGCAGCCTTGCTGCTCGCTATGTGCAATGTTCTGATTCGGGAAAAGCTCTACGACGGTGATTTTGTCCGTCGTTGGGTGAACTGGGAGGAGTACCTCCGCGAGCAGTACGCGGACAAGCCTCAGACGTTCGACACGTTCATCGAGGTGCTGAAAGAGAACTACCAGGAATTCACGCCGGAGTTCGCGGAGAAGGAATCTGGAGTACCGGCGGCAACCGTGATTGAAGTAGCGCGCGAAATCGGCCGTGCCGGATCGGCCTTTGCTTCTCATGTGTGGCGCAATGCGGCCGCCGGCAACCTTGGCGGCTGGCAAGTAGCGCGCGCGCTTGGATTTCTGAACGTGCTCGCGGGAGCGATCGGAACTGTCGGAGGCACTACTCCCAGTGGTTGGAACAAGTTCGTTCCCACACCGCCGATGATGCCTCCGGCTCCCAATGCGTGGAATGAATTGTCTTGGTCACGCGAGTATCCGCTGGCATTTTTCGAAATGAGTTTTTTGCTGCCTCACTTTCTTAAGGAAGGCAGAGGCAAGCTCGCAGTTTATTTCAGCCGTGTTTACAACCCGGTGTGGACCAATCCCGATGGCATGAGCTGGATCGACGTTCTCAAGGATGAACAGAAGGTTGAATGCCATGCTTGTCTGACACCGATCTGGAGCGAAACGGCGTGCTTTTCTGATTACGTGCTGCCCATGGGACACGCGTCCGAACGCCACGATCTTATGAGCCAGGAGACGCACGCCGCGCGCTGGATCGGTTTTCGCCAACCAGTGTTGCGCGTCGCGCTGGAAAAACTAGGCGTGAAATTCAAATTCACCTACGAGGCTCATCGGATCTCTGGGTTGGGCGAAGTCTGGGAAGAAGACGAGTTCTGGATTGAATTGTCATGGCGAATCGATCCTGATGGATCGCTCGGAATTCGCAAGTATTTTGAATCTCCTTACCGTGCCGGAGAAAAGCTCAGAATTGAGGAGTATTACCGCTGGATCCTCGAGAACAGCGTACCCGGACTGCCCGAGTCGGCGAAGGCTCAGGGCCTCACTCCGCTGGAGTACATGCGCAAATACGGAGCTTTTCTGGTCGAGGAAAATTGTTATGGTCTCCACAATCGTCCCTTAAAACCGAACGAACTGGGCAATAGCAGCACGGACCCGACAACCGGCGTCATCTCCCAGAATGGAACGTCTATTGGGGTCCAAATCGAAGGCAAGAGTTATGCCGGCTTTCCTACGCCTTCACGCAAGCTCGAGTTTTATTCGAAAACGCTGACTGACTGGCGATGGCCTGAGCACGCGATTCCGGGCTATATCAAAAGCCATGTCCACCGCGACAACATAGATTTCAGCAAGAACGAAATGTTGCTGCTCCCCACGTTCCGCTTGCCCACGTTGGTACACAGCCGTTCTGGCAATGCCAAATGGCTATACGAAATCTCGCACAAGAATCCCGTGTGGATGCACACCAATGATGCGCACCGCCTGGGCATCAACACCGGTGATCTGGTGAAAATCGAAACCTCTATCGGCTACTTCATCGATAAAGTTTGGATTACAGAAGCGATCCGTCCAGGAGTGATCGCGTGCTCGCACCACCTTGGCCGTTGGCGTTTGCACGAGGACTCTGGAGGAGAACGCTGGTCCACTGCGCTGGTCGATCTGGTGGAGATTGCTCCGGGTCAATGGAAAATGCGTCAGCTCCACGGCATTCAGCCATTCGCGAGCGATGACCCCGACTCATCTCGAATTCACTGGGAAGATGCCGGCGTACATCAAAATCTGATCTTCCCTGTTCAACCGGATCCGATCAGCGGCCAGCATTGCTGGCATCAGAAGGTAACTGTCAACAAGGCAGGAGCGAACGCGAGATATGGGGACATCTTCATTGACACCAACAAAGCCCACGCCGAATATCTCCGCTGGCTGCAGATGACTCGCCCTGCTTCAGGCGCAGGCAAGTTGCGGCGACCTGAGTGGATGATCCGAGTCTATCGTCCCGCGCCGGAGGCATTCTATTTCCCGAAATAGGAACGATGCAGTGGGTTCCGTTTCAAGAATCGAATCGGCAGCCGGGACCGGGCAATGAACTCACCCAGATCGAACGGCTTGAAAATGCAATCGTCGGCGCCGGCCTCCACAGACTCCTCCTCAACGCGAGAGGTGACGACCAACACAGGGGTGTTGAAGCCCTGTGGTATCGCTTCAATAGTCCAACGCCGGTCACTTTGGGCAGCATGCTTGTCTTCTACTGCCAGTACACGCATGATCAGTCTGCCGTTCTGATCGCGGCAGCTTGCATCGCGCTCGATCCATCCTTGAAAAAACTCCGTCCTCGGCGCTCCTTTCCGAAAGCAATTGCGATTGCCAACAGGACGATGGTCGTGATCTCAAACGCGGTCAGCGCCCATGAATAACCGAGTTTGTCGCGCAATGCGAACTCGATACTGTTTGTGGGTGATGCCAAAAGTATGCCGATCTGATAAGCAAATCCTGGAACAAGCCCTCGCGCTTCGTCTGGCGCCATTTCATTGAGATGGGCCGGAATTATGCCCCACGCGCCCTGCACACCCATTTGCATAAAAAAGGCGCCAATGGCTAGACCAAGTAAAGATGAAGCAAAGGCCCACAATGGCATTACAAGCATGGATAGCAGGAGAGCTGCCAGCATCATGCGTCGGCGCCCGAAACGCTCCGAGTAGTAGCCAAAAGCAATTCCCCCGATGATGGCCCCCACGTTATAAAAGATTGCGATGTATGAGACCATGGCTTGCTTGAGCGCATGGACACTCTTTAGAAAGTCCGGATAAAGGTCCTGTGTTCCATGGGAAAGACAGTGCATGAGAGTCATCATCACTATCAAATAGGCGAGGTTCTTCCAATTGGCGACGCTGCTGCGGATGATCCCATAAGCATTTTCCGCACGGTGTTGTTCCCAAGCCTCTGACTCTTTTACCTGGGTGCTGATATATAGAGCGAGCAGCGCGGGCGCACCCCCAATCCAGAACATCGCGCGCCAGCCCCACGTAGGCAAAATCAGCCTGGTCA
>JACZCV010152743.1_pt1 | contig 14306 bp, 9 predicted proteins | sample 8641841 | NCBI WGS metagenome assembly JACZCV01 (sample SAMN15324606, study PRJNA640507) | soil metagenome | isolation source: monocropping sugarcane control | place: China: Luxin town, Laibin City, Guangxi Province | collected 2019-07-25 | depth 10cm m
ACGAATGTGGGCCTCGTCACTCTTGAAGAAAACCGAACCTTGACCGTTCTTCTCGACCTTGTAGATTTCGCCGTTATCACCGGTGGCGACGTAAAGAGGACCAACGGGATCGAGTTCAATATCCCAGATGTATTTGGTTTTGGGGTCAAAAAAGACAGAGGAACGATACGTCTGTTCTGCGGGAGTTGATTCGGCAGCAGCCTCGGCTTCTTTACTCTTCTCCTTCTTCTTGCCGGTCGGAGGAGTATTCGGTTCCAGCTTGTATACGCGGCCGTCAGGAGAGGTAGCAGCGTAGATCGTACCGTCGCCGTCGATGGCCATGGCTTGGACCTGTAGCTCTTTGGCCTCGAAGATCGTGGTAGCTTTTCCGTCGGGAGTGACGCGATACACACGCGCGGGAGATCCGGCACCGACGTAAGCGTTTCCTTGACTGTCGGTAACCACTTGCCAGACGTAAGTGGATGGCGATGTGTAGATAGCCTTCAGAGAAGGGGCAAGCTCCAGGGTTCCATCGCTTGAGATTGCGACTCCGTTTGAGGTGCCTTTTTCAAATTCATCAAATTTGGTCTGGACCCAGATCTGGGTACCCTCGGCCCATAAAGCCGAGGAGAGTAGTACGAGGGCGAATACCCTCAAAAAACTGCGAGACATATTCAAAGTGTAACGAAAAAGACCTTCTCAGTATCGTCTGCGATAGCAGAGGGGTCATCGCCTGCGTCTCAGTCGCTCAGTTCGCAAGGGGAGTTTTCCGAAGTCTGCACAGGTCTCCACAGCTTTGCCCTGATAACCGTCATTGATTCTCAGCCAGCTAACGCCTACGTTCGTAGATGCTGCTTCGCAAGAAACAGAATCGTCTTAGCGCTCCCAGAAATCCACAGATTATTAACAGAAAAAATGCCTTGAAATCGTCGGTCGCGGCTCTTGTTCGTTGATAGCGAAAGGCTTAGAGGAAGCCTGAGCACGCTGCGTTGCTGATACAATATATAGTGTTTCCCTATTGACAGGCCCAATATGCGGGAGTAACTTACCTCTCCTACCGCTTCCAGATAGTTTTCGACCCGGTAGAGCAGTCCTCCCCCAGAGCCTGAATGCAAGAGGTGAGCATTCATAGACAAGAACCCCGAACCGGGTGCCAGCGGTGACACCCAAGAATCGGGTGATCGGGCCATCGGGTGATCGGGTGAAGTGAGAATCCCAGATTACCCGACGATCCGATCACTTGATGACCTGATCGAATCCAGGAGTCTCCCCAATGGCGGAAGCGAGCAACAAGATGCAGGTGGCGGACAGCACAGCCACTAAGACCACGCCCCCAGTCTCCACCCCTAGCACGAAGAAGGCACCGGGCCTCCAGTTCCGTCGTTATTTCACCAAGCCGGGCACATCGCCCTATGACCAGTTCCAGTGGGAGCTGCGAACGGCGGCGATTACTGACGCCCAAGGCAAGACCATCTTCGAGCAGAAGAACGTTGAAGTGCCGAAGGACTGGTCGATGACGGCGACCAACATCGTCGCCAGCAAGTACCTGCACGGCACGCTCGGAACCGCCGAGCGTGAGAGTGGCGTACGAGCTCTTGTCAGTCGCGTGGCGGAGACGATCCGCGATTGGGGAACTAAGGGCGGCTACTTCGCAACTAAAGCTGATGCTGAGAGCTTCCACGATGAACTCGTGTATATCCTCATCGACCAACGAGCGGCTTTTAACTCGCCTGTCTGGTTCAACGTAGGATGCGACCGGCTGGAGCCGAACTCCGACGCGCAGAACTGGCACTGGAATCCCGAAATAGGAAACGTTCAGCATGGCGTGACCGGGTATCGCAATCCCCAGTGCTCCGCGTGCTTCATTAACTCTGTCAAAGACTCGCTGGATTCCATCCTCACACTGGCAAAGACCGAAGGCATGCTCTTCAAGTGGGGATCGGGAACAGGTACGAATCTTTCTCCGCTGCGGTCATCGACGGAGCAGCTTTCCGGCGGCGGCACAGCTTCCGGTCCGCTGAGTTTCATGCGCGGATTCGACGCCTTTGCCGGCGTGATCAAATCCGGCGGCAAGACGCGTCGCGCGGCCAAGATGGTGATCCTCAACGTCGATCACCCGGATATCGAAGAATTCATCAGCTGCAAGATGGAAGAGGAAGCCAAGGCCTGGGCGCTGATCCGCGAAGGCTACGACGGCAGCACGCCCGACTCGGCCGCGTACTCGTCGATCTTCTTCCAGAATGCGAACAACTCGGTGCGTGTGACCGACGAGTTCATGAATGCAGCCATCAACGACGAGAACTTCTTCACGCGCTCAGTGAAAGAGAAGAAGCCCTTCGCCTCAAAGAAAGCAAAGGAACTCCTGCACAAGATTGCCGAGGCCACGTACTACTGCGGCGATCCCGGCATGCAGTACGACACCACGATCAATAAATGGCATACGTCGAAGAACACCGCGCGCATCAACGCCTCGAATCCGTGCTCGGAGTATATGTTCCTCGATGACTCGGCGTGCAACCTGGCCAGCATCAACCTGTTGAAGTTCTATACGAACAACACGTTTGACATCGAAGCCTACAAGTTCGCTTGCGACGTGCTGATCACCGCTCAAGAGATCTTGGTCGATAACTCTGGTTACCCCACTGAAGCGATCGCGCGCAACTCGCACGACTATCGTCCGCTGGGACTCGGTTACGCCAATCTTGGCGGATTGCTGATGGCCGCTGGTCTGCCCTACGACTCGGATTCGGGACGCGACTACGCTGCATGCCTAACGGCGATCATGTGCGGCGAAGCCTACTACCAGTCCTCCAAGATCGCGGAGTTGTGCCCGCAACTCGCTCCTGCGACTCCGCTCACGCAGACTGCCGAGATCAGCGGAGCAGCGTGTCCGGGTTTCTACATCAATCGCGAGCCGTTCCTCGATGTAATCCGCATGCATCGCGCTTCAGTGAACAACATCGGAACGTCGTTCAAGGCAGGCACGGCAGACAAGCAACTGCCGAAGCTCATCGATGCCAGCAAAGACGTCTGGGACTCCGCGCTGGCGCACGGCGAGACCTACGGCTATCGCAATGCGCAGGTCACCGTGCTCGCTCCCACCGGCACGATCGGCTTCATGATGGATTGCGATACCACCGGTATCGAGCCCGATTTGGCACTGGTGAAATACAAGAAGCTGGTCGGCGGTGGAATGATCAAGATTGTCAATAACACCGTGCCCAGCGCTCTGTTTAAGCTCGGCTACTCCAGCGAGCAGGCAAGCGGGATCGTTAGCTATATCGACGCTACGGGCACCATCGAAGGTGCGCCAGGACTCAAAGAAGAACACCTGCCTATCTTCGATTGCAGCTTCAAGCCGGCAAAGGGAACGCGCGCGATCCACTACATGGGTCACATCAAGATGATGGCTGCCACGCAGCCATTCATCTCCGGCGCGATTTCCAAAACGGTAAATCTGCCCAATGATGCGACTGTCGAAGATATCGCTGAAGCTTACATCGAGGCTTGGCGCGAGGGGCTGAAAGCCGTTGCGATCTATCGCGATGGATCGAAGGGCTCGCAGCCGCTGAATGTCTCAGATGGCGATAAAGCGAAGTCGGCTACCGGCTCCCAGCTTCCGGCTTCCGGCCAAGCCGCAGGCTCTCAGCTACCGGCCAGTAGCCAGCAAGTAGCCGAGGTCCAGGACCAGAATGCTCCGCCAAAGGCCGTACGCCATCGTCTGCCCGAGGAGCGTGCCTCGCTGACGCACAAATTTTCGATCGCCGGTCACGAAGGTTACATCACGGTTGGTCTCTATCCCAACGGGCAGCCGGGCGAGATCTTCATCAAGATGGCCAAGGAAGGCTCGACCGTCTCCGGACTGATGGACGCCTTCGCTACCTCGGTGTCTCTCGCTCTGCAGCACGGGGTTCCGCTGAAGGTCCTCTGCGAGAAGTTCGCGCACACGCGTTTCGAACCCAGCGGCTGGAGCGGCAACGGCAAGATTGGCTTCGCCAAGTCGATCACCGACTACATCTTCCGTTGGCTGCACTACCGCTTCGTCGAACCGGAGCAGGGGGATTTGTTCGATGGCATGTTGAAACGAAACGGCGTGTCGGCAACAGTTCCGGAAATCACAGCGGAGGCCGCTTCGGCGCCAGCGCCTCAACTAGCAAGCAGTACCCAGCAGACAGCAAATACGAAACACCATGCTGCAGACGCTCTGCGCGAGTTCGTCGATCTCGGCGATGCGCCATCGTGCCACGTCTGCGGTTCGATCATGACACGCAACGGAAGCTGCTACCGCTGCATGAGCTGCGGCAGCACAAGCGGATGCAGTTAAACAAATCGGGTGATTGCGTGATCGGGTGATTTGGCGATTTTCAAATCACAAAATCACGCAATCGCGAAATCACAAAATTCTGTTGACTCTGACCGAGGAGACCTCCCCCACATGCACAAAGACGAAGAGTCGCTCCGATTCCCGATTGAAGAAGTCGAGTACCACCCGGATCCTGAGAGCCTCGCAGGATTCATCGCAGGCTTGCCGGAGAAGGTGGATGAGTTGCTTGCCGCAGCCAACTGGCGGCCAAGTGTGGAATAGTCTGTCTACAATTAGACCACTCGGCTCTTACTTGTCACTTGTCAGAGCGGCTCCGTCTACACGCTCGCGACTTTCCGATGTATCAGAAGGAAGTAAAGAGAAACGCCGATCAATAAAATCCCATTTGCGGTGAGCACGATGGGCGCCGTAAATGCTGGCACCAGCCAACCCGAAATTAAATTCCCCAGTGGCATGCCACCACGGAAAGCGCAGTTGTAGACGCTCATCACGCGTCCACGCATCTCGTCTGTCGTGATGAGTTGCACAAGTGAACTCACGCTGGCGAAGACGGCCATCAGCGCGAATCCGAACAGAACCAGCGCCGGACAACTTAGGGCTAGATTCCTCGAAAGAGCAAAGCCGGAAATCGCTGCGCCGAGGAAGAGCATCATCACAAGCGCACGGCGTCCTTTCCCGGAGGCATTACCCAGTGCAGCAATCGCCAGAGAGCCGCAAATTGAGCCTACGCCGATGAGTGAAAGCAGGTCGCCGTAAATTCGCGGGCCGGAGTGGAAGATGTCGCTTACGAAGACAGGAATGTAGGTGCGCAGCGGCATGCTAAGCGCCGTCATGCAGAACGCGAGCACGATCAGCGCCGTCATGGCTTCTTGCTCGCGCACAAACTTGATACCGAGCTTAAGGCTGGTGAGCACCGATTCCTTCGACGGTTTAGGGAAAAAGCGATTTGTGATGAGCAACAGCGCAATGATGGGCGCGACGAATGACACCGCATTTAGTCCGAAGCACCAGGTTTCTCCAATGCGCGCCAGCGCCTGTCCCGCGAGTGCAGGACCGATCGTCACCGCCATGTTGAACTGAATCGAGTTCAGCGCGATAGCGTTCGGCATGTCTTCTCGACTTACCAAAGTGGGAATTAAGGCCTGATAGGCCGGACCTCCAAACGCCTGGGCGAATCCCGCAAGAAAAGACAAACACAGGATGTGCCAGACTTGAACGCTGTTTGTGGCAACCAAAACGGTCAACAATGCCGCGCAGGCGAGTTGCACATATTGCGAGCCGAGCAGAATCTTTCTTCTTTCTACGCGATCGGCGACGACTCCACCGAGCAGTGAAAAAAGAAAGATGGGAATGCCGGCGAGGAATTGGTCGAGCGCAAGCAAAAATGCCGAGTGGCTAAGACGGTAGATGAGCCAGCTCTGGGCGACGATCTGCATCCAGGTGCCGATGCTGGAGATGCAGGCGCCAAACCACATCAGGCGGAAGTCTCGATACGAGAATGCCTTAAAAACCCGCGATAGAATCGGCGGTTTCGCGGTTACGGTCGGCCCTACGGCATCCAGCTCAGTCGGCAATCGTGTTCGTCCTTGAAGCTCAGCTTACACTTTGACGCAAGCCTTCGCTAAGCGTAACCCGAGCGGGACAAGCGGGCGAAATTAGCCGGTGCGGATGCGTTTCCGACAGGTCAACAGAATCATCATTCCGACTTTCTCAAATCTCTCGATCGGTGCACATAAGCTCGGAGCGACATGAAATCGATGCTGTTCCACCTCAAGGCCGAGACGCTTCGTTGAACGCACAAGTTCTTCTTCTGTGAATTGCTGCCTCTGATGGCGGAGATAGCAATCCGGCACATCTAAATGATTTAGGCCCGGAAGCCAGCGGAACGAGGGATGATCAAATGCAAACCGCTCGAGTCGGCGAAGATAGCTGTGCCGATTCGGAACCGTCAGGAGTAGCAATCCACCTGCGGCAAGCAATGCGGCCAGGCGGGCGATGATTTCTGCGGGATTGGCTGCAAACTCGAGCACCGACAGGCAGAGGACAAGATCGTACGAACGCCGTCTATATGCTCCATCCTTACCAAAGTCGTCGCCGAGCAATTCAAGTTCTGCGTTAGAGGATGATCCCAGCCTCGATTGCGCAGCTTCGATCATGGCTCGCGAGCGATCCACTCCAGTCACTCTGATTCCCATTCTGGAAAGATCTTCGACGAAGATTCCCGCTCCGCATCCAAAGTCCAACGCTCTATGTTCCGTCCGTTTTTTCCTCGTCTTCGATAGTTCTTCAGAGACCACGCTGAGAACCAGATTTCGGCGTTGCTGATACGTGCGGCTGAGATACCGATTGGTCCATCCAGGCGCCTCTTTTTCGAAAAATAAATCAATTGGCGCGTCTTGGCCGACCTGCACTGGCAAGGAAGAAGGGCGAGCTGTCATAGAATCAGCAACATACAGGCTGTGCAACCTTGGCGTGACGCTCTCGAATCTGATTAGTTATGTGGTGGCTTGTTGGAGCTGCGGTCTGGGCGGTTTTACTGGTTGTCATAATTGCGCTCTGCCGAGTTGCCGCCAATGCCGATCACGCCGCAAGCAAGGCCTTTGCTGCCATGGAGCGAGCCGAACCCCAGAAACTCTATACGCTTGCCGTCGAACGCCGTAATAGAGCAGCCTAATCTCTCTATCCACGTTCGCGATTCTCGATTCAATGTTCAGTCAAGTTTGCCGATAGTACGTCTTCTCAAGCTGTGCGTGGTACCCATAGTACGGCCCCGACGAACGAAAGTTCACGGCGTTCACCACAATTCCCAAAACGGGTACTGCGTGCTGATTCAGGGAAGTGCAGGCGCGGGCGAGCGCTTCGCGCGTCGTCTGACCAGAGCGCATGACTAGCAGCATGGAATCGGCCTCCGGTGCGATTCGCAGAGCATCGGTGACGGCGAGTAGCGGTGCGGTGTCAATGATCACGTAATCGTATTGCTCGCGCCACGCGCGCATCAGCTCGCGCATCGCAGAGGAGCCTAGCATTTCCGCCGGCATCGCTTCTTCTGGGCCGGCGGTCAGGATCGCAAGTTGCGGCAGTCTCGGGACCGGAAATGCGATCTCGTCGGTCGCGTGTATACCGCGAAGGATACGCGTGAGACCGCGAGCATTCGATAATCCGAAGCAGGTATGGAGCGTAGGTTTGCGCAGGTCAGCATCCACCAGCAGCACGCGTTTACCTTGTTGAGCTATGACGACAGCACAATTCGCTGCCACACTGGTTTTCCCTTCGCCGGGTAGAGAACTGGTTACGACCAGCGTTTTCAGTTCAGGCGGCGAGAACAGAATTGAAGTTCCGAGAGTGCGGTACGCTTCTGCTGCCGCCGAATTCGGATTCCACAGCGAAATGACCTCGTTCCTTTTCTGGGAATCTGGTGCTGGGATTTGCCGCGGCTCAGGCACATATTCGGGAATGAGTGCGAGCGATGGCATTGCCGTGAATGCTTCGACGTCGGCGGGATCATCCAATGCTCGGTGCATTCCTTCCCGTAGTGCGATAACGATCGCACTCAGGACGAAACCAAGAAACAGCCCGATGACCGATGCCCGTCCCAAATTTGGAGACACCGGCCTGCGAGGCACTTCAGCAGCGTCGATCACCCGGATATTGCTCGAACGAAGGCCAGCGGCTATTCCGGCTTCTTTCATGCGTTCCTGGAGCGTGTCATAAAGCTGGCGATTGGAATCGAAATCGCGCTTCAGCAACCCATATTGAATCGCGCTTTCATTCAGACGATTCGCTTCCTGCTTCTGCCGCTCGAACGCTGTCTTGAGCTTTTGCTCAGCGCGTGCTGCGGCCATGTACTCGCCCTTCGCGCGCGCCTGGACGCGCTTAAGCTCGGCTTGAATGCTGGCATCAACGCTTTTAATCCGGTTATTCAGCTCGACAACTTTCGGATAGTTCGGGCCAAAGGTCGTGGTCGCCTGCGCGTATTCGTTTTTGACGTCGGCTTCGCGCAGGCGCAATGCCTGCAGATTTTCGGTTGATTTCGTTTCGGGAAGCTGGTCCAGATCGCCAGAAGCGATTGTCTGGTAGATCGATTCCTTTTCCATCCGCTCGGCTTCGGCAGCCGTAAGCTGCTTGTTCAGATCCTCGAGTTTGGCGGTGATGACGTTCTGTTTGTCGTCAGTTCCGACTATGTTGTGCTCGCGCTCATATGCAACGAGCTTCTGCTGTGATTCTTCGACCTTGGTACGCAGGTCGGTCAACTGGCTGGATAGAAACCGTGCTGAGCGGGTAGACGCTTCGTAGCGCGAACGAATGCTGTCGTCGATGAAGCCGTCGACAAGCGTGTTTACGATTTGCGCGTTCAACTGAGCATCGGGTCCGGTGTAGCTGACCTCGACAATTCGCGTTTGCTTCACGGTATTGGCAGCAAGATGAAGGAGCAGAACGTCAGCCGCAGCGCTTTCCGCTGCCGTCTCGCCCGATTCGGAAGATTCAGAAGGCGGCGTTGCAGGTATCAGTTTGGCTTCTCGCATGAAGGCAGCGTTTTTATCCAACCCCAGCTTGCGCACCACAAATAGCGCCAGTGTGCGGCTCTGGAGAATGTGCAACTGAGTGTCGAGGCTGACGGAGTAATCATCCAAATCGCCGGACCCGAGTCCCAGAGTCTTACTCAGTGAGACTCCGCTCTCGCTATCGCGATAGATGGCGAGGTTTGCAGTGGCGCGATACGTCCGGGGTTGAAGCGCAGCAATGAGCAATGAGATTAGGAGCATTCCAAAGACGCAAGTCGCAATCGCCCATCTGTACTTCTCCAGCAACCAAAGTGAGCGCTGAAGAGGCGATTGTTGCGGTATGCGCGCGAACAGTCCCGCAGGGGGGACCTGCGCGAGTCTGGATGACTGCTCTTCGCACTTCACCAGAGCCTGCGAGTTCATGACGAGTGGCCGAAACGAAGGACAGGAACTTACAGGATATGCGCCGAAATTACAAGTGGACTACGCCGGAGCGTCCAGTTCGTCTAGTTCGAGAAACTGGCGCAAGACGGGATTGTCACTCTCGGCCATGCCCTTCATCGTCCCAAAATAGAGCGCCGTGCCTTCGTGCAGAAATAGGACGCGGTCGGCGAGTTTGTGCGCGAGGCGCATGTCATGGGTTACGACGATGCTCGTCAGCTTGAGTTGAAATTTGAGCTTTTTAATAAGGTCTCCGAGCAGCTGCGCCATCAGAGGATCGACCATCGTGGTTGGCTCGTCATAGAGAATGCACTCCGGCTGGGCAGCTAGTGCACGCGCAATCGCGACTGAACGCTTCATGCCGGTCGAGAGATCCGAAGGAAGAAGATCGCGCATAGGTTTCACGCCGACCATTTCGAGCAGGCCATCGACAACCTGGAATATTTGTTCTTCATTCAAGTCGCGCCGTTCGCGCAGCGGAAAAGCAACATTCTCGCCAACACTGAGTGAGTCGAAGAGAGCCCCATTCTGGAACACCATAGTGACTTTCTTCCGAATGCGTTCCAGATTGGGCTCGTCCATGTTGGTAATGTCCTCGCCGGCAACGATCACCTCGCCGAAGTCGGCTTTGAGGAATCCCATAATGAGCTGCAGCGAGACTGACTTCCCGACGCCGCTACGACCGAGAATGCACATAGTCTGGCCGGGAGGCACATCGAAGTTGACGTGCTCGAGGACTACGTTTGATCCGAATGCCTTGCACACGTCCTTAAATTCAATATAAGGACGCACCTCGGCAGGAGGAGCGCTCGGAGTTTCTACCAGATGAATTCCGTCAGTTGACATGAAAACGTTCAGCTAGGCCCTTCGCGCGCTCCAGGTCCGCAGGCGTGTTGACGTTGATCAGCATCTCAGGGGCGAAACCTGCAGACGTTAGTTCGTGCTGCTCAATCACGCGTATTGCGTTGGGTTTCGTACCCATCATGCCCTGAGCTGCCTGTTCTAACAAGCCTTGAATCGACAGTTCCCGATTTGATAGCGCTCGTTCCACTACAGGCAAGAATGTCCGATGGTATGCAGCGCAAACCGGCTGCAGTTGTCGGATCCCTCTACTTAAAGCTGATCTCCGTTCCAAATCGGACGGGTCCAGGTCTGAAACAGGCGCTTCCGGCACTACGGCCAGATAGTTGGGACCGCATCTCTCGGCGATGAACTGCAAGAGAGCAGTGGAAACCAGTGGCATATCAACTGCGAGGAAAAAATTCCAGTCGGTCTTGGAATGGCGGAGGCCGGACTGAATTCCTGCCAATGGCCCGGAGTTCGCGAACTCGTCACTCAGACTAGGAAAGAAATCCGATGATGAAGGGCCGAGAATAATCACCTCCGGAAAAGACTCGCGCATGCGGTTCACCCCGTGGGTCAGCAGAGTTTCGCGACCCCACTCGATTTCACGTTTGTCCCTGCCCATTCGCCGACTTTGGCCGCCTGCGAGCACAAAACCGGTAATCGGCTCCGAGATCATTCATCCAAGGTAGCGCAGAATGCGCGGATGGAACCTGCGCGAACACTACCGATAGCGGGCCGTTATCTTCACAAAACGGGGTTTTCCTGTACCATAAACTCGGCTCAGCATTTCTTCGCTCATGGTTTCTCTACGCACCGCCACGACTTTTGATCGTCTAAGTCTGCCTCGCAGACTGATCTTGGGCGTGTGTGTCGCGATGCTGTTGTGCACCGGCGTTGCGGAAGCTGCCCACTCGTGCGGAGATGTCGTCTTTCATTCCTGGCAGCATGGACGTGGTTCGGCTGAACGCGCCTCTGGCGAAACCGGCGTCTGTCTTATCTGCATTACCCTGCAATCGGCGACGCACGCGATTGCCCTTTCCACGTGGGCCCCGCCTCTCGTGATCACAGAACCAATCGATCACGAAGAACTTGCAGCCGCCTCTACCGATCGAGAACTCGCCCTTTATAGCCGTCCCCCTCCCCTCCTCTAGTCAATGTCATTTGTTCTAGCGGACGAGGAGGTGCGCAAGCGTGTCTCGCGCGTGCTGTTTTTATTTATCAAAGTTCATTTTTCGAAGAATTCGGATCGAGTCGCTGAAGGGCGGAGCTTTGCTCGCGTGCTTCGTCGCGCTCGCTTTGGCCGAAGCCGTAGGCCAGCCCGAGTCGCGGATCACGCTCGATCAAGCCATCCAGATGGCGCTCGAGCACAACCACGCTCTGCGCGCGACCAGGACGCAGATTCAGCAGAGCCAGGCTCAAGAACTTACTGCTTCCGTCCATCCGAATCCCGTCTTTACCTTCAACAGCCTATTCATTCCGTTTACCGCCGCCACGGCTGACAACTTCAACACCATCTCCGAATTCGACGTTGGTGTTGGTTACACCTTCGAGCGCGGACACAAGCGCCAGCGCAGGATCTCCGCCGCACGTGATCAGACATCCGTAACGCAGTCGCAAGTAGCCGACGCCGAGCGGACAATCGTCTTCAATGTCAGCCAGCAGTTTGTCAATGCACTGCTGGCGAAGGCCAACGTCGAACTGGCAACACAGGACCTCGAAAGCTTCCAGCAGACGGTCAACATCGGGCAGTTGCAGTACAAAGCCGGACAGATCAGCGAAGGCGATTTCCTGAAGATTCAGCTACAACTTCTGCAGTTCCAAAATGACAAATCCCAAGCCGAGCTCAGCCAGGTGCAGGCGCTGGCTGCGCTGCGACAGCTCGTCGGCTATGACTCGGTCACGGCCGACTACCAGGTAATCGGCGACCTTGGATACCAGCCAGTGACCCTGGGTCTTCCCGATTTGCAGGCGAAAGCTCTCGCCAATCGCCCCGATCTCCGCGCCGCGCAGCAGGGAGTGACCGCAGCGCGCAGCCAATATCAGCTTGCGCAGGCGAACGGAAAACGCGATTTGAACAGCACGTTCCAGTATTCGCACGTCGCCGGGCTTAACACTGGTGACTTGCTGTTCACGATGGAGATTCCCATTTTCGATCGCAATCAAGGGGAAATCGCGAGAACGCGTTACGCGATCACACAATTCGACGAAACCGCACGCGAAGCCGAAGAGACGGTGCTAACCGATGTGCGCAACGCATATGAATCGCTTAAGACGAACGGCAAAATCATCGAGTTGTATCAGAAGGGATACCTGAAGCAATCGCAGGACTCACGTGATATCAGCGCGTACGCCTACCAGCGTGGCGCTGCCAGTCTGCTCGATTTTCTCGATGCCGAGCGCAGTTATCGCGCGACCCAACTCGCGTACCGCCAGTCGCTGGCCGCCTACATGGTCTCTCTTGAACAGCTCCGCCAGGCCGTGGGCACAAGGAGTCTGCCGTGAGAAACCAAGCCAAAACCAAGGTATTGCTCGCGCTGACGGCGAGCATCTTCGCATTCGCAGTCGCATGCTCGCGCGAGCAGGCGAAGGTCAATGACACCGCGGCGAAGTCATCGTCTCAAGCAAGTCTCTTCGCCGTTCCTCCCGATCAGATGGGCCATGTGCAGCTTTACGATGTTGAGCCGGTGCAGCTGCATCGCGTTCTCCGCTTACCCGGCGCGGTTGCGTACAACGCTTTCAAGACGACTCCGGTGATCTCCGCAATCGGCGGTCCGGTGGCCCGGATTGCGGTAGCTCCCGGCCTGCACGTCACTCGCGGGCAGCCCATGCTCTACGTCAGCAGTCCCGATTTTTCTCAACTTCGCGCGACTTACTTGAAAGCCGCGACGACCGCGACAGTGGCGGACAAGAACTACGCGCGTGCGCAGGACCTTTATCAGCATCATGCGATCGCCGAAAAAGATCTGCTCGACGCTGAATCGGCGCGAACGCAAGCCGACGCCGATCTGCAAACCGCCGAGCAAAGCCTGCACATTCTAGGCGTGAAAGATCCCCGCACGATCACAAAAGTCACGGCCGCCCCTGAGTTGCCGGTGCTGGCGCCGATCAGCGGAGAAGTCGTGGATCAGACCGTCGCCCCCGGTCAACTGCTGCAGGCAGGACAGACGCAGTGCTTCACCATCTCCGACATGAGCACCGTGTGGGTGATCGTGAATGTCTATCAGAGCGATCTGGCGTACGTTCACGTCGGTGATCCGGTCACGATTGAAACGGATTCGTATCCGCAGAAGTTCTCCGGAAAGATCTCGTATCTCGCCGCGGCGCTCGATCCTAATTCGCACACGCTGCAGGCGCGCATCGTCACGGAAAATCCCGGCCAGAAGCTGAAGAAGGACATGTACGTGAATGCCATTGTGCAGGCCGGAACGATTGCCAATGCGATCGCGGTTCCCGATGCAGCGGTTCTTCGCAACAGCGAGAACGAGCCGTTTGTTTATGTAAGCCAGGCACAGAACCAATTTGCGCAACGAGGAATTGCTGTTGGGCAAAGCACCGGCGGCATGACGCAAGTGAAGCAAGGCTTGCAGCCCGGAGACAAAGTAGTCGCTCAGGGAGCATTGTTCCTGCAGTTCGCAAACACATTACAGCAATGAAAACGAATTGCCGTTGGTGCGCAACGCGCGTTCCGCAGATTCATAAATGATTCATCGCGTCGTCCAATTCGCGGTCCGCAATCGCTTTCTGGTGTTCATGCTCACCGTGTTGCTGGTGATCGCGGGCACGGTCGCCTTCCAGCGCATGCCGGTGGATGCCTATCCCGATCTCTCACCACCGATGGTCGAGATCATTACGCAATGGCCGGGTCACGCCGCCGAGGAGATGGAGCGACAGGTCACGCTGCAGCTCGAACTAGCGCTCAACGGCATTCCCAATATGGTCGTCATGCGATCGATCTCGCTCTACGGTCTCTCCGACGTGCGCCTCACCTTCGAGGACAGCGCCGACGATTACTGGGCGCGGCAAGTGGTCTTTGAGCGACTTGGCGATGCGACTTTGCCTTCCGGCGTAACGCCGAGCATGGCGCCGCTCTTCAGCCCGAGTGGATTGGTGTATCGCTACGTGCTCGAGAGTCCCGATCGCAGTCCGCAGGATCTGAAGGTCATCGAAGATTGGGTCATCGAGCGTGCCTACAAGGCGGTGCCGGGAGTCGCCGA
>JACZCV010040202.1_pt1 | contig 14143 bp, 15 predicted proteins | sample 8641841 | NCBI WGS metagenome assembly JACZCV01 (sample SAMN15324606, study PRJNA640507) | soil metagenome | isolation source: monocropping sugarcane control | place: China: Luxin town, Laibin City, Guangxi Province | collected 2019-07-25 | depth 10cm m
AAGCGCGCATTGAGGGCTTCCTCGCTCTGGTGTGATGGATAACAACAAGGATTTCCAACCGCGTAATCCCGTGCGGGTGCCTGGAAGACTTCTACGTTCATGCTGACAAGGAAAAAACGGAAACAATGAAAAGAGCGGATCGCTCGGCGGCGGCGGCGAGGTCGTAGCGGCGCCTCGTGTCTGTGTTGGTGCTGACGGCGAGACCACGACTTCTCCGTCTTCGTCCGGGTCTGTCCGCTATCAAAATCGTAGCAATCTCCCAGACATCGGCGGCGGACGCGGCGCTGCGGTCTCTTGGTGAAAGCTTGAGCCATTTGTCGAAGAGACAATTGGCCGAATCGACTTGCCTCGCGGCTCCTGTCACGGGGGCAGAATCGCTACTTTTGATTCATGATCCAACGTTGCGCCGATTCCTCTTGCTCCGGACCCGTGCCCCCAAAACCCCGCAGCTCCAAGTCCCTCATCGTGGTTGGCGATCGCGTGCTCGTCGCGCTCGAAGAGGGCGAAGAACGCAGCAAGGTGGGACTCTATCTGCCGCCGACGGCAGTGGACAATCAGGCCGTGCAAGGCGGCCGCATCACCGCGACTGGTCCGGGACTTCCAATGCCGGATCCCGGCGAGTTGGGCGACGAACCCTGGCGCACGGCGCGGCGCGAGACGCGTTTCGTGCCGATGCAAGCCCGCGTGGGCGATTACGCGTTGTTCTTCCGTAAGGCGGGCGTCGAGATCACGTTCGAGGGCGATCGCTATCTCGTCGTGCCGCAGACCGCCATCCTCGCGCTCGTTCGCGACGGCGACCACGAGGACGACCTGTAGTCGTCGCACGATCACTTCAGGACACGAGACATCATGCCATACGATGAACGATTCGTTACCCCGATGCGCGAGGAACTCACGCGACTCGGCGTCCGCGAGCTGCGCACACCGGAAGAGGTCGACGCGACACTCCGCGACGCACCCGGCACCACGTTAGTCGTCGTCAACTCCATTTGCGGGTGTGCGGCGCGCAACGCGCGCCCGGCCGTCGCGCTTGCCCTCGAGCACGAGCGCGTGCCGGGTACGTTGACCACGGTTTTTGCGGGACAGGACATCGACGCCACTGCCCGCGCGCGTAGCTATTTCACTGGATACGGGCCATCGTCGCCGCAGATCGGGCTCCTCAAGGACGGCAAGCTGGTCTACATGCTCGAGCGGCACCAGATCGAGGGCCGGAGCGCCGCATCCATCGCGCAGGACCTGGTGGACGCGTTCGACACGCACTGCTGATCCGGATGTGCATGGCACACGGCCTGCACGCCGGCGAGTGTAACCACGGAGTCCAAGCCATGCAGTCCGAACCGGGCAACAACGTCGATCGTATGAGCGCGTCGCAGGCCGACGGCAGCGCGCTGCCGATGCGCGCCACCGAAGCACCTGATCGCCTCGCGCCCAAAAAGGCACAAAGCCCGGACTTGCACCGCGTGCGGGCAGAGATCGAGCACCAGGTGCGTGAAAAGCCCGGGCTCGCAGTGCTCATTGCGCTCGGCGTCGGCTACGTGATCGGTCGGGTGCTGCGGGACAAACGGGGGATCTGACACGCCCCGCCTCGCGCTGTCGCGTCCGAACACCTCGACGCGCGTGGCGCGGGGCCGACCATGATCCGGTTAGTCCCGTACCTCGCCGCGCTCCAGTGGATCGGCGGCATCGTTCTCGCGTCCAGCTGCGTCGACCGCGCGCACGACTTCCGGCAGCAGGGTGCATGGCCGCGGGCCATGGCGCGCGTCGCGTTCCTCCTGTTCGCGATCGCGGCGGTCATCATGGCGCTCACCGCGCCGTTCCTGGCGCGCATCGATGGGCGAGTCGTGCCCGCGATCGACGATCCCGCGCCGTGGCGCTTGAGCGTGTTTCTCACACTCTGTCAGGCCGGGTGGATCCTCGTGCTCTTCTCCATGGGCTGGACGGGACTCCTGGGGCTCGTGAGCCGAAAGCGTGCGGCCCGCGCGGAGCTCGAGCGGCGACGCGCGCGGGCGCAGGGCAAGGGCGACCGGGATCCTCGCTGATCGCCGCCCTCATCCGGGCGCCTCGCCGTGCGTGTAAGCTTCTCTAGGCACCGCACCCCTCGGTAGGTCGAACATGACCGTCCGCCGCAAGCTCCTCTTGGGATTCGCGCTCATGGTGATTCCCGCGCTCCTCATCGGCGCGGAAGCCATTCGCACGAACGTGCAGGAGCGCCGCGCGCTGCAGGCGTTGGGCGAGAACATGGCCCGCACGCGCACGTACGCGGAGCTCGAGGACGCGATGTTCAACGAGTCGCTGGTGATTTGGCGATATCTGAGCGGCATGGACCCTACCGCACGCCGCGATTTCGACGTGAATGCCGAAGTGGTGACGTACTGGCAGGGGCGGTGGCGCGCGACCCTGCGTCCCGGGGAGTCGGATCTGGCGAGCGGCGTGGATGAGATCCAGCGCCAGATGGTGTTGGTGGCCGACAGCGTGTTCACGCTATACGACGCGGGACACCGCACCGAAGCCTTCCAACTCGCGCGCGTCGAGCTGCGCGACCGGCTGCAGCCCGCGCTCACCGAGGTCAACCGCGACGTCTACCGTCGCGCGCGCGAGTCGAGCGTTCGCGGGGCGTACGCCCGGCTCGAGGACATTCTGGCGGGCGAGGATCGCGTGCTCATCGGCATCCTGGTTCTTGCGTTAGGCATTGGAATCTTCGCGTCGTGGCTCATCGCCCGCGGCATCGCGCGGCCGATCAGCGAGTTGGGCAAAGGCATGGCGATTGTGGGCGGCGGACAGCTCGATCATCCGATCGCGGTGACATCCAACGATGAAGTGGGCGAGCTGGCGCGCGCGTTCGGGCGGATGACGGAAAACCTCCGCGACTCGCGCGCCGACATGGTGCGGCTCAACACGGAACTCGAGGCGAAGGTAGAGCAGCTGCAGCAAACGCAACGGCAACTGGTCCACGCGGAGCGCCTCGCATCGATCGGCGAGATGTCGGCGGCGGTGGCGCACGGGCTGCGCAACCCCTTGGCGGGCTTGCGCGCGGCGGCGCAGCTCGCGCTCAAACGCACCAAGAACGAGGAGTCGCGCGAGCATCTCCAGGATATCATCTACGAGGCAGACCGTCTCGACAAACGCGTGACGCACCTGCTCGACTTCTCGCGCCCCGCGCCGTTCCATCCCATGCCCGACAGTGTGTCGCGGATCGTGCAGGATGTACTGCCGCCGTTCCGGAAGCTGGCTGACGAACACCGCGTGGACGTGCAGGTGAACGTCGAGCCGGCGCTGCCCGACGTCCGCGTAGACCCCGTGCAGGTGGAGCAGGCGCTGGTCGAGATCCTCTCCAATGCGCTCGATGCGATGCCCAACGGCGGCGTGCTGCGCGTGGACGCGCGGGCCGAGCGCGACGGCGCTGCGTTAGGCAGCGTGGCCATCGAGATCACGGACACCGGCGTCGGGATTCCGGAGCACGTGCTGCCATCGGTGTGCGAGCCGTTCTTCACGACGCGCCAGGGCGGCACGGGGCTCGGTCTCGCGACGGCCAAGCGCTACGTCGAGCAGAACGGCGGCCAGCACGAGATCGAGAGCGGCGCCGCCCGTCCCGGCGGCGGCACCACGGTGCGCGTGCGGCTCGCGACCGCGGGCGCGCACGCGCCTAACGGAGTGACCGGCGCGGTGCCCGCGACGGCGAGGGTGTCGAGAGCGGCCCCAGCGTGCTGGTGGTGGACGACGAGCGCACGCTCGCGCGGTCGATCAAAGCATACCTGTCGGAGAGCGGCTACGACGCGGAAGTCGCCGGCGACGCCGAGCACGCGCTGGATCTGCTGCCCAAAGTGCGCCCCGACGTGGTGTTCGCCGACTTGCGCCTGCCCGGTATGAGCGGCATCACGCTCATGCAGCGCATCCACGAATTCGACAAGGCGATTCCCGTCATCATCATGACGGCGTTCGGCACGATCGAGGGCGCGGTGGAGGCGGTCAAGTTAGGCGCGTTCGACTACCTCAAGAAGCCGGTCGACCTCGAGGAGCTGAAGCTGCTCGCCGATCGCGCGCGCGAGACGTCGCTGCTCAAACACGAGCTGTCCTATCATCGAAAGCGCGCCGCGGCGGACCTGCACTTCGCCCAACTGGTAGGCGAGTCGGCGCCCATGCGTGCGGTGCTCGACCGCGCGCGGCAGATCGCGGCGCTCGAGGACACGCCTCCCGTGCTCATCACCGGGGAAACGGGCTCGGGCAAGGGTCTGCTCGCGCGAACGATCCATGCGTCGGGTCGTCTGGCCGCGAAGCCGTTCATCGAGCTCACGTGCACGGCGCTGCCCGCCACCCTCATCGAAGCCGAGTTGTTCGGCTACGAGCGCGGCGCGTTCACGGACGCGAAGGAATCGAAGATCGGATTGTTCGAGGCCGCGGAAGGCGGCACGCTGTTCCTGGACGAGGTGGGCGACGTCGAGATGTCGCTGCAGGGTAAGCTGCTGCGCGCCGTCGAGGAAGGAGTCGTTAGGCGGGTGGGCGGCCTGCGCGACCGCAAGGTGAAGGTGCACATCATCGCGGCGACGAACCGCGACCTCGAGCGCGATGCGCAGACGGGCGCCTTCCGGAAGGATCTGTTCTTTCGCCTCGCGGTGATCGTGCTGCACTTGCCCCCGCTCCGCGATCGCGGGCAGGACGTGCTGCTCCTCGCCGATCGTTTTCTCGCGCGATTCACGGCCAAGTACGGGAAAGACGTGCGCCGCATCGACCCGGACGCGCGCGACGCGATGCTCGCGTATCCGTGGCCGGGAAACGTGCGCGAGCTCAGTCACGTGATCGAGCGCGCCGTGCTCTGGAGCCAGGGCGACACACTCGAAGCGAGTCACCTGTCGTTGATGAGCCCGGTGACGGTGCCCAACGCACATCGCGAGCAGCATCCCGAGGCGACTACGCCGAACGCCGATCACGCGGATATGCCATCATTGCCGCCCGATGGTGTCGAGCTGTCGCAATGGGAGCGATCGTTGATCGAACAGGCGCTGCGCGAATCGGGCGGCAACCAGACCAAGGCTGCCCAACGACTCGGCATCAGCCGCGACACACTGCGCTACCGCCTGAAGAAGTTCGGCCTCTAGGTATGGTTGGGTGAAATCACCCAACTCTGGGTGAAATCACACGTCAGCCGATGTCGAATGTCACCGCCGGACGCCGAGCTCTACCATGCAAGGCAGTATGCACAAAAGAGTTAATTGCACACAGGCTCGCGGCACGGCAGGTGCTCTTACAACCGTGCGTCAATTGACAAAACGCATAACCGCGGGAGAGGTACAATGTCCTGGACCAAGCCGGAATTCGAAGTAGTGGAAGTGACGATGGAAGTGACCGCCTACGTCGCTCGGCGCTAAGCGACCGAGGTGAGGCAGGCAGAGGGCTCGCCGCGGCGGGCCCTTTTTGCTTGTATTCCGTATGCAGTCGATGGAACGCCGACCCACCACGCTCCTCGCGGAGCTGACCCACCGCTGCCCGCTCCACTGCCCGTACTGCTCCAATCCGCTCGACCTCGTGCTCTCCAGGGCCGAGCTCGATACGGAAGACTGGAAGCGGGTGATCAGCGAGGCTCGGCGGTTGGGCGTGCTGCAGCTCGGCCTCTCGGGCGGCGAGCCGCTCGTGCGGCGGGATCTCGAGGAGATCGTGGCGCACGCCCACCGCGAGGGCCTGTACAGCACGCTCGTGACGTCCGCGTTAGGCATGACGCGCGAGCGCCTGGACCGGCTGGTCGACGCCGGCCTCGAGCACGTGCAGATCTCCTTTCAGGACTCGGAGAAGGAAAGCGCCGAGCGCATCGCCGGTACGCGCAGCTGGGACGCGAAGCACCAGGCCGCGGCGTGGGTCAAGGCGCGCGACGTCGCGTTCTCCGTGAACGTCGTGCTCCACCGCGCGAACCTGGACCGGCTCGAGCAGATCATCGACATGGCCGGCGCGGTAGGCGCCGACCGCGTCGAGCTGGCCAACACCCAGTACTACGGCTGGGCCGTACCCAACCGCGACGCGCTCATGCCGTCGCGCGCGCAGGTGGATCGCAGCGCCGAGATCGCGGACCGGAAGGCCGCCGAGTACAAGGGGCGCATGCAGATCATCTACGTGCTCCCTGACTACTACAGCGAATTCCCGAAGCCGTGCTACGGCGGATGGGGCTCGCTGTACATCATGGTCGCGCCTAACGGAAACGTGCTGCCGTGCCACGCCGCGTCGCAGATCACCACGCTCACGTTCGACAACGTGCGCGATCGGAGCCTGGCGTGGATCTGGGAGCACTCGAGTGCGTTCGAGGCCTTCCGGGGCGACGAATGGATGCGCGAGCCGTGCCGCAGCTGTGCGCGCCGGCACGTCGACTTCGGCGGCTGCCGCTGCCAGGCGTTCGCGCTCACCGGGGAGGCGCGCAACACCGACCCGGGGTGCACGCTCTCGCCTAACCGGCCGATGATCGACGCGCTGCTCGACCGCGCCGACGCGCCGGACGACGCGTACATCTATCGCAAAATGCCCGCCGCCAAGGATCGCGTGCTGGAGCCGGCGCCCTAGCGCGCCGCACCGGACCTGCTGCGCGGCGCATCGGAGAGTAGTCGCCTACAAAGTAGGTATGTACTCCCCGATGGGCCCACAGGGCTCAATGCCGCGTCAGCGGCTCGCGCGAACCCACCGCACGAGCTCACGCGGTGACGGACGCTTGCCGTACATGAGCAGTCCCGTGCGATAGATCCGCGCCGCAATCCATACCGCGATCCAACATCCCGCCACGAGCGCGCCGAGCGACGCCGCGAGCTTCCACAGCGGAATCGGCACGAGACTCAGCCTCAACGGCATGATGATCGGCGACGAGAACGGAATGTACGACAACACCTCGGCGAGGCGGCTCTCCGGCGCGAAGCTCACCGGTTGGATGAACAGCGCCGTGATCACGAGGAGCAGCGTCACCGGCATCTGGACCTGCTGCGCGTCCTGCTCGCTGCTCACCATCGAGCCGATCGCCGCGAACAGCGACGAGTAGACGATGTAGCCGAGGATGAAGTAGACAATGAGCAGCGCGCCCATGCCCGGTGCCACGTGCGGCAGCGCATAGTTGGAGGCCTGCACGTGCAGTCGCGTCATGACCGCCGCACGATTCTGAATGAGAAACAGCGTCGCCAGGGCCGATATCCCGAGCTGCGCCGCAGCGACTCCGCCAACACCCAGAATCTTGCCGAACAGCAGCGTGTCGGGGCGCACACTCGACACGACCGTTTCCGCGACCCGCGTCTGCTTCTCCTCCATCACGCCGCGCATCACGATCTGGCCGTAAAAGAAGATCGTCAGGTACAGCACGAACGCGACGACGAACGCCACAATGCTTCCGATTTCCCCCGACCCGCCGCGACCGCGCGCCGTGAGCCGCTCCGTGGACATCTGGAGGTCTAACGCAGTGAGCGACTGCACCTGGTGTGGATCCATCCCGGCCGAACGGAGCCGAGTGGCGATGAGCTCGTCGTGCACGATGCGCTGCAGCTTCGACATCTCGATGGTGGACGTCGCGTTCGATCCGGAGTAGCGAACATCCGGCTTTGGCCAGAGGAGCGGGCCTAACACGAGATATCCTTTGCGCGTTCCGGCGATCACCTGGCGCGTCGCGGTCGATTCGGCGGCCGCGAGGGCAGCGGGCGCCACGTCTTCAAAGCGCGGGGCCGTGGTGCCCGTGACTCCGCTGTCGAGGCGTGCCGCCACCCGTTCGCCGATGCCGCTACCCGATACGTCGATAATAGTGATGCGCGCCATGTCTGGCGACGCGGCTGTCGTCGACGTGAAATAGACGGGGATGAAGATGACGAGGCCGAGGAATGCGGGCACGAGCACGGTGCTCACGACGAACCACCGCGAGCGGACACGCTCCTGAAATTCGCGTTGGGCGACGATCCAGAGTTTACGCATGGGCCGTCTCCGTCGCCTCTCCGTTAGGCGAAAGCGCCGACACGCGGTCGACGAACACGCGGTGCAGCGACGGCTGCACGAGCTCGAACCGCTGCACCACCGCGCCGGCTTCGATCAACGCGCGGAGCAGCCGTTGCGGGTCCGCCGATGGCGCCAGATCGAGCTCGATCACCTGGTTCGAGTCATCGACGCGGGTGACGAGCGTTCGGTCCTGGAGAATGTGTGAGACGCCGTTGTGCGTGGCGCCGTCCAGCGCGAGTGCTACCTGTTGCACCCCGTGCGCCCGACGGACCTCGGCGAGCGTGCCGTCGACCAGCTTGGTGCCCCGCGCGATGATGCACACCGCGTCGCACAGACGCTCCGCGCTCTCCATGAGGTGCGTGCTGAAGATCACGGTTTTGCCGCCGCGCTTGAGCTCGATGATGATGTCCTTGAGCGCTTGCGCGTTGATGGGGTCGAGCGCGCTGAACGGCTCGTCGAGGATCATGACGTCGGGGTCGTGCACGAGCGCGCCAATGAACTGGACTTTCTGCTGCATGCCGCGCGACAGCTCTTCGACGCGCGCATCGCCCCAGTCGCGTTCGGACGTGACCAACTGCAGGCGCTCCAGCCACGCGTCGATGCGCCGCTTGGCCTCGGCGGGGGCCATGCCCTTGAGCTGCGCGAGAAACAGGAGGACGCGGCGCACGGTCATGCGGCGATACAGGCCGCGTTCCTCGGGGAGATAGCCCACACGGTCGACGACCCCGGCGCGTCCGTTAGGCGAGCCCATGATCTGGATGGTGCCCGTGTCGGGCTCCAGGACGTCGAGGATCATGCGGATGGTGGTGGTCTTCCCGGCCCCGTTGGGGCCAAGGAGACCGTAGACCATGCCAGTGGGGATCTGGAGCGAGAGGTCGCGAACGGCGACGTGGTTGGCGAACCGTTTCGAGATGTGGTCGATGCTGACGGCAGCGGTCATGGACGAGTCCGGCGGGGCGGAAGGTGGGATCCTCCAACTATACGGATGGCGGGAGGCCAGGTTCCAGTCCCGGGCGGTCTTGCCGGGGTGCCGTGGGGGCTGCAGGTTGGCTGTTACCATTTGGTAACAACGCTACCCATCTCCACCCTCTCCATGCGATCGTTCCACGTGCGGCGCGCCGCGATGGTCACGGCGTGCCTGTTCGCCCTCGTGCCGGCCGCCGCCCACGCCCAATTCCCGCTCGTGCCCACGCCGGTGATTCCGTTAGGCACGTTGTCGTCGAGCATCAACCTGGGCGGCTACGTCTCGGTGCGCGACACCAAGCACGGCGACTCGACCAGCTTTTCCCTGAATCGCGCGCGGCTCACCGCGATGATCGCGCCGTTGCCGTATCTGGCCGTGCGCATGCAGGCCGATTTCTCGGGCAACCAGAGCGGAACGGTGTCGGGCAGTAGCGTGCATGGATTCGAGCTCACCGACGCATACGTCGAGCTCGCGCGGCTGGCCGCCGACTCGCTCCGGTGGGGCCAATGGCACCCGGCGCTCATCGTTGGGCAGTTCAAGCAGCCGTTCAGCCTCGAGTATCTCACGTCGTACGCGTACCTGCGCACGACGAACCGCGCCGTCGCCATCGACGCGCTGACGCCCAAGCGTGACATCGGCGCGATGGCGCAGGTGCAGTGGTCGCATTTCATCACGGCCGACGCGTCGGTGACCAACGGACAGGGCGCCAATGCGCTGTCGAATCCGAACGGTCTCGAGCTGTTGATCGGTCGCCTCACCGTCACACCGTTTCCATGGCTCGCGCTGGCCGCGAAGCTCGGCGACGAGGGTACGGATCACATCGAGGGCTACGACGGGCGCATCGAGTGGCGCGACCTGCTCATCGAAGGTGAGGGCATCCATCGCTCGCGGCCGCTCTCGGGCGAGCACCAGGACGCCGGCGGCGGCTACGTGCTCGGCGCGTACAAGGTGCTGGCGTGGCTGCAGGCGGTGTTCAAGCGCGAGTGGTTCAGTGACACGCGGCAGCTGGACGGCACGAACACGAACACGCAGCAGGATTGGTCGACCTTCGGCATGAATTTCATCACGCCCAAGGAGAATCTGCGGTTTCTGGTGGATTGGATCGCGAAGTCCCAGCGCCCAACGACAGCGCAAAATGAAGTCGACTTCCAGCTCGTCGCCGCCTTCTGAGCGCGGCGCGCGTCCGTGCCGCAACAGCATCCGTTGGCGCAGCGGGGCGCGGGCGCGTGCGGTGCTCATCGTGGTGAGCGACGGCGAGAAGATCATCGGCCCGCGGTTCATCCAGATGCTGGAGGAGATCGACGCGCGCGGCTCGATCCGCGCCGCCGCGGCGTCGTTAGGCATCGGCTACCGCCACGCGCTCGCCTGGATCCGGCGGGCCGAGCTGCTCGTTGGGGCGTCGCTGGTGGGGCGGCACGCCGGCGGGCCGGCGGGAGGCGGCGCGAGCCTAACGGAGAAGGCGCGGCGGGTGGCGCGCGCGTATCGCCGGGTCAATGCCTCGATCTACCGTCTCGTCGAGCGCGCCGAGCGCGAGATTCTCGACACCTGACATCCCGTTCACGAGAGCCGATCCGTCATGCGAATTCGATTCGGTGTTCCGTTAGCCCTTGCCGTCGTCGCATCGTGCAGCAAGCCCGCGCCAAAATCGGGCGAGGGCGGCACCATTGTGGTCTACACCGCCGCGAGCGTGGCCATTCCGATTCGCGCCGCGCTCGACACGTTTGCTGCGCGCGAGCACGTGACCGTCGACCAGGAGAACGGCGGCAGTCTCGACATCGCGCGCAAGCTCACCGAGCTGCACCAGATTCCCGACGTCGTGGTGCTCGCCGATTACGATGTGTTCCCGAAGCTGCTCATACCGGAGCAGACCACGTGGTATGCGGACTTCGCGCGGAACCGCATGGTGCTCGCCTTCACGGACAAATCGAAGTTTGCATCGGAGGTGGACAGCGCGAACTGGCCGACGATTCTCGAGCGGCCCGGCGTGCAACTTGGGCGCGCGAATCCGGATCTCGATCCGAACGGCTATCGGACGCTGCTCACGCTCCAGTTGGCGGAACGGTACTATGAGCTCCCCGGGTTGTACGACAGATTGATGACGTTGTCGCCGGCGAAGAACGTGCGGCCCAAGGAGGCGGATTTGGTGGGCGTGCTGCAGGCGGGCGAGTTCGATTACATCTGGTCGTACGAATCACTCGCGCAAGCGACGAAGCTCCGGTACATCACGCTGCCCGCGGCGATCGACCTCGGTACGCCCGGTGACACCGACATCTATGCGAACGCATCCGTCAAAGTCGCCGGCAAGACGCCCAGGGATACGCTGACGATCAAGGGGCAGCCGATCGTCTATGCGCTGTCGATTCCGAAGGCTGCGCCGCATCCGGACGTGGCGGAGAAGTTCGTGGCGTTCCTGCTGTCGCCCGGCGGGAGGAAATTGATGCGCGCGACCAAGCTCGATGCGTTAGACACGCCGGTGATCGTCGGGAGCGGTGCGCCTGCCGCCGTGCAGGCGGCGGTGTCGGCGCAGTGACGACCGCGGGCGCCGTGGAGCACGCGGCTCCGCGCTCGATGGCGGCGCAGCGGACGGCGAGTGTCGTTGCCGCGCTGCTGGGCTCACTCTTCTTGCTGTTTCTGGTGGCGCCGATTGGGCGGCTCGTGGTGGGCGGTGGGAAAGCCGGGGTTGGGGAGCTGTTCACGGACGCCGAGTTGCGGAGCTCGTTGTGGCTCACCGCGGTGACCGCCACGCTCGCGATGGTCGCCGGTGCGTTAGGCGGAACACCGCTGGCGTATCTGTTGGCAAGGCGGCCGTTTCGAGGCAAGGCGGTGGTGGCAGCGGTGCTCGATCTGCCGTTGCTGATTCCGCATCCGGTGGCCGGCATCGCGTTGCTGCTGATCCTGGGGCGCCAGAGCGCCGTTGGGCGGGCGTTGCTGCACGCGGGGATTCAGGTGGCCGGCTCGCCGATCGGCATCATCTGCGCGATGGTGTTCGTGTCGGCGCCGCTCTACATCAGTGCCGCGCGGGAGGCGTTCGCGCGGGTTGACCCGCGATACGAGTCCGTGGCCCGGACGTTAGGCGATCCCGCATGGCGGGCGTTTCGCCGTGTGACGCTGCCGCTCGCCGCGCGCGGGTTGATCGCGGCCGCGGTCGTGATGTGGGCACGTGCCGTGAGTGAGTTCGGCGCGATCGTGATCCTGACGTACAACCCCAAAGTGGCGAGCGTCTTGAGCTATGATCGGTTCACGGGCTTCGGCCTAACGGAAGCGCTGCCGGTGGCAGCCGTGCTCTCGGTCCTGGCGCTCATCCCCCTCATCGCGCTGCGGGCGCTGCGGCCGGACCGCGGCGCGGGACTGGACGTGTGATCCGCGTCGCGGGACTGAGCGCCCGGGTGGGAAACTTCCGCCTGCGCGACGTCTCATTCGAGGTCCCAGCCGGCCAGTACGGCGTCGTGATCGGCCCGGTAGGATCGGGGAAAACCACGCTGCTCGAAACCATCGCCGGCGTCATCAGGCCTCACGCCGGATCGGTGATGCTCGACGGTCGCGACGTGACGGGCGAGCCGCCGGAGCGGCGCCGGTTAGGCATCGTGTATCAGCACTCCTACCTGTTCCCGCATCTCAGCGTGGCGGACAACGTGGCGTATGCAGCCGCGGATCACGCGTTCGCCATACGCATTGCCGAACGAGTGGGAGCGCTGCCGCTCTACGATCGGCCGGTGGGTGCACTGAGCGGCGGCGAGCGTCAGTTGGTCGCGCTGGCACGCGCGTTCGCGGTACGGCCGTCCGTGTTGTTGCTCGATGAACCGTTCAGCGCGCTGGACCCGAGGACGCGAACGCAGGCGCGCCGCGCGGTGCGGGCGTTGCACCGCGAGTTTGGCATCACGGTGCTCCAGGTGAGCCACGATTTTACCGAGGCCGGGCTGTTGGGCGACGTCGCCGTTCTGCTCGATCAGGGTTCGGTGCTGCAGTCGGGATCGCCCGACGCGCTCTTTCGGCAGCCCGCGACACCGTACGTCGCCGAGTTCCTCGGCGCCGAGAACGTGCTGGCAGGCACGGTTCGCGCGTTAGGCACCGGCTGGCCGGACGGCGCCGAGGAAGAGGGCGCCAAGAAAGCGCTCGCCCGAGCGCATCGGCCGCTCGAGTTTCGGGTTGGACCGCTCACGATCTATACGGTTGGCGATGCTGCGGAGGGCGACATGCACGCGGTGATTCGCGCCGAGGAGATCGTGTTGTCTCGCGAATCGAGTCCCACGTCGGCGAGGAACCACTTTGGCGGCACGATCCGCGAAATTGCGACGACTGGCGCGCTCACGCTCGTCACCCTGGACGTCGGCGGCATTGCGCTCGTCGCGTCGCTCACGACGCGATCGGCGGAGGAGTTAGCACTGGCGCGCGGCGTACGGGTCTACGCGTCGTTCAAGGCAATGGCCGTGCACCTCTGTTGATCGAAGGGCGCAGAGCGAGGCCGGGCACGCTCGTCGCCTAACGGTCCCGAGTGTTGTGCACGAGATGCCAGATCGTCGCCAGGTGATGATCATCGTGCTCGGCGATGAACGCGAGATGGTCGACGAGACGCATCGGCCGGCCGAGCCGCGGGTGCACGAGGCCGCGCTCGAACACCGTTGCGTCGAGTGCTTCAACGTCGCTCAAGAGCTGCCCGCGTGCCGATCGAAACTCGGCGAGAATGCTCGACGCGGCGCGATCGTTGTGTCGCGCATCGAATGTCGCACGATTGGTCAAATCCGCCGGCGTGAGCGCGGGTCGGCCGAGCACGAAATCCTGGACGCGAGCGCGCCAGAGCGGCTCGAGGTCCGCCAAATGGCCCGCGTGCTCCTGCGCGGACCAGTGCGACGGATCCGGCCGGCGAGTCAGTAGCGCGTGTTGCCCGTGCAGCAGCTCATCGAGTCGCGCCGGCGTGCCTCGCAAGCGGCTGCAGACGTTCGGAAGCTGCTCGATGCGAGCGTCGAGTTCGAAGCGGCGCTCGAACCATGGAGTCGGTCGTGTCATGCGTCCCATGTGCGGACTACCGCGGCACGAGGTGCAGACTAACGACGCTTGAGCGGAACGTCTTCGCGTCGAGCAATTTCAGCTCCTTGCGTTCGGTGAGTTTGCCCAGCAGCGGCACGCCGTGTCCGAGGATGTTCGGATGCACCCACAGGCGGTATTCATCGATCAAGCCTAACTCGCCGAACGCCGCCGCGATGCGCGATCCGCCCGCGATGACGATGTCGCCGCCAGCGG
>JACZCV010101637.1_pt1 | contig 14130 bp, 12 predicted proteins | sample 8641841 | NCBI WGS metagenome assembly JACZCV01 (sample SAMN15324606, study PRJNA640507) | soil metagenome | isolation source: monocropping sugarcane control | place: China: Luxin town, Laibin City, Guangxi Province | collected 2019-07-25 | depth 10cm m
AGCCAGCCGTCGACCTGGCGCCGCGTCGGATCGCCGGTCTCCCAGATGCGGATCGACTCGAAGTGCGAGAACGTCGGGTTCGGGTAGCCGACGCCCTGGACGATCGCGACCTTGCCCTTGTCCCACAGGCTCTTGATGCCGGGCAGGTTGTGATTGAGACCGTACTGGCTGTTCAGCGGCAGCGCCTGCGACACCATCGGGCCGGCGAGCTTCGGTCGGAGGTCGTGCAGCGTCGGGTCGGCGATCGGCACCAGCGTGCGCAGCCCGTCGTTGCCGCCGGCGAGCTGGATCATCACCAGGATGTTGTCGTTCGTCACGCCTTCCTGCTTGGCCGCGTACACGGCGCGCGCGAACGCGTCCGGCACGGCTGCATATCCGGCCGCAAGGCCGGCGGCGCCGGCGCCGAACACCAGGCCCGCGCGCAGGAAGTCCCGGCGCTTGAGCTGATTGATGCCGATCTCGTTCTTCATCACTGCACCTACTTGAGCTGGAATTCCGGTGAGGCGAGCATCACGAACCACCGCGCGCGTTCGTCGCTCGCCGAGCTGAGCATCGAGGCGGTCTGCGGTCCGACCACACCGTCGAGCTGGTGCTTGACGGCGTCGGACGACGGCGGCAGCGACGCCGCCTGGGCGAGCGCGGCGGTCACGAAGTTCACGCGCTCGATGACTGTGTTGGAGGAGATCCATGACTCGTTGTTGGGCCAGCCGCTGACGTCGGGCGGATCGAACAAGACCTGCCCCATCCCCGACCCCGACGCGGCGATGAGCTTCGCAGCCTTCGAGTTGTCCATGCCGATGGCACGAGCCGCGTGCAGCATGAACTCCGTCGGCGACTTGACCAGCGAGCGGTAAGAGCTCGAAGAGACGAATTCGTCGCTCGTGAAAATCGCGCGCATCAACGTCTTCATGTCGTACTTGCTGCTTCGGAACGAATTCGCAAGGCGCTTGACGTAGCCGGCGTCGGGCCGCCCGGTGACGAAATGCTCGAGGACCTTGGTCGTGATGAAAGGCGCTGTCGCCGGCTGAGCGAGGATCCGGTCGACCACGCCCTGCGTGTCAAGCGTGCCGGTCTGTCCGAGGAAGGTCACCGAGCCGTGATACGCCCGCCGCGTGTTGAAGACGCCTGATTTCTGCGACGAGTACACAGGCAGGCTACGGCCCGTCCCCGCCGCCGGAGCTGTTGAATCGGGCCGCGGCAGCTGCCATCCGGTGAGCGCGAGGGCTCCCTGGCGAACGTCCTCTTCGGAGTAATTGCCCGTGCCCATCGTGAAGAGCTCCATCAGCTCGCGCGAATAGTTCTCGTTGGGGCTCGACGCGACGGACGTGGCCAGGTCGAGATAGCGAAGCATCGACGGATCCGTGGTGACCTGCATGAGCATCGAGCGCAGATTCGTCATGCCCATGCGGCGCCATGTGAGGTTCTGCCAGTACATGAAGGTGTTGTCGGCGGTCTTTCGGTAGTCGCTCGTGAAGTGGCCGTGCCAGAAGAGCGTCATCCGCTCCGCGAATGGCGTGGAAGTCGTGAGCACGTGGTCGATCCACCACTGCTGCAGCTGCCCGACCGCGAAGCGGCCGCCAGGGGTCGATGCGGCATCGAGCACCGGCGGCTCCGCGGCCGGCGTCTCGACCAGGCGGTCGACGGTTTTGCCGAACCCGTCGGACAGCGCGCTTTCCAGCTGCGCCGGCGTGTAGCCGAAGGTCGTGCGCCGCAGGAGGTGCATGACGCGCGCGGATTCGGACCCGAGAGGCGACACCCAGTCCGAGCCGGAGCCGGTCTTCGCGACGGTGCTGGTGCGACTGAGGTTGGAGAGTGCGGGGCTGACGAGGCGAACGGCGCCCACGCCGACTCCCGCCGCCACCGCCGCTGCGAGAGCCTGGCGGCGCGTGATGCGCCGGCGCAGCCGGACCGGCGCCGAGAGGACTTCAGGTTCGGTTTCGGGTTTCGCCAGTGCCATGGTGCGAGTGAAGCACCGAAACGGCCGTGCCGAAATCAGGCAGATGTGAAGAATTCGTAAGCGTGGCGCGCCGTACACCGATGTCCAGCGTCGACGCCGCGTGGCTTGGGATGGAAGACCCGACCAACCTGATGATGGTCACGGGCGTCATGGCGCTCGAGGGCCCGGTCGACGTCAAACGGCTCCGACTCACCCTCGATCGGCGGCTGGCGCCGTTTTCGCGCTTCCACCAAAAAATCGTGCGGCCGCGATCGCGGGCCAACCTTCCGCACTGGGAAGACGACGAAGAGTTCGACGTCGACAACCACCTGACACACATCGCCCTGCCATCGCCGGCCAATGAGGCGACCCTGCGCAAGTTCGTCTCCGACGTGATGAGCACGCCGCTCGATTTCGCCAAACCACTCTGGCACATGCACCTGATCGACGGCTATCGCGGCGGCTCAGTCCTGCTCACGCGCGTGCATCACTCGATCGCCGACGGCATCGCGCTCGTGCGCGTGCTGCTGTCGCTCACCGACGAATCGGCTGACGCGAAACCGCCTGCACGTGCAGTGAAGAGGACATCCGCCTCATCGTCATTTCCGCTCGAGTGGCTGCCGGCGGCGGTTCGTCGCGGCGTGCGCGCGGGACAGGACCTGGCGTCGCAGCCCGATCGCCTGGTCGATGTGGCTCGCATCGGCGCTCACGGAGCATTCCGGCTCGGGCGACTCGTCGTCCTGCCGCCGGATCCGATCACTGTCTTCAAGGGCGAGCTCGGGCGCCGCAAGCGCGCCGCGTGGTCGGAACCGCTGCCGCTCGACGACTTCAAGGCCATCGGCAAGGCGCACGGCGCGACTGTCAACGACGTGCTGGTCGCCGCGGCCACCGGCGCCCTGCGCCGGTACATGGAGCGCCGCGGCGACTCCACGGTCGCGATCCGCGCTTCAGTGCCTGTGAACCTGCGGCCGCTCGATCGCGCGCATGAGCTGGGCAACGCGTTCGGCTTGGTCTTCCTCACGCTGCCAGTCGGCATTGCCGACCCGGCGCGCCGCCTGCGCGCCATCAAGAAGGAGATGGACGAGCTCAAGCAATCGCCCGAGGCGCTGGTCGCTTTCGGCGTGCTGAGCCTGATGGGTTTCGCGCCCGTCGAGGTGGAGCAGGTCGGGCTGCGCTTCTTCGGGAGCAAGGCCACCGCCGTGCTCACCAACGTTCCCGGCCCTCGCCAGCCGCTTTACCTCGCCGGCAAAAAGATCGATCGCGTGATGTTCTGGGTGCCGCAGTCAGGACACCTGGGGCTGGGGGTCAGCATCATCAGCTACGCCGGCGGAGTGATGCTCGGCGTCGCCACCGATGCCAGGCTGGTCCCCGATCCCGAGCGTATCGTCGAGGCGTTCAAGCTCGAGTTCGAGGCGATGCGAAAGGCAGCAGCGAAAAAGCCGCGGCGCCGACCCTCACCCTGACCCTCTCCCAGAGGGAGCGGGGAGGCACGTTGGCAACGTACTTATACCGCGATTGTCAGCCTGGCGAACCCTCTTTCTTTGGTCGCTTCTGGTCTGATTTTGCCGGTGGCCTTGCCACCTTGCCCAGATCACGAAAGAATTCCTCCCGTGTCGGGACGGGGATTTCGTGGCCCTGCTTGGTCTTCTGTTTGGGTTTCTGGTCGGTCACGGTCTGAGCGTACCTCTCATGAGCCACCCGCTCGATAGCTGCGCCTCCAAGATTCAAAGGTCCGAAGCTAACTACGCCACCCTCAATCAGGATGCCCGAGCCTGGGTCCAGGAAGCCATCAGCAAAGGCCAGACGGTAACCGTTCGGAAGGAAGTCGATTCCCAAACGGGCGACATCCACTTTGTCGCGGATACAGTCCCCGACACACCCCGCAATCGCTGGGGTGCGATCCTCGGCGATTGCGTTCACAACCTCCGATGCTCGCTCGATCACCTCATGTTCGCCCTGGCCGATCTCCACGCCCCGAACCGAGACCGGGATGGCGATAACGTGACGCAATTCCCAATCACCAAGAGTCGGCCGCATTGGGATAGCGACAGCGTTCAGCGCCGATTCACCTACGTTTCCGACCGGCACCGGAGGATGGTCAAGGAGATACAGCCGTGGTTCACACAGCCCAACGACGTTGCCGTCCACCCCCTGTCCGTCTTGGAGCGACTTGACAACCGCGACAAGCACAGACTGCTTTCCGTTGTCGCTCTCGCTAATGACCTCTGGTCGTACTACCCCGACGTTTCGCCATTCCAACTGACGAATGCCACCATCACGACTCAGACGCTCTGGGAAAATCCCCTCGAAAAAGACGCAAGGCTTATGACGGTGCGTATCACCAGGATCGATCCCGACGGTCCCGATCCCGATGTGAACATGCAACCCATAGAGGCCGCGCCAAACCTCGTGATCGGGCAGGGCGAGCTTGTCAAATACATCGTCCCGAACCTCAACCACGCCGTGCGCGGCATAGTCGCCCGCTTCGCGCCCGAGTTCTCCTGACGGAACGAGCCTGATACGTGGCATGCCGGAGGCCACCTACCCTTCTCCAGTGAAGGGATAGTTGCCGGCACGTTTCATCTTTCTGCAACGGGGTAATCTTGTAAGCACCAATGGCGGGCATCGAGACCCCGGCCACCGAGCGGCAGGCGCTGGACGCCTACTCGGCCACGATCGTGGCGGTCGCCGAGCGGGTGCTGCCGGCAGTCGCGAGCCTCCGCGTCCACCGCGCGGGTGTCCGCGACGGCGGCGCCGGATCGGGCGTCGTCCTGACTCCCGACGGTTTCATCGCCACCTCCGCCCACGTCGTCGCCCAGTCGCGCAGCGCGACCGCCGCCTTCATCGACGGCTCCGAGTACGAGGTCGACGTCGTGGGCGCGGACCCGCTTTCCGACCTCGCCATCGGTCGAGCCCGCGCCGCCACACTGAAGCCGATCGAGGTCGGTGACGCCGACGCTCTGCGCGTCGGCCAGCTCGTGGTCGCGATCGGCAACCCGATGGGCTTCAGCGGATCCGTCACGTCGGGGGTCGTCAGTGGGTTAGGCCGCTCGCTGGCGACCGCCGACGGCAACGGGCACCGCCGGTTCGTCGAAGACGTCATTCAAACGGATGCTGCTCTCAACCCTGGGAATTCCGGCGGTGCCCTCGCCGATTGGCAGGCGCGCCTGGTCGGCGTCAACACGGCGGTCGCCGGCATGGGCCTCGGCCTGGCCGTGCCTATCAACTCGACCACGCAAGCGATCCTCTCCGCGCTGATGCGCAACGGCCGCGTGCGTCGTGCCTTCCTCGGCATCGCCGGCGGCACCCGGCCCCTCCCGCCAGCGGTGGCTCAGCGCACCGGCCGCAAGGCGGGAGTCGAGATCCAGGAGGTCGTCGCGAACAGCCCCGCGGCGTCGGCCGCCCTGAGGAGCGGCGACGTGATCGTCGAGGTGGACGGCTCGGCCGTCACGAGGGCCGGCGACCTGCAAAGGCTCATGGTCGAAGGTCGAATCGGATCGCGGCTCCCGATGCGCGTCGTGCGTGGCGAGAAGCTCGTCACGATCGAGGTCGTACCGACCGAACTCCAATAAAAGCCCGCCCGCAAGGCCGCGCCGAGAGATGCGGCGAACCAGGCGGCTGAGATGCGCGCGATGATCCGAGCAGCGCAGCGAGCGCATTGGAACCTGCTGGGGTCCCCGCGCCGTGGTTGCGCGGGGGTGACGAGCAGCGCAGGATCTGAACCCGCAGATCGGCCGCATGGGCGTCGCAGGTCAGGCGCGGATCTTGCGGGGCGGGCCTTCATACTGCCTGGCGTGGCGGCCAAGCAGCTCGGCGATCTCCTGGTCGCCACCCCCCACGACGGCCGCTTTCGCCTGGCAGAGGTCGATCCCGACTCCACCCCCGGCCTGAAGAAGCGCCACCGCGCGCAACCAGACCTGGAGGAGCACGAGGCCAAGCTCTTCGAGCTGCAAGAGCGCCTCTACGCCGAGCGCAAACGGTCGCTGCTGATCGTCTTGCAGGCGCTCGACACGGGCGGCAAGGACGGCACGGTCACGCACGTCATCGGGCACATGAACCCGCAGGCGGTGCTCATCAGCTCGTTCAAGGCGCCGACGCCGGAAGAGAAGCGCCACAACTTTCTTTGGCGCATTCGCAAGCGCCTCCCAACGCCAGGCTTCGTCGGCATCTTCAATCGCTCGCACTACGAAGACGTGCTGGTGGCGCGCGTGCACAACCTCGCGTCCGCGGACGTGATCGAGCGCCGCTACGGGCAGATAAACAACTTCGAGCAGTCGTTGGTGCGCGCGGGCACGCGCGTGGTCAAGTTCATGCTCCACATCTCATATGAGGAGCAGCGCCGGCGGCTGATGGATCGACTCCAGGATCCCGACAAGCACTGGAAGTTCAGCGAGCACGACATCGACGAGCGCGCCTACTGGGACGACTACATGAGCGCCTACAGCATCGCCCTGACCAATTGCTCGACCAAATGGGCGCCGTGGTACGTGATCCCGGCCAACGACAAGGACTATCGGAACTGGGCGGTGGCCAAAATCCTGATCGAGACCCTCGAGGAGATGGACCCGGAGTACCCCCAGCCGAAGCTGGACATCCCGCGACTGATCAAGCGCCTCAAGGCTTAGCATTTGAAGAACGGTTAAGGACGCCAGGCAAAAGGCCGCGCGTGAATAAGGGGGATGTGGATCAATGCAGCGGAGTCGGGTCATCGTTGGACTGCTGATAACCCTGGTGCTTGCTGCATGCGGCACCACCAGCTCCGCCGGCGGCGGCAACTCCTATCAGGGCAAGACCATCAAGCTGGGGGCCATTCTGTCCATCACCGGCGCCGGTGGTGTTTACGGACCGCAGAGCCGCAATGGAATGCAGCTCGCCGTGGACCAGATCAACGGGTCGGGCGGCGTCAACGGCGCCCAGATCAACCTCGATGTCAAGGACGACGCCTCCGACAAGGCGCAGTCGGCGCAGCTGGCCCAGACCGAGATCCAGCAGGGCCAGGTGCTGGCGCTGCTCGGTCCGACGCTTTCCAACTCGGCCGTCGGCGTTCACCCGCTCGCCGAAAGCCTGAAGACGCCGGTGGTCGGGATCAGCAACACCGGCATCCACATCGTTCCCGACTGCAACTTCCCCAACGAGACGCCGTGCAAGTACATCTTCCGGGACAGTCTCGGTGAGCAGACCGCCATCCCGGACAACATCCAGTCCTACGCGGCCGACAAGCATCCCGCCACCGGCGTGCTGCTGGTGGCCCAGGACGACAAGTTCTCCAGCGACGGTGGCGCGATCGTTCAGCAGACCGTCGGCAAATACAACATCAACCTGCTGAAGACCATCAAGTTCAGCAAGACCGAGGCCGACCTTTCGCCCTACGTGACGCAGGCGGTCCAGCTCAAGCCGGACGTGATCTTCATCACGTCGCTCGGCGGCATCCCGGCCAAGATCATGATCGAGGCGCGGAAGCAGGGCTGGCAGGGCCAGTTCCTGGGCGGCAACGGCTTCAACACCGCGACCGTCTCCAAGCAGGCCGGCCAGGCCGGGATGGGTGCGCGCAGCGCGAGCGCCTGGTTCATCGGCAACACCTTCCCGTCCAACGCCGACTTCGTCAGCGCGTACAAGACCAAGTACGGCGTCGATCCCGACCAGTTCGCCGCACAGGGCTACACCGGTATCAAGATCATCGCCGACGCCGCGAAGCGTGCCGGGCTCACCTTCTCCGACCTGCCGGGCGACCGCGAGAAGCTGCGCGCCGCCCTGGAGACGGTGAACATCGACACTCCGCTCGGACCCTTCCAGTTCACTTCGGATCACGACGTGAAGCAGACGGTCTGGGTAATCCAGATGGATGGCGCCGGCGGGTTCACGCTCGTGCACGAGATCAAGCCTTCGTAACGCCGCGCCCGCGTTCCCGGACAGAGTAGTCGCGCGATGGGCCAGCAGGTCCTGAACGCGATCTTCATCGGGTCCATCTATGCGCTGTTCGCGGTCGGCTACACGCTCGTTTTCGGCGTGCTCGACATCCTGAACCTCGCGCATAGCGCGGTGTTCATGCTGGGTGCGGCCGTCACCTACTCGCTGGTCGTGAACTACAACCAGTCGTTCGTGGTCGCGTGCATCGGCGGCGTCGTCGCCTGCGCGATCATCGGCCTGGTCATCGAGCATGTCTGCCTGCGGCCGCTGCGGCGGCGCAAAGCTTCGCCCATCGCCGCGCTGATATCGACCATCGGCCTCGCGCTCATCATCGTCGCGGCGGTCGAACAGGGCAGGTCGGGCAGCCTCTTCGCATGGCTGTGGGTCGACGGCGCCAACTCGGTCCGCTTCCCTCCGAACATGGTCCCGGATCCAACGTGGCGCGTCGCCGGGCTGACGCTCGAGGCAGTGAAGGTCGTGATCGTTCCGGTCTCGCTGCTGCTGATGCTCGTGCTCGGCTACCTCATCCGATACACGCAGTTCGGCCGCGGCCTGCGCGCGGTGGCGGAGAACCCGCGCGCGGCCAGCCTGATGGGCCTCGACGTCGACCGCATGATCTCGATGACCGTCGTCCTCTCTTCGGTTCTGGGTGGTGTCGCGGGAATCCTTTTCGGGCTGGCGCTCTCCGATATCAGTCCGTACATCGGACGCGACAACGTGGAGATCCGCGGCCTCGCGGTCATCGTGCTCGGCGGCATGGGCAGCATCCCTGGTGCCGTGGTCGGTGGCTATTTGCTAGGTGCTATTGAGGTCGCGGCACTGGTCGTCTTCGGGAGCAACGTGCGCACCGGCGTGGCATTCGCGGCGCTGTTCCTGATGCTGGTGCTGCGCCCGCAGGGCATCTTCGGCGCGCAGCTCCACGAAAGGATCTAGCGGATTGGATTTTCTCCTCCAGCTCGTCACCGATCCGGTCGCCTTCTACCAGAGCCACACCGTTCTGGTCGCGCAGATCGGCATCAACAGCATCCTCGCCTCGTCGATGTTCCTCGTCCTTTATTCCGGCCAGCTGTCGCTCGCGGCGCCGGGCTTCATGGCGATCGGCGCGTACACCTCGGTGCTGATGTACTTGCAATGGAACACCCCGCTCGCAATCAACATCGCGGTGGGCACAGTTTTCGCAGGCGTCGTCGGCTTCCTGGTTGGCCTACCGGTGCTGCGGCTCCGTGGAGTGTTTCTCGCCATCGCCACCATCGGCTTCATCGAAGCGGTGACGTTCGGCGTGATCCTCAACGTGCCCATCACGGGCGAAGGCCTTGGCCTCAAGAATCCCAGCGCCGATCCACTGGGCGGAATCAACATCATCCTGGTCTCGGTGGTCATCGTCGTCTTCGTCGTCTGGAGGCTGACCAAGGGTCGATTGGGCAGGTCTTGGGCAGCGATCCGCCAGGACGAGGTGGCGGCGTTGAGCCAGGGTATCCACGTCGCGCGCTACAAGATGATTGCGTTCGTTTTATCCGCTGTCCTGGCCGGTTTCGCGGGCGGACTGGAATCGCATCTCAACTTCTTCGTGGATCCCAACGAGTACGGAGTAGCGCGAACGGTGCAGGTGCTGACCTTCGCCGTGCTCGGCGGAGCGGGCAACGTCGTGGGGCCCGTCGTCGGCGCGGTTTTCCTGACCTCGCTGCCTTACATCGTCACTTTCCCGAACTTCGATCCCCGCGACGTCATCAGCGGCGCGATCCTGATCGCGGTCATCGTCTTCCGGCCGCAGGGAATCGTCGGTCGCGGTGGCCTCGCGATCATCCGTCCGCGGTGGTGGCCTCGAGCTAGACGAGCGACAAGTGCTGCTTCGGCTGAATAGCCTTCAGCGGCACTTCGGCGGCGTCAAAGCCGTCGACGGCGTGACGCTCGAAATCGAGAAGGGATCCATCAACGGCCTGATCGGCCCCAACGGCGCGGGCAAGACGACGCTGGTCAACGTCATCACCGGTTACGTGCCGACGCAGTCGGGCACCGCGTGGCTGGAAAACGATCGGCTCACAGGACTGCCTCCATATCGCATCGCCGGCCTCGGCGTCGCGCGCACTTTTCAGAACATCCGCCTCTTCCCTGAGCTCTCCGCGACCGAGAACGTGATGATCGGGATGCACACGCGACTGCACGACGACACGCTCGCGCAGCTGGCGACGCTGCCGTTCTTTCGACGCGACCAGCGCGCCCGCGTGAACGACGCGCACAAGCTGATGGAAACCGTCGGACTCGATGCGTCGGAAACCGCCAAGCGGCCCGCCGGCGAGCTGCCGTACGGCGATCAGCGAAGGCTGGAGATCGCGCGCGCCCTCGCACTGAGCCCACGGCTGCTCATCCTCGACGAGCCCGCAGCCGGCATGAACCCGACGGAGAAGCAGGGCATGCGGGAGCTGATCGAGCGGCTGAACCGCGATGGCTTGACCATCCTGCTCATCGACCACGACATGCGCCTCGTGATGGGCGTGTGCCAGCGCGTGGCGGTGCTGAACTTCGGCCGGAAGATCGCCGACGGCGATCCGGAAGAGGTTTCCGCGGACGCAACCGTGATCAAGGCGTACCTCGGGGCCGGCGGCGAGAAGGAGGTCACCCGCGCCCCCGGCACCACCGAGGTCGAGCAGCTGCGGCAGGGCACGGCAACGCGCGCTCCTCGCGTCAAGGAACCCGAGGATGCGCTGCTCGACCTGCAGGGGGTGTGGGTCAGCTACGGCGCGATCAACGCGGTCCGGGGCGTGTCGCTGCGCGTGGCCGCCGGCGAGGTGGTGGCGCTGATCGGCGCCAACGGCGCGGGCAAGTCGACGATCCTCAACGCGCTGTCAGGCCTGGTGCCGTTCGCCTCGGGCACGGCGGTCTTCAGCAACCTCGACCTCACCAATGCGAAGCCTTCGACGATCGTGGCCCGCGGCCTGGTCCAGGTGCCAGAAGGCCGGGAGATCCTCGGCCGGCAGACGGTGCTCGAGAACCTGGAGCTGGCGACGTGGTCGCGGCGCGACCGGGCTGCCGCTCGCAAGGACATCGAGTCGATGATGTCGCGCTTTCCCATCCTCGGCGAACGGCGGGCGATGCGAGCGAACACGCTCTCCGGCGGCGAGCGCCAGCAGCTGGCCATCGCGCGCGGGCTTTTGGCGCGGCCCAAGCTGTTGCTGCTGGACGAACCGTCGCTCGGCCTGGCGCCGCAGACCGTTGACGAGGTGTTCAAGGCGATCGACGAGATCCACCGCGATGGGACCACGATCCTGCTGGTCGAGCAGAACGCGCTGCGCGCGCTGGAGATCGCCGACCGCGCCTACGTGCTGGAAACCGGCCAGATCCAGCTCACCGGTCGGGGGCAGGATCTGCTACACAACCCGGCGGTGCGCCAGGCGTACCTGGGCGGCTAGATGCCTTTTGCCGGCAAATCTTGGCGTGCGGCCAGCCCGGAGGCGCCTTTTGCCGGCAAAACACGAAACCCAAACAAAAAAAGCCCCGGGCCGGTTGGCCCGGGGCTTGTCTGGTTCGTTTCTTAGACGATTCGGACGGTCTTCGCGCGAGGCCCCTTGGGGCTCGACTCGACCTCGAAGTTCACCTTCTCGCCGCCCTGCAGCCGGTCGAAGTTGCCTTCGGTGGAGCTGCGGTGGAAGAAGTACTCCTTCCCATCGTCGGCTGCGATAAATCCGAAGCCGCGATCCGAAACCAGTTTCTTGATGGTGCCTGCTGGCATTTCCATCTCCTACGTTCTCGAACGGGGGTTCCACTCAACCTGACGGGCCTGTTCGAGAAACCGGAGACCGCCGTGAGCGCCGGCCCAAACTCTGCCGGCTGCAACGAGTATACCCAGCCTTGTGAAGCCCTATTCCTGCCGCCTCTCGGGGGGAGGGATAGGACGCTGAGCGGGGCAGCGTCCTACCTGCACTGATCAACGCACTAGAAACGCCAACCTACTCACTTCCGATTAAGTGACACCACTCTGGGTGGGTTTTCCCCATCCCATGGCAGACCATGCCCAACTGGTGCCGAGAGCGGGAGTCGAACCCGCACGAGGTTGCCCTCATCGGTTTTTGAGACCGACGCGTCTGCCATTCCGCCACCTCGGCGCCGAGCCACGATTATCATTCCCCGGTGCGCGCCGCCGCCCTGATCGGGCTGGCTGCGATGCTGCTGACCGCCTGTAGCACCGCGCCTGCCCCCGCCGCGTCGCTGTCGCAAGGCACAGCCTCCGCCGGCAGAACCGGGCCTCTGATCTCAGCGCCCCCGGTGACTCCGCCGACCCCGCCGGGGGACCTCGCTCTCAATTTCACCTGCACCGACGTCAAGGGCGGATCGCCGGGCGACGTCCACGTGACCGACGTTCGCGTCACCGAGGAACCCGGCTTCGACCGGTTCGTGATCCAGTTCGACGGCAACGTGCCGAGCTTCACCGTCAAGCGCCAGTCCAAGCCGGTCTTCACGCAGGCAGCCTCCACTCAGACGATCACCCTCAGCGGTACGGCCGGCGTCCTCGTCCAGCTCCACACGGCGGCGATCGCGAGCACCTACGACGGGCCAACCGACTTCACACAGGCCAGCTTCCAGGTGCTCAAAGAAGCTCGGCTGACCCAGGACATCAACGGCACCGTCGGCTGGGGCCTCGGCCTCGGCTCGTCGGCGTGCATGCGGGTGTTCCAGCCCTCGATTTCTCCTTCGCGTTTGATCATCGACTTCGCGACGACATCCAGTTAGAGTTCGGCCACCGCGATGGCCGTGCAGCCGCCAGCAGGTTCTCCGAGCCCAACGCCATCGCCCCTTCCCCAGGGTGCTGCGAGCACCGGAACGCCGCCCGCCAAGAAGTCCAGCGGCTGCCTCGGCTGTTCGATGGGATGTGGCGGCTGCCTCCTCGTCATCGTCCTGGTCTTCCTCCTGCTCGCGGGGAGTGGCTACTTCTTCCTCGTCGCCCAGGCGCAGGCGGGCGTCGCTTCGCCGGCGGCCCTTCTCGTCTTCAGCACGCCGGTCGACGTCGGCAACAACGACAGCGGGTACCGACCGGCCACCTCTGGTCAGTCGCTGAACGCCGGCAATTCGGTGCGGACGGGCGACACCGGGAAGGCCACCATTCAGTTCCCCGACGGCACTCTGGTCCGGATGTCGCCGAACACCACGGTCACTGTGCAGGCCGCCCAGTTGACCAACGGCGGCAACCTCAAGTCCGCCTCGATCGCGCAGAAGGTCGGGCGCACGCTCAGCGTCGTCCAGCATCTCGCCGGCGGATCTGACTTCACGGTCGGCGGTCACTCGGTCAGCGCCGAGGTCCGCGGCACCCAGTTCGAGGTCCTGGTTCGCAACGACGGCAGCAACCTGATCAAGGTCTTCGACGGCACGGTCAGCGTCAGCGGCAAGACCACGACCAACGTGACCAGCGGCCACGAGATCGACGCCGACAAGAATGGCAACCTGTCCGCGCCGCGACCGATCCGGCCCGAACGCAACGACCCGTACGCCCTCGTGGCCCAGTGCCAGGCGGCCGTCGCGAGCGGCAACTCGGCGGGCACGATCCAGGTCACCACCGGCGACAACCTCGCGACCGGCCAGACCGCCGAATCCGACTACAACTCGGGCGGCGGCGCCGTGAGCGTGGCCCTGTGCTACCCCGGCAGCCTGATGACGCTGGCCGTCACCGATCCGAGCGGCGCGGTCCACGCCGCGGGCGGCTCGCCGGCAGCAGTCGCCCGATTCTCCGGCCCGCCTGGCCTGTGGCGCGCAGCGGTCCGCGCGGTCGACGTGAACCCGGCCGAGCCGTGGGCGGTCGCCTGGGCGACCAACTCGGTGTGCGGCGGGCCGACGGTTGACGACGGCGCCGTAGTTCGCGAGACGCTCAGCAACGCCCAGCTTGCGTCCGGATTGGCCAACTCGGGGTCGACCGGGATCAGCATCCAGGTTCAGGGCGTCTCCAGCAACTCCGCCCGGATCTACTACTACTCGAACGTCGGCGGCGTCGAGATCTCGTGGACGATCGACTTCTACGCCGCCACGCCCAACCTTGGCTGGGTCCTGACCCAGGTCACGGTCCGGGGCATCAACCTCACCACCCAGGTGGTCTCACGGCTGACCGCCGCCGGGGCTTCTGTCAGCTCCATCCCCACCGATTACATCGTCGACCGCGTCTACTCCTGCGTCGGTCCGGACGGCAACACGATGGTCATCGAAGGCCACCACTAAAGCGCTCGGCCTGAACTGGGCCTAAGTTCGATCGGTCCCGCGTCCTGACTGATAAGGTTTCCGCTGCGCATGGCAGTACGCAGGCCGCT
>JACZCV010011055.1_pt1 | contig 13909 bp, 17 predicted proteins | sample 8641841 | NCBI WGS metagenome assembly JACZCV01 (sample SAMN15324606, study PRJNA640507) | soil metagenome | isolation source: monocropping sugarcane control | place: China: Luxin town, Laibin City, Guangxi Province | collected 2019-07-25 | depth 10cm m
GCGATCGGCATGATCGTCGTCGTGATGATGGTGTCCAGGCTGCGCGTGATGTGACGCAGGGATCGACCCAGCAGGACCGACGCGTCGCCGAAGAAATGGTTGGTCATGGTGCCTCCTGACTGTTCACTGCCGGCGCGGCGGCTTTGTGGCCGTCGCCGACGATGGCGAGGAAGACGTCTTCCAGGGTTGGTTGCTTCTCGACGTACTCGACCTTGGCCGGTGGGATCAGCTGCTTCAGCTCGGCCAGCGTGCCGTTGACCAGGATCCGGCCTTCGTGCAGGATCGCGATCCGGTCGGCCAGCTGTTCGGCCTCGTCCAGGTACTGGGTCGTCAGCAACACCGTCGTGCCTCGGCCGGCGAGCTCTCTGACCGCTTGCCAAACCTCGATGCGCGCCTGAGGGTCCAGTCCGCTCGTCGGCTCGTCGAGGAAGATCACCGGCGGGTTTCCGAGCAGGCTCATGGCGATGTCCAGCCGGCGCCGCATGCCACCGGAGTACGTCGAAACCCTGCGCGCGGCCGCGTCGGTGAGTGAGAAACGTTCCAGCAGCTCGTCAGCGGTTTTGCCCGGGTCCTTCACGTGCCGCAGCCTCGCGATCAGAACCAGGTTCTCCCGGCCGCTGAGGATCTCGTCGACCGCTGCGAACTGGCCCGTGAGGCTGATCGACTCCCGCACCTTCGCCGGTTGTCGGGCGACATCGAAACCGGCGACGGTCGCCGTCCCCGCGTCTGCCTTGAGCAGCGTGGACAGGATTCTCACGATCGTGGTCTTGCCGGCCCCGTTAGAGCCGAGCAGGGCGAAGATGGTGCCGCGCGCGACCTCGAAGTCGACTCCGCGCAGCACGTGCAGGTCCTTGTAGGACTTCTCAAGACTCTTGACCGAAATCGCTGCCGGCGTCATCACTTCTCCTGTCCTCTCTCCGCGTCCTCGACCGCCCTGGTCAGGCGTGCGCGTTCCTTGTCGATCCACTGCTTGCCTGTGTAGGCCTGGGCGAAGGTCTCGGCGAACTCGACCGGGTTGTCACCGACGATGTCGCGGATCGGCGTGCCGTCAGCGGCGGCGCGCTCCCAGAGGTCGGCGAGGTCGCCCCACATCTTCATGGCCGTATCGCCGTCCACGAAGCCGCCGAAGTACATGAAGTACCGCTGCAAGGCCTTTGCGACCGCGCGGTACGGCTCGGGAAGGGCGTCGATCCGAACCCTGATCCGCTTGTACTGCCGCTTCTGCTCGAGCGATCCGGTGACCGCCTCGATCCACTTCGGCGCCATTTCACTTGCCTCCTTCGTGGAGCTGTCCAAGGCGTTCAGCGAGGAAGCTCCAGGTCCTCCAGAACTCATCGAGGTACTCCCGCCCCTGGGCGTTGAGCGAATACACCCGGCGCGGCGGCCCCTTCTCTGACGGGACCTTCTCCACGTCGACCAGTCCCCGCTGCTCGACCCTGATGAGCAGCGCGTACACGGTGCCTTCGGCGATGTCGGAGAAGCCCTGGTCCCGCAGCCACGATGTGATCTCGTATCCGTACGCGGGCCGGCCGGCCAGGAGGGCCAGGACGATGCCCTCCAGGATTCCCTTCAGCATCTCGCTACTCAGTGTCATTGACTACTACTATATAGCAACGCTGAGTAGTTCGCGCAAGGGGCTCCCGAAACTAGAATTTCGCCCCGGGCGCGCCCGTCGGCGCGTACTTCGGTGGTGTGCCGGGAAGTCTGGTCGGCGGAGGTGGCCGGCCGCCCGATGAGCACCGCTCAGAGCTTTCTTCTGTTACTGATCGTTCTTGGCGCGGCCGCGACCGCGCTGCGTTTCCTCTCGCGCGCGACCGCCGCCGTGCCTTATCCGGTGCTGCTGGCGGTCGGAGGCATCCTCATCGGCCTGGTTCCGGGACTGCGCCTGCCTCAGGTTGGTCCCGATCTCATCCTCCTGGCGTTCGTGCCAGGGCTTGTGTTCGAAGCCTCTTTGAATCTCGACCTCGAAGAGCTGCGGCGCCGCGTAGTACCGGTGGGCTTGCTCGCCACGGTGGGCGTGTTTCTGACGGTGGCGTTGGTCGGGCTGCTGACGCACTTTCTCCTCGGCCTGGACTGGTCGAGCGGTTTCCTGCTCGGATCGATAGTCGCCGCGACGGACCCGATCGCTGTCGTCACCCTGCTTCGTCAGGTCGGCGCGCCGCGTGGACTGGAAACGATCCTCGACGGCGAGAGCCTGTTCAACGATGGCACTGGCGTGGCCGTGTTCGCCGCGGTCCTGGGCACGATCCTGACCGGGCATCCCTCAGCGGGCGACGCCGTGCTGCGCTTCGCCATCGTCACCGGGATCGGGACCGCGGTGGGAATCGCGGCCGGTGCGGCCGGCGTGCTGCTGCTGCGCATGGTGCGTGAGGCGGAGCTCGAGATTCTCATCACGCTCGTGATCGCGTTCGGCTCCTACCTGGCCGCCGACATCGCGCACGCGTCAGGCGTCGTGGCGGTGGTGGCGGCGGGCATCGTCGTCGCTCGGTTCGGCGGCAGGTCGGGACGATTGCAAGGCACCCAGCTGCACGGGTTCTGGAGGCTGCTCGCGTTCGTGCTGAACGCGATGCTGTTCCTGATCGTAGGCATCGCGCTACCGGCGCACCGGCTGCTCGGGGTTGCGGGGCTGGTGCTGGGCTCATACGTGATCATGCTGGTGGCGCGTGCCGTCCCGGTCTATGGCTTGCTCGCGGCGGTCGACCCGCGCGCCAGGCGAATCCCCTGGGCATGGCGGCACATGACGCTGTGGGGCGGTTTGCGGGGAGCGCTGGCGGTGGCTCTGGCCCTATCGGTCGCGGCCGATAAAGCCATCCCGGCAAACGTGTCGGTGATCGCGTACGGCATGGTCGTGTTGTCGCTCGTCATTCAGGCAGGCTTGCTTCTGCCAGTGGCGAGCCTGCTCCGGCTTCGAGGATCCGCCCGCGACCGGTCCTAGGAGACATGGGCTACCATGCCCGCCTCTTGTCGATACCTCCCATCGTCATGGCCTCTCTCGTCTTCTTTCTCGGCCTTGCCTTCTTTGTCTCCCTGGTGATGGCGCTGGGGTCGATAGTCAAAGACCGGTAGCCGCGCGACGAGGCGTGTAAAGGGCTTTTAAGCGCGCGGGCCGCGTGCGTCATCACGCGTGTCAATGCATGAAAGGCGCGTCAAAAAACATCGCGCCCACACGCGGTTAGATCCCGAAGTGGGTGGGTTGTACCTATTAGAAAATCTGCACAAGGAGGTTGTCCTTTGTCTGTTCCAACCGTGACCGGCTGGTTTCAGGCGATCATGGTCTCGATCACCGGGGCGCTGGTGACATTCCTGTCATTCGTGCCGGCGCTCCTCGGCGCGATCCTGATCCTGATCATCGGTTGGCTGATCGCAGGATGGGTCGGAAAGCTCGTTACCGCCCTGCTCCAGAAGATCGGCTTCGAGACGGCGGCCGAACGCACCGGCGTGACCGGGTTCATGTCGCGCGCCGGAGTGCATGACGCGCGGGCGTCTCGCGTCATCGGCGAGATGGTCAAGTGGTTCATCCGCTTGATCTTCCTGGAGGCCGCCGCGGAGGCGGTCCACCTGACGGCGGTCACCGCCGTCATCGAGCGCATCGTCCTGTTCATCCCGAACCTGATCGTCGCCGTCATCGTTTTGATGATCGGCGCGCTCATCGCGCGGTTCGTGGGCGACCTTGTGAGGGGTGGCGCATCGGAGATGGGCTTCGGCAGCCCGAACCTGATGGCGACCGTCTCGCGAGTCGCGATCATGGCTTTCGCCGTGATCGTCGCTGTCAACCAGATCGGCATCGCGGCCGCCCTGGTCAACACTTTGTTCATGGCCATCGTCTTCGCCCTCGCTCTGTCGGTCGGCCTCGCCTTCGGGCTTGGCGGACGCGACACCGCTGCCCGGATGTGGCAGCAGTGGTACGCCCGTGGGCAGGAGATGGCGCCTCGACTCGAGCAGCGCGCGGAAATGGCCGCCCAGCGCGCCGAGGAGAAGGTGCCGGAAACCGGAACGTCGCAGGCTCCGGCCGGCCAGCCGGACCGCGTCGAACAGCAGCGGCGCTACCGGGTTTCGACCGAGTAGGCCGTCGCGATTCCTTCTGTCGGGGGGCCGGCCTTAGCGCTGGCCCCTGGAGGAATTGCCTAGCTGCGACAGTCTCGGCAGGTCCCGCCGAAGACCACCTGATGGCGTGGGACCTTGAAACCCGTCAGCTCCTCGATCCGCCCGGTCGCATCTTCCAAAACGCAAGCGGCCACTTCCTCGACTCGGCCGCAGCTGTCGCAGCGGATGTGCTCGTGATGGCGCTCGCTCAGCTCGTAGCGAGCCGGACCGTCGCCGACTTCGATACGTTCGATCGGCCCCTCCCGCTCCAGAGCGGCCACGGCCCGGAAGACCGACGAATAGTCGGCGGACCCCAGCGACTCTCGAGCGGCCAGATGCAGCTCGTTCAGCGACCAGGCATGCCGCTCACCCGTCGTCAGGAGACGTTTCACCTCGTCGGTCACGGGGCTTGGTCTCGGCACCAGCCATAGCAGCAGGTCGATCAACAGCTCAAAGAACGCATTTTCGGCTTCCCCCCCGCGATGAATGCCGCCGCCTGACCCGTGACCAAGCACGCGTGCTGCCAATGCTGTGACTGCAGCTCATCGCAGACTCCTGCCGTCGGGACGTGCGTTGCTTGTCATTCAGGTCCGCACGTCGTTTACCAACAGATGCGACGCGGCGGGTTCTAGAGGTCGTCGAAATCGGCAAGTCTTTAGGCATAGAAGGAAGGCGCCCGTCTGAGGTCGCGCCACTGAGCACCGTCGTGACCGAAAACAACAAGCTGCACACCGAGCTCGTTTACAAGATCAAGTAGCTTGACTGTGCTCGAACGCAACTCGTCTGCGTTTTCATCGGCCGGCGTCGCTGGACGGTCTGGTACGAACAGCCGCTCCAACATGACCGCATCGATGGCAAGCAAAACCAAACCTGTCTGGGGCAGTCTGAGCAGCACCGACTGGTGTCCGATGGTATGTCCGCTGGTCTCGATCAACGTGAAGCCTGGGTACAGATCCACATCGCCGTCGACCATCCGATACTTGAGGCCGGGATGCCCCCAGTGCTTTCTTCCTGATGCGAAACGCTCACTCCCCGAAAGCGCCAGTTCGTAGTGCCTCCTCTGCACGACGAACTCGGCGCCCTCGAAGTCTTGGTGGTGACCGACGTGGTCGATGTCAAAGTGGGTGCAAACCACGACGCTGATCTCTGAAGGCCTCACTCCGATTCTCGCCATGAGATCGGCCAGTCTGGCATCGACAGTCGAGCTGGCGCCTGGAGGCAACTTGAAGTCATCGGGCTGCCCGCTGTCGATGAGGACATGCGTCCCGTCACTCATTCGAACGAGATAGCAGCCCGAAGACATGTCGAGCGGCCCGCTCGGGACCTGAATGGTGGTGGCCGCCAACTGCAACAGATACAGGCGCTCCGGAGCCACTCTCAGCGAGCACCCGCTGCGCCGCCTGCGGGACTGCGTCGACGCAACTGCGAAACAAACCAGGCTCCGATCCCAACCACCAGCAGCCCGACAGGCACGTAATCGGCGAAGTTGTGCGGACCAAAGGAGTTCGGGTCCGGGTTGGTCACACCGAGCGGAATGATCACCGCAAGTGCAACGGCGCTCAAGAGCGCAAAGGCCGTCACCCCAGTGCGCGCCCAGCGGGGGACCGGAGCCACGAGGTAGAGAGCTCCCAGCACTACCGCGATAAGGCAGGGCAAGGCGTGAAGAACAGTGATGAGGATCTGGGTGCCGATCGCAAAGTCTGGCTGGCTGAAGTTGCCGCCGGTCCATCCCCAACCGGACGCGAGGATCAATAGGGCCGCGGCCTCGAGTCGGCTTGGCGCACCACGCTTGTCGTACATCCGAGTTCGCTCCTCCATCGTTCTGATCTTCGACCTGACAAGGCTGACTTATGCCAGCTGACTCGTGGTTGTGCGCTGGCGTGACCGACTGAAGATCGAGAATGTCTCGATTCTTCTCCAAGCTCTTCGGATTGCGAATCAGATTCTTCTATGCGGAACTGGGGGCTCCATGGACCGCCGCCAGCCGCTCATGCGGCCCTAGAAGAAACCAAAAACGCCAAGTCATACGGGAGGGTCATCTGGACGCCGCTGTCACGACCGTGCCAGCGGACGCACGAGGCGCGGCACCGGCCGGCGTGTCATGGGAGAAGAGCGCCGAGTTCCCTGGCTGCCTCAAGCAGCTGGCGGGCGAGGTCTGGGACTGCCGCTTTATCGAACCGGGAGGTCGGAATCGAGAGTGATAGCGCTGCACGCGGCCAAGCGGATTGTCCGATGACTGCGGCCGCGATCCCGCACACCTCGTCTTCCTGCTCGCCGATGGCCACTGCGTACCCGCGTTGGCGGATCAGTTCCAGCTCCTTCTCAAGTTCGGCACGGTTGTCGATCGTGGTTTTGGTCGCGATCGGGAGTCTCTGCTGCGGATAGATCTGTCGAACCCGCTCTGGCGACATGCAGGCAAGAAGAGCCTTGCCGACCGAGGTTGCATGCGCAGGCATCCGCAGACCGGTGCGCTGACTTACCCGAAGGGCGCGGTCCGGCTCGACGCCGAAGAGGACCCGCACCTCATCGCCGCGAATCTGCACCAGGTGAACGGTTTCGCCCGTCTTGTCGCAGAGGGCCTCCATGATCGGCTCAGCCTGGCTGCGCAGGTCACGCATGCCTAGATAGACAGCTAGCCCCACCTGATTGAGGGCTGGCCCTGCCCGGTACGCGCGTGTCAGATCGTCCTGGATCGCGAACTCGCGGTGCTGTAGGGCCGTAAGCAGCCGGTGCGCGGTCGAGGCGCCGACGCCCAGGATCTGGGCTGCGTCCGAGACCCGAATCAACTCCCGTTCCCGAAAGAGGAGGAGGAGTCGAAGCGCATTGTCGACCGACGAAACCGGGTAGGCGGGTTTCCGAGCTTCATTCTGCACTGCGTAATGGATTCTGGCATCTACTTCCAATCTCAGCGCCTTTTTCCATCTAGCAGAAAAGTACGCCGCCCTGCGGTAGACGTGGTAAACCGACTCGAGGACGATGGTCAACGTCTACCTGGCCGAGTTCTTGATGCGAGAGCGAGCCGACGAGGTGGAGCGTAGAGCTCGGCTCTACGCGGCCCTGCACCCGATCGCTGAGGAGTGGGCTGACAGACCTAGCGGGCTGTCGCACTCCGGGAACACCCCCGCCAAACTCGGGGCGACGAAGCGGAGTTCGGGGCGTGGGCGGCGCCGCGCACGCGCAACCGATTTCCGTTCCGCCGAAGCGTGGAATTCGCGCCGAGCTTGCCGCGTGCGCCGCGAGCATCCGCCCCATCAAAACCCGAGCGGATCCGTGGAGGCTGCGAATAAGTGCGAATAGGTAAGCAGCGCCGCCGCCCGAGCCTCGCTGACGGGGAAGACCTCGCTTCTGGCGGGTCGCCTTGTGATACCCGGCATCACACCGCGGGTTGTGACGACAATGACTCGCTCCGCGCCTATTTGAAGGACATCCAACAGTTCAGCCTCCTCACCGCTGAACAGGAGATGGCGCTGGCTCAGCGGATCGAAGCTGGCTGCGGGATCTCAAGGCAGCGGCTCACTGAGGCCAACCTCCGCCTGGTGGTCGCGATTGCCCGTAAGTACAGTGGCCGTGGCTTGCCCGTTATCGATCTCATCCAGGAAGGCAACATTGGCCTGATCCGGGCCGTCGAGAAATTCGACTTCAGAAAGGGATACCGGTTCTCGACCTACGCAACCTGGTGGATCCGTCAAACCATCGTCCGTGCCCTCGCGGAAAAGTCTCGAAGCGTGCGGATTCCAGTGCATGTGCTCGAGACCGTCAACCGCGTTCGCCGCGCTGCCCGACGGCTCGCGCTGGAGCTGGATCGCGAGCCATCACTTGAAGAATTGGCCGACGAGGTTGGTTTGAGTCGACAGAGAGTCAGCGAGATCAATCGGATCGCCGAGACGCCGGTCTCACTCGATGCGCCGGTCAGCTCGGAGCAGGATGCACCTCTCCGCGACCTAATTGAAGACGTAAGCAGCCCTTCACCATTCGAGTCAGTGGTCGGAGTCGCGCTCAACGTCGAGATCAGGCGGGCGCTACGAGGACTCACCCCTCGCGAGCAAAGCGTCTTGCAGCTTCGCTTCGGCTTGGCGGGCGGTGACGAATGCTCGATCATCGAAACAGGACGTCGCCTGCGGATGGCTCGCGACAGCGTCCAGCGGATCGAAGGCAGGGCACTTCGACGGTTGCGCCATCCAACCCGCGCCAGACGGCTGATGACCTATATGGCGTGAGGCGATTGAGCCAAATGTCTTCGCGCACGTCGCAAGTCTTGGTGGCGATAAATGGCCTCGGTGGGCTCGCCAGGCTCTGGGAGAGATTCGCGGCCGCCCTTCCACGAAATATCCAGCTCCGGGTGCTTGATCTTCCCGGCCACGGCGAGCTACCGCCGGCTGGGGACTACCGCTACCCCGCGCTCGTCGAGGACGTCGCTCGTCGTACCAGCGATCTGGCTCGGTTTCCGCTCGTCGGATGGTCCGTCGGTGGAGCTGTGGCGTGGCTCTTTGCGGCGCGATATCCAGATCGAACTAAGTCGCTGATTCTCATCGAACCAGCGGCCCCCCACCAGAGCCGGTTTCGCCAAGCTCCCCCACCCGAGCCAGTCCACTCATTCACGTACTCCAGCGCGCTCAAAGCTGTCGAGGCGATGCGCAGCATCGATCCCACCATCACCGTCGAGGACGTGGAGGCGATGTACCGAGTCAACGCGACGGGCAGATGGGAGCCGCGATTCGATCCGGCGTTCTTTCCGGTCCTGGTCGAAGAGGCGCGCGACCACGGGGAGGAGTACTTCTTCGAGCTTGAGAAGATTCAGGTGCCAACCCTGATCATCTTCGGCGAGCAGTCCTTTATTCAGCCGCGTGAACGGGACGAGATCGCCTCAGGATTGCGGCGCGTGAGGATCGAGACGATCAGGTCTGCCGGGCATTTCGTCGTTCATGAGCAACCGGGCGCAACCGCGGCCCTGGTCGCAGCGTTCCTGACAGGTCAGAGGACATGAGCGCCACCTAGAAGCACCCGCCACCTGTTGTCTCAACAGAAGCAATCATCGGACCAATTCACACGGCATCCGTCTTGGTGCTCACAACCTGGCAGCCGCCCAGCTGAACAAGAGGCTGCCACAGGCGCGTTATGCGGACTGCGCGTGTCTAGGATCCCCGATGCGCCGATGCGCACTTTTATCCCTTTCAACGACTTTTGCGGCCTTGATTCTGCAACGCGTAATGCCTGCTGCTGCACGCGCACAAATTTGTTCTGTCTAGCAGAAAAGTTTCGCGCTAGGCCGAGGGCGCAGTAGATAGCCAATCGACGAGATGGTGAATCTCTATCTGGCCGAGCTGATGTCACGGGAGCGCGCAGCGGAAGTCGAGCAGAAGGCCCGGCGATATGCCGCTCTGCATCCGATCCCGGAGGAAACCCCAATCGAGCCATCGCAGGATCAGGACGAGCTCGTCGCGTGCGCCGATAGGTCCGCTTCATTCCGCAAAAGCTCGGTGGAGGCTGCGACTAGATGAACAAGACAAATGGAGGAATCGACACGATGGCAACCAAAACGACGGCCATGATGACGAGGCCGGTCACCCGTTTCGGCCCGCTCCAGATAGCGATCACGATCCTGATCGCGGTGATCGCACTGCTCCACCTTTACCTCGGCGTCGGCCTAACCATGACCCTGCTGGGGCCAACACCGCAGGATGCCGGGATTGGCGAACCGATGGCCGGGATCCTGGCCTTTCTCTTCCTCTGTAACTTTGGCGGCTACATCGTTCTCACCGTCGCCCGATACCTCCCCGCACTCCGACGTTTTCAGCAGGTCACCCGCGCCGTACTGATCGGCTACACGGCGCTCGCGATCATCGGCTACTTCGCTGTCGATCACAGCCAGCTGCTAAACCCCATCGGCCTCGCGGCCGTAACAATCGAGGCAGCCCTCATCGCACTCCTGATCATCGAGGGCCGTCGCGCCCGCGCATGACAAATCTGTCTCGTCGGACCCCGACGAGCTTCGGCGTGCCGGAGCTTGCGGAGGGCTCTCAACTCGATGCGGGGCACGCTCTACAGGCGGCCGACGGCTCGTCGCAGTCAAGGTCTGAGCCAAGTAGGCGTGGCGGGCTCGTCCTGCGCTGCTGCGCTGCCATGTTCCTGCTCGGGCCTGCGGCGATCCACTTCGCGGCCGCGCCCGAGCACTTGATCGAGTATCTGCCTTTCGGCCTCTCCTTCTATCTCCTGGGCGCGGCGCAAGTCGCCGTTGCCTGCGGAATTCTGGTGCGACCATCCTCGCCGATGCTGCTCGGGGGAGCTGGGCTCTCGCTCCTGGTCATCGGCGTGTGGCTTCTGTCGCGGACTGTGGGCATGCCCGTCGGGCCAGTCCCCGGCGCCGAAGCGGTCGGGCTGCCCGATCTCCTCTCGTCGCTGATGGAGTGGACGACGGCAGTGCTCCTGCTCGTGGCTGACATCCGCCTCGATGCCGCGAAGCGATTCCGAATCGGCTCCGGCGCGCCGGGACTAACCGCCTCAGCGGTGATTTCCATCGCCATGACAGTGCTTGGTCTAGCAGCTGTGACTGCGGGCGCGGGTCACTAGGCGATGACAGTTCGGATCACACGACGCGAAGCGCTCCGGATGGGACTCGGCGTTGCCGCCGGGCTTGCCCTTCCAGCAATCGGCGGCGGTGTTGCCTCTTCATTTGGAGCATTCAATCGGACTGTTCTGCCGCGCCCGTTCGAACAGTCGCTTCGCATTCCTCCCGTCCTCACTCCCACTGCCAGCGACGCCGACACCGATTACTACGAGGTGGTCCAGATGGCCACGAGCCAGGAGATCCTGCCCGGTCTTCGAACCCCGATCTGGGGCTACAACGGCACGTTTCCGGGGCCGACGATACGGGCCAGAAGCGGCCGGCGAGTGGTTGTCCGCCAAACAAACGCGTTACCCGGACCCGCTAGCGTGCACCTCCACGGCGGCGTGCAACCGCCCGAATCAGACGGTTATCCGACCGACCTGATCCCTTCTGGGGGCACCAAGCGGTACGCCTATCCGAATCTGCACCGCGCCGCCACGCTCTTCTATCACGACCACGCCATGGATCGGACGGGACTCAACGTCTACATGGGCCTGGCGGGTTTGTACCTGATCCAGGATGAGATCGATGACGGTCTTCCGCTGCCGAAGGGTGACTTCGACGTGCCTCTGATCATTCAAGACCGGAGCTTTAATCCGGACGGCAGCTTCGCCTTTAGCAACACCGATCCGAGCAACGTCTTCTCTGAGGTCGGCAACGTGATCCTCATCAATGGTGTGCCGTGGCCTCGATTTGAGGTTGCGCGGCGTCGGTACCGGTTCCGGATCCTCAACGCGTCTGGCTCCACGAGCTACCGCCTTGGCCTCAGCTCACGCCAGCCGTTGATACAGATCGCAACCGACGGCGGATTGCTGGATCGCCCGGTATCACAGCAGACGATCACCTTGGCACCGGCTGAGCGGGTTGAGGTCGTAATCGATTTCGGCGGTCTTAGCCTCGGCACGACTGTCGAACTTGGGAACAGCCTGGGAAGCGGCGAGCTCGCGCGATTGATGCGGTTCGACGTAAACCGCACGGCAGACGACGACAGTCAGATTCCAGTGCTTCTCGATCCCACGCAACCGCTGACCGAGAACATGTCACTCCAAACGCGGAATGTCGTTTTCAAGCCAGTGCCGGTAGCGGCGTTTCCACCCTTCAGGTTTGCGATCAACGGCGAACTCTTCGATCCATCGATCGTTCAGGCTCGCGTTCCGTTGGGCGACGTCGAGATTTGGACGTTCGAAAATCGCACTCTGGGTCTCGGCCCGATTGCGGCTCAGGAGCATCCGGTGCACGTCCATTTGGTCAACTTCTTGATCCTGGACCGCGATGGCAGACCGCCGGCCGAGTATGAGCGCGGTTGGAAAGACACGGTCCTCGTCGGCGTCAATGAGACTGTGCGAGTGATCGCCAGGTTCGCTCCCTTCACAGGCAAATACGTCATTCACTGCCACAACCTCGCGCATGAAGACCATTCGATGATGGCCAATTTCGAGGTGGTCTAACTAGCGACGTAGTCGTCTGCCTCGGAGTTGGAACAGCGACATGGCCTTCGCCGTTCCAGACGATTCCGCGGCACGGACTCGCTCTTTACGCACAAACAGATCTGAATGCGCTGAGAAAGACTACATATCGTGGGTCACTCGCCCTTTTCACCAAGCAGAAAGGTGTGCTGAAGGTGCAAGGAATCCGTAGAACGACTCCAAGAACACAACCTCAACCCACTGAGGCGCGAACAGGAGGACGTTCCAGGTGATGGGCGTAAGCGGAGCAGCGCATATATCGCAGCCGAATTCAATCGCGAAGGGCGCAGTGCCCACCGAGGAGCAAGTATCAAGTCGCTGGCGGATTGGAGTCGCCCTGACGGGGATCGTCGGGACGGTGTCGCTTTCCGCCTCCTATATCGTCAACCCAGGGCCGCCGGCGGCTGACACGCTCGAGCAAGCCTTGCTCTTCCTCGCCGTCAACAGCACCGCCGTCGAAATTGGCGCCTGGCTGCAGGGCGCCGGGTCGGCGCTCACGGTGATCTTCGCACTGGCGCTTGTCCAGCTATTGGGAGCGGGTGGCAAGCTCGCGGGAAAGGTAACCGTACTCTCTGGCGCGGCGATCGTTGCGGTCAGTCTCGGGGAAACCGCTCTTTACCTGACCCCGCTCCAGCAACAAGCGCCAGGGTCAGATCCCGCAGCAATCGATGCGGTCACCATCGTGCTCATCAAAGGGCTGCAGCATTGCTACCTGATCGCTCCAACTCTGCTATTGCCGCTCGGAGTTGCGGTCCTTCAATCGGCTGCGTTCTCGCGCTGGTTCGGCTACACCGCTCTCGCCCTCGGCGCCACCCTCCAAATCCTGGGTCTGCTCGGCGTCTTCAGCGTCCTTCAGTCGGTTGTCGACGTTCTGTTGCCGATCCAGAGCCTCTGGTTCGTCAGCGCCGCCATTGCGGTTCTGCTGCCTGGGCTTCCACGCTCGAGGACTCTGCGGATCGCAGTCGCGATCGCCGTCCTGGGCGTGGTCGTCGCCGTCTTCGCAAACCTCAGCTACTACATGGCCCGGAACTTCAACCAATGATCACTTCGTTCTTGATCATCGTGCTGCTCGGCGGGGCCGTTGTCGTTGTCTGGATTGCCTGGTGGCTGATGGCGGACCTGTTCGGCCGGGATCGAATGACATGCATGACGAATTCGCCCAGCGGTCGCCCGCAAGAGCACATCGAGTCCCTGACCAGGCGTGAACGGGCACGAAGGTTGACGGACGACGTGAAATGGCAGCGGGTGAACATCTCCTCGTCACGAGCCAGAGAAGTTGAGCAGTGACGAATTCAACTCCGTTCGAGTCAGTGAACATGCCACCGAGCTGGTGCACAGAATGTTGGCGAGCGACTACTGTTGCCGGCTCGCCGTTCTTTCGGTCCTCCAAGCTTCGTGCCGATGTAGGGCGCGAAGCAGTGGCCAGGATCGGCCGCAACACGAAACGACACCTACTGACACGATGCGATTCAAGGCGACCGCGTACTGGATGCGTCCTGGTACGTCCGACTTGCTGTCTCCCCTGGGCTCAGAGCCCCGAACCGCCATCTTGCGGGTTTTTTTGGGATACAGAAGGTGGGCCGAGATCGGACTGTAAGCCGGGTTCTGTGCCCCTGTTGGGGCGGTGACCATCTGTCTACGACGCCGGTTGCCCGGCGCCTCCAGCGACCGATACCCGAGGGCTTGGCGAGCAGCCTTTGAATCGCCCTCCTATTTGGTCTTGCTCCGGGCGGGGTTTGCCTGGCCGGCCGGTCAC
>JACZCV010066945.1_pt1 | contig 13864 bp, 10 predicted proteins | sample 8641841 | NCBI WGS metagenome assembly JACZCV01 (sample SAMN15324606, study PRJNA640507) | soil metagenome | isolation source: monocropping sugarcane control | place: China: Luxin town, Laibin City, Guangxi Province | collected 2019-07-25 | depth 10cm m
AAGAACATCGGCATCATCAGGAAGTTCATCACCACCTGGAAGCCCTGCATCGATTTCATGATCGAAGCGAGCATCACGCCGAAAGACGAAAGTCCGAACGCCAGCACCGCGGCCAGCGGAATCAGAGCCAGCACCGTCAGCACGCTCAACTTCACGCCTACGAATGGCGCGAGCACGAGCAGGATCAGACCCTGGATCATCGCTTGCGTGGTGCCGCCGAGAGCCTTGCCGATGGCCACGGCCCACCTGTCGATCGGCGCGACCAGCACCTCTTTCAGGAACCCGAACTCGCGGTCCCACACGATCGACATCGCGCCGAAGATCGCGGTGAACAGGATGGACATGCCGATGATGCCCGGGTACATGAACTGGATGTAGGTGAAACCTCCGCGCGAGCCGAAACTGGCGCCTCGTCCAAGCGCGGAGCTGAGACCCGAGCCGAAGACGATCAGAAACAACAGCGGCTGAGCCAGCGAGCCGACCACTCGCGAGCGGTCGCGCCAGAAGCGCAGCAGGTCGCGGTACCAGATGATGTAGACGGCGCGCAGGCTGGCGATGCTCGTGCCAACAGGCGCCGGTGGACTCGCCCCGGCGGAGGTGTGTGGTGCGGATGCGGTCTCGACGCTCATCGACGCCTCCCCATCCAGCGGCTCGCCATCGCCCGCATGCGATCCTGCGTGCTCGCCTCCTCGTCACGAATCGCGCGCCCCGTGAGCTTCAGGAAAACGTCGTCGAGGCTCGGCCGGCGCAGACTGATCGTGTCCACCGGCACCGTCAGCTCGCGTACCAGCCGCGGCACGAACTTGCGGCCGTCGGGGACCTCCATCCGCAGCGTGCCGTCGTCTCGCGTCGGGACGACGTGCAGCGTTTTCTCGATCTCGCTCGCCGCCTCTTCAGGCTTGGTCGAGGTCATGGTCACAACATCGCCGCCGACCATTGCCTTCAGCTGGTCCGGGGTGCCGAGCGCCACGATCTGGCCGCGGTCGATGATCGCGATTCGGTCGCAGTGCTCGGCCTCGTCCATGTAGTGCGTCGTCATGAAGATCGTCACGCCGGTGCGCTTGCGCAGGTCGTTCAGGTGCGTCCAGATGTTGCGACGCGTCTGCGGATCGAGGCCCAGCGTTGGCTCGTCGAGGAAGAGGATCTGCGGCTCGTGCAGCATGCCGCGCGCGATCTCGAGCCGGCGCTTCATGCCGCCTGAATAGGTTCGCACTTGCGAGCCGGCGCGGTCGGTCAGCTGCAGCAGGTCGAGCATCTCGTCGATGCGCTCGCGGCGTATCGCCGCCGGAACGCTGTAGATGAACGCGTGAAACTCGAGGTTCTCGCGACCTGTCAGCTGGTCGTCGAGGGAAGGGTCCTGGAAGACAAGGCCGATGCGCTGGCGCACGCGCGCCGGGTCGTGCACCACGTCCATGCCGGCGACGCTGGCGGTTCCCGCGGTGGGGCTGAGCAGCGTGCACAGCATCGAGATAGTTGTCGACTTGCCCGCGCCATTGGGCCCGAGGAATCCGAAAATCTCGCCCTGCTTGACCTCGAGGTCGATGCCGCGCACGGCCTCGAGCTCCCCATATTTCTTGACCAGGCCATTGGCCTGGATCACAACGCCGCTCACCCCTCGAACAGCCTACGACTCAATCGGCTGCGCCATGACGTCCTTTACCGTGTGTGAATTTTTCCGCACCAGCCTGCGACTCGCCGGACGCGATGACCTTGGCCCCGCCCTCGTACTCGGCTTTGATTGCTTTCTCGAGGCTGAGAGACCACTGCTTTTTGACGCTGCGACGGTCGGCGCGTAGCGCGCCTTGCGGGAATGCGGCGATCTGCCGAGCGATGTTTCTGGCTTCGTTCAGCGCCTCGCCGGTGTCGACGAGCCTCGCGATGAGACCGATCTGCAGAGCTTCGGCGTCGGCCACCGGCCGGCCCGTGAGGATCATGTCGAGCGCGCGACCCTCGCCGACGATCCGTGGCAACCGGATCGTGCCCAGGTCGATCAGCGGCACGCCGAAACGCCTGTTGAAAGTCCCCAACGTGCAGCCTCGACCCGCGACACGCAGGTCGCACCACAGCGCAAGCTCGAGGCCGCCGGCAACCGCGTAACCCTCGATGGCCGCTATCACCGGCTTGGAGAGTTCCATGCGCGTCGGTCCCATCGGCCCCGCTCCCTTGCCGCTCACCTTGTAGTGCGACGGCGCGGCCGCCAGCTCCTTGAGGTCGAAGCCGGCGCAGAAGCTGCCGCCGGCGCCGGTCAGGATCGCGACCGACAGCGAGTCGTCGGCGTCGAAGCGCTCGAAGCACGCCGCCAGCTCGGCGGCCGTCGCGGAACCGACCGCGTTGCGCACCTCCGGCCGTTCGATGGTGACGACGGCCACCGGGCCGTCCACCTCGTAACTAACAGTCTTCGATCTCGTGCTCACCCCAGTTTTGCCGGCAAAACTCGCCATCGAGCGGCCTCGAGCTACAGATTTGCTGGCAAAACGCGAGAGCTTAGGGACGGTCGTTCGGGTCCACGTCCATGAACGGGTAGCGGTGATCGGACGGGGGCACGTGCGTCTCCTTGATGACGCGCGGGCTCGTCCAGCGAATCAGGTTGAGGAACGAGCCGGCCTTGTCATTCGTGCCCGAGGCGCGAGCGCCGCCGAACGGCTGCTGACCGACGACCGCGCCTGTCGGTTTGTCGTTGATGTAGAAGTTGCCCGCCGCGTTGACGAGAGTCTCTGACGCCGTGCGGATCGCCTTGCGGTCGCGCGCGAACACCGCGCCGGTGAGTCCGTAAGGGCTCGTGCGGTCGCAGAGCTCGAGCGTCTCTTCGAACTTGCCATCGGGATACGGGTAAACGGTGAGGATCGGACCGAACAGCTCCTCTTTGAGCAGCCGGAAGTCGGGATCGTTCGTCTCGATCACGGTCGGCCGCACGAACCAGCCAACCGAATCGTCGCCGGTTCCGCCCGCGACCACCTTCGTGCCCTCCGCCTTCTTGGCAAAGTCGATCGCGTCCATGTGCTTGGCGTAAGCCTTGCCGTCGATCACCGCGCCCATGAAGTTCTTGAAGTCCGCGATGTCGCCCTGCGGAATCGCGTCCACGAGATCCGCCATGTCGGTGCGCAGCTGCTTCCACATCGTCTGCGGGATGTACGCGCGGGACGCGGCGGAGCACTTCTGTCCCTGGTACTCGAACGCGCCTCGCACCAGAGCGGTCCGCAGTGCATCCATGTCAGCGGATTCATGCGCGACCACGAAATCTTTGCCGCCAGTCTCGCCGACCAGGCGCGGATACGTGCGGTACTTCGCGATGTTCTCGCCGACCGTCTTCCACATGTGCTGGAAGACCTCGGTCGAGCCGGTGAAGTGGATGCCCGCGAGGTCGGGATGGTGCAGCACCCGCTCCGAGATCTCCGACGCGCTGCCGCTCACCATGTTGATCACGCCCGGCGGCAGGCCGGCCTCGGCGAAGAGCTCCATCAGGAAATGGGCCGCGAGCAATGTCTGCGTCGCCGGCTTGAACACCACAGTGTTCCCCATCAGCATCGGCGCCGTCGGCAGGTTGGCCCCGATCGACGTGAAGTTGAATGGGCTCACGGCGAAGACGAAGCCTTCGAGCGGCCGGTACTCGAAGCGGTTCCACGCCGTCGCGTCGTTGAAGGGCTGCTGGCGCAGCAGCTCGTCGCCGAAATACGCGTTGTAGCGCCAGAAGTCGATGGTCTCGCAGGCCGAGTCGATCTCTGCCTGGTGCACGGTCTTCGACTGGCCGAGCATGGTGGCCGCGTTGACGGTGTCGCGCCATGGCCCCGCCAGCAGCGATGCGGCGCGCAGCATCACTTCAGCGCGCTCGTGGTATGAGGTCGCGGCCCACATCTTCCGCGCTTTCAACGCGGAGTTGATGGCGTCGTCGAAGTCCTTGGTGACGCCGACGGCGTAACTGCCGATGCTCAACTCTTTGCGGTGGGGAGCACGTAGGTCGCCCTGGCCGTTGCCCGCGCGGTGCTCGCCACCTATCGTCATCGGGATCTCGGTGCGCGCATCGGTGAGCTCCGCGAGTCTCGCCTTGATCGTCTTGCGTCCTGCATCACCGGGCGCATAAGAACGCACCGGCTCGTTCGTGGGGCGCGGGACCTGGAAGTGGCCGTCAGCGGTCATGCGTTCACTTTAACCCGGGGTCCCCGCGAGCTCGCGGCGCGCCGCTGCGCGGGTCCTCTGAGCTCGTGGGGTGGAAGGGTAACCCCAGTTCGTATTCAAAGACGAACCCCGGTCCGCAGGGAGGTCCATTGGTGCTCGATTACTCCCCAGCGCAGGTTGGGCAATCCGAAGAGCGAGTGCGCGTGCGTCGCACCGTTGCTCTGCTGGGCCGTCGCGGCTACGCGTTGTCGCCCGCGCGGCTCGGGGCGATGTGCCTCGGCGGAGCCATGGCGGAATCGAACGTGCGCCGCGTCATCGCTGCGTCAAACGACCTGACGCTGGTGCGCGGCCTGGTGACCGAGCGCGGCCACATGCCTCGCATCGACGAGATCCGTGCACGCGCGGATGGCCACGAAGCTGCCTCCCCTGGCTACGTCGCCATGACGCGCCGGTTTGTGCGCGCCCTGGTGATGGCCGCTCCATTCGTGCGCAGCGTGTGGATCGCAGGTTCGCTGGCGAGCGGCGGCTTCCGCGAGTCTGACGACGTCGACCTGAACCTTGTGGTCGATGACGGCCACCGTCACCTGGCCTACGTCGTCGTCAACGCGCTCGGGCTCTTGCACGCGTTGCGATATCGCGGCAAGCCGGTCGACGACCTCACGCGACGTCCCATCGCGCCGCGGCTCATGACCGCAAATCTCATTCTCGAGACGTCGCAGCTGGCGCCGCTGGCTCGCCAGGACGAGGGCATGGCGTTCGAGCTGATGGTGTCGCAGCCGGTGTACGGCGGCGCCGTGTTCGAGGACATCGTCGACTCAAATCCGAAGCTGGCCGAGCACTTCCCTCAACTCCTGCACCAACGCGCGATCAGTGAGATCGATGACTCGCCGGCGCGGCTTCCACGATGGCTGTATCCATCGCTGCTCGATGGCGCCGCACGCATCGCCGGCGGGGCGGCGTGGCGCTACATGCAATGGACTCGCAGGCACAGCCCAGAGGCGTTGGCCCGCGTCGCATTCGTCCGCGAGACGATGCGGCCCTACGCCCTGTTCGACTCGTGACGATCGTCACCTTCGCGGTCGTCGCCGTTCTGGCCACCACCACCGTCCTGCTGCTCGCCTTTGGCATGAACCTGCTCTACCTGACGTGGCGCGCGACGCGACTGCAGCCGCGCACAAGCGAGCCGTGCGCGCAAGGCGCGGAGCCCCTGGTCTGCGTGCAGATTCCCGTCTACAACGAGCGCTACGTCGCGGCGCGGGTGATCGACGCGGTGTGCGCCATGGAATGGCCGGCGGACCGGCTCGAGGTCCAGGTCCTCGACGACTCCGACGATGAGACGCGGGCGATCGTCGACGCGCGCGTCATGCACTGGCGCAGGCGAGGGCTGGCGGTGACGCACGTGCGCCGCGCGACGCGAACCGGATTCAAGGCCGGCGCCCTCGCGCACGGCATGACGCTGACGAAAGCGCCTTTCATCGCCATCTTCGACGCCGATTTCGTGCCGCCGCAGGAATTCCTGCGCCGGACGCTGGGCATGTTCGAAAACGAAACGGTCGGGTTCGTGCAAGCGCGCTGGGGCCATCTAGATGAGGGCTATTCGTGGTTCACCAGATTGCAAGCGCTGGCCATCGACTTTCACTTCCTGGTGGAGCAGGCGGTGCGCTCGGCGAACGATTACTTCACCAACTTCACGGGCACGGCGGGCGTCTGGCGCCGGCAGGCGATCGAAGATTCGGGCGGCTGGAGCGCCGCCACGCTGACCGAGGACCTGGACCTCAGCTACCGCGCCCAGCTGTGCGGCTGGAAGGCCGCATATCTCGAGGACCTCGTCGTGCCCGAAGAGCTGCCGGTTTCGATCGACGCCTATCGCCGGCAGCAGTCGCGCTGGGCGACGGGCAGCTTCCAGGGTGCGTTCCGCTTGCTCGTGCCGGTGATACGCAGCCGCAACCGGCCGATCGTCAAGCTGGAGGCCGCGATCCACCTGCTCTCCTACGCGGTGGGTCCCCTGATGCTGCTCCAGCTCGCGTGCTACCCGTGGCTCGTGCTTGGCTGGGGACACATCCAGCACTACTGGCAGCTGCCGGCAATCGCCGCCGGCATCAACCTGGTTGGCGCGTCGCCGTGGGCCGGCTTCATCGTGGCCCAGACGCGTCGCGGCCGGCCTTGGTGGTCGGGCCTGCCGGCGATTTTCTGCCAGGTAGTCGGCGCGGGCATGAGCCTGACCGTGATGCTCGCCCTCGTGCGCGCACTCCGCGGCGGCGGCGACTTCGTGCGTACGCCGAAGTACGAGATCGTGCGCCGCGACCAGGAATGGCGCGACCGCGCCTACGTGCGCGCGGGCGATCCTCGCGCGGTCGGCGACGCCATCGCCGGACTGTGCGCGTTGCTGCTCGTCCCGTATGCGATCTTCGCGAGCCAGGGGTTGGTCGCGATCTACGCGACCGTTTTTGCGATCGGCTTTCTCACCGTCGCGACCATGACCGGGGTCGAGTTTCTCGAGGTCATCACGCTGCGCAACCTGGGGTTGCGCGCGCTGTCTCGGTTGCGAGTGGTCGCGCCGGCGGCCGGCCTGCTGCTCGTGGGCGGGATCTTGCTGCTCGCGGCGGCGCAGATGCCGCAGCCGTTCGAGGACGGTTTCGGACACTGGCTGCTCGCGGCCAACCTCGCCGCCACCGGTCACCTCCACGACCCGCTCTTCGGGATGGAGGACACGTGGCTGCCGGGCTACAGCGTCATGGCCGCGCTGGTGCTGCGCGTGTTCGGGCTGTGGCAGATCGGCGCGCTTCGCATCGCCGGGGTGCTGTTCGGCGTGGTCACGCTCGCGATCGTCTATCGCCTGGCCGAGACACCACGCCAGGCACGCTTCGCGGTGGCGCTGCTGGCTCTGAACCCGGTCTTTCTGTTCACGGCCAGCGCCACCGTGGTCGAGCCGATGCTCACCGCGCTGGTCAGCGGCGCGGCCCTGGCCGCGATGCGCTCGCGGTGGCGGCTGGCCACAACACTCGGCGCCATCGCGCTGGCGACGAGCACAAAAGCGTGGCTGTTGGCCGGTGGAGTACTTGCAATTTGGCTGCTTGAAAAGCTCGTGCTACTGCTCCCAAGGCGCGGCACAGTTTCCTCCCCGCTCGCGGGGCACAAATTGAGCGCGAGTGACGCGTCCTTAAGGCGCCTGGCGCCCAGGGCCAGGGTGGGGGGAGCAGTACTTGCGATTCCCGTGGCGGCATTGCTCCTCCTCCCGTTCGCCTCCAACTCGCTGTCCCGAGGCGCCCAGGAGGTCGCGTCGGCGGTCACCCGCGGCAGCATCGCCGGCGATCCGCTCGCAAGGGCTTCCGAGTTGATCACCACGTTCGGACTGGCCGCCCTGCCTCTCTTCGCCCTCGGCGCCGTGGGCCTGGTGGTGGCGATCCGGGAGCGCTCCGCGGCGCTGCGCTTCGTGCACACACCCGCGCTGATCTATCTCGCCGCCGTGCTCGGACTCGTCGCGGCCGGCGCGTACAGCGGCAGCCACCGCTACCTCTATCCCGCCCTGCCTTCGCTGGCGCTGCTCGCCGCCGGCGCCCTGGACCGCCAGCCCTCGGTCGTTCGCCTCGCCACCGCCGCGGCTGCCGGCCTGCTGGCGGTGGCCTTCCTGCCGGTGTTCGGCGGCTTCGCCGCTGGCAACAACGGCTTGATCGCCGCCGGCAAATCGGCGAGCGGCAGCCCGGGGGTGCTGGTGACGGACTCGCCGGTGGCCGCCTACTACAGCGGCAAGCCGCCAGCCCAGATCACCGGCTCGCAGGCGATGCCTGCCGATCGCACCCAGGCCCTGCAATGGATGCGCAGCCACGATGTGACCGAGGTCGTCGTCGAGAACATCAGCTACTACCGCGCGACGGCCGTCTTCCCGGAGCTGGCCGCGGGCCGGCCGGCGCCACCGTTTGAGTTCCTCGGCAACGAGCGCCTCTACCAGGCGCCCGGGGGCAAGCAGGTATTCGCTTACCGCATCGGCGCGGCGCGGAACCTCCAGTCCATCTATCCCGGCCTCACCGCCGCCATCGCGCCCTCGCCACAGCAAGGCAAGACCGCTTTGCTCGCGAAGGGATTGACGCTGATCGTCAACGGCAACGGCGCCGCCGGCGAGGGGATGGGTCTTGGGGTGCCGATCGTCCATTACCAGGACGGGTGGGTGTTTCCACGCACGTCCACCACGCTCGATCTGTCCACGACGCACCAGGCGAAATGGCAGCGCGTGTTCGACCTGAACGAGGTCGGCGGCAATGCGCTGCCGGGCGGTGGATTCGATTTCACACCCATCGCGAGCCGAGGGCGCATCGCCGTCACGTACACGGTTGACAGCACCGGCATCACCATCGAAGTTCGGCCGATCGACCTCGCGCCAGGCTATACGCAGGTCGGCGTCGTCAACGAGGAGTCGGGCGCGTTCAACGACTTTGCGGACTCGTCGCGGACGCTGATCGGCTCAGCGTTCGGAAGCTGGGTCCCGGTCAACGGCGACTGGGCGCGACTGCGGTCGGGCAGCCTCGGCGTCGAGTGGTCGCTTCCGTCCATTCCCGGTGCGCAGTTCTTTGGCGGACGCGAGGTGAAATCGCCGAGCTTCGACTGGGCCGGCCTCGACTACATCTTCGACGGCCCGTTCACGGGCGCCACGTACCACATCAACGTGCAGGAGGCGAAATGAAAGCCGAGCACGCCGACGTCGTCCTCGTCTATCCGCAGCGGGCTCCGGCGCAAGGCAGGCACTGGATCATGCCATCGCTGGGTCTCATGTATCTCAGCGCGACGCTGCGCCGCGCCGGTTACACCGTGCGACACATCGACCACACGTTCCTCGAGCGGCGCGAAGTGCTCGAGCAGATCGACGCGCTCAAGCCGGACGTGATCGGCATCTACTGCATGATCACGATGCAGGACGAAGCCCTTTCGCTGGCCGCGCAGGTGCGGAACAAAGCGCTCACAGTGGTCGGCGGTCCGTATCCCTCAGGCGAGCCCGAAACATTTGTCGACGACTTCGACCTCGTCGGCGTCGGCGAGGGCGAGGAAATGATCCTCGGGATCATGGAACAGCTGCACGATCGTCGGTTCGAAGAGGTGCCCGGGCTCGTCTTCAAGCGCGGCGGCGAGATCGTGCGCGCGGATCCGCACGTGCGCACGAAGGAGATGGGCCACCTGCCGCTGCCGTATCGCGGCGACATTCCCAACGCCCAGTACATCGACTACTGGCGACGTCACTGGAAGGATGCGACGACTCCGCTGATGTCGACACGTGGATGCCCCTTCCGATGCGACTTCTGCCACAAGTCGGTCTTCGGTGACCTGTTCAGCGCGCGACCCGTCGAGTCGGTGGTGGACGAGATGCGCGAGATCGCCGAGCTCGGTTACGACCACGTCTGGATGTCAGACGACCTGTTCACGCTCAACTACAAGCGCACGTTCCAGCTGGCGCAGGCGATCGAAGACGCTCACCTGCCGCTGACGTGGGAGTGCCTGAGCCGCGTCACCCACGTCGACAAGGCGCTGTTCGACCAGATGCATCGCGCCGGCTGCAAGCGAATCTTCTTCGGCATCGAATCCGGCGATGAGAACGTGCTGAAGGAGATGAAGAAGGGCATCACGCCCGACCAGGCGCGTGCCGCGGTCGAGGCCTGCGTCGCCGCCGGCATCAAGGCCGCCGGGTTCTTCATGGTCGGCTATCTCGGCGAAACGACCGACTCGCTCATCCGCAGCATCAACTTCTCGAGCAGCCTGCCGCTCGATTACGTGAGCTACACCATCGCGTACCCGCTGCCTGGCACGGGCTTCTACGAGCGAGTCAAGGAGCGCAGGCAGCACGGCGAGTGGCACAAGGTGCGCCACAATCGCCTTCTGTTCAACACCGACTTCTCCGAGCACAAGCTGCGAGCCGCGATACTCAAGGGCGCCATCCAGCACCGACTGAACAGGATGCACATGAAGCAGGCAGCCAGAGCCTTTCAGCTCGCCACCGACCCGGTGCTACGCGTAATCCGTTAACAGCCGCGCTTGCGCTTTTGTTGGTCGCGTCGTGCTCGGCATCGACTTCGAGCGCGCAGCACGAGACTGGCGGGCTCGTTCTCCTGTCTCTCTCCGACGGCGCCAAGAAGTCGGAGGCGAACATCGGCTCTGACCCGGTGGCGGTGATCACGTCGACCGACGGCCACACGGCATACGTCGCGGACAGCTCGCCAGGCGATGTCTACGCCGTCAAGCTGCCCGACCTGAAAGTGACGTGGCGCGCGCACACCGGCGGCAACCCGTTCGGCCTGCTGCTGCACGACGGGCGGCTGTTCGTGAGCCTGTTTTCCGGCGCGGCGGTCGTCGAGCTCGACCTCAAGACCGGCAAGCAGCTCGCGAGCCACAAGGTGACCGCCGGCCCGGGCGTGGTGAGCCTCGACGCTGCGGGCAACGTGATCGTCGCGGGCACGCACGGCGAGATCGACCACCTTGACGGCACCTCGGTGCGCGCGGGTCACGGCTACGCGGTCGTGGCTGTCGGCAATGACCTCTGGACTGCCGACTACGAACGCGCTGAGATCGTGCGCGCGGGCGACCTGCACAACGTGGGCCTGCCCATGCCGATGTTTCCGTTCTGGCTCGCGCCATGCTCGCCGGGCTCGATCCTGGTGACGGCCGAGGGTGCCGACGAGGACAAAGACCTCGGCGGCGTGTTCGTCTACGAGCCGGCGTCGGATTCCTGGACCCAGCTGGCGCTCGCTCGCGACCCGGACCAGGCGCTGGTCTCGGGCGACACCACGTTCGTGGCCGCGCATGGTGACCGCGATGTGCTCGCGATCAACGGGGACTCCGTCGACAAGTGGGCGCTGGGCGTGCCCGCAGTCGCGCTTGCAGCGGACAAGCCGCTGAACCTGCTCGTGGTGGTGGCCAACGACCATGAATGAGATGAGCAAGGTCTGGCCCAGCCTGGTCAGGGTCATCGTGGCGCTGTACTGGCTCTACTTCGCGAGCCAGAAGTGGAACGGAATCGATTGGATGCGCGGCGTCATCAAGACGACGGCTGACGTGAACCCGATCCCTGGCCTGCATCAGTTTCTGGAAGCGGTGGTCGTACCCAACTGGGCTTTCTTCGGAGCGCTGCAGGGGATCGGCGAGACAGTCGTCGGCGTCTTGCTTCTGTTCGGGATCGCCACCCGCTGGGCCGCGATTCTCGGCGTGCTGCTGGCCGCGAACCTCGCCCTGACGGTCGCGTTCGGCGTCAACGACGACGGTTTTCGCTGGCTTTACTGGCTGGGACTCGTGGCCAGCGCGCAGGTGGTCGTCTCTGGCGCGGGTCCGATCGCGCTCAGCAGGTTCAAATGGGTTCCCGCGTACTTGCGCTGATCCTGCTCGCGCTCTGCGCCTGCAGCTCGAGCTCCGCGGCCGCCTCACCACACGCCTCGCCATCGCCGCAGGCGTCAGGCACGTGCCGGACGGGACCGCCCGAGGCGGGCGTGTGGCAGCCCGATCGCCTGCGAGTGCTGAACTCGTGCCAGCACGCAACCGGCGTGGTCGTGCAGGTGATCAAGGAGGTGGACGGCGATCACCACATCTGGTTCCACGTCGACGCCGCGTTCGAGGCGCTCCTCAACTCGGAGAACCACTTCGAGGGCAAGCCGGCGCTGGTGGCCGAGATCACGCCCGATTGCCCACCGGGCACCAATCCGCCGAACGCCAACGTCGCGGCAGCGTGTCCGGCGACCGATCTGCCGATCCCCGGCCCAGGCGATCGAATCGACATCTACGGACCGTGGGTCCTCGATCTCAACCATGGCTGGAACGAGATCCACCCAGTCGACTCGATCACGATTTCCGATGCCGGCTAAGGGGCCCCCACGAAATCTCGGCGCAGCCTCCTGATTTCGTGGGGAGCTTTAACCTAAGAGCGATGGGCCTCGACGCGGAGGGATACGGCTTCCCCGAGCACGACCGGACGCTGGCGCGCCTGATCGACGACGTCCGCGTGATGGGGCCAGCGGGGGTTGAGCGCGCCGCCCAGGGATGGGACGACTTCGCCGGCGGCACCAGCCGCCACGCGAAATACCACCAGGCGGAGCGCGCAGCCACGCACGCGATCGAGCAGAACGACCGCGGGGACGCCTGGGACACGGTGCGCAGCTCCCTTTTCGGCATGACCGAGTCCGGCCAGTCGCTGGTCTCGTGGCGGGCGGAGCACGGTGATACCGGTCACAAGGCCGAGGACGCCGCTTTCGGAGCGGCGCTGGCCCTGCTGGCGGCCGATCTCATCGGCGCCGAGCAGTACGAAACGCTCGTGCGACCGATGGGCGAAGCGCTGCCCTGGCTGCTCCCGGAAGTGCCCGCCTGAGTGCACCTTTTGGTGCTTCTAACTTGCAAAAAGACCGTCAGCTGATCTTGAATTGATCTAGCTGCGGTCGAAGGCCCCCCAAGGGCGGGGCCAAACTGGCTCTAGGGGGGCCACGATGTTTCTGACCTTTTCTCAGGTCATCAATCCCACGGGCAGCCTTTTCCTCACCACGTTGGTCGCGCTTGTGCCTGTGGCTTTATTGCTGATTCTGCTCGCGGTTTTTCGGGTCACCGCGTGGCTGGCCGTGATCATCGGCTCGATTGTCACGGTGCTACTGGGCCTGTTCCTGTGGAACGCCCCGGCCGACGGCACGCTCAAGGCCTACATCCTCGGCAGCGCCACCGGCGTCTGGAGCGTCGACTGGATCACGTTCTGGGGCGTCGTCATCTTCAACACCCTCGTGGTCGCCGGCCTGTTCGACAAGTTCAAGGACTGGCTGCTTACTCAGGCCACAGGCGATGTTCGCGTCCAGGCCATCCTCCTCGCCTGGGCCCTGGGCGCGCTGCTCGAAGGCCTGGTCGGATTCGGCTATCCGTGGGCGGTCGTGGCGCCGATGCTGATCGCGTTCGGCATCATCGAGCTCGACGCCATCCGGGTGGCCGCGATCGCCAACAACGCCCCGGTCTCATACGGCGCGCTTGGAGCCCCGGTCATCGGCCTGGCTGCGGTGACCGGCCTCAATGTGTTCGCGCTGTCGGCTTCCATCGGCAAGATCGTGGCCGTCCTGGCCCTGCTGCCGCCTTGGGTCCTCATCTACCTGGTGAGCGGGTGGAAGGGCATCCGCACCGGCTGGCCGCTCGCCATCGTCGGCTCGCTGGCCTACATCCTCGGCCAGTTCCCCGTGTCGCAGACGCTGGGCCCCTACCTGCCGGACGTGTCAGGCGCCATCGTGTGCTTCATCGCGCTGCTGATCCTGCTGCGCTTCTGGAAGCCGAAGGAGACACTGGGGTACGGCGGCGTTCCGGTGCAGCCGCGTGAACGCACGGCGACACCGACAGGCGGGTCCACGCCGCCAACCGCGGGTGCGCGTGACGCCTGGCTCGGCATAGCGCCGTTCATCATCCTGATCGTCGTCGTCACGGTCTGGACCAACCCGCAGTGGTTCAACCTCCCGAAGTACGTCGCCTACAAGTCCACGGCGCCATTCATCTCGTCGATCAGCCACAAGGCGGCATCGGTGGCTTTCAGCTGGGCGCCCGGCATCGCCGGCACCGCGATCCTCGCTTCGTGGATCCTGATCCTGATCTTCGCCATGATCGTGACCAAGACGAACTGGGCGACGGCCTTCCCCCAGATCTTCAGCAAGACCTTCAAGCAGATCTGGGGCGCGCTGCTCGTCGGCGTGTTCATCTTCGGCCTGGCCAACGTCTTCAACTACTCGGGCATGGCCAACTCGATGGCCAAGGGCTTCTCGAG
>JACZCV010013202.1_pt1 | contig 13804 bp, 17 predicted proteins | sample 8641841 | NCBI WGS metagenome assembly JACZCV01 (sample SAMN15324606, study PRJNA640507) | soil metagenome | isolation source: monocropping sugarcane control | place: China: Luxin town, Laibin City, Guangxi Province | collected 2019-07-25 | depth 10cm m
GTCCACGACTTCGCGACGCGCAATCCGAGCATCGACATCCTGGTGATGCGGTTCTGCAACAGCCTCAATCCCGACGAGCCACAGCCCCTCGCTCGTTATCTCGACCTCGAGCTGGTGCCAACGGTCGTCGGTTACGACCCATCGCTCCAGCTCATCCATCGCGACGACTGCATGGAGGCGCTGGCGATCGCCACCAAGCGCGGCCCGGCCGGTGCGTACAACATCGCGCCGCGCGGCGCCGAACCTCTGTCCAAGCTTTTGGACGGGGCCGGCAAGCTGCACGCTCCGCTCATCCCTCCGTTCGGGCTCGAGGTCGCCGCCTTCGCCATGCGGCGCAGCGGCGTCGCCTTCCTCTCACCGCAGCTGATGGACCTGCTGCGCTGGGGCCGCACCCTGAGTGCCACGAAAGCGGCCCGGTCGCTGGGCTTCCGGACGCGGCGCGATACTCGAGCCGCCTTCGACGACTACATCCAGCAGCGGCGGGTCCTGCGATACCAGCCGGACCGGCACGCCTACCAGTACGAGAAAGAGCTCGAGGACTTCATCCACAGCCGGCAGCCGCATCCGGCCAACGGCGAGTCAGGCAACGGCGAGGCTACGACGCCTCCCCCCCGCCGCCATCGATCACGATCACTTCCCCGTTGACGTAGCTGGCGGCGTCCGAAACCAGGAAGACGACCGCGCCGGCGATCTCATCGGGCGAGCCGATTCGTCCCATCGGGTTGGTGTCGGTGACCCGCTTGAGGAGCACCTCGTTGCCCCACAGCGCTTCGGCGAAGCGAGTCTTGATCAGCCCGGGTGCGATCGCGTTCACGCGCACGTTGGAGCCGATCTCCTTGGCAAGCTGGCGCGTGAGCATGATCACGCCGGCCTTGGTGACGTTGTAGGCGCCGAGCCCGAAGCCCGGCCGGATGCCGCCAATCGAGGCGATGTTCACGATCACGCCGCCGTTCCGCTCCATTGACGCGTCGTAGACGAGCTTCGTCAGGAAGAACACGCCGCGCAGGTTGACCTCGAAGGTCTTGTCCCACGCCGGCATGTCCATGTTCATGATCGGCCCGAAGTAAGGATTGGTCGCCGCGTTGTTGACCAGGATGTCGATGCGGCCGTGCCGCTCCATGACGGTGGTGACCAGGCGCTCGAGGTCCTCCTGTCGGCCCGCGTGAGCGGCGACGCCCTCGGCCTTGCCGGGAAATCGCTCGTTGATGCGGGCCGCCTCGGCGTCAAGGCCTTCCTGCCTGCGACTCGACAAGACCACCTTCGCGCCTTGCTCCACGAGCGCCTCGGCGATCGCGCTGCCGATGCCACGGCTGGCGCCGGTCACGAGCGCGATCCGGCCCGAGAGGTCGAACCGGGAGTCGGCTGGCACGACTGATACGATAGCCACCCTTAGTGGCTCTATCTGGGAAAGTCGCCGACGACATCCTGGAGCGCATCTTTCAGCCCACGACCAAGCCGAGTGCGCGCGATCAGGCTGAAGAGACGCTTCGACACCCGAAGCGGCTTGTCTACGTCGCCATGTCGAACAAGGTTTTCTACTGGCGGGCCCACATCCAGAAGTTCGTCCTCGACTCGGGCCTCGTGCCAGTCAGCCCGTTCATGCTGTTCGACTACTACCTCATGCACACGGTCGGCAAGGACGTCGTGCGCGAGGCGATGAACAACCTGCTCGCCAAGTGCGATGAGGTCTGGGTCTTCGGACGGCTGTCGCTGGGCGTGAAGGTGCAGGTCGGCATCGCGAAACGAATGAACAAGCCGGTGCGCTACTTCGACATCTCCGATCTGCCGGTCACGGTCATGCCGATCACCGAAGAGACCGCCCAGGAAGAGCTGAAAGACTAGGCGGCCGCTCCCACTCGGCGGTACCACTTCTCCGGTTCGGTGATCTCGTCCAGTTTCGGCATCGACTCCGCGCCGTTCCATGCGCGGTTCAGCACGTCCATGCCGTGCGCGTCATAGATCGCCTTCGCGAAAGCCTCGCCGCGCTGGTACTGCTGGAGCTTGAGATCTAGCCCGGTCAGTCTCCAGATGAGGATCTCGACGACGCTCCGGCTGCGACCCCGTTCGCGATAGGCGTCCTCGAGCCGGTGGAAGCCAGGCAGGATCTTGCCGCCAAGCTCGTTCATGACCAGGTTGCTATAGCCCTCGACGAAGGACATCGCTCCCTGCATCTGGCGCATGACTCGCCACTGGGCCGGCAGCACGCCGGCGAATGCAGCGACGCGCGCCGCCGGCGCCCCGGACTTCGTCACCGACTCGAGCAGGACCCGCATCGAGCTCTCCATGTAGTCCTTGAGCCAGGGATGCGCGGCGAACTGCCACGCGTGTGTCATCTCGTGCAAGATCAGCCAGCGCCGCAAATCTTCGCCCGGCAGGTCGGATCCGCGTCCCCATGCCTCGACGTTGGTCTCGACCAGGTAAAGACCGTTGGTGGTCACCGGCTCGGTGCCCAGCAGCTGAGGGTCGTACTGGCCCAGCACGCGGCGGCCGAGAAAGGCGAGCAGGAAGGCGACGTAGTGGTTCAGCCCCGCCCGCCCCGCCGCCATCACCAGCGAGTTCGGGAGGCGGCCCTTCTCGAGAATCGGATCGACCGCACGCCGCAGGATCGCCAGGTTGACGTCCAGCCAGCCGGTGCGGTCCAGGGCCGAGAACTCGGGCATCGAGACGCCTTTCGGCAGAGGGCCCACGAACGAAAGGAGTGGCTTCTCGAGCTGCGCCGCCATCAGGCGGTAGTCCCGCTGGGCGGCGGCCAGGTCGACCGCGGGCGCCGACGCCGAGGTGAGCCAGGTGCGCGTGCGGCGGCGCACATCGTCCCAATCGAGGAGCAGGCCCGTCCCGCCCCGAGGCCTCACGGCCTCGGCCACGGCCACGGTCGCCAGCCCCGCCATCAGACCCCAAAGGGCGGCGGAGCGGACCGAGCTTTTCACCCGATCCAGCCTACCGAAAACCCTCACCCTGCCCTGCGCGCCAGGCGCGTTCAGGACGCGTTACTCGCGCTTAAGTTGTGCTCCCAGAGGGAGAGGGGATCAGGGAATCAGTAGATGTACGGCCAGCTCCGGTTGCGCTTGAAGACGACCTTGCAGGCGTCGCACCGGAACACGATCTGCAGATGGCGGCGGCCGATGGCCGCGGCATCCCGGCCGCAGACGGGGCACGACGCGGTTTCGTCCATGAACGGCGCGGGCAGCGGATCGACTTTGATTTCTAGGCGGCGGCGTTTCTTCGACATACTCCTCTCGACCTTTGGTCAGCGCAGGGGGTTCAGGAAACCCTGCACACGGGGTTGCTGGGGCGGTTTCTCAAACGTCAAGCAGGCTCACATCCAGGCTTCTCAATCCCTCCGGTGGTTCGATTCCGGCCTCCTGTAGGCGTTTCAGCAGACTGAGGATGTAGCGGACTCCAGCCAGGTTCACGCCGTGCTTGCGGGTGAGGGTCTGGATCGCCTGGAGCTTCATCACGTCGCGGCGCGAGTAGCGCCGCCGGTTGGTCACCGTCCGCTTGGGACGGATCATTTCCAGGTGCTCGTACATCATCAGCGTCCTCGGGTGGGTTTCGAGGATCTCCGAGGCCACGCTGAGCGTGAAGATCGGCTTGTCGAGATCGATGCCGGTATCACGGCTGGCGGGGCCGCCGGCGGCTGCGGCCGAGACTGGTGGTTTGAGCTTCACTGACTTTTTGTAAGTTCGGCGCGGATTATAGCCTTTACCTGCGCCTCTGCAACCCCTTTATGTGACAGAACCGACTCCACTTTCCGTCCCTTAACGGACGGCGGGCATGATCCTTGCGCTCTGTGGGCTCTGCTGAGTCCCCCTGAGAGTGGATGCAGGACAGTCCGGCCGCCCAGGCGCAGGCAACTACGATTAATGGCGACTTGGCCGAGATTCCATCCCTCGAGCAAGTTCTGCTGACGCAAGAGGGACACGTCGCCACGGTGACCCTCAACCGGCCGGACCAGCGCAACCCCCTTTCCGGCCAGATGCTGCGCGACCTGATCAGCGCCATCGGGTGGTGCCGCGACGAGGCAGCTGTGCGCGTGATCGTCGTCACCGGCGCCGGCGACCGGGCCTTCTGCGCAGGCGCGGACCTGTCGAGCTTCAACGGCGGCATGACCGACCTCGAGCGGAGCGAGAGCCGGCAGCTGTTCGTCGACCTCTTCACATTGATGTCCGACGCCGGCAAGCCAATCGTCGGCCGCATCAACGGTCACGCGCTGGCCGGGGGTTTCGGGCTCGCGTGCGCGTGCGATCTCCTGGTCGCGGTCGACACCGCTTCGTTCGGCCTGCCCGAGATCAACGTCGGGATCTGGCCGATGATGATCCAGGCCATCCTCACGCGGAACGTCCCGCGCAAGGTGCTGCTGGAGATGGAGATGCTGGGCGATCGTTGGACAGCCACGCAGCTCCAGTCGGTCGGAGTCATCAACCGCGTCGTGGCGCGCGAGCAGTTGGACTCGACTGTGGCCGAGATCACGGAGAAGCTGGCGAAGAAGTCGCCGGTCGCGATGCGGCTCGGCCGCAACTCGTTCTACCGCCAGCAGGACATGGACTTTCGCGCCGCTTTCGCGTACCTGCACGGCCAGTTCACGCTCGTCACGCTGACCGAGGACTCGAGGGAAGGCATCAAGGCTTTCTTCGAGAAACGCGAGCCTGACTTCAAAGGGAAATGAGCGGGCGGTCGCGCGAGCTTCGCGATAAAGCGCTCAAGGGCGGGACTCGGTACCTGCCGAAGCTTCGCGAGCAGCACAAGCTGACGGCTCGCGAGCGGCTGGACCTGCTGCTCGACAAGGACTCTTTCGTCGAGGACGGTTTGTTCGCCAACGTGCTGGCGGATGAGCTGCCCGCGGACGGCGTCGTCACCGGCGTCGGCACCGTCGAAGGACGGCAGGTGGCCGTGATGGCCAACGACCCCACGGTGAAGGCCGGCAGCTGGGGCGCCCGCACTGTCGAGAAGATCGTGCGCATCCAGGAAACCGCCGGCCGCATGCGCATTCCGCTCTTCTATCTCGTCGACTCGGCGGGCGCGCGCATCACCGACCAGATCGACATGTTCCCGGGTCGCCGTCACGCCGGCCGGATCTTTTACGACGAGGTCCAGCTTTCCGGCGCCGTGCCGCAGATCTGCCTGCTGTTCGGACCGTCTGCCGCGGGCGGCGCGTACATCCCGGCCTTCTGCGACGTGGTCGTGATGGTCGAGGGCAACGCGTCGATGTACCTAGGGTCACCGCGCATGGTCGAGGTCGTCGTCGGCGAGAAGGTGAACCTCGAGGAGCTGGGCGGTGCCCGCATGCACTGCACCGTCAGCGGCTGTGGCGACGCGCTCGTGGCCGATGACAAAGAGGCGATCGATTTCGCCCGCGCGTATTTCCGCTACATGCCGCAGCGATCGGGCGAAAAGCCGGCGACGTGCACTGGCAAACCGCCACGTGCGGCTTCGAAGCCGATTGAGCAGCTCGTGCCCGAGCAGGCGAACCAGGGCTACGACATGCGCAAGGTCATCGAGGCGCTCATCGACGAGGACAGCTGGCTCGAGATCAAGAAGCTGTTCGCGAAGGAGATCCTGACCGGTTTCGCGCGGCTCGACGGGATGCCTGTCGGAATTCTCGCCAACCAGCCGATGCAGAAAGGCGGCGTGCTGTTCAACGACTCCGCGGACAAGGCCGCGCGCTTCATATGGCTCTGCGATGCGTTCGAGATCCCGCTGCTGTTTGTCGCGGACGTGCCGGGATTCATGATCGGCACCGACGTCGAGCGCGGCGGCATCATCCGCCACGGCGCCAAGATGATCACCGCGGTCTCAGAAGCGACGGTGCCGAAGATCTCGGTCATCGTGCGCAAGGCTTACGGCGCCGGTCTCTATGCGATGGCCGGTCCCGCTTTTGAATCCGATGCCGTGCTCGCTTTGCCGTCGGCGCAGATCGCGGTGATGGGGCCGGAGCCGGCCGTCAACGCGGTCTTCTTCAACAAGCTCGCCGAGCTGCCCGAGTCAGAGCGCGCGGCCAGGCGCAAGCAGTTGGAAGATGAATATCGCGAGGACGTCGACCTCTACAAACTCGCCGCCAACCTGATCGTCGACGACGTCGTCGAACCCGAGCGATTGCGCGACGAGCTCATCAAGAGATTTCGCGCATATGCGACGCGCACGGCCGCGCGGCCGCTGCGCAAGCACGGAGTGCCGCCCGTCTAGAGCGCCCGCTCCACCGCCATGCCGATGGCGAGCGCGACGACTCCCCACGAGAACGCGCGCAAAGCAACCTCGAGCGGGCGCAGCAGCGCGCGCTGATCCAGGTCGATCAGAGTTCCGTCACTCAGCGTCACGCTGCCTGCCACGGCGCGGCTGCGGCGACGCAGCAGTCGGGCCGGGGTACTGAGGCTTCGCTGTCCGTATGAGAGCGCATAAGCCGCCGCCGCCACGGCCAGCACGCCGAGGCTCAGCCGCCCCGTCTGCGCGAAGTAGCCGGTGACCACCGGGAACGCGCCCCACGACAGAGAGAACCACATGTCGCCGTGGAGCCGGCCGCCGAGCAATTCCAGGTTGTAGACCACAACGAAGAGCACGCCGAGCGCGATGAACGCGAGCAGGCCGGGGCCGACACGCGTGACGCCGGCAAGGCCCAGGCCGACGGCGACCGCCAGGCCGATTACGGCCGCCGCGATCAGGACGTTCGAGGGGATCGAGGTGCGCAGCGGCCTCCCGTGCAGCTCATCGAGAACGTGCGCTGAGATGCCGACCGCGAAAAAGAACGCGACCACGGTCGCCGCCAGGTTGAGCAGGTTGAGCTTCGGCGCGAGGGCCGCGCCGATCACGACGTAGGAGAGATGCCACGCGGTGTACGGCGGATGCAGGAGCGCGACCACGTCGCGCCGCCACCCCGTCGAGGTCGTCGCGTAGTACGCGGGAGCCAGCTGACTCACGACTTACGACCCCACATCACGACTCCGCCGCCGACGCTCATCACTCGGGCGCGCACGCCGTCCAACCCTGCGTCGCGCCACGCCTGGGTGATTCGGTCGAGCGGCCATCGCCCGTAGAACTGCTCGATGTTCGGTCCGAGAAACGTGCCGACACGCCACCACGCGCCGCCGCCGCTCACGAAACCGGCCGCGGGCAAGCCCACACGCGTGTACGCACGCCACGCGAATCGCCACCCGATGTTCGGCGGGACGAAGAAGTCCAGGCTCGCCATCACTCCACCCGGTCGGAGCACGCGCGCCAGCTCGCGCAAGGTGGCCGCGGGGTCGGCGACGTACCGCAGCAGGTACGTGAAGCTCACGGCGTCGAAAGACCGGTCGGCGAAAGGCAGCGTCTCCGCGCGCGCCGTCTCCAGCCGGATGCGCCGTTCCAGGCCGGCCCCGCGGACGCGGTCTCGTCCGCGTTGGAGCATCGACTCGCTGATGTCGACGCCAACCACCTCGGCATCGGTCTGTCGCGCCAGCTCGATCGCCACTCCGGCCGTGCCGGTCGCGACGTCCAGCACGTGTTGCGGTCGCGCCGCAGCGATGTGACTGACCAGCTCCAACCGCCAGCGGCGGTTCTGGCCGAAGGACAGCAGCTCCGCGAGCCGGTCGTAGCGCGCGGGTAGGGGCTCGAAAAGTTCGGCCGCGAACGCGTTCTCCGCGTTCGATGCCGGAGAGCACCCCACGAATTCCGCACCCCGCCGCCGCGAATTCGTGGGGACCCCGTCAGCGGCCCCCGCCATCTGGCTAGCGTACCGGTCTCCGGAAACGCCGGAGACGCCCGCGGGCCCGGGCGCTATCGTTTACCAACTCGGGATGTCCACCATCAAGCCACTCAGCGGCGACGGTGCGGTTCAGGACGCCGGGCGCAAGCCACCGCCGATCGTCCTGAAAGAGGTCTACGAGCACCGCTTCGACGAAGAAGACCAGGCGCGCAAGGACGCCATCTGGCGCGAGCTGAGTCACTACCTGCAGCGCTACATCCCGGACGACGCGCGTGTCGTCGACATCGCGTGCGACCTCGGTTACTTCATACGCAACATCACCGCCGCCGAGCGTTGGGCCACCGACATCCGCGACGTCGGCGCCACGCTCCCGCCAGACGTCCACTTCATCCGCGCAAGCGGCCTCGACCTGGCCGACGTTCTACCCAACAGCAGCTTCGATCTCGCGTTCTTCTCGAACTACCTCGAGCATCTGCCGTCGACCGAGGCGGTGCTGGAGCAGCTGCGCGTGACCTTCGCGCTACTGAAGCCACGTGGCCGGGTGCTGATCCTTCAGCCGAACATCCGGCTGATCGGCGGCTCCTACTGGGACTTCATCGACCACCAGACCGCGTTGACCGAAAAGAGCCTGGCCGAGGCGGCAACGATGGCCGGCTTCAATACCAGGCAGGTCATCACCCGGTTCATGCCCTACACGACCAAGAGCCGGCTGCCGCAGCACCCGGCGCTGGTCAGGGCCTATCTCAACTTTCCGCCGGCGTGGCTGCTGTTCGGCAAGCAGACCCTGTACCTGGGAGAGAAGCCCTCCTAGGATCCGCCGACGAACTTCCGCGCCTCGCGCACCAGCGCGAGAAATTCGCTGCCTTCACGCATCGCGATCCATTCCTTCATCAGGCGCCCGTGGCCAGGATCGAAAGGCACCCCCTTGCCCTGCGCCACCAGCTCGGCCACGCGCTGCTTGGGCAGCTTGGCGACGAACTCGCCGCGCGACGAGACCAGCGCGAAGAGCTTGCCGTCGACCTTGAGCCCTCCCGAGCCGAAGCCTTTGCCCTCGCCGACGGTCACGCGCTTGTCGGTGCCGAACGCCCGAATGACTTTCGCAAATCCCCTCTCCCTTTGGGAGACGGCAGGGTGAGGGTCAGGGCTGGACACGTTTCAGCACCTTCACGTCGCCCTCGACTTTGAGGCCGCGCTGCTTGGCATCGGTGAACTCCAGCTCGTGCAGAAGCAGGCCCAGCACCTGTGAGGCGGTGCCGGTGAGCCTCAGGTCCGGATGCTCGGATTTGCCTGGCCGTACGTCCACCTTCCCGCCCCCAACCTGGACCAGCACCGGCTGGTCGGCGGTGCGGATCTCGATGGTCTGGGCCGGCGCGTCTGGAGTTCGGTCCTTCAGGTGGGTGCCCAGAGGAATCGCCAGCCAGTGACTGCGGAATTCGTTGTCGCCTATGGGCCGGCGGACCATCGGGCCTCCCCATCTGCCCAGCTCGCGCAGCACCGGCTGCAGCGACTTGCCTCGCTCGGTGAGCTTGAACAGAGTCGTCGCCACCGGTGGCGGCGCTTCCTCGCGCTCGATGACCCCCGCCTCTTCCAGCTCGCGTAGGCGGTCGGCCAGCAGGTTGGTAGCGATGCCGGGAAGTCCAAAGCGCAGGTCGGTGTAGCGGCTCGGCCCTCGGATCAGCAGCTCGCGGACGATCAGCAGCGACCAGCGCTCGCCCACCACGTCGAGGGCCTGAGCGATGGCGCAGTACTCGTTGTACGACCTCACGCTTGCCATCTTAGCGTTGGCGATTTAAAAGCACAAGTAGTCACTTGACTTTCTTGTCTATATACTTTAGTTTCTAGTCTCCGCATCAACGAAGCCGCCAGGAGGTGCCTCGCGTGGACTCAACCACAGAGCAATCAACGTCCCGATCGGTGTGGGCCGTCGTGCTCACGTCAATGGCGTTCTTCATGGGCGCCCTCGATTCGCTGGTGGTCATCACGGCGCTGCCGGCAGTCCACAGGGACATCGGCGGCAGCCTCTCCTCGCTCGAATGGACGGTCAACGCCTACACGGTCGCGCTGGCCGCGGGCATCATCACCGCCGCCGCGATCGGTGACCGGCTGGGCCGGCGCATCGTCTATGTCTTCGGCCTCGTCCTATTCAGCGCGGGCTCCGCCGCGTGCGCGATCGCGCCAAACGTCGACCTGCTCATCGCCGCGCGCGCGGTGCAGGGAATCGGCGCGGCGATCATCTCGCCCCTCAGCCTCACGATCCTGACGAGCGCTTTCCCGGCGTCGCGCCGCGGCGCCATCATCGGCCTCTGGGGCGGCATCGGCGGGCTCGCCGTCGCGGTCGGTCCTCTCATTGGCGGCGCGGTGACCCAGGGTCTCAACTGGCACTGGATCTTCTGGGTCAACGTGCCCATCGGCCTCGCGGCCGCCGCTCTCTCCCTGTTCAGGCTCCCCGAGAGCCGTGGACCCAAGGTGCCGGTCGACGTCCCCGGTCTCGCGCTCGTCAGCGCCGGTGCGGTCGCCATTCTCTGGGCCCTGGTCCGCGCGAGCGACATCGGCTGGACGAGCGACGGGGTCCTTGTTGCTCTGGGCCTTGGCGTACTGCTCGTGATCCTGTTCGTGGCCTGGGAGGCGCGCGCCAAGGCGCCGATGATTCCACTCCGCCTGCTGGCCATCGGACCGTTTGCCGCCGCCACCGGTACCGCCTTCTTGATGACCGGATCGATCATGTCGGCGGCGTTCCTTGCGTCGCAGTTCTTCCAGTTCGGGCTCGGCTACTCGCCGCTCGGCACCGGGCTGCGCTTCCTGCCCTGGACCGGAACCGCTTTCCTGGTCGCGCCGCTTGCGGGGCGCCTGTCTGATCGCATCGGCACCAGGCCGCTGATGGTCGTCGGTCTGCTGATGAACGCCGCCGGTCTGGCCTGGATGGCGCAGGTCGCCGGCGCCGGCGTCGGCTACGAGCGATTCGTGCTGCCGCTGGTGCTGGGCGGAGTCGGCGTCTCGATGGCGCTGCCCACCACTCCCACCGCCGCGCTGGCCGCGGTTCACCCGGCCGACATCGGCAAGGCTTCCGGAGTCATCAACATGCTGCAGCGATTCGGCGCGGCATTCGCGATCGCCGTGGTGGCGGCGGTCTTTACCGCCCACGGGAGTCTCTCCGGCGCCGTCAACGTCAGCTCGGGATTCAAAGCGGCCACCATCGTCGTGGCCGGTTTCTCAGTGACCGGGGCGGTCCTGGCCCTGGCCACGGCGCGGCGCCGCGCAAAGGCACAGGCGGTCCCCGCCGAGCTGCCTGTCGCGGCGTAGGCACAAAAAAGAAAGGGCGGCCCGCACTTCGCGAGCCGCCCGGATGACTTGCGTTCTAGCTCTGCTTGGCCAGCAACTCCGCCAAGCGCTCCATCGATTCGTCAGCGCCGGAGCGCATGCCCGACGCGACCATGCCGTCACGGTCCATCACCGACTGGAAGACGATCTGCGCCGTGATCCGCGTCTTGTTGCCGAGGTCCTCGAACGTTGCAGTCTGCAAGGCGACGTGGCCGGGCACGCCTTCGTACTCGAAGGTCTGGCAGATCCGCTCGTTGGCGACGACGTCGTGATTGACGCCGTGGAACCCGTGCTCGCTGCCGTCAACGCCGACCTGCACGACGCGCCACGATCCGCCGGGCTTCGAGTCGAACTTCTCGACCCGGTTCTGGTAGCGGCTCGGACCCCACCACTGCGCGAACAGCTTCGGGTCGGTGTAGGCCTTGAACACCAGCTCGCGCGGCGCGTCGAGGACCACCGTCGAGACGATCTGGTGCGATCCCGGTTCGATCGTGTACTCAGTCTTCGGCATCGTGGTTTCTCCCTTGGTCTTCATCTGATCTCTTCTCCTCTTTCAACATTTCCTGCAGTACATCGTCCAGGCGCTGGAAGCTCTCGTCCCAGAAGCGCCGGTATATGCGGTGATCAAACGCCTTAAGGAGGGCAACTCATGACCGCCGCCATTTCTCCAGCCCTGAAGATCCGGGCCCGCAACCAGTCCGTGCGCAGGCTGGGTCACTGGACCACCGCGCGCCAGTTCGACGTGGCCGCGTCGGGCGGCAGCGTGATCCTCGACCTGCGCTCGCCTCGCATCGAGGCGGGCGACATCGACATCTCCCTCGACCTCGACCACTCCATGGTCAAGCTCCTGGTGCCCGAGGACGCGAAGGTCGACGACGGCGACCTTCGCCGCGTGGGTCGCTGCGGCTTCGTCGACTGGAGCGGCACGCCGGCTGAGGGCGGCAGGGTCATCCGCGTCACGGGCGAGATGCGCAAGTCCGAGCTGCGCATCAACCGCGGCGGCATCGCCATCGTCTCGGCGATGTTGACCGGCGAGTACCTCGCCGACCTGCAGCGCGCCTTCGGTGCCAACCACGTCCGCTCGCTGAAGGACATCCAGGACGCGTACCGCGAAGGCCGCTGGACGACCATCGAAGACCCGTCGAGGGTCGTGGCATGAGCGTCCTCGATCAGCGACGCCACATCCTGCCCGAGATGGAGGGCAGAACCGCTCGGTGGTACGCCCGCCAGCGCGGCACGGCGGCTCAGATCGCTGTCTTCCGCGCGCAGGCGGCTCAGGTGACTGCCGGCGCACGTGCCGGAGCAGAAATCCTCGAGGTCGCACCCGGCCCCGGCTACATGGCCATCGAGATGTCGCGGCTCGGCTCTTTCAAAGTGATCGGGCTCGATATCAGCCACACCATGGTCGACATCGCTCGCGAGAACGCCGCGGCGGCCGATGCTGACATCGACTTTCGACTCGGTGACGTGAGCGCGATGCCCTTCGCGGATGGATCGTTCGATCTGATCGTCTGCCAGGCCGCGTTCAAGAACTTCAGGCAACCGGTGACCGCGCTCAACGAAATGCACCGCGTGCTTCGCGTCGGCGGCACCGCGGTGATCCAGGACATGCGGCACGAGGCAACCAACGCCGACATCGCCTCTGAAGTCAGCGATCAGAAGCTGACTGTCGTCAACTCGTTCATCACGCGCGTGGTCCTGCGCCGGCTCCGCAATCGTGCTTTCTCCACCGAACAATTCGAGCGCCTCGTCGCGGCCAGCAATTTCGCGAGTTGCGAGATCAAGAGCGCGGGCATCGGCGTCGAGGTGCGGCTGACGAAGATCGCCTAGTCCCCGTTTGCGAGCACCGTCGGGCTCCAGGTCGACTTGAGGCCTGCGATGTCCCAGCCTGCGAGTCCGGCGGTTGCCTCGTATGTCGACTCCAGAAAGGCGAGCAGTGTCTTACGCGGCTCGTCAGCAGCACGAACTTTGTCGTACGGCAGGACGGCGAGTCCGCTCTTCGACCATTCGCCAAGCAGCAGGGGTATTTCGCGCAGTCCCTTCGGCGCCGGAACCATGAACGCCCAGTAACAGGCGTCCGAGTGGGTGTGCTCGTTGCCCATCGAGAAGCCAGAGAGCATCACCTCTTGCCTGTACGCCTCGAGATTGACGAAGTCACTCGCCTTGGCTATCCCGGGGCGGCCGGAGAAACGGCTCAACGAGAGATCCAGGCTCTGCCACATGAGATGCACGGGGCTCGACTTCCCGGCAAACCAGCCGCCGAACTCCTCGAAGACCGAGCTGGACCAGTCGAGGGCGCGGTGAAAACGTTCGATGGCTCGTCGGTCCCACGACGCGTGCTCGGTGTCCTTCGGAAACGGCGTCGTATTACCCGGAATGCCGAACGGCTGCTCCTGGATGGCGACGTCGACGCCGAGGTCGGCGAGGGCAGCGTGAAGTTGCGCGTCGAAGTCCGCGACCGAGAGACCGTCTCTTATAGGGAACTTGCTGATGCGGCCGTCCAACGTCTGAACCACGAGCTCGTGGTCGACGAGGTCGAGCGTGATCTCGAACGTCATCTCGCCGCGACGCATTGGACCTGTCGTCAGCCCGCGGACGTCGACGTAGAGCGGCGCATGCCACCAATGATTCCGAGGCGGCGTCGCCGCGAGCCGAACCTTGCCAACGATCTGCGCGTAAAGGTGCAGCGTGTCCTTCGTCGGGCGCCATTCGTCGATGTGCAGGTCGGGAAGCATCACGCCTCGATGTCGCGGATTGGTGGTGCGCCTGGCAGGAATCGAACCTGCTGCCTTTCGGTCCGGAGCCGAA
>JACZCV010092649.1_pt1 | contig 13651 bp, 10 predicted proteins | sample 8641841 | NCBI WGS metagenome assembly JACZCV01 (sample SAMN15324606, study PRJNA640507) | soil metagenome | isolation source: monocropping sugarcane control | place: China: Luxin town, Laibin City, Guangxi Province | collected 2019-07-25 | depth 10cm m
CAATCGCTCGCGGAAGACCTCAAGATCATGGTGCGGACGGTGCCGGTGATGTTGTTCCGGAAGGGCGGCTGGTAGGTCTCACCGCGCCCAGGCAGCCGGGGCGCCAACGCTCAATCGTTAGGCACTCTACTTCGCGGCCTGGCCACCCAGGTCCGGTCGGCGCGTTGGCTCCCACGTAGGTATGCGCTGCCGGCGCAGAAACTTGAGCCACGCGAGCACGCCGGCGAGGTTCGACACGACGACGAACCCGCACAACGCGATGGGGAGCGGCACGCGCCGGCCTTCGGGCCACGCGATGGCGGCGTAGCCCAAGCCGAGCACCAGGATCGCGAGCGCGACGAGCACGAGCGCGCGCGGGTCGGCCACACAGAGGAGCACGAGGCCCACGAGCGCCAGCGGCAGCGACACGTACACCAACCAGCGGCCTAACTTGTGGCTCGTGAGCATGAAGGCGAACGCGAGCCCGCCGCCCCACGGAAGCGAGAGATCGCGGAAGTGCCACAGTGTCTCGAGTCCCTGCGCCATCGTGCGCACCTTGCGACGCAGCTCCGCGCGCAGCGACGTCGTGCGCGGTACGACACACGTGGCGCTCGACACCGACACGGCGCGCAGTCCTTTCTGGCGTGCGATGAGTGCGCTCGCAAAGTCCCGCGCGAGGTCGCCCGGCAGCACGGTGCGCTGCACGTCGACGCGCGCTGCGTAGCAGCATCCACTCGCACCGACGATCGATCCCAATCTCGTCTCGAGCGCGCGCACCCACATTTCATATCCGACGTACCCGGACTCGCCGCGATTCGCTTCTTGCTCCATGTCGCCCACGCTCACATCACGACCCGACGCCACGCCGACGGACGGATCCTGGAACGCACGCACGAGTGCTTTCACCGAAGGGGGATGCACACGGATCGATGCATCCGTGTTGACGACGATCTCGCCCCGGATAGCGCTTGCGGCGTGATTCTCCGCATTCGTTTTCCCGCCGCGCGGCGCGACGTGCACGAGCTCGACGCCGCGGGATGCATACTCGCGCACAATGGCATCGGTGCCATCCGTCGAGCCATCGGAAGCGATCAGGATCTGGCGCCGGTTAGGCGGATAGTCGATCGCGAGCAGGCTCTCGATGGTGGAGCGAATGCGCCGCTCTTCGTTGTACGCCGGAACCGTGATCGTGACCATCGGCCACTCCGCGGGATCCGCCGGCGTCGCAGCATCTCGGCGAAATCGCGAGGCGAGCCACAGCAGGGCCGGATACGCAGCGTAGGCGTAGCCGAAGCAGACGAACGGTATGGCGACGAGAACCAATCCGATGGCGATCATCTCGTGCGACCTCCGGCCGAGGGAAGCACCGAACGATATACGGCGTCGTAGCGGCCGACCCACGGGTCCACGGCAAAATCGCGCTCGAGTCGGGCCCGCGCTGCACGGGCGCGGGTTCGTGCTGCCTCTGCGTTGTCTCGTACCGAGGAGATCGCGGCCGCCAAGGCGGCTGGCTGTTCGCTGGGGACGAGGAGGGCCTCGGTGTCGTTCAGCATTTCCGGCACGCCGCCGACGCGGGTCGCGACGATCGGCACGTTCGCCCGCATGGCTTCGAGCAGCACGATGGGGATGCCCTCGGTGCGCGAGCTCAGCACGAATATATCGAAGGCCGAGAAAAGGGCGGCGGCATCGGGTACGACGCCGGTCCAATGAACCGAGGAATCGAGTCCGAGCTGGGCGGCCCGTGCTTGGAGCGTGGTGCGATCGGGTCCGTCACCAACAAAAATTGCTTTGAAAGGTTGCTTGATGTCGCTAAGCGCCTCAACAAGGACGTCTGCGCCCTTTTCCCCGCTCATTCTTCCGACCCAACCGATGACGAACTCATTGTTCGAGGCACCGAGCGTGGTGCGGGCGTCCTGGCGGGTTGTGGACGGCTGGCGCGTATCGATCGCGTTGGGAATGGTATGGACTACATCATCGCGAACTCCGGCGTCTTTCAGGCGTTGCACGATGGGTTTGGACACAGCAACGACGGCGCTGAAGGCGTGGTAGGCGCGGACCTGGACCCATTCGTTGGCGCGGTTCTTCGCGTCGCCACCAGTAAAACCGTGTACGGTGGTTACTCTTGGTATGCCTGACACAGCAGCTGCGAGACCACCTATAACGTCGCTTCGATAACCATGAGTATGCACAACGTCGGGTTGCGCTCCCCTCATCAAGCCGCGAAGCAGGTGCCATTCCCTGACGTAGGCCTTGGCGCCAACACGAACAACCGCACTCTCGATCCCATCCCGAGCGAGAGCCTCCACAAAGGGATGCTCTGCCGAGTCCGGTTCGACCACGGTAACCACCGTAACGCGATTCCCAAGTGATTGCTGCCCCCGCGCAAGCAGTCGGACAACACTCTCCAACCCGCCCGCACGCGAAGGCGCCGTGATGTGCAGAATCCTTAGCGAGCTCGACAGGTGTCATTCACCCTGGTGGAGGTTTAGGAGAAGGCCGCGGCGGGAACAGCGCGTGAGCTCACACGGCACGCAACGAGCATATACGCCTGGCACAAAGAATCACGCCAGGCCAGCCTGCGAAGCAATGGTCGCGCCTGCGTCCTCTCCCCAAGGCCTTGGCGCTCATTCTGCTGCACGAGACACGTGAGCGAGCAATATTTCGGATTCCTTCACCTGCCATGACGCGGCGCTTCGTGGTGCGCCACTCGCATGATGTCTGAACCGTTTACTGCGCTGCGCCCGTCGACGGGCGATCAATCGGCGTCGCGTGCCGCTCGAGATGACGAGCCCCGCATCGGCATTCTCTCGTTGGCCGTGGATTCGTGGGGCGCGCGCTGGAATTCGCGCCACCAAGTACTCACCAGATTGGCTCGACAATTCCCGGTCGTCTGGGTCAACCCGGCACCCGACTGGCGTCGGGCGGCCGCCGACGGTCACTGGACGACTCACGAGCGAACGATCGATGGGTTGCCGCCTAACTTCATCGTGCACGACAGTTCGGCGCTCACCCCGATCGTCTATCGTCCACGGTGGTTGAGCAATGCCTTGCTTCGCGCGCGCCTCGCACGTGCGCGCGCGAGCCTCGAGCGGCGCGGTTGCACGCACATCGTGTTGTATGTCTGGCATGTGGACTATGCCGACGCCGTTCCCGCCGTGCGCAGCGAGCTCAGCGTATACCACATTTACGATGAGTACTCGCACTCGGAGCACGAGTTGCCGATCGATGCCGCGGAGGAGCGCTTGGTGAAAAGCGTTGGTCAGGTGTTCACGGTGTCGCCGACGATGCAGGCGCGGAAGGGCGTGCTCAATCGCCACAGTACCTTGATCTCGAACGGCGTGGACTACGATGCGTTTGCGACGCCGGTCCGCGAGCCCGAGGATTTGAAATCGATTCCGCATCCGCGCCTCGGGTACACAGGATACATCAAGAAGCAGATCGACTGGGACTTGCTCCTCGAGCTGGCACATCGGCGCCCCGACTGGTCGTTCGTGTTCGTGGGCGCTCGGCACGTGCATCCGGAAATCGACGCGGTACTGCAGCGCCTCGATGCCTTGCCTAACGTACACTTCCTCGGCGAAAAGCCGACGTCGGAGTTGAGCCGGTATCCGCAGCACTTCGATGTCTGCCTGATGCCGTACCGCGTGAACGACTACACGAAATACATCTATCCCTTGAAACTCCACGAATATCTGGCAACGGGCCGTCCGGTGGTGAGCGTTCCGCTGCCGGCGCTGAAGGGCTCGGAGCATCTCGTGATGATCGCCCGCGGCGTCGACGAGTGGGAGCAGGCGATCGCTCGTCAGCTCGAGCCCGCGGCCAGAGACGCAGACCGGGAGCGTGCGCGCCGAGCGGAGGCGAGGAGCCACGACTGGTCCGCGATCGCGGATCGGATCGCGACGGTCATCCGAGAGCGCATTGCGGACGGCGAGGCGCGCACACGATGACCGTCGCACCGTTCTTCGAGAAGGCCGGACGGCCGGAACAGGAGCAGGATCGTCTCATTCTGGTCAGCCAGCACTTTCCGCCTAACGTCGCCGTTGGCGCGAGGCGGTGGGAGCAGTTCGCGCACTTCATCGCGGAGCGCGGCTGGGGGTTGGATGTCGTCATGTGCCGGCAGCCAGGCGAGACCGACCGTCCCCGAATGGACGCCCTGCCCGAGGGGATCCGCGTGTTCGACGTGGCGCAGCCGGGTCTCGTGGTGGAGCGACTCGAGGACTGGGCAGCGCGTGCGTATCGACTGGTGGTCCCGCGTCGTGCACCACATGGCGCAGCCATCGCTGGCACGAACGGCGCCGTGCCGGGCCGCGCGTCGATCGCGCGCGAGCAAATGCGTTGGCCGCCGCGCACGATGCGGGAGCTCACGCGGTTCGTGAGTGCGTACGTCGTGGTGGCGAGAGACGAAGCGTGGGCCCGACACGCGGCGGCGGCAGCGAGGCGCATCGTTAGGCCGGGAGTCCACCGCGCCGTGGTGAGCTCCGGACCGCCGCACATGGCGCACGAAGCCGCCCGCCACGTCGCCGCCGCGGCCGGTCTGCCGCTCATCGTGGACATGCGCGATCCGTGGAGCCTCCTGCCGATGCTGCACGAGACGCATGCGAGTCCGTGGTGGTACCGAGAGGCACGCCGGCACGAACGCCACATCATCGCCGACGCGGCCGTCGTGGTGGCGAACACGGATCACGCGCGCGAAGGATTGGCGGCTGCTTATCCCGAGGCGCGCAGCCGCATGATCACCGTCTTGAATGGGACGGACGCGTATCCGGTGCCGCCGTCGCGGCGCGGTGGCCGTTTTACGATCGGATTCGCGGGGACCGTCTATCTCGAGCAGGACGTGCGCAATCTCATGCGCGCGTCATCGAACGTGATTCGCGAGCTGTCGTTGACGCCTGCCGACTTCGGCATCGATTTCATCGGGGATTTCGGCGGACCGGGCGAGTTGTCGATCGATGCGTTCGCGCGCGAAGCCGGCATCGGCGACTACGTCTCCGTTGGGCCGCGCCGCACGCACGCCGAGGCGCTCGACTTCCTCGCGCAAGCCACGATGCTCGTCGTGTTCGTCGGATTCGGCCGCGAGTTCATTCCAGCGAAGACCTTCGAGTATATGCGATTCGACGCGTGGCTCTTGACCCTCACCGAGCCGGGAAGCGCGACGGCGCACCTGCTGCAGGGCACCGATGCGGATTTGGTGGGTCCGAGCGACGTGGCCGCCATCTCCGCGGCAATTCGCACGCGATACGAGATGCACCGTCGAGGCATCGCGCCGGTGCGCGTAGCGCGCGACGACCGGTTCAGCCGCGCGAAGCAGGCCGAGATTCTGTTGGGCGCGATCGAGCGGGCATCGACTCAGGCATCGGCGCGGCGCGACCGGCGCGCTCTCACGATCACGTCCTGAACGCGCTCGATGCGATCGTAGCACCAGCGCACGACCTGGAGCAGCACGAGCCGCACGCCGCCCACACCGGTCACGGCATCGAAGCGCATGGTGCGGCCCCGGTTTTCGAAGTGTCCGGCCTTGATCGCGCCTAACGGATCGCCCGCCTCCGCGCGGTGCACCAGCACGCGCGTCTCGCGGTCGTTGCGCGCATCGTGCTGGTCGAGGCCGGCGAACCCGACGATGCCCGGGCGTGCGCGCTGCATTTCGTGCAGCAAGCGGAAGGCGCGCGGGTCGGGCAGATACCGCGTGTTATAGGTGGCGTTCCAGACTTCGACGGCATCGATCCCACCGCGCACGCTCGCGGGGACCTCATAATTCGCGAGAATCGGATGCGCCACAGCGGTGAAGCGTGATGCCGGCGGCGCGAGTGTGATGAACTCATCGGGCGTGGTCGGCTCGATCCACCGCGCGAGACCGAACGCGAGGAGATGGAGTCCACGAAAGTCCGCGAAGCGGAATTCGAGGCCGGGGACAAGCCGCACCGCGTCCGTCGATGCGCCGGCGCACTCGGCCACGTACTCGTGCCACCGCGCTTCCGAGAAGTCTTCGGCGTGATCCGTTAGGCCAACGAAGCCAATGCCGCGCTCGGCTGCGAACGCGGTCAGGGCGGCGAGCGAGTCGCGACCATCGTGTGAGTAGTTGCTGTGCACGTGCACGATACCGAGCGCGGACGGCATCAGCCCTGCCCTCCGGTGCGCTCTGGCGCTGCAGCGCCGCGGTAGAGCGCTTCATACGCGTTGCACATGGTCGCGACGCTGAAATCCCGATGCGCGCGCCGTTGGGCGGCGGCGCCGAGCGCGATGCGCCGGACGGGGTCGCCGAGCAACGATCGCATCGCAGCGGCGAGCGCGGGCGGCGACGCGGCGGGTACGAGGACGGCTTCCGTGTCGCGGGCGACGACCTCGGGAATGCCGCCCACTTCGCTCGCGATGATCGGCAGCCCCGTTGCCATGGCTTCGACTAACGCGAGCGGTAATCCTTCGGATAGAGACGGCATCACGAACAGGTCTCCGGCGGCGAGAATGTCCGGTGTGTCGGAGCGGAAGCCCAACAAGTGCACGCGCGAGGCAATGCCGGCATCGGCGGCCAGGTCGCGGAGGCGCTGTTCCTCTTCGCCGCGGCCGGCGATCGCGAGGCGCCAGGGGGGTGCGCCGCCTTGTTCCTCGAGCTCGGCCAGGGCGCGCAGGAGCACGGCGTGGGCTTTCACGGGATACAGGTTGCCGATGGCCACGATGAGAAGCTCGTCATCGCCTACGTGCAGCTCGCGCCGCAGGGTGGCGCGCTCCCCGCGCGGCATCGCGATCCCGTTAGGCACGACGCGCACCGCGTCACCGGGCACACCCAGGGTGCGGCGCATGTCCGTCGCGGTCGCGCCGGAGACCGCCGTGGTGGCGACGCTGTGCGCCATGGCCCACCGCAGCGCCATGCGCCGCCGCCACGCCTCGGCGTAGTACCGGCCGCCGTGCATGGTGATGACATGGCGCGCTCCCGCCCGCCGCGCGGCGACGGAACCGTACACGGCCATGGTGAACTCGTGGCTGTGCACGACCTGCGTGCGGTGACTCTGCATGAGGGCCGTGAGCGACGTCACGCAGCCCCAGTCGAGCGGCCGATGCAGCACGTAGGTGCGCGGCGTGAAGCCGCGCGCCGCGAACTCGCGGCCTAACCAGCCGCCATCGGGCGCCGGGCCTACCGGCATCACATCATGGCCGCGGCGGCGCAACTCTTCGCCTAACTGCAGAACCACCGTTTCGGCGCCGCCCGGCCCGTCGGTCTCGAGCATGAGCGCGATCCGCAGCGGGTCCGCGGCTATCGGAGGCTGCTCAACCATTGCACGCTCTCGCGAAAAAATGGGCGCGGATCGTCGCGGCGCAGCACCTCCTCCCGATCGACGCCACGGTGCAGCGTGAGAAAGGCGCGAAGTGCCGCCCACCGGCCCGGTGCATTGGGCGGAAGAGCAAGCGCGTGACGCGAGCGGCGCAGCCGCGCCAATAGATGGTCCACATCGCCCCAGAACCAGCGACTGCGAACGCCGGTCGCGTAGGCGGTCACGGGGGCCGGTCCCTTGCCTAACGCGGCAGCCATGAGCAGCGCCGGAAAATCGACGCCGGCATCGATCGCGAGCTGCAACGAACCCCAGAAGCGCCCGTTGATTTCCATGAGGTACGGCGTGCCGGTGCGCTCGTCGATCTTGTACTCGACCATCGCCACGCCGCACCATCCGAACGCGTCGAGCAGCGCGCGCGACCGACGGACCAGCGCGGGGTCCGCCGCGACGCTCTCCCGATACACGCTCACGCCGCCCGCGGGCGGTTTCTCGCGAATGCGGCGGTGCGCGAACGTGGCGAGTGTTTCGCCGTTCCAGACGAGCAGAAAAATTCCAATGCCGGGGCCAACCACACGGCGTTGAACGAGCACCGGATAGGCCGCCGGATCCAGCTCCGCCGCGGCGGCCGCGAGCTCCGCCGCCGACGCCACGTGCCTAACGAGCAGCTTCGTCCGCCGCCCGCCGTGCTCCGCCACCGACCGCGAGGGCTTGGGCACCACCGGAGACTCGAGAGTCGGCCCCATCGCGCCGAGCGCATCGCGGCCCGCGGCAGCCTGCTGCTCCGGAATCGCGATCCCGACGGATGCCGCAGCCTCCAACACGGCGGCCTTGTCCGCGATCAGGCGCACGACGCGCTCGTCGGCGAACGGCAGGAGCACGTTGGGCAAGCGGCCGCGATCCGGCAGCGATGCCAGCAACGATGCGTCGCCGATGGGGATGAGTGCGCCGATGTTCCACCGCGCGACGAGCGCACGAATGTCGGCCGCGAACCGCTGCGGATCCTCGAGCGGGTCGGTCACCAGCGCTTCCGCCCGTGCATGGCGCGAGGCACCGGCCAGTGAGCGTGGCCGCGACGCGCACACGTACACAGGATACCCCGCGGCGCCTAACGATCGGACGACCGCGAGCGCCGCGCGTTGGTCGCCATCCGTCACGAGCGCGGCCGGGCGCGCCGTCACGACAACACTCCGCTCACGCGCAACCGGAATCCGGCATGCGACACCCCCGCGGGCACATCCATGCGCGGCATCGCGAATGGGCGTCGAGGCTCGCCGACCCAACCGCCATCGATGCGCAACGCGGCCTCGTAGCCGGCGGCCGCCGCGGCATGCTGCACCCCTTCCGATTGCAGGCCGTACGGGTACGTGAGCACCGGGAGCACCCGTTCATAGCGCTCGCGAAGCCATGCGAGCGAGCGCCGCAACTCGGCGTCGCACGTCGCCGCGTCGAGCGCCGCAAGATTCGGGTGGCTCCACGTGTGCGAGCCGAGGGTCATTCCGGGTAGCGCGGCAACGCGATCGAGCTCGCTCTCGGTGGCGCTGCGCGCGTACGCGGGGCCCGGCGACGTCTCGCCGCCCCTGCCTAACGCATCGAGGATCACGTCGCCCTGGCCGCGCCATTCGGTGAGTGCGCGATGGCGAAGCGTCGGGTCGAGGGGACCACCGTCGCCCAGCACATCCCACCAGAACCGCCGCCCGCCTAACAAACCGGGCGGCACAAAGATGGTGGCCGGCATCCCGCGGCGCGTGAGCTCGGCGACGCCCGCGCTCACGGCGCCCTGGTACGCGTCGTCGAACGTGATGGCTACGCGCGGCCGGCTCGAACGAGACGCGGGCGGGGCGAGTACGTCGGCGAGCGTCACGACGTCGTGGCTCGTCGCCAGCGCATCGAGCTGTGCCGCGAACTGCGCTTGCGGCAGGTGCAGTGACGCATCGCCGGCGGGCGATGCACCCTCCGGAACGATCGCGTGATAGGCGAGGATCAGTGCGTGGGACCGGTGTACGGCGAGCGCGATGCGCGGCGCGCCGCTCCAGGCGAGGCTGCGCTCGACCAAATGCTTCAGCCGGCGGCGCACGCCGATCGCATCGGTTCAGGCGCGCTCGACGATCGCCGGCGAGCGTCGTGCAAATACGCGGAGCACGCCGTGATGGTCAGGGTGCCGGGAGCGGATAGGGAGCCGGCGCGGCGCCAGCTCGCGGCTGCCGTGTGCCCGGCCAAACCGGGCGCGCCATGGCCAGCGCGGCCCACATGGCGTCGCGACGCATCCGAAGGATCTTGTCCAACGCCATGACTAACCCGAACAGGAAGTACAAGTACGAAAAATATTCCGCGGAGACAAAGATGCTCGCGATGATGAAACCGACGAACGAGCCGATGAGCATCTGCGAGACCGCCAGCTCGCGCCGTGTCACCCATGGTCCGTATCGTCTCCCGGGCCGCACGTCCACGAGCATGCGGATCGCGACGACGAAGAACGACACGAAGACGACGAAGCCCGGTATGCCGAGCTCCGCGGCCGTCTCGAGAAACGAGTTGTGCGCGACCGACCACTTGAACCCGCGCCCCTGCGCCGAGAGCGAGCGCGCGAGATCGGACTCGCCTTCCGCGATCGGGAACGCTCGGAGACCAACGCCGAATACGGGATGGTGCTCGATGTATCCAACGCCCCGCTCCCACACCGCCTTCCGCCCAACGGGATCGGTCCAGTTGTAGTCGCCCTCGGGGCTGGCGATGGTGCTGATCTGCGTCCAGTACTTGTCTGACCCGAGCACGGCAATGAGCCCAACGCCGGTCACGGCAATCGACGCGCGTACTTTTCTCGGAATCGCTTTGTATCGCATCAAGATGTACACCATGGTCGCGACGAAGGCGATGAATCCACCTCGCGATCCGCTCTTCACGATGCCAACGAGAATGAAGCCAAGTGTGATGAGGCCGAGCAGCCGTCCGCGCCGCGTATTGCCGGCACGCAGCATGTAGAGCGCGAACGGAATCGTCACCACCATCACGAGCGCGAAGTCGTTTGCGTCGTAGTACACCAGATTGCCTAACCGTCCATCCTGCCCGACGCTGAAGAAGAGGCTCACGATGGTCGCGAAGAACAGCGCGCCGTACAAGTTGATCTTCGCGAACCATTCGATGTCCCGCATGCTCCGGACGCTCGCCGCGACGAGGCCCATGAGCACCAGGTTCTCGGATTGGCTCTTCACTGCGAAGCTCAGACTCCGCGCCGGCCACAAGCTGCTCGGCACGCCAATGAGCATGATCGCGTACAGGATTACCGTGAGCCACAGGAGACGCGAGCGAATGAGCTTCACGCTCCGAAGCCGATGGCGGGACGTCACAAAAAACGCCAATGACAGGCCCGCAACCAGCAACGGAAGCTGAATCTTTCCGAGGATCGGTACGACGTCCTGCAGGCGCCAAATGTACGCAAACAGCATCCACCCGATCGCCTTGAGCAGGCGGTCCGGCGGCGGCTCCTGCCACGGCACTGCGGGCGGCGCGTACGCAGCCGGCGGCATCGCCGGAGGGTATGGAGGAACGGTTTGCGGATGCGCCATTGACCGAGAGGCTACCAGGAACGGACGAGCGTCTGAAGACCATCGGAGGCAGTGCTAATACAGTGCCATTCTAACCTTGGCGTGGACTGCGGCAAACAGGCCGATTGTAGTCTGGGGACCACACCTCGGGCCCCGAATCAGACCTTCACGCCGCACCCTCACCCCAAAAAAACCGCCGCGCCCGAGGCCGGACGCGGCGACTTTCTTTGTGCCCCGGAGAGAATAGCCGGGTTACTGGACCTTGCTCTGCTTGATCAGAATGGCTGCTTCCGCGTTGCGAAGCTTGATGCTCGTCACCGCGGAGCCAACGGTGCCGTCGGCGTGCAACGGGAGCCAGGTTTCGCCTGCAGGGAGCGGGAATGTGACCGCGCTCGCATCCGTGTACACTTGCGTACCCCAACCGGATTGGTGGCGGAGCAGCACCAGCGCGCGGTCAAAGTCGCGGCTGTACAGCGTATAGACCTGCCCAACGGGATCGGTTCCGCGCGTCAAGATGGTGCGCGATGCCGTAGGATGGCCGATGTCGGCTTCCTGCGCCCGCGTCCATATCTCGGAGTAGGGCACGTTCCACATGTTCTCGAGCTGGAGAGCCAGCAGGTTCGGCGACGTCGGAACGACCATGTAGTAGCTGGCGAGCTCCCACAGCTTGAGGCGCTGCGTGGTGGTCTGGGAGTTCCCGGGCGGAATGGTGCCCGAGTACGTCGCCTCTTCGGTGCTGGACAGGCTGCTCACGAGGTCCACGAACACGCCATGAGACATCAGCGTCTCGCACCACTGCCAGCGCGCGTACGCGTCCGAGCGGAGCGGCATGTTCATCTTTTCCAGGTGTACCGCACCGGCTGCCTCGGCGTCGGCCAGATCGAGAGCCGACGTGTACTGCGACGTATTGAGCATGAGCATCTTCGACCCGAACGCCTGCTTGATTGCCGCGATCAGCGATGTGTGCGCAGCCTGATACGATGCGCTCACCGCGTATTCTTGCGAATTCGCGATCTGCGGCATGAAATCGCCTGACCCTTCGACGTCGAGAAACACGCCCTGGTGCCCGCTCGCGACGCGGGTCAGGCGATCGACCTCGTAGGCGCGCATGCCCGGGTCGGCCGGATTGATGGGCCACTTGTGCGTGCCCCACCTGAAGATGACCAGGCGGTGCGCCGAGTCGGCCGGTGCGTTAGGCACGTGCAGGAAGCCCGTTTCGATCTTGTACTGCGGGTGTGCGGCGTACCACTGCTGCATGTCGGCGTAGAACTGCGTGGCCGTGCCGGCCGAGCCACCGTCGATTTGCGTGGCCCACTCCAACGCGTAGGGCAGGTGCCGGACATCCGGGTTCGCCGCCATCCACGCGCTGCCGTCGCCCGACATCGCCAGATCATAGTGGTCGCCGGCCCACGAGCGCTCCGCGGACGTCCACCCATAGTAGAAGTCCGTCATCATCGTCGTGATGTGACGCCAGTGGGGCGAAACCGGGCTGTAGTCATCGAACAGCGACGCCAGTGACGGCGGTGGAGTGACCGGTGGCGGTGGTGGAGGCGGAGGCGACGACGGGGGCGCCGTGGAGGTGGGCGTGACCGTGACGGAGGACGTCGAATGACCCGATCCGGCGGTCGCGGTAATGACCGCCGAACCCGGATTGCCGCCCGTGACTTCGCCCGACGTCGAGACGCTCGCGACCGACGGGTTGTTGGAGGTCCACGTGACCTGCGCCGTGGGCACCACGTTGCCCGATGCGTCCTTCACCGTGGCGAAGATCTGCGCGTCTCCCTGCACCGGGATGCTCACCGACGACGGATTCAAGGTGACGAACAGGGTCGGCGGCGGGGCGGTGGATACGGAGACCACCGAATAGGCGCTCGTCTGACCCGAGGCCGCGACAATGTGCGCCGTGCCGACCTTGCGCGCCGTGACGTTGCCGCTGCTGTCGACGACGGCGATGGTCGTATCGGAGGAGGACCACTTGACGGGCTGACCCGAGAGGTCTCGACCGGCGCCATCCTGCAGCTCGACTTGCAACACGACGTTCTTGCCAGGGGCAATCTGCGCAGCGCCGGGCGTGATGAGCACCCATTTGACGGGTGATGGTCCCGGCGTTTGCGGAGCGTCGACAAGTGCCGAGTTGTCGACGCACGACGCGAGCACGAGAGCGACGGCCATCGGCGCGCATGCGCGGATGAGCCGACGATGCGATGACACCACTTCTCCTCCGAATGTGTGGATTGCTCACTTCGGACGAGTCAGTCGGAGGCGTCGTTTCCGTCGCGCGCGAGGCGTGCGACGGTCGCTCGCATGTTGTGAGATTCCTAACGCAGCGCTCGGTCCAATCGTCTGACCGATGCAACGTTGCGCATCAACGAACGCGCGCGACTGATCGAGCGGCCAATTCGAGCACCTTCATGGGCACGCGGAGCCAGTCGATCATCTCCTCGAGATCACGACGCGTGACGCGGCTATGCGTGGGCAGCGTGAACAGCGTGCGCCGCAGCTCGTCGGCGCCGGGAAGCTCCGGACCGGGTTCGAGGCATCGCTGCGCCTCGGGTTCCTCGCGCAGGGTGCGCGGATACCCGCGCAGTACGCCGAGGTCGGGGCGCTCGACGCGCGCGCCGGTATCGGTGATCGGGAAGCGAAGCATGCCGCTCACCGCGCCCGGTATGCCACGGATGGCTTCGATGTCGCCGCCCTCGTCGGCGGCGATGGCGAGGGCGGCGGCGTTGCGCTGTCGCGTGGTGACTTCGGCGGGCGCGGCGCGCATGGCGCGGGCGACGAGCGCGGCGGGCGCGGCCGAGAGGGAGCGGGGCGGGTGCGCCGGGTGGGATACGGGTTCGCCTAACCGAAGGGACGGGATCACCG